>WBZQ01000351.1_pt1 | contig 38476 bp, 38 predicted proteins | sample 5204251 | NCBI WGS metagenome assembly WBZQ01 (sample SAMN12412402, study PRJNA552823) | activated sludge metagenome | isolation source: activated sludge from nitrification reactor of wastewater treatment plant... | place: USA: Virginia | collected 2017-09 | reverse complement strand
CTGGACCTCCGGGCTGTCCAGCGCCGCGCCGATCAACCGGCGGGCGATGTCGGCGGGAACCGGCCCGAATCCGGGCATCACGGCCGGATCGTTGCCGCCGGTGAGGGTTTCGTCGGAGAGGACGAGGTTGACCGCGATCGGTTCGGGTGTCGCGGCGGGGCGGCCGGTGATCCGTTCGATCAGCGTGTCGGCCATCACCTGGCCGCGTCCCCGTCCGTCACCGCAGGTGCCGGCGGCACGGCGTAGTGCGGCATAGACCGAAACACCCTTGGCCATCGGCAACAGCGCGGTCAGGTAGACCATGTTCTCCGGTGCCGGGCGGATGGTGACGCAGCGGTCCGCTTCGGCCTTCACGGCGCGGTCGACGACCGCATGTGGATCCAGCCGGTAGGCGATGGCCTTGGCCGCCGCGGCAATACGTCCGTCGCCGAGACCCTCCAGCCCGGCCAAGTCGCTACACAACTCGGCATCGAGGGCGGCGCGGTCATCGACGTCCAGGCAGGCGGACTCCCGCACGATCAACGTCGCCCGCCACTCACTCAACGCGCCGGCTTCCAGTGCGGCCAGGGTGTGGGGCATTTCGTGCACCAGGGATTGGGCGAACCCGAGGTGCCGGTTGCCTCTATTCGGGGAATCGTGGCGGGCCAGGGCGATTTCGGCGGCCAACCCGCGACCTCGGCGGGCGGCCGGAACCCCGGCCGCGACCTCGGCGTCGTGACGTACCGTCGCCAACTGCACCGCAAGCCGGGCCTGGGTGGCCGCGGTCTGGGACTTCAGGCGTTCGAGTTCGGCGATGCCGGTGACCAGCGCCGCCTCGTCCTGGAGGTCGACGCCAGATCCAACCATCTCGAACATAGTTTCGACTATAGCCCTGTTTGTGTAGCGTGGCAATGGTTTTCTCCGGGGTGCTAAGTCGGCTTAACTTCTGGCTCGTCCGGTTTTGGCCGACCGGACCTCTGGTCGGTAGCGGGTGTGGGGTGATTGATCCGTTCGGGGGACATGTCTCGATTGCGGGCATTCGGTTAGCCATGTTTGGATGGCGCACGCAGGGCGAGGGGGCGAACCTGCAATGAGTATTCAAACGTCGCCTCCGCTAGGTGGTGTTGAACGGGACCTCTCGTCGACGCCGGGCGGTCAGCGCTCCGAATTCAAGTGCCGCCAAAATGTCTTCGCCTTCCAGGTCGGCGTAGGCCAGGAGGATGTCATCGATTGTCATTCCCGACGCGAGCAGCTCAAGCAGATCCGCGACGGGATATCGCAGACCGCGTATGACCGGCTGCCCGTGGCAAACGGCCGAGTCCGAGGTCACACGGTCAAGGAACGACATGAATCGACGGTAGCGACCGGGGGTCGGCCCTTGCAATCGTTCGCAGGCACCTTGACGTGAGGAACTACGGGGGATTGGGGGAGGGTTTGTGAAGACCCGCCGTTGTCGGAATCTGCTGTGATGCGTCGAATGGAACCACTCGCCGCGCTCCGGTTGACGGCTCAGTCCGGCGCCGAGATGCTGGCTCGGGCGTCGCCGATTAGCAACAGCAGATGCAGCGGGTTGGTCGGCGATTCGGTGAATCCGGCGCGTAGGTAGAACGCGCGAACGTTCAATGCGTGTACGAGGATCGCCCGGACGCCGATCAGGTCAGCGGCGTTGACGGATCGAGTGATGGCATCCCGTAGCAAGCCCCGACCCAAACCGCTGTGCTGTTCGGCGAGGTCGACTGCCAAGCGCGACAGCAGTATTGCGGGGATCGGGTCAGGCATGTTGCGGCGCACGCGGCCGGGCGCTGTGCCACGCGCAATGGCCGCCGATGCAAGGGCGTAGTATCCGACGACGCGGTCATCGCGGGCAGTCACGAAGGCACGGGACGCTCCCGAGGCATGGTTGGCCAGAGCCCGGACCCGCAGGAAATGGTCCAGCGACAGTTCGCCGCTGGAGAAATCGGCAACATGGTCGGACGATCGGATCGGCCGCGGGGCAGAGTAAGTGCTCATTCCTCGTCGGCGAAGACCGACGGTTCGGCGAACAATTGCTCTAGCGGCGGAATACTGGTTGCGGGTTGATCGAGGCGCTCGAGGAACGCGTCCCAGGCGTCCTCGTCGAGGATGAACAACCGGCGGTCTGCCAGCACGTCCTGAGCGTGGGCCAGTGCCGCCGTCACGGTAAACGTGGTGAGGTCGACGCCTTGAGCCTCGGCTGCGGCGCGGATGACAGCGTCTTGGTCGGCGGTGAGGCGTACGGCGAAACGCTCGGATTTGGTCGCCATATAGCAACCGTATGCCTATCTGGCACACAGTGTAATGGAACCGCTCGTCAGCACGTCGACAAGGCTCTCGGCTGTCGACCCAACCCGCCCCGCTCCCGTCGCACCCGTCCTCACTAGGCTGAACGCATGCGCCTTGGACGAGTGGCCACCCCCGCCGGGGTGGCGTTTGTGGTGATCGAGGGCGACGGCGACGACGCCGTGGCCAAGGAGATCGCCGAGCAGTATCTGTCCCGCACCCCGACCTTCACCGGCCGCAGCTGGCCGATGGCCGACGTGCGGCTGCTGGCCCCGATCCTGGCCAGCAAGGTGATCTGCATGGGCAAGAACTACGCCGCCCACGCCCGGGAGATGGGCGGCGAGCCGCCGGAGGACCCGGTGATCTTCCTCAAGCCCAACACCGCCATCGTCGGCCCGGGCGTGCCCATTCAGCTGCCCCATGACGCCAACCCGGTGCACCACGAGGGTGAGCTGGCCGTCGTCATCGAACGCCCCTGCAAGGACGTCCCCGCCGATAAGGCCGCGCAGTACATCCTCGGGTACACCATCGCCAACGACGTCTCGGCACGCGACCAGCAGAAGAAGGACGGCCAGTGGATGCGGGCCAAGGGGCATGACACCTTCTGCCCGGTCGGCCCGTGGATCGAGACGGCCGTCGACCCGTCGGATCTGGACATCCGCACCGAGGTCAACGGCCAGCTGCGCCAGGACTCCAACACCGCGCTGCTGCTGCATACCGTCGGCGAGATCATCGAGTGGACCTCGGCCGTCATGACCCTGCTGCCCGGGGATCTGATCCTCACCGGCACGCCCGAGGGCGTCGGGCCGATCGAGGACGGCGACACCGTGTCGGTCACCATCGAGGGTATCGGCACTCTCACCAACCCCGTCGTCCGCAAGCCCAAGCCGGCCTAGACCCAATCCCGCTGAGGCCAATCCTTCTGGGAGCAAAGGAAAACCGTGACCGTACGCGTCCGCTTCTGCCCGTCGCCGACCGGCACCCCGCACGTCGGACTGATCCGCACCGCGCTGTTCAACTGGGCCTACGCCCGGCACACCGGCGGCGATTTCGTGTTCCGCATCGAGGACACCGACGCCGCCCGCGACAGCGAGGAGAGCTACCTGGCGCTGCTCGACGCGCTGCGCTGGCTCGGTATGGATTGGGACGAAGGCCCCGAGGTCGGCGGTCCCTACGGTCCCTACCGCCAGTCGCTGCGCAAAGACCTGCATCTGGACGTCGTGCAGAAACTGCTCGACGCCGGCGAGGCGTATGAGGCGTACTCCACCGCCGAGGAGGTCGAGGCGCGGCACCTGGCGGCCGGGCGCAACCCGAAACTCGGCTACGACAACTTCGACCGCGATCTGACCGACGAACAGCGCGCGGCGTTCCGGGCCGAGGGCCGCAGCCCCGTGATCCGGCTGCGGATGCCCGACGCCGACATCACCTGGACCGACCTGGTCCGCGGCGAAACGACCTTCCCGGCCGGCTCGGTGCCCGATTTCGCGCTCACCCGCGGCACCGGGGATCCGCTGTACACGCTGGTCAACCCCGTCGACGACGCGATGATGCGGATCACCCACGTGCTGCGCGGGGAGGACCTGCTGCCGTCGACACCGCGCCAGATCGCCCTGTACCAGGCGTTGATCCGGATCGGCGTGGCCGACGCGGTCCCGGCGTTCGCGCATCTGCCCTCGGTCCTCGGTGACGGCAACAAGAAGCTGTCCAAACGCGACCCGCAGTCCAATCTGTTCCTGCACCGCGACCGCGGGTTCCTGCCCGAGGGATTGCTGAACTACCTTGCGCTGCTGGGCTGGTCGATCGCCGACGACCGTGACCTGTTCAGCCTGACCGAGATGGTGGCGGCCTTCGACGTCGCCGACGTGAACTCCAACCCGGCCCGGTTCGACCAGAAGAAGGCCGACGCCATCAACGCCGAGCACATCCGCCGCCTCGGCGCCGAGGAGTTCGCCGATCGCCTCGGCGCCTACTTGCTGGCCCACGGTCACCACCTGGCGCTGACGCCGGCCCAGTTCGCCGAGGCAGCCGAGTTGGTACAGACCCGCATCGTGGTACTCGGCGACGCCTGGCCGCTGCTGAAGTTCCTGGCCGACGAGCACTACTGGATCGACGAGAAGGCCGCGGCCAAGGAACTCACCGGCGCCGCCGGCCCGGTGCTCGACGCCACCCTGGGGGCACTCGAGCCGGTCGGGGACTGGACCACCGCGGCGATCGAGACCGCGCTCAAGGAGGCCCTGATCGAGCGGCTGGAGCTCAAGCCGCGCAAGGCGTTCGGACCGATCCGGGTCGCCGTCACCGGATCGACGGTCAGTCCGCCGCTGTTCGAGTCGATGGCGCTGCTCGGCCGTGACCGCAGCCTGTCCCGGCTGCGGGAGGCGCGTGCCGGCCTGTCGGAGGAGACCGCCGAACCCGGCGATTAAGCGCCCGGGGAAATGTTTGATAGTCTGCTCGTCGGCCGTCACCGGCTGGACCTGGTGTCCCGGACTCGCGAAATCCATCCGAGAAAGGGCATCTGACCAGCGGAGATGCGTCGCCAATGGGGTATGGTGTAATTGGCAACACAGCTGATTCTGGTTCAGCCATTCTAGGTTCGAGTCCTGGTACCCCAGCGATTAGGTCAGCGTGTGAGCGCTGAGCTAAGCTGTCACAGTTCTAGCCCCCGTCGTCTAGCGGCCTAGGACGCCGCCCTCTCACGGCGGTAGCGTGGGTTCGAATCCCATCGGGGGTACCAGACAATCCCCTCCCAGCTTCGGCCGGGAGGGGATTTCTGCATCCCGGGATACTGCGCGATCCCGGGTTACTGCGCGGTGGAGCCGGCGATCGGCATGGCGGGCATGCCGAGCTTGCGGTGATCCCACGAGCGGGTACGGCTGGGCCGCAACCGGATACCGATGCGCTTGTTGAGCATCATGTCCACCGCGGGCTTGAGGTCGTCGGTATAGGGCCCGGTGTAGCGTTCCCAGACGCTGACGCCGACCCGGAACACCGCCTCGGGATCGTCGACCAGTTCGGCGCGACCCTCCAGGGAAACTCCGCGCAGCGTGTCGTAGGTGTCGCCGTCCTCGATCATGAAGGTGAACCGCGGATCGCGGCGCAGGTTGACCGCCTTCTGCGACTTGGCCTTGGTCTCCAGCCAGATCTCACCGTCGACGATGCCGTACCACATCGCCACCAGGTGTGGTTGGCCGTCGGGACCGATGGTGGCCAGGGTTCCGGTGCGGCTGCGGGAGATGAAGTCGGTGATCTCGTCGTCGGACATGACGATCTGGCTGCGCTGATTGGTTCCCATCAGCCGAGTCTGACAGGCGGGCTCGCCGCGGCGGGTGTCGGATGGGCCGAATGGCACCGGAAATCCCTTGAGAAGTAGCGTGCTGTCAAACGAGGAGAACGCAGGGGGATAGCGGTGAATCGTCGCGCGATGGTACCGATCGTTGCCGTTGTTGCTCTGGTGGTGTCGTCGTGTGGGCTGTTGCACCGCGACGACAACGCGGCCCCGGCGCCGACGAGCACGTCGGAGAGCACGCCGGACGGTGCGCTGACCAGGTTCACCGCTGAGGTCGACGGCGTGCACGTCGAGGTCACCCCGTCTGCGGCCGATCGGGACCGTGGACTGACGATCGAAGCGGTCGACGCCACGATCCCGACCGTCGAAACGCGGCTGGCCTCCACCAGCCCGATCAGCATCACCCTCGACGGCGGGGCCGGGCAGCCGTCGCAGCCGCTGAAGGTGCAGTTCGATCTGTCCGACCGTCCGGATCTCGCGGCCGCGATCACCGACAAGGCGCGGCCGGTACTGGAATCGGTATCGGCGACGAACCCGGATCAGCGCGACATGTTCACCGCCACCTGGGATCCGGGCACCAAGACCGTCACCGCTGAAGTCACCCACCTCACCAACTTCTGGCTGAGTGTGTTCAACGTTTTCTCGTCGATCGAGACGGGGATTGGGAAGGCCTTCGAATTCGTCCGCGGGACTACCGATTCGCCGTGCCGGGAGCACAGCGAACTTTCCCTCAACGGCACCGACTATGTACTGACGACGGTGTCTCCGGGTGCCGTCGCCGGCTGCCTGGCCGAGGACAACGGCGCGGTCGCCATCGATTTCACCAATGCCACCGGTGGTTTCTACACGATCTCGGTGGCTCCGGGCGATATCGGCGGGGCCTGGGTGGTGACCCAGGCGTTGAGCATGGCCGACTCCGCAGGATCCCTGGTTGCCTCGGCCACCCCGAACAGCAAGGGGGTGCTGGCCGGGCGTTCGGCGGGCCGGTTGACGCTCAACAGCGGCATTTCCGAGGGTGATGTCCGGCTGCAGCCACAGCCGCAGGGGATCTTGACCAAGAGCCTGCTGTCGGGTGTCGGGATGCTGGGCCTCGATCTCGGTCCGCTGGACAACATTCCGGAGACCTGGGACTGCTTTGCGACGATCGCCAACACCACCAAGCTCGACGGCAGCGCGTCGATCGCGGAAATGGTCTCGGGGATCGGCGGGATCAGCCAGTGTCTGGTTACTCAGGCCAAGGTGTCCGGCGGCGACGGGGTGCGCATGGCGGCGCTGCACCGACTCGGGGTGGCCGTCGACCTGCTGACCGAACTTCCCACCCAGCTGGGCGATTTCATCGCCGTCGGCCTGCAACAGGCGGCGCGCAACTCGGTCCTGGATTTCCGGCTGCGCACCGCGGTGCCGACGCCCACCGAGACGCCGACGAGCCAGCCGCCGGCGCCCGAGTCGACGGTGATCGACCGGGTCGACGTCAGCACCTGGGCCTACGACCGCATCGAGGGCGACAACTACAAGGCCGACAACAACGGTGGCAAGAGCGTGGCCATCTATTGGAAGTCCTACGCGGGTGAGAAGCAGATCCGCAGCGGCTGCACCTCGACGCTGGAGGTGACGGGCCCGGGATTCGCCAAGACGGTCGACTCCTCCGGCTGCGACTCCTACAACCCGGGCACCTACGTCAAGGTCAAGAGCCCCGGCACCTACACGGCGACGATCCGGGTGCACCAGGACGGCCAGCCGGACTTCGTCGCCGAACGGAATTTCACCATCCAGCGTTAGAGGCGACGGGTCAGCGCTTCCGCGGCGGCCAAAAGGTCCGCGGCCCAACGCTCACCGGGCCGACGGCCCATCCGGTCGATGGGGCCGGACACCGATACCGCGGCGACGACGGCGCCGGAGTGATCGCGCACCGGCGCGGCGACGCTGGCCACTCCGGGTTCCCGCTCGGCTGCGCTCTGCGCCCAGCCGCGCCGGCGGACCTCGCCCAGCGTGCGATCGGTGAATTTCGCCTCACCCAGCAGACTCTGCTGGGTGCGGGGATCGGCGTAGGCGAGCAGCACCTTGGCCCCGGAACCGGCCGTCATCGGCAGATGCGCGCCGACGGGCACGGTGTCGCGCAGTCCCGCGGGTGGTTCCAGGGCGGCCACGCAGACGCGCGACGTGCCCTCCCGCCGGTACAACTGCACGCTCTCGCCGGTGATCTCGCGCAGCCGGGGAAGCACCGCGGTCGCCGCGGAGACCAGGGGGTCGTTGACGTTGGCGCCCAACTGCACGAGTGCCGGCCCGGGCTGCCAGCGTCCGTCGGCGTCGCGGCACAGCAGCCGGTGGGTCTCCAGGCCGGCGGCCAGCCGGTGTGCGGTGGCCCGCGGCAGTCCGGTCCGCTCGCAGAGTTCGGCGAGCCCGCACGGTGACTCGGCTGCGGCGTAGAGCACGGCCACGGCTTTGTCCAGAACGCCGATGCCGCTATTCTGTCTCATAGAGAGATACTAACGTCCCGCATTGTGAGATCGCCAGCCCAGAAGATCCCACGCGAACGAATCGAGATGTGATGACCGAACAGACTCCACGCACGATGGCGGAGAAGGTGTGGGCCGACCACGTCGTGGCCTCCGAACCCGGCGAGCCGGACCTGATCTACATCGATCTGCACCTCGTGCACGAGGTCACCAGCCCGCAGGCGTTCGACGGACTGCGGATGGCAGGCCGGCCCGTGCACCGTCTGGACCTGACCATCGCGACCGAGGATCACAACGTCCCGACGGTCGACATCGATCAGCCGATCGCCGATCCGGTGTCGCGCCTGCAGGTGGAGACCCTGCGCCGCAACTGCGAGGAATTCGGCGTCCGACTGCACAAGATGGGCGATGCCGACCAGGGCATCGTGCACATCATCGGACCGCAACTGGGCCTGACCCAGCCCGGCATGACCATCGTCTGCGGCGACAGCCACACCTCCACCCACGGCGCGTTCGGCTCCATCGCCATGGGCATCGGCACCTCTGAGGTGGAGCACGTACTGGCCACCCAGACCCTGCCGCTCAAGCCGTTCAAGACGATGGCGGTCAACGTCGACGGCGTGCTGCCGGCCGGTGTCACTGCCAAGGACATCATCCTGGCGGTGATCGCCAAGATCGGCACCGGTGGTGGCCAGGGGCACATCATCGAGTACCGGGGCAGTGCCATCGAGGGGCTGTCCATGGAGGGCCGGATGACCATCTGCAACATGAGCATTGAGGCCGGTGCGCGCGCCGGCATGGTCGCTCCCGACGAAACCACCTACGCCTACCTCAAGGGCCGCCCGCACGCCCCCAAGGGTGCGGACTGGGATGCCGCGGTCGCGGCGTGGGACCGGCTGCGCACCGATCCGGGCGCCGAATTCGACACCGAGGTGTTCATCGACGCCGCCACCCTGAGCCCGTTCGTCACCTGGGGCACCAACCCCGGGCAGGGCGTGCCGCTCTCGGAGACGGTCCCCGACGTCGAATCTATGACCGACGACGCGGAGAAGCTGGCCACCGAGAAGGCTCTGGCCTATATGGATTTGACCTCCGGAACCCCGATGCGCGATATCGCCGTCGACGCGGTGTTCGTCGGCTCCTGCACCAACGGCCGCATCGAGGATCTGCGCGCGGTTGCCGAGGTGCTGGACGGTCGCAGGGTCGCCGACGGGGTTCGGATGCTGATCGTCCCGGGTTCGATGCAGGTGCGCGATCAGGCCGAATCTGAGGGCCTGAACGACGTCTTCCTGGCCGCCGGCGCCCAATGGCGCGAGCCGGGCTGCTCGATGTGTCTGGGGATGAACCCGGATCAGCTGGAACCGGGGGAGCGTTGCGCGTCGACGTCCAACCGTAATTTCGAGGGCCGCCAGGGCAAGGGGTCGCGCACCCACCTGGTGTCACCGCAAGTCGCCGCGGCCACCGCCGTGCGCGGCACCCTGTCATCCCCGGCGGACCTGGACTAGGAGAACACCGATGGAAGCCTTCGACACCCACACCGGCATTGCGGTCCCGCTGCGCCGCTCCAATGTCGATACCGACCAGATCATTCCGGCGGTATATCTGAAGCGAGTGACCCGAACGGGATTCGAGGATGGGCTGTTCGCCGCCTGGCGCAACGATCCGGCCTTCATTCTCAATCAGAAGCCCTTCGACGCGGGCACCGTCCTGGTCGCCGGACCGGACTTCGGCACCGGCTCCTCCCGCGAACACGCGGTCTGGGCATTGATGGACTACGGGTTCCGGGTTGTCATCTCCTCGCGCTTCGCCGACATTTTCCGCGGCAATGCCGGGAAAGCCGGACTTTTGGCGGCGCAGGTATCCCAGGACGATGTGGAACTGCTCTGGAAGTTGATCGAGCAGCAGCCGGGCCTGGAACTCACCGTCGATCTGGACCAGCGGACTATCACTGCCGCAACGGTTGTCGTGCCCTTTTCGATCGACGATTACACGGCCTGGCGTCTGCGTGAAGGACTCGATGACATAGGCCTTACGCTGCGGAAACTCGACGAAATCGAAGCCTACGAAAGGCGTCGTCCGAGTTGGAAACCGCACACGCTGCCAATTCCCTGAGGGTGGCGCGGAACCGGTTGGGCGGGACGGAGAACCGCCGAAATTCTGTCCCGCAACGCCTTTTGGGACGGCGGTCCCATTCCGTCTGCGGGCCAATCGGATTCCTGAAAAGTTCGCTGGAAATACTCGAAACTGCGCGTGGCGCTTGGAAATCAGGGTAGCCAGGGTTTACCGTGTCCTCTAGTCGGTCCACAACGGGCCACGGACTGCGGAGGATTTGCATGAACAAAGCAGAGCTCATCGACCAAGTCGCGGAGAAATTGGGCTCGGATCGCCGGCAGGCCACGGCCGCCGTCGAGCATGTCGTCGACACCATTGTGCGCGCCGTGCACAAGGGTGAGAACGTGACGATCACCGGCTTCGGGGTATTCGAGCAGCGCAAGCGCGCCGCTCGTGTGGCACGTAATCCCCGCACCGGCGAGACCGTCAAGGTGAAGCCGACGTCGGTTCCGGCATTCCGCCCGGGTGCCCAGTTCAAGGCCGTTGTCTCTGGCGCGCAGAAGCTTCCGTCGGCCGGCCCGGCGGTCAAGCGTGGCGCCACCACCGCTCCGGCCCGCAAGGCCGCGGCCAAGAAGGCCCCGGCGAAGAAGGCCGCGACCAAGGCTGCCCCGGCGAAGAAGGCCGCGGCGACCAAGGCTCCGGCCCGCAAGGTCGCGACCAAGGCTGCACCGGTGAAGAAGGCGGCGGCGAAGGCGCCGGTGAAGAAGGCCGCCGCCAAGACCGTCGCGAAGAAGGCTCCGGCCAAGCGCGGTCGCAAGTAACAGCAGTCAACGGAATACGCCGCGGGGCATGCCCCGCGGCGTATTTCGCTATTCAGGTCCGGATCGCATCACGTGCTGAACGAGCCGACGGTGCGGAATTCAGGTCCGGACGGCCAGTGGGCTGGCGATGTGATCGGCGGCCACCAGCCTGCCGTGGCGCATCGACAGCACCCAGACACTGCCCTTGCGGTTGCGCGACTTGTCCGGTGTCACCGAGTCGCGCTCGCACCACCAATCGATGACCGGGGGAATCACCTTGCCCTGTGAGCAGATAACCGGGGTGGGGTCGCCGGCGGCGATCTCCAGCATCCGCGCCCGGGCCCGTTTCCGGCTGTCCGCGTAGGCCTCCTCGGTCAGTGCCGGCTCGTTGACGATATCCGTGTGCAGCTCGGCCGCCAGGGGCTCCAGCGTTTGGTGACACCGAGTGCGGTCGGCGGCGTGCAACTCTTCGGCGCCGAACGCGAGCAGCAGACCGGCCAGCGCGTCGGCCTGCAGCCGACCCTGCTGGTCCAGGGGACGCAGCCGGTCGTCGTTGCCCCGGTAGCGGCTCTTGCGTCCGGCGACACCGTGGCGGACCACCAGCACGGTGTGCGTGTCCGGGTTCATCTTGGCGAAGCGGCGCAACATCTTACGGTCGTAGGGATAGACCAGGAGTTCGGCTGCCTCGGGCACGCTCAACCAGCGCAGCTCGTCCACCTCGCGGTTGGGCCGGAATTCACCGTCACCGGCGCGGGCCACCCAGTAGGTGACCTTCTTGGTGGTGTTGGCCACCGGATAGGACACCGACCCCAGGTAGCGGCCCAGCCGGGAACGAAAGCCGGTCTCCTCGAAGATCTCCCGCACGGCGGCCACCGGTTCGCTCTCGCCGCGATCCACCTTGCCCTTGGGCAGAGACCAATCGTCGTAGCGCGGCCGGTGGATGACGGCGACCTCCGGTGCCCCCTCGGGGCCCGGGCGCCACAGCACGCCACCGGCGGCGAGCACCGGCGGGCGTATTCCGGGTTGATCCCGGCTCATGTCGTGCACCTGAACTCCTGAAAGCCCAATTCGCGGTCGGCCGGGAAATTCGTCAGGACTGTCGCCGTTCCATCATGGTCACCTGGTGGTCGCGCGAGGGCCGGCCGTCGCGCGGGGACGCCGTCCAGCCACCGTCGGAACCCAGTTCCCAACAGCGGGTGTCGTCGGCGAGCGCGGAAGTGAACATCTCGTCCAGTCGCGCGGTCAGCCGGGGATCCTTGACCTGGGCCAGCACCTCCACCCGGCGGTCGAGATTGCGGTGCATCATGTCGGCGCTGCCGATCCAGAATTCGTCGATCGCGTTGAAGTGAATGATCCGTGAGTGTTCCAGGAACTGTCCCAGAATCGAGCGGACCGTGATGTTCTCGGAGAATCCCTCGGCGCCGGGTCGCAGCGCGCAGATGCCGCGGACCACGACCTCGACCCGCACGCCGGCCATCGAGGCCCGATACAGCGCATCGATCACCTGCTCGTCGACCAGCGCATTCATCTTCATCCGGATCCGGGTGTCGGCACCGCCTCGGGCGGCGGCGACCTCACGGTCGATCCGCTCGATGATGCCCTTGCGAATCCCGTGCGGCGCCACCAGCAGGTTGCGGTAGGTGTCCTTGCGGGAATAGCCGGTCAAAGAGTTGAAAAGATCGGTGAGATCGGCACCGAGCTCCGGTGACGCAGTCAGCAGGCCGACATCCTCATACAGCCGAGCGGTTTTCGGGTTGTAGTTACCGGTGCCGATGTGGCAATACCGCCGGATCGCCGAGCCCTCGCGGCGGACGACGAGGGCGGTCTTGCAGTGCGTCTTGAGCCCGATCAGACCGTAGACGACGTGGACGCCGGCCTGTTCCAGCGCGCGAGCCCATTTGATGTTGGCCTGCTCGTCGAACCGGGCCTTGATCTCGACCAGCGCCACCACCTGCTTACCGGAGGCCGCGGCGTCGATCAGTGCGTTGACGATCGGCGAGTCCCCGGAGGTGCGGTACAGAGTCTGCTTGATGGCCAGCACATCCGGATCGGCGGCGGCGGTCTCGATGAACCTCTGCACGGTGGTGGAGAAGGAATCGTAGGGATGGTGCACCAGCACGTCGCCGTCGCGCAGATTGGCGAACAGGCTTTTGGCGGACTCACCGAACACCGGTGGCGTGGACGGCACGAACGGCCGGTCCTTGAGTTTGGGCCGGTCGACTCCGTAGATCTGCCACAGGGAGGAGAGATCGAGCAGACCGGGCACCTGGATGACGTCGTTGGGGTCGACGTCGAGCTCGCGCAGCAAGAGCTCCAACATGTTCTCGGTCATGTCGTCGGCCACCTCGAGGCGGACCGGCTTGCCGAACCGGCGGCGCGCGAGTTCCCGTTCCAGGGCCTGCAACAGATCCTCGTCGCGGTCCTCCTCGACCTCCATATCGGCGTTTCGGGTGATCCGGAAGGCGTGGTGCTCGACGATTTCCAGACCGGGGAACAGCACCGGCAGGAAGGCCGCGATGAGTTCCTCCATCGGCAGGAACCGGACGTTGTGGTGCCCGTCCTCGCGCTGACGTCCCTGCAGCCGGACAAACCGATCGACGTTGTCGGGCACCTTGATCCGCGCGAAATGCTGTGTCCTGTCCTCGGGCTGGCGGATGGTGATGGCCAGATTCAGGCTCAGCCCGCTGACGAACGGGAACGGGTGCGCCGGGTCGACGGCCAGCGGGGTGAGCACCGGGAACACCTGCTCGTGGAAGTACACCGAGAGCCGATCACGGTCATCGGCATCCAGGTCCGCCCAGGTCACCACGACGATGCCCTGCTCGGCCAGTGCCGGGCGGATCGATGCCATGAATTCCCGGGCATGCCGACCGGCGATCTCCTGGGTGCGTTCGACGATGCGCTGCAGCTGCTCCCGGGGCGAGAGCCCGTCGGCGGAGCGCACCGACAGCCCCATCTCGTCGCGGCGCTTGAGCCCGGCGACGCGCACCATGTAGAACTCGTCGAGGTTGGAGGCGAAGATCGCCAGGAACTTCGCGCGCTCCAGCAGCGGCAGGGCCGGGTTCGCCGCAAGCGCCAGCACCCGATCGTTGAAGTCCAGCCAGCTCAGTTCCCGGTTGAGATAGCGATCCTCGGGAAGCTCGACGTCGTTGACGGCCGCCTCGGTCAGGGCGTCGTCGATGGCCGTGTCGGTCACCGCGTCGGCGGTGGCGGCGGCGAGGTCTTGCGTTTCGGTCACGGAGCGATCATTGCGCATCGCGCGGCGTCCCGCTATGACTGTCGGGACATGGCGCGGTGTGCCGCCATTGTTGTTGGGCAGCTGTTCCGGTGGTGTTCACCAACACCGCACGTGTCGCCGGTCCCAGGCCCAATTCCATTGCGTAGCGCAGGTCGTCGGGGGTGTCGATGTCGCACCGCAGCCCGGGCCAGGAGCCGGACAGTTCGACGGCGCCGGAATCCCGATGCCGGGCAGCCGAATCCGGCCCGAACCGTGGATCGACGGGCACCCCGAATCCGAACAGCGCGCTGGTGCCGGTGTGATGGCGGTCGGTGACGAAACTGCGCGGATGCTCGCGCGCCCGGACTGTCGCTTCGGCCAGGTCGTCGGCGCGCAGGGCCGGCAGATCGCCTTGGAGTACGACGACGTCGTCGGCGCCCCGGGTGCCGATGGCGACGTGCAGGGCGTTGTTGAGGGGATCGGGGTGTCCGGGCGGCGTCGGGTCCGCGACGACGATCAGCCCGGAGCCGCGCACGACGGCCGCGACACCCGCGTCCGGGGTGACCACGGTGATCGCCGGTGCACCGAAAACCGCCGCCGCGGCGCCGGCGGTGTCCATCAGCATGGCCAGCACCAGCTGCTCGCGGCGCGGACCGGCGAACATCGGCGCCAGCCGGGTCTTGGCGTCGGCGAGCCGCTTGACCGCGATCACCACGGAGGTGTCGGGTGGCGTCCGGCTCATGTCGGCCATCCTGCCAGTGCCGCTCGGTACGCTGTCGGGGCGCCAGAGTGGCGTGAACGGGAGGGCTCGGGCACAGATGACCAACGCGGTGGGCACGGTGACGGTGATGGGCGCGGGTTCCTGGGGGACGGCGCTGGCCAAGGTGCTCGCCGACGGTGGCAGTGACGTGCGCATCTGGGCCCGTCGTCCCGAGGTCGCCGAGCGGATCAACAACACCGGACACAACGAGGACTACCTGCCGGGCATCGCCCTGCCGTCGCGGGTGCGCGCGACCTCCGATCCTGCCGAGGCGCTCGACGGTGTGACGACGGTGCTGCTGGGGGTGCCCGCGCAGCAGCTGCGGGCGAATCTTGAGGGATGGATCCCGCTGTTGGCGCCCGACGCCACGTTGGTCAGCCTGGCCAAGGGCATCGAACTCGGCACGCTGATGCGGATGACGCAGGTGATCCTGCAGGTCACCGGTGTGGATGCCGGTCAGGTGGCGGTGCTGTCCGGGCCGAACCTGGCCATCGAGGTGGCCCAGGGCCAGCCGGCGGCGACGACCATCGCCTGTACCGACTCCGGCCGGGCGGTGACACTGCAGCGCGCGCTGAACACCGGCTATTTCCGGCCGTACACCAACGCCGACGTGGTGGGCACCGAGATCGGCGGCGCCTGCAAGAACGTCATCGCGCTGGCCTGCGGGATGGCCGCCGGGGTCGGGCTGGGGGAGAACACCGCAGCCGCGATCATCACCCGCGGGCTGGCCGAGATCATGCGGCTCGGCATCGCCCTGGGCGCCCAGCCGGCGACACTGGCCGGGCTCGCCGGGGTGGGCGACCTGGTCGCCACCTGCACCTCGCCGCGATCGCGCAACTTCTCCTTCGGGCAGCGGCTGGGCCAGGGGCTCACCGTCGCCGAGGCGCGGGCCGCGGGGGAGGGCCACGTCGCCGAGGGCGTCGCGTCGTGCGAGTCGGTCCTGGCGCTGGCGTCGAGCTACGGCGTCGAGATGCCGCTGACCGACGCCGTGCAGCGGGTCTGCCACCACGGGCTCTCGGTCTCCGACGCCATCGCGCTGCTGCTGGGGCGACGCACCAAACCTGAGTGAGGCCACACGGTAGCCTGTCCGGTTGTGACTGCCGCGAGCCCGACCCCGGGACGTATCCGTGTTGCCGTCGTATTCGGTGGGCGCAGCTCTGAGCACGCGATTTCGTGTGTCTCGGCGGGCAGCATCCTGCGCAACCTGGACCCGGAGCGGTTCGAGGCGATCCCGATCGGCATCACCCCCGACGGTTGCTGGGTGCTCAGTTCCGCGACCGCCGAGAGCCTGGCCATCGTCGACGGCACCCTGCCGCAGGTCACTGCCGACTCGGGCGCCGCGCTGGCCCTGACGGCAGATCCGGGCCGCCGCGGCGAACTGCTGTCGCTGGGCCGCGATCCCGGTGCCGTGCTGGCCGCCGTCGACGTCGTTTTCCCGGTGCTGCACGGCCCCTACGGCGAGGACGGCACCATCCAGGGCCTGCTGGAGCTGGCCGGGGTTCCCTACGTGGGCGCCGGGGTGCTGGCCAGTGCCGCCGGGATGGACAAGGAATTCACCAAGAAACTGCTGGCCATCGAGGGTTTGCCGATCGGTGACTACGTGGTGTTGCGCCGCGACCGCGACACCCTGAGCGACGACGAGCAGCAGCGGCTGGGCCTACCGGTCTTCGTCAAGCCGGCGCGCGGCGGCTCGTCGATCGGGGTCACCCGGGTCACCGAGTGGAGTGCGCTGCCCGCGGCGGTGGCCGAGGCTCGCAGCCATGACCCGAAGGTCATCGTGGAGGCCGCGATCATCGGCCGCGAGGTCGAGTGCGGGGTGCTGGAGCTGTCCGACGGCCGGGTGGCCGCCAGTGAGCTCGGCGAGATCCGGGTCGGCGAGGTGGCCGACGGTTTCTACGATTTCGCCACCAAGTACCTGGTGGACGCCGCGGTGCTGGACGTGCCGGCTGCCGTCGACGACGAGGTGGCCGAGGAGATCCGGGAGCTGGCGATCGCCGCGTTCCGCGCGGTCGACGGCCAGGGGTTGTCCCGGGTGGACTTCTTCCTCACCGCCGACGGCCCGGTGATCAACGAGATCAACACCATGCCGGGGTTCACCACCATCTCGATGTACCCGCGGATGTGGGCGGCCTCGGGGATGGACTACCCGAGCCTGCTGTCGGCGATGATCGACACCGCGCTGGCCCGGGGGACCGGACTGCGCTGATCCCGGGTCTCAGAAAACGCGGAATCCGGCCGCGTCGGAGTCTCAGAAACCGGGCGTGCGACCCGGCGGCGCGGGCGATCGAAGCTGTGAGGACCGCGCCGCCACGCGGGTGCGTCAAGGGAATTTTCAGGTTTCCTGGCTCGGCGGCCCGGACGGCGGTTTCAACGGGCCGACGGCGGCGCGCAGGTCGATGACAGTGCCTTTTCAGACTTTTTTTCAGGTATCGAAACACCTTGCGTCACACAGTGATTACGGCCTGTTCTCGGGCAAATCCGGCGGACGTAGGCCTGCCGGGAGGCCGCCACATCTGCTTGCATCCACAAACAGTTTGCTGTGCGCCGTGGACCTATAGTTAGGTAAGGCGTACCTATTGTTTCTCAGGTTCGCCTCATCTAATTTTCAGTGTCGTCACGTTTCTGTGACATACCGAAAACTAGATGAGGAGATCCCTGGTGCAAGCAGCACTACAGTCCGGGACGAGCACAGTCGCCGACCCGGCTCCCACGAGGTCGAGAAGCCGAAAGAGGAAGTTCGCCGCCGCCAGCGTCGCGTTCCTGGGCGCCAGCGCCATCGCGGTCACCCCGGTCGCCACCGACCCGGAGCTGACGGCGGCGCAGAGCCGGTCGTACCAGCTGACGGCGTCATACGTCCCGAACCCGTTGGTGACGGATTCGCCCGACAAGGTGATCACCGGTGTCCTCGGGATCACCGGGAACAACCTGTCCGGGCTGGCGAACAGCATCATGGCGAACCCGTTCCCGCTGCTGACCCAGGTCGGCGCCAACCAGCAGGGCTACCTGAACCGGATCACCGACGCGTTCGAAGCTATTCAGACGAGCTCGGAGGGCTTCTTCGACGAGGGTGTCGTGAAGAAGGACGCCGATGGCAAGGATCTCCCCAGGGCTGACGCCAACGGCCTGATCATCAGGGGCAACTTCTCGAAGGTCCCCGGGAACGGTTACCTGCACGGCCAGAACGCGTTGGCCTACCTCAAGGCGGGGAACATCTTCAAGGCGTACGAAGAGTTCAACGCCATGGCGCTGTACAGCAACACGGTGGCGGCCAGCAAGGTCGGTGGCCTGCTGATGGATACCACTACCACCAGCAAGCTCTACATCGACAACATCAGCGGCGTCGTGACGACCAGCGCGAAGGATGCCGCCGGGGACTCCAATCGCGCCGCGATCGGCGACGACGGCCAGCAGATGACGAAGACCGTCGTGACCCGCGGGATCCCCGGGCAGATGGTGCAGAACGTCAGTAATGCGTTCAGCTCCCTGATGAGCAAGACGAATATCCAGTCCGGGCTTTTCTACTCGTCCTGGGCAGCGTTCGGCGGTGTGCCCTACGAGGTCGCCCGGTCGGTGGATCAGCTCGTCAAGGCCATCCAGGGCGGAGACTTCCCGACTGCCTTCAACGTTCTGGTCAACGCGCCGATCATGACGGTTAACGCCCTGATCAACGGGTTCGACTACTCGAGTACCGACGCTGTTGTCAGCTGGCCGGGCCTGTTCGCCCCGATCTCGGACACCACCAATGCATCCGGCGTCCCGGTGCACCCGGGTGGCCTCATTTACCAGGTCCTTGCCGGCATGCCCAAGGCGGTATCCGGTGCCATCGACAACGATCCGAATAGCCCCGCCAGCCTGTTCAGCGGTCTGAACCTCGGCTCGGGCCTGAACCTGTCGAGCCTGGGCAGCGGTCTGAACCTGGGCAGCGTGGGGTCGAGCTTCGACGTGTCCAACGTCCTGTCCGGCTTCGGTCTGGACAAGATCCTGGGCTCGCTGTCGGGTATCACCGGCACCCAGCAGGCGAAGGTTGCTCTGGCAGCCGCTCCGGTTGCGGAACTGCCCGCCGCCGCGCCGGTTGTCGAGACCCCCGAGGTCAAGGAGAAGGTCGAGACCCCCGAGCTCGTGTCGAACCTCACGGTGCAGCGTGGAGCACTCGTGTCCGGCAACGGCGCCGACGCTGTCGACAGCAACGCCGAGGACAACAAGGACGCCGTCGTTGCCGAGGTCAAGAAGGAAGCCGAGGTCAAGAAGGGCACCACGGTTGCGGAGGTGAAGAAGGACGACACCACGGTTGCGGAGGTGAAGAAGGAAGACGCGGCCAAGGAGCTGGCCCCCAAGCGCGGCAAGCTCAGCCTGCCGGGCCTGAAGGACAAGAAGGGCCAGGCCCCGTCGTCCAACGGCGCCAACGACACCAACGGTGTCACCGGTGCCAATGAGTCGAACGGTACCACCGGCGTCTCCGGCACCAACGGGACCACCGGCGCCAACGACGACAACAAGGGCGCGGCCCATGAGACGAAGGATTCGAGCAACGACTCGAAGCCGGCTGCCTCGCAGGACAACGGCAAGAAGGACAACGCGAGCAACGGCAAGAAGGACAGCCCGCGCAAGGCGCGTCAGAACACCAAGCGGAACAAGGGCGGCAGCAACTAATCGCCTGACATCTGTTGCAGTAACGGCCGGGCCCTCACCTTCGGGTGGGGGCCCGGTCCGCGTCTCAGCGAGCCGGCGCCGGATCGATCTTCTTGGGCGGCAACGTCTTCGAGATCGCCGTCGAGATCGCCGTGATCGGCTCCGCCCCGGAACCATCCGGCATGGTCAGCGCCAGATACACCGGCCGATCCACCGCGTACCAGCTGGACAACCCGCCGTCGGATACCTGGAACCAGCTCACGCCGTTGACCACTTGCAGCGCGGAACCCACCCTGAAGTCCGCCGGCCGGTCCAGCCCGCAGCGCAGGATGACGCTGCTCTCGCTGGCATCGTTGCGCCAGGCCGCCACACCGGCCGGTACGGGAGCGACGATCTCGGCGGACTTGTAGTCCCCGAGGGTGTCCGGCAGTGCTGCGAGCACGTCCCGGCACGACGGCGAATCGGCCTGCGGCGCCGGGACTGCCGCCACCGGGACCGGGCCGGTGGCGGGGGTGCGGCGCGCCGCGAACACCCCGACGCCTACCACCGTCGCCACTGCCAACCCCAGCGCGAGTGCCAGCACCGCCGTCGGCGGCCCGTCCCGCGGAGGGGTCTTGTCGATCGCGCCGTCGTCCGTTGCGGTGACAGGTGCCGCGTCGTCGTCCCGCTCGTCGCCCGGGGATTCCTCGTGCTGCGGATCGGCCACCGGATCTCCTCGTGCTCGGGCTGGGATACTTCGGGATGCGCCCGGCGCAACGCCGGATGCGCGCCAGCAGAACCTACCGCAGGTTGGGAGAACCGTGACCGACGCCAACGCCGACGACGGCCCGAGCCTGGCCGATCTCGGTGAATCCGCGGTGCTTGACGCCGTGATCGCGCAGCGGCCGCACCCCGTCGGCGTCCACGTCGGCCCCGGCGACGATGCCGCGGTGCTCGCCGCCCCGGACGGTCGCGTGGTCGCCTCCACCGACACGCTGGTCCAGGACCGGCACTTCCGGCTGGACTGGTCGACGCCGGAACAGGTCGGCCGTCGTGCCATCGCCCAGAACGCTGCCGACATCGAGGCGATGGGCGCCCGGCCCACCGGCTACCTGGTCGCGTTGGTCGCCCCCGCCGACACCACAGTGCACCGGGCCGCCGAACTGTCCCGCGGAGCCGCGGCGGAAGCGGCCAGGACCGGCGCCAGCGTCGTCGGCGGGGACCTGGTAGCCGGGCCACTGTGGACGGTGACGGTGACCGTGCTCGGCGACCTGGGCGGTCTCAACCCGATACTGCGGTCGGGGGCGCGGCCGGGGGATGTCGTCGCCGTCGCCGGGGAACTGGGCCGATCGGCCGCCGGATACCGGCTGCTCGCCGACGGCGTCGCAGTCGACGACCCGGAGCTTGCGGACCTGGTCGACCGGTACCGGGTGCCGCAGCCGCCCTACGGTCAGGGCCCGCTCGCGGCCGCCGCCGGCGCCAGCGCCATGACCGACGTCTCCGACGGGCTGGTCCGCGACCTCGGCGGACTCGCCGTCGACTCGCGGGTCGGTGTCGACCTTGACCGCGCGGCGCTCGCGCCGGATCACGACGCGCTGGCCGCCGCGGCGCGGGCCGTCGGTGCGGACGCCTGGGACTGGGTGTTCGGGGGTGGGGAAGATCACGCCCTGGTGGCCACCTTCGGCCTCGGGGCCGAGCTGCCCACAGGGTGGCGGCCGGTCGGCCGGATCACCGTCGAGGGGGGGATCCGGGTGGACGGCCGGCCCTGGTCGGGCGCAACCGGCTGGGATTCGTTCGGATAGCGCGGCTCGCGACCGGCCAATTAGCGCACGAGTGGCCAAGCAGGAACACAAAAGCCCAGGACGCCTCCACCCGAAGCGGACGCAACGGCGCGCTCGTGCAGTAACTGGCCCCTCGCCGCACCGCCCGGTTGAGCTAGGTTTGACACCCGTGACCACACCGCCGACCACCGACACCGCGCGTGCGGCGCGCCCGCTGGCCGAACTCGTCGACCCCGGCTGGGCCACGGCGCTGGCACCGGTCGCCGACCGGGTCACCGAGATGGGTGCCTTCCTACGGGCCGAGAACGCCGAGCACCGCGGCTACCTGCCGGCCGGGGAGAACGTGCTGCGGGCCTTCACCTTCCCGTTCGACCAGGTCCGGGTGCTCATCGTCGGCCAGGATCCCTATCCCACGCCGGGACACGCCATGGGCCTGAGCTTCTCGGTGGCCCCCGATGTCCGGCCGGTGCCCCGCAGCCTGGCCAATATCTTCACCGAGTACTCCGCCGACCTGGGGCTGCCCGCGCCGAGCAACGGCGATCTCACCCCGTGGGCCCGCCAGGGTGTGATGTTGCTCAACAGAGTGCTCACGGTCCGCCCCGGCACCCCGGCCTCCCACCGCGGCAAGGGCTGGGAAGTGGTCACCGAATGCGCGATCCGCGCGCTGGCCGACCGGCCGCAGCCCTACGTGGCCATCCTGTGGGGCCGCGACGCCGGAACCCTCAAACCGATGCTGGGCCCGCGCGCCGCAGTCATCGAATCGCCGCACCCGTCGCCGTTGTCGGCCTCCCGCGGCTTCTTCGGGTCGCGGCCGTTCAGCCGGGCCAACGCGCTACTGGCCGAGGCCGGCGCCGAGCACATCGACTGGCGGCTGCCGTAACCGGTGCGCCGTCAGACAACGGAAAGGCGCCCCACCACCACAAGGTGACAGGGCGCCAGAACCGGGCCGTAAGAACTAGCCGTGCTCGATTAGCTGAGCTCCTCATCGCGGCTCGGCTGGCGCCTCGCCGCTTGATCGTCGCTCAGCCGCGAACGACCTTGCCGGCCTTGATGCACGAGGTGCAGGCGTTGACGCGCTTCTTGTTGCCACCCGGGCGGTCCACCGAGTGGACGATCTGGATGTTCGGGTTCCAGCGACGGTTGGTCCGGCGGTGCGAGTGCGACACCGACTTGCCGAAGCCGGGAGTCTTACCGCAGATGTCGCAGACGGCAGCCATGTAGAACTCCTCGAAGTTGATAACTGGGGGCCAACAACCGGTAACGGGTGACCCGACAACCTGACCAGAATAGGTGAGGATGTGGATATCGCCAAAATCCCGACGTCGGGCTGTCGGCCCGGATGGCTAGGCTGGGCCGACAACGCCACGCTACGGAAGGGGTCGGTGATGTCGGATCGTCGGCTCGACGGCGCCGCGCTGCGCGACTGGGCGCACGCCTGCGTCGGCGACCTGATCCGCCACACCGACGAGATCAACCGGCTTAACGTGTTCCCCGTCGCCGACTCCGACACCGGCACGAACATGCTGTTCACCATGCGTTCGGCGGTCGCCGCCTGCGACGGCGCCGGGGACCGCACCGCCGTGGACCAGGTGATGTCGGTGCTGGCCGCCGGGGCGCTGGACGGCGCTCGCGGCAATTCCGGGGTGATCCTGTCGCAGATCCTGCGCGGCTTCGCCGAGGTCACCGCCGAGGCCGTGGCACACCGGCGGCTGAGCGCACTGGACGCCGAGGTGTTCGGGGCGGGTCTGCGCCGCGGGGTGGCGACCGTGGTGTCCGCCATGGGCGGTGAGGCGATCGACGGCACCATCGTGTCGGTGTTGGCCGCCGCCGCCGACGCGGCCGAGCGCAGCGCCGTCGACGGCGACCCCCTGCCCACCACCGTGCACACCGCGGCGACCGCGGCCGCCGCCGCCCTGGACGCAACCCCCAGCCAGCTGGCCGTGCTGGCCGAGGCCGGGGTGGTCGACGCCGGCGGGCGCGGCCTGCTGGTGCTGCTCGACGCCCTCTCAGCCACCCTCACCGGCACCGCCCCGGTCCGTCCCGTCTACCGGCCCCAGGCCGCCGCCGATCCGGCCGCCAAGCCGACCGAGCTCTCGACCGCCCCGGCATTCGAAGTGATGTACACCGTCGCCGGCCTGGCTCCCGACGCCGAGAGCGCCCTGCGCGGCCGGCTGGAACAGCTGGGGGATTCGGTGGTGATCGCCACCGCCGGCGAGCACAGCGACCACTCCGTGCACGTGCACACCGACGATGCGGGCGCGGCCGTCGAGGCCGGCCTCGCCCACGGCTCCGTCTCACAGATCCGCATATCCGTGCTCAGCGCCGGCCAGCACGTCGCTCCGGCCGGGTGGTCCCGGGATCGCACGATCCTCGCCGTCGTCGACGGCGACGGGTCCGCCGAGCTGTTCGAGGCTGAGGGCGCGGCGATCCTGCGCTGCCACGACGATCCGCTCGACGGGTGCATCAGCGCCCACCGGCTGCTGCGCGCCGTCGTCGACACCGGAGCCGCCAAGGTGATGGTGCTGCCCAACGGCTACGTGGCCGTGGAAGAACTCGTGGCCGCCTGCACCGCGGCGATCGGCTGGGGTATCGACGTGGTCCCGCTGCCGACCGGATCGATGGTGCAGGGACTGGCGGCCCTGGCCGTACACGATCCGGACCGCCAGGCCGTCGACGACGGCTACGCCATGGCCCAGGCCGCCGGGGCCACCCGCTACGGCTCGGTCCGGCTGGCCACCGAGGACGCCCTCACCTGGGTCGGGCCCTGCCACCGCGGCGACGGACTGGGCATCGCCGGCGACGAGGTGCTGGTGGTCCGCCACGACATCACCGCCGCCGCCCGCGGGCTGATCGACCTGATGCTCGGCGCCGGCGGCGAACTGGTCACCGTCCTGCTGGGTGACGGGGTCGACCAGCGCGTCGGGGAACTGCTCGCCGAACACGTGGGCCGTCATCACCTGGGCGCCGAACTGGTCAGCTACCGGAGCGGACACCGCGGGGATGCGGTCCTCATCGGGGTGGAGTGATGGCGACGCTCGACGATCGGCTCGACGCCGTACTGGGCGCCAAGGCCGCCGACAGCCTGGAGGAGCACCTCGGCCTGCGGACGGTCAACGACCTGGTGCGTCACTACCCGCGCAAGTACATGCAGGGCACCACCGTGCTCGACAACGACGCCCGGGAGCCCGAGCCGGGGGACCACGTCACCTTCGTCGAAGAGATCACCGGCGTCGCCGTGCACCACACCAAACGCCCGCCGCACCGTGAATTCATGGTGGTCACCCTCGGGCACCGACAACCCAAGCTCACCGCCACCTTCTTCAATGCCCGCTTCCTGAAGAAACTGCTCCTCAAGGATTCGGTGGTGATGATCTCCGGGGTGATCGAACGCAACCGCGGGGACCTGCGGCTCACCCACCCGCAGTTCCTGATCCTGAACTCCCCGGGCGGCGTCCACGACGGCAAGGGCAGCCGGTCCATGGTGAAGATCTCCGAGGCCGCCCGGGACACCGACGGCACCGTCGGCCTGGACGCCTTCCGCCGCGAGTCGCTGCCGATCTACTCCGCCACCGAGAAACTGCAGAGCTGGGACATCTACCTGTGCATGCGCCAAGCGCTGGCCATGCTCGACCCGGTACCCGACCCGCTGCCCGATTGGGTGCGCCGACGGCTGAACCTGATGGGGGAGGACGAGGCGCTGCGGGCGATCCACCTGGCCGACAACGTCGAGGAACGCGAACGCGCGCTGCACCGCATCCGGTTCGACGAAGCCGTCGGGCTGCAGTGGGCACTGGCCGTGCGCCGTTACGGCGAAGACGCCCAGACCGGCCCCCCGGCACCCCCGCGGGAATCGGGCATCCGGGCGCAGTTGTTGTCCCGCCTGCCCTTCGAACTCACCGGCGGGCAGCTCGAGGTGCTCGACGTGATCTCCGACCAACTGAGCAACCCGCATCCGATGAACCGGATGCTTCAAGGCGAGGTCGGCTCCGGCAAGACCATCGTCGCGCTGCTGGCCATGACCCAGCTGGTCGACGCCGGCTACCAGTGCGCGCTGCTGGCACCGACGGAGGTGCTCGCCGAGCAACATGCCCGCTCGATGCGCGAGGTGCTGGGGCCGCTGGCGATGGCCGGTCAGCTCGGCGAAGCCGAACACGCCACCCGGGTCGCGCTGCTGACCGGATCGATGACGCCCGCGCACAAGCGCGCCGTGCGCGACGAGATCGCCTCGGGCGAGGCCGGGATCGTCATCGGCACCCACGCGCTGCTGTCGGACGCCGTGGAGTTCCACCAGCTCGGCATGGTCGTCGTCGACGAACAGCACCGGTTCGGCGTCGAGCAGCGGGATACGTTGCGCGCCAAGGCCAGCGGTGGCATCACCCCGCACCTGCTGGTGATGACGGCCACCCCGATCCCGCGGACCATCGCGCTGACGGTGTACGGCGACCTGGAGATCTCCACGCTGCGCGAGCTGCCCCGCGGCCGACAGCCGATCGCCACCAACGTCATTTTCAACAGGTGGCAGAAGGGCTGGCTGGACCGGGCCTGGGTGCGCATCCGGGAGGAGGTCGACGCCGGCCGGCAGGCATACGTCGTCGCCCCCCGCATCGACGAGGACGACGCTGTCGAGCATCCCGACGACGGCGATACCGACGCCCCCCGCGACCGAGAGTCAACCCGCAAGGCCACCGCGGTGACCAATCTTTATGAACGACTGGGGATCCGCGAGCTGCGCGGACTGTCGCTGGGGTTGATGCACGGCAAGCTCAGCGCCGAGGACAAGGACGCCGTGATGGCCGACTTCCGGGCCGGCGACATCGACGTGCTGGTGTGCACCACCGTCATCGAGGTCGGCGTCGACGTGCCCAACGCCACAGTCATGGTGGTGATGGACGCCGACTGGTTCGGCATCAGCCAGCTGCACCAGCTGCGCGGCCGGATTGGCCGCGGTGCTCACCCCAGCCTGTGCCTGCTGGTCACCGAGCTGGCTCCGGATTCCAAAGCAGGACAACGACTGTCGGCCGTCGCATCGACGCTGGACGGCTTCGAGCTGGCCGATCTGGACCTGCAGCAGCGCCGCGAGGGCGATGTGCTGGGCCGTGACCAATCCGGTCAGAGTCTCGGGCTGCGGTTGCTGTCGGTGCTGGAGCACCGCGACATCATCGAGGCCGCCCGGCTGTTGGTCGACGAGATCGTCGCCGAGGGGGGACTGGTCGACAACCCGGGGATGGACACCCTGGCGGCGGCGTTTCTCACCGGCGGCCAGCGCAGCATCGAATACCTGGACAAGTCATGAGCCGGGACGCCGGACGGGCCCCGGTGAACCGGCGGGCGTTGCTGTGGCTGTTGGTGATTGCGATCCTCGCGGTGGTGGTTGCCGCCCAGACGGTCGGCGACTCCCGCGACCGCGCCGCGATGTTCGCCGCCCGGGCCGACGCACCCACCATGCCGACCGTCGCGCCGGGCACCGACGTGCTGGACGGAATTGCCGTGCTGCCCCAGCGGGTGTACGTCTCCGACTATCGCCGCGCGGCGTTCGGCGAATCCTGGACCGACGACAACGACGCACCCGGTGGGCACAACGGCTGCGACACCCGCAACGACATCCTCGACCGCGATCTGGTCGACAAGACCTACACCCATATCCGCAGCTGCCCGACGGCCGTGGCCACCGGCGTACTGCACGACCCGTACACCAACAGCGTCATCGATTTCACCCGCGGCGCCAAGGTCGGTCAGTCGGTGCAAATCGACCACCTGGTGCCGCTGGCCTACGCCTGGGGCATCGGTGCGCGGGACTGGACCGATGCGCAGCGGGTGCGGTTCGCCAACGACCCGGCGAATCTGCTTGCCGTGCAGGGCAAGGCGAACCAGGACAAGGGCGCCTCTCCGCCGGCCGACTGGATGCCGCCGAATCACGCCTTCTGGTGCCAGTATTCGATGCAGTTCATCGCGGTGCTGCGCGGCTACGGCCTACCCGTGGACGAACGGTCCGCCCAGGTGCTGCGAGACGCCGCCGCGACCTGCCCCGCCGGCTGAGATAAGACCCGGAATGCCTACGGGCCGTCGTAGGTCAGCGGGTCCGGACGGTAGCGGGTTGCGTCGTCGAGGCCGTTGAGCGTGGCCATGTCGGCATCGCTGAGCACGAAGTCGAAGACGTCGATGTTCTCGGCGATCCGCTCCGGCGTCTTGGATCGGGGGATGACCACATTGCCCAGCTGCAGGCTCCAGCGCAGCAGTACCTGGGCCGGGGTCTTGCCGTAGCCGGCGGCCACCGTGGTGATCGCCGGGTGGTCCAGCAGATTCCCGACACCCAGCGGGCTGTACGCCTCGGTGATGACGTTCTTCTCGGCGTTGACCGCGCGCAACGCGGCCTGGTTCAGCAGCGGGTGCAGCTCGATCTGGTTCACCACCGGAACGGTGTAGACGACGTCGATGATGGTCTCCAGTGCCTCGGCGTCGAAGTTGGCGACCCCGACCGAGCGCACCAGCTTCTCGTCGCGGCAGCGCAGCAGCCCGGCGAAGCTGTCGACGTAGGCACCCGGAGCGGTTCCCGGCCAGTGGATGAGATACAGGTCCAGGTAGTCCAGGCCGAGCCGCTCCAGGCTGGCGCGCAGCGCGGTCTGCGAGGAGGAGAGCCCGCGGTCGGCGTTGGCCAGCTTGGAGGTCACGAAGATCTCCGCCCGCGGGATCCCGGAGGCGGAGATGGCGCGCCCCACGGCGGCCTCGTTGCCGTAGGAGGCGGCGGTGTCGATCAACCGGTAGCCCAGCTCCAGGGCGGTCGACACGGCATGTTCGGTCTCGGCGTCGGACAGCTCACCGACTCCCAGGCCGAGCACCGGCATGGTGTTGTCGTCGTGGAGTCCAACGGACGGAACGGACGTGCCGGACATGTCACCTGCCTGGTCTCGGTGGGGCCGGCGCAGACGTCGCCGGCGGGAGCCAACGGAATATTAATCCGCGGTAGCCGCGCGCCCGTCATTCGGTGCCAGATACGGTCGGTACCCGTGAGTACACACAATCCGGCCCCCCGGCCCGCAGCGACGCCCGTCGGCGGAGCGCGGCGGTCATGACGCGCCGCCGGCTGCCCGATCGGCTGCAACACCTGGTCAACCGCGCGGTGCCGCGGGTGCTCAGTGGCGTTCCCGGACCGGTCAAGCGGGTACTCAGCGGCGGCCGCGCGATTGTGGTCGACGGCAACACCCTCGATCCCTCGCTGCAGGCGTTCGTGCACGGTCTGCGGGTGGTGGGCCGGCCGTCGCTGGTCCTCGACGGCGACATCGCGACCAGCCGGCGCAACCTCGACGACGCCTCCCGCATCTTCGGCGGTCTGCCCGCACCGGTCACCGTCACCGAGGTCACCGTGGACGGGGGATCCGGGCCGCTGCGCGCCTGGCACTACCGCCCGGCCGACAACGGTGACGACTCCCCGCGCCCGCTGCTGGTGGCCTACCACGGCGGCGGCTGGGTGCTGGGGGACCTGGAGGGCTGGGACGCCGGCTACCGGCAGATCTGCCGCGACGCCGATGTGCACGTGCTCAGCGTCGACTACCGACTGGCCCCCGAACATCCGGCACCGGCGGCCGTCGAGGACGCCCACGCCGCCTACCTGTGGGCTGTCGAACACGCCGCCGAACTGGGCGCCGATCCGACGCGGGTCGCCGTCGGCGGCGACAGCGCCGGCGGCTGCCTGGCTGCCGTCGTCGCCCGCCAGGCCCGCGACGCCGGTGATCCGGCGCCGGTGCTGCAGCTGCTGCTCTACCCGGTGACCGATATCGAGGCGACCACCCGGTCACGCACCCTGTTCGGCTCGGGATTCTTCCTGACCGGTGCCGACATCGACTTCTTCGAGCGCTGTTACCTGGGCGGGACGGACGTCAGCAGCACCGATCCGCGGGTGTCGCCGCTGCTCACCGAGAACCTGCGGGGCCTGGCGCCGGCCCTGGTGATCACCGCCGGCTTCGACCCGCTGCGCGACGAGGGCATCGCCTACGCGAACCGGCTCGCCGAGGCCGGTGTGGACGTCGATTTGCGGGTCTACGGGTCGATGATCCACGGCTTCATGAACCTCAACGGCTTCGGCGGTGGGGTCAGTCGCGCCATCACCGACGTCATCTCCGCGTTGCGGGCACACCTGAGCCGCAGCTGAGGCGCCGGGGTCAGCCGGTACCCTGAAGGCTTCCGTAACTGAGCCGCCGCCGAGAGGACCACCGCAACGTGGCCAAGACACCCAAGCGCCCCGCGACCTACGATCTCAAAGCCGCAGATCGCCGACGTGACCTGATGGTGAAGGTCGGTTTGACCGCGGTGGTCATCATCTTCGCGGTCGCCATGGTCTTCGTGATCCTGCACAACAAGGACAAGGCTGCGGAGAAGGCCAGCGGCGACGCGGCCGCCACCGCCGCCGAGCTGGCGATCCGCGCCGCCAAGCCCGATGTGCTGACCGCGCCCGGCAGCACCGAGCCCAAGGCCGTGCTGTCGCTCTACGAGGACTTCCAGTGCCCGCACTGCGGCCTGTTCGAGAAGAACTACCAGGGCACCATCGACAAGCTGATCGACAACGGCGTCGTCGCCGTCGACTACTACCCGGTCTCCATCCTCGGTGGTTATTCGACGCGCGCCTCCAACGCCGCCTACTGCGTGGCCGACGCGGACAAGACCCCCACCAAGGACGTGTTCCGCCGCTTCCACTCCGCGCTGTTCGCCAACCAGCCCGCCGAGGGCGACCCGAACGCCCCCGACAACGACCGGCTGATCGAGTTCGCCCGCCAGGCCGGCGTCGCCGGTGAGGTGCCGGGCTGCATCAAGTCCGGCAAGTTCAACGCCAAGGCGACCGGCGCGGCCAAGCGCCTGGGCATCAAGGGCACCCCGACGGTGCGGCTCAACGGCAAGGACGTGGACTTCACCGATTCGGTCGGCAACTTCATCACCACCGACGCGTTCGTCGGCAAGATCCGCGAGGTCGTCGGCGATGCTCCCGGCCTGGCCGCCCTGAACAAGCCGAAGCCGTGACCGAAACCCCCGACGCCGACGACACCCCGGAGGCCCGCGCGGCCGCCCGGGTCGCCGAGAAGAACGCCGTCCCCGTCGGCATGCCGAGCGCCCTGTGGGTGCTGATCGCGGGGTTCATCGGGTTCGCCGCGTCGTTCACCCTGACGGTCGAGAAGATCGACATGCTGATCGACCCGCACTATCAGCCCAGCTGCAACTTCAACCCGATTCTGGCCTGCGGTTCGGTGATGGGAACGCAGCAGGCGTCGGTCTTCGGCTTTCCCAACCCGCTGATGGGGGTGGTCGCGTTCACCATCGTGATCGTCACCGGCGTGCTGTCGGTGGGGCGGGTCCGACTGCCGCGCTGGTACTGGTCGGGACTGCTGGCCGGTCTCGCCATGGGTGTGGTGTTCGTGCACTGGCTGATCTTCCAGAGCCTGTACCGCATCAACGCGCTGTGCCCGTACTGCATGGTGGTGTGGTCGATCACCATCCCGCTGTTCGTCGTGGTTGCGTGCATCACGCTGCGCCCCCTGGCCGGCAACCCGGTCGCCCGCGTGCTGTACCAGTGGCGCTGGCCGCTGGTGGCGCTGTGGGTCACCGCGGTCATCCTGGCGATCCTGGTGCGATTCTGGTATTTCTGGACCACGCTGATCTGACGGTGTTCGGTTGACCCGCATCATCGGCGGCGCCGCGGGCGGTCGTCGCATTGCCGTCCCGCCCCGGGGAACCCGCCCGACCACCGACCGGGTCCGCGAATCGATGTTCAACCTGCTTGCCGCGCAACGGGACTTCGACGGCCTGCGGGTCCTCGACCTGTACGCCGGGTCGGGTGCGCTGGGCCTGGAGGCGCTCTCACGCGGCGCGACGACGGCGGTCTTCGTCGAATCGAATTCCCGTGCCGCGGCGGTGATCTCCGCGAACGCGACGGCCGTCGGGCTCGCCGGCACGGTGCTGCGGCGCAGCAGCGTGGAGTCGGTATTGGGCGCCGCCGCCGAGACACCGGTGGACCTGGTGTTCGCCGACCCGCCCTATGACGTTGTGGCCGCCGCGATCGAGGCGAACCTGGTGCTACTCACCGACAACGGCTGGGTGCACGACGGCACCGTCGTCGTGGTGGAACGCCCCTCGGCCGGGCCGCGGCTGATCTGGCCGGCCGGCTGGGTGCCGTGGAAGGAACGCCGCTACGGCGACACCCGGCTGGAGATCGCCGAATTCCGAGGCTGAGCCGCTACCTCGTTCACCCAGTCACGCCGCAGGTTCACCCGGACAGGGTGAGCAGCAGCCGGACCAGCTCGGCCTGCCGGTGCGTACCGGTCTTGTCGAAGATGCGCTGCAGATGGGTGCGGACGGTGGTCAGGGACACCGACAGCTCCTCGGCGATCGGCGCCAGGCCGTCGCCGTGCAGCACCCGCACCGCCACCTGCGACTCGGCGCGGGTCAGCCGGTAGATCCGCCGCAACACCTCCACCGACGGCTCGATCCGCCGGTCCAGGTCGATGAGCACGATCAGGGTGCCGCAATCGTCGGCGGGCGTGGGCAGTACGTGCAGCAGGTACGGGCGACGCCCGGACGGCCGGCAGCAGGCGACCCAGCCGCCGCTCGGGTTCCCGATTGGCAGGCCGGCGGCGGCCAAGATGGCCGTCTGCAACCGGTGGCGGGCGTCGGCGGATTCGGCGTGCAACCGCCCGGCCCGTCGCGCCAGCCCGTCATTGCCGTCGAGGATCCGTTCGGCTTCGGAATTCGCGTGCAGCACAGTGCCGTCCCGGTCGAGCAGCAGCAGTCCGCGCTGAATCGCGTCGGCAGCACGCGCGGCGTCGTCGGCGTGCAGGACCCGGCCGTGCAGGTGCCGCTCGATGCGCAGGGCCTGTTGCACGTGCGGGACGAGTGCCGCGAACAACTGCGCACGGTCGGGCGTCTCGAATCCGGCGCCGTTCCCGGCGACCAGAAAGACTGCCGTTTCACCCCCGGTTGCCAGCCGGACGAAGAATCCGCTCGCCATTCCGTGTGGGCGCAGCCATTCGGCATCGAACTCGGTGCCGTCGCGGCGGCCGACGAGCGCCGCGCCGGAGTGCAGCAGTCCGATCGGGCCGGTCTCGACCTCGGCCAACACGTAGTCCACCCGGTGGTAGTAGTCGGTGTAGCTCGATCGCGCCTCGACGGGCATGTCGCCGCACCGGGGTTGGCGCTGGGTGCCGTCGGAAACCACGACGGCCGCCGATTGGGCGTCGAAGAGGGTTCGGAGGTCGGCCATGGCCGCGGTCCAGTCCTGCGGGTCGAGGACGGCGGTCTGGATCCGTGCGGTTATTCGAGAAAATTCATCGACGGTGACCATAGTGACCCCCGGCCGCGAAGTATTGCGAGTATCGTAGTCTTGTTTCTCATTAATTTGAAGGATGTTCCCGGCATCGATTTCGGTTCTTCTGGTGACATGACATTGCCGAAAGCCCGCCCGCCCGGACCGATGCCGGTGGGGGCTGTGCACGACGACGAATTCGACTGTGCAGCAATGCCGTTGCCGCCCAAGAATCCGCTGCCCTATTTCCGGCAGCTCAAAGCTGCACGTTTCCTGCACACCGGCTGTGAGCAACTCCGGGATGCCGGAGGGCCCGTCACCCTGGTGAAACTGGGGCCGAAGTGGTTGATTCCCACCCTCGTCATCGTCACGTCCCCGAGGGGTGGGCATGACATGCTGGCCCGGTCGCCCGCGGTGATGGAGCGGGTCGCCGTGCACGACGAGATGCGGCGGTTGATGGGCGACAACCTGTTCGACCTCCGCTACGACCAGTGGCGGCCGTTGCGCCGGGCGCTGCAGCCGCTGTTCACCAAGCAGCACGTCGCGCAGTTCGCCGGACACATGGCCCAGGCCACCGAAACCCTGGTCGACGGATGGCCCGACGGGGAGGCCGTCGACCTGGATCACGAATGCCGGGCGGTGACGCTACGCGCGCTGGGTCGGTCGGTGCTCGGTGTCGACCTCGATGCCCACGCCGAGGCACTGGCCGGTTCGATGCGGGTGGCGCTTACCTACCTGATGGAGCGCGGCACCCGTCCGCTGCGGGCACCGCGCTGGTTGCCGACCCCGGCGCGGCATCGGGCCCGGGTTGCCGTGCGCACCCTGCGGGAGTTGGCCGGGGAGATCGTCACGGGATGCCGCAACGACCCCGACCGGGACGCGCCGCTGGTGCGGGCGCTGCTGGCCGTCGAGGATCCGGAGACGGGGCGGCGGTTGTCCGACAGCGAGATTCGCGATCAGCTGATCGTCTTCCTGCTGGCCGGGCACGACACCACGGCCACCACCTTGACGTATGCGCTGTGGCAGTTGGGCCGGCATCGGGAGGTCCAGCAGCGGGCGGCGGCCGAGGTCGCCGCGCTCGGCGAACGGGAGCTGACCGCCGATGACGTGGCGGCGCTGCCGTTCGTCGGCGCGGTGTTGCAGGAGGCGTTGCGGCTGTGCCCGCCGGCGGCGACCGCGGGGCGCGAGGCCGGCCGCGACGTCCCGGTCGACGGTTACCGGATTCCGGCCGGAACCCTGCTCATCTACGGCATCTGTGCGGTCCAGCGTGATCCCGCACTGTGGGAGCGCGCGGAGGAGTTCGACCCGCAGCGTTTCCTGGGACCCGGGGCCAGGGCCCGCGACCGTTGGCAGTACATCCCGTTCGGCGCCGGTCCGCGCAGCTGTATCGGTGACCATTTCGCCATGCTGGAGGCCACGCTGGCGCTGGCGACCATCGTCCGCCGGGTCGAGCTGACCTCCGGCGAGGACGACTTCCCGCTCGCGTTGCCGTTCACCATGGTCGCCGGCGCCCCCATCCCGGCCGGCTGCCGGCGTCGCGCCGCGGCCTGACCCCGTCGGCCCGGGTGCCCGGAGTACCGTCGTGATCCATGAGTGGAGCGGTTTGTCCGGGGTCGTTCGACCCCGTCACGCTGGGGCACGTCGACATCTTCGAGCGGGCCGCCGCGCAGTTCGACGAACTGGTGATCGCGGTGCTGGTCAACCCGAACAAACGCGGCATGTTCAGCGCCGACGAGCGCATCGAGATGATCACCGAGGCGACCGCGCACCTGCGCAATGTCCGGGTGGAGTCCGGTTCCGGGCTGGTCGTCGACTTCGTCAAGGCGCGCGGGTTGACGGCGATCGTCAAGGGGCTGCGCACCGGCACCGATTTCGAGTATGAGCTGCAGATGGCGCAGATGAACCGGCATGTCGCCGGGGTGGACACCTTCTTCGTCGCCACCCGCCCGGAGTACTCGTTCGTGTCCTCATCGCTGGCCAAGGAGGTCGCCACGCTCGGCGGCGATGTGTCGGCGCTGCTGCCGGAGGCGGTCAACCGGCGGCTGCAGGCCAAACTCGGCTGATCGCGGGCGCGGAGAGAGTCGCGACACACCGAGTCAACCTCCGTCGTCACAGTTGTCACACCATGCACACTGGTAACACCATTAACGCAAGCGTGGAGGCAACGCCGTGTACCGAGTATTTGAAGCACTCGACGAGCTGGGGGCCATCGTCGAAGAGGCCCGCGGCGTTCCGATGACTGCAGGCTGCGTCGTCCCGCGCGGTGACGTCCTGGAACTCATCGACGACATCAAGGACGCCATCCCCGGCGAGCTCGACGACGCCCAGGACGTCCTGGACGCCCGCGACGGGATGCTGCGCGACGCCAAGCAGCACGCCGACACCACCGTCGCCTCGGCCAACGCCGAGGCCGAATCGACCCTCGGGCACGCCCGCGCCGAGGCCGACCGGCTGCTGGCCGAGGCCAAGGCGCAGGCCGACCGGATGGTCGCCGAGGCCCACGCGCACTGCGATCGGGTGGTCGGCGAGGCCCACGAGGAGGCCAACCGGCTGGTCACCACCGCCAAGCGCGACCACGAGTCGATCATGGCCCGCGCCCGCGCCGAGGCCGACCGGCTGGTGGAGAGCGGCAACATCTCCTACGAGAAGGCCGTCCAGGAAGGCATCAAGGAGCAGCAGCGCCTGGTGTCGCAGACCGAGGTCGTGGCCACCGCCACCGCCGAGGCCACCCGGCTGATCGACTCGGCCCACGCCGAGTCCGACCGGCTGCGCGGCGAATGCGATATCTACGTCGACAGCAAACTCGCGGAGTTCGAGGACTACCTCAACGGCACCCTGCGCTCCGTCGGCCGCGGCCGTCACCAACTGCGCACCGCCGCCGGTACCCACGACTACGTGCAGCGCTGAGCGCCGCCGCTCGGGGACTTTCGGCAACGTAGAATCTCCGGTTATGCCGGCTGCCAACCCTCTGCGGATCGACGTCGCGCGGCTGGGCCGACGCCCGGGCGCGCTGACCACGCGCACCGAAACGGTGCCCAGCCCGTCGCGCATCGGCCTGGACCACATCGCCATACCGGTCGGGGCGCCCGTCCGGCTGGACCTGACGCTGCAATCGGTGTCCGAAGGTGTGCTGGTCACCGGCACGGTTGAGGCGCAGACGGTCGGCGAGTGCTCGCGCTGCCTGACCGAGTTCGACGGCAAGGTGGACATCGAGCTCACCGAACTGTTCGCCTACCCGGACAGCACCACCGAAGCCACCACCGAGGCCGACGAGGTCGGCCACCTCGTCGACGACATCGTCGATCTCGAACAGTCGATCGTCGATGCCGTCGGGCTGAAGCTGCCGTTCGCCCCGGTGTGCCGTCCGGACTGTCCCGGGCTGTGCCCACAGTGCGGTGTCGCGCTGGCCGAGGCCGAACCCGACCACCAGCACGACGTCATCGACCCGCGGTGGGCCAAGCTGGCGGAGTTCCGCGCCGAAGCCGATGAATGACGACCGGGGGCCGTTGCTCGCCGCTCTGGGCGTGGACCTGCCCGAGGAACTGCTCACCCTGGCGCTGACGCACCGCAGCTACGCCTACGAGAACGGTGGGCTGCCGACCAACGAGCGGCTGGAATTCCTCGGCGACGCCGTGCTCGGGCTGACCGTCACCGACGAGTTGTACCACCGCCACCTGGACCGTTCCGAGGGCGACCTGGCCAAGTTGCGGGCCAGCATCGTCAACACCCAGGCACTGGCCGACCTCGCCCGCGGTCTGGCCGGAACCGGGCTCGGGGAGTTTCTGCTGCTGGGCCGGGGCGAACTCAACACCGGCGGAACCGACAAATCGTCGATCCTGGCCGACGGGGTGGAATCGCTGCTGGGCGCGGTGTACGTGGAACACGGCATCGAGGTGGCGCGGCGGGTCATCCTGACGCTGTTCGCCGACCTGCTGGACACCGCACCCACCCTCGGTGCCGGCCTGGACTGGAAATCCAGCCTGCAGGAGCTCACCGCCGCCCGCGGCCTGGGCCCGCCCGGCTACCAGGTCACCTCGACCGGGCCGGACCACGACAAGGAGTACACCGCCGTCGTCGTCGTCGCCGGGGCCGACTGCGGCCAGGGCATGGGCCGGACCAAGAAGGAGGCCGAGCTCAAGGCGGCCGCCGCGGCCTACACGGCCCTGGAGGCCGAACCGGCCGCCGGCTGATGCCTGAACTGCCCGAGGTCGAGGTGGCCGCCCGCTGATGCCCGAGCTCCCCGAGGTCGAGGTGGTCCGCCGCGGCCTGCACACCCACCTGCTCGACCGCACCATCGTCGATGTCAGCGTCGCCCACCCGCGCGCGGTGCGCCGGCACGACGGCGGCGCACCCGATTTGACCGCGAGGCTGCGCGGCGCCCGGATCGTCGGGACCGGCCGGCGCGGCAAATATCTGTGGTTGCGGATCGCCACGGCTGCAGATCAGTTCGCCCTTGTCGTGCATCTCGGGATGAGTGGGCAGATGCTGATCGGCGGTGTCGGCAACCCCGCGCACATCCGGATCACCGCCGCCCTGGACGACGGCACCGTGGTGAACTTCGTCGACCAGCGCACCTTCGGAGGCTGGCAGCTGGCCGACTTCGTAGCCGTCGGCGGGGTCGAGGTCCCGGTGCCGGTGGCCCATCTCGCCCCCGACCCGCTGGACCCCGCCTTCGACCGGGACGCGGTGGTAAAGGTGTTGCGCGGCAAGCACTCCGAGATCAAGCGACTGCTGCTGGATCAGACCGTGGTGTCCGGGATCGGCAACATCTACGCCGACGAGGCACTGTGGCGGGTGGGTATCCACGGCGCGCGGCCCGCCGAGGTGCTGAGCAAACCGAAACTGGCCGCCCTGCTGGATGCCGCTGCCGAGGTGATGACCGAGGCGCTGGCCGCCGGCGGGACGTCGTTCGACGAGCTGTACGTCAACGTCAACGGCCAGTCCGGGTATTTCGACCGCGCCCTGGACGCCTACGGCCGCGAGGGCCGGCCGTGCCGGCGCTGCGGGGCGATCATGCGCCGGGAGAAGTTCATGAACCGCTCGTCGTGCTCCTGCCCGAGGTGTCAACCCCGCCCGCGCCGTTAGTCCGACGATTGCGCCCCGAGAATGTTGGTAATGTATGTCGGGTAGGTATGTGACCAACATTGGAGGTTGCTCATGGCTGTCACCCAGATCGATCTCGATGACGACGCCCTCGAAGACGTCATGCGTATCGCTGGGGTGCGAACCAAGAAGGACGCGGTCAACCTCGCCCTCCGTGACTACGCCGAGCGTTTCCGACGCATCGAGGCCCTCGCCAGGTCTCGCCAGGATGCGCAGGGGTGGGACTATGAGGGCTGGCGCACCGTGCGCGCCGACGAGAAGGCCGCCGGAAGTTGATCTACTACCTTGCCGACTCCTCGGCGATCTGGCGGATCCAGCGGGAACCGGGGCACACGGAATCCTGGACGATGCCATTGCTGAGCGGCGCGATCGGCAGTTGCGAACCGCAACGCGCAGAGTTCCGAAGATCGGCGCGCAATGTGATCGAATTCGACGAGATGAACCAGACCTTCCGCGATCTGTATCCGGATGTTCCGGTCCCGAAGGCGGTATGGCGATGGATCGAATCCGCCCAGTACCGGCTGGCAGGAGTGGGCGCGGCGAGGGCCCTGTCCGTCGTCGATCTGCTTGTCTGCGCGACGGCTGCCGACCGCGGCTTGATCGTTCTGCACGACGACGCTGACTTCGAGACCGCGCAGCGATTCCTGCCGGATGTGCGCACACAACGTGTGGTCGACGGATAGTTGACTTTGCCGGCGGGCGATTCGAGGGCCCTCCGGCGACGTCGGTGGCGGCCGATAGCGTGTCGGATAGGCCTGCGCATACCGCATGTTCGAGAACGGGAACGAGCGTGTCAAGTCTTTTGTGTAAGTCGTTTCCTCTGATGTTGTCGTTTGGTGTGTTCTACAGGTAGGG
>WBZQ01000349.1_pt1 | contig 38600 bp, 42 predicted proteins | sample 5204251 | NCBI WGS metagenome assembly WBZQ01 (sample SAMN12412402, study PRJNA552823) | activated sludge metagenome | isolation source: activated sludge from nitrification reactor of wastewater treatment plant... | place: USA: Virginia | collected 2017-09 | reverse complement strand
GATCAGGCCGTCGCCGGAGGCGATCAGTGCCGGCAGCAGGGCCCGGGTGACCCGCACCGTACCCAGCACATTGGTCTCCCACATCCAGCGCCAGTGCTCCAGATCCGCCTCGGCGACCGGTTCCAGGCCCCAAGCACCGCCGGCGTTGTTCACCAGCACCGACAGCCGGCCGCCGAGATCGGCCACGACCGCCGCCAGCGCCGCCACGTCGTCGCCGTCTGTAATGTCCGCCACAACCGCGGTGCCGTCGATCTGCTCGGCCAGCCGCCTGACGCGGTCTTCGCGACGGGCCGCCACAATAACGTGAAATCCTTGCTGAGCCAGGGTTTTCGCGGTTGCCTCGCCGATCCCGGAACTGGCCCCGGTGACGACGGCGACGGGTTTGTCGGTGTTGCGGCTGCTCACCGAAGACATGTTAGCCAGCGTGCTAAATTCTCACCCATGTTCACCGGACACCCTGCCGCGGCGCACGCCGGCATGTGTTGTTGTCCGGGTTTCTGCTGCGCCTGATCCTTTTCCTGGTCGGCGCGGCCCGTTTTCCTCCGCTCCGACTTCCCGTTAAGGACACCAGCCGTGCGCACCGCCTCCGTTTCCGTTCTCCCCACCCCCGTTCCCCGTATCGCCCGCGCCCACACCGCGCGCACCGACGCCCCGCGGCCGCGTCCGCTGCGGCGCAATCACATCGTCACGCCGTCGCTGCAGGTCGCCGAATCGGCTGCGGCCGGCGTCTTCGGCGCGGTCCGCGTCCACGGCCCGATCGCCCGTGACACCATCGCCCGGTACACCTCGCTGTCCATCGCCACGGTCAACCGCCAGGTATCCGCGCTGCTGGACGCCGATCTGCTGCGCGAACGCGCCGACCTGGCCGCCGCCGGTGCGGTCGGGCGCCCGCGGATACCGGTCGAGGTCAACCACGAGCCCTACCTGACCCTGGGCATCCACATCGGCGCGCGGTCGACCAGCATCGTCGCCACCGATCTGCTGGGCCGGGCGCTGGACACCGTGGAGACCCCCACCCCGCGCGGGAGGCAGCAGGCCGCGCTGGCCGCACTGGCCGGCAGCGCCGCGCGGTACCTGAGTCGCTGGCACCGTCGGCGCACTCTGGCGGTCGGGGTGACCATCGGTGGCGTCGTCAACAGCGCCACCGGCCACGTCGATCACCATCGGCTGGGCTGGTCGGCGGCCCCGGTCGGTCCGGTGCTGGCCGAGGCGTTGGGGCTACCGGTGTCGGTGGCCGCCCACGTGGATGCGATGGCCGGCGCCGAGCTGCTGCTGGCCGCGCGCGGCCGGGGAGCCGGCAATGCCAGCCGGCTGTACGTCTACGCCCGGGAAACCGTCGGCTACGCGCTGGTCATCGACGGCCGGGTGCACAGCCCGGCCAGCGGCCCGGGCACCATCGCCGCGTTGCCTGCGCACTCGGAGTTGCTCGGCGGATCCGGGGCACTGGAATCCACCGTGAGCGACGAGGCGGTGCTGGCAGCGGCCCGTCGGGCCGGTGTGCTGCCCGACGGCGGTGCCCCGGGCACGGCGATGTCGGCGCTGCTGGCGGCGGCGCGGGCCGGTGACCAGGCGGCGCGACAGTTGCTCGCCGAACGGGCCCGGGTGCTCGGTGAGTCCGTCGCGCTGCTGCGTGACCTGCTCAATCCCGACGAGCTCGTGGTCGGCGGTCAGGCCTTCACCGACTACCCGGAGGCCATGGAGGTGCTGCAGGCCGCCTACGCCGAGCGCAGCGTGCTGGCGCCGCGGTCCATCCGGGTGACCAGCTTCGGTGGTCGGGTGCAGGAGGCGGGCGCCGGGGTCGTTGCCCTCGCGGCGTTGTACGCCGACCCGATCAAGGCGTTGCGTCGCGCCGGGTAGGTCCTGGCAGGTGAGGTGAACCTTGGCAGGCTGGGCGGCCGTGCAAGTATGGAAGTGTGCGCGTCGCCGTTCTGTCCGTCCACACCTCGCCGCTGGCTCAGCCGGGCAACGGGGACGCCGGCGGGCTGAACGTCTACGTCCTGCAGAGTGCCCTGCATCTGGCGCGCCGCGGTGTCGCGGTCGACATCTTCACCCGGGCCACCAGCTCGACGGACGCACCGGTGGTCACCGTCGCGCCGGGGGTGACGGTGCGCAACGTGGTCGCCGGCCCGTTCGAGGGCCTGGACAAATACGACCTGCCGACCCAGCTGTGCGCGTTCACCGCCGGGGTGCTGCGCGCCGAGGCCGGCCACGATCCGGGCCACTACGACGTCGTACATTCGCACTACTGGCTCTCCGGTCAGGTGGGCTGGTTGGCCGCCGACCGCTGGGGGGTGCCGCTGGTGCATACCGCGCACACCCTGGCCGCGGTGAAGAACGCCGCACTGGCCGACGGTGACAGCCCGGAGCCGCCGCTGCGCGCGGTCGGTGAGCAGCAGGTGGTCGACGCCGCGGACCGGCTGATCGTCAACACCAAAACTGAGTCGGCCGAACTGGTTTCGCTGCACGGTGCTTTTCCGGACCGGATCGACGTCGTGCATCCCGGGGTGGATCTGGAATTGTTCACCCCCGGCGACCGGGCGGCGGCCCGGGCCGGTTTCGGGTTGCCCGGCGGGCCGTTGGTGGCGTTCGTCGGCCGGATCCAGCCGCTCAAGGCTCCCGACGTGCTGCTGCGGGCTGTTGCGCTGTTGCGTGACCGGCTGGCCGCGCAGGTGGTGATCGCCGGTGGCCCTTCGGGTTCCGGCCTGGCCTCGCCCGACGGGCTGAGTAGGCTGGCCGCCGATCTGGGTATCGGCGACGCTGTGCACTTCCTGCCGCCGCAATCCCGGGAGAACCTGGTCCGGCTCTACCGGGCGGCCGATCTGGTTGCGGTGCCGAGCTATTCGGAGTCCTTCGGTCTGGTGGCGGTGGAGGCGCAGGCATGCGGCACCCCGGTGGTCGCGGCCAGCGTCGGCGGGCTTCCGGTCGCGGTCGACGACGGGTCCACCGGCGCACTGATCGACGGCCACGACCCGGCGGTCTGGGCGGACGCGCTGGCCGACCTGCTTACCGGTGATCGGCTGGATGCGTTGCGGCGCAACACAGTTGCGCACGCTCGGGGATTCTCCTGGGAGCGGACCGCCGACGCGCTGCAGCAGTCCTACCGGCGCGCCATCGCCGACTACTCCCGGGTGCGGGTGCCCGCTCGGGATGCCGCCGCGCGCCGGGCCAGCCGGCGCTGGAACATGCGCAGGGGAGTGCGGGCATGAGCGACCTGAGGACGACGATCACCGACGCGCTCGACGAGCGCGAGCTGACCTACAGCGAATTCCCGGGCGCGCACGGCGGATTGCCGGGTCTGGTGGTGGAGCTACCCGGCGAACGCAAGCTCAAGACCAACACCCTGGTGCAGATCGGCGAGCATTCGGTGCGGGTGGAGGCGTTCGTCTGCCGGCGGCCCGACGAGAACTTCGAGGGCGTGTATCGCTTTCTGCTCAAGCGCAACCGGCGGCTCTACGGCGTCGCCTACACGCTCGACAACGTCGGCGACATCTACCTGATCGGTCGGATGGCCGCCGAATCGGTGACCGCCGACGAGATCGACCGGGTGCTCGGACAGGTGCTCGAAGCCGTCGACTCCGATTTCAACACCCTGCTCGAGCTCGGCTTCGCCGATTCCATCCGCAAGGAGTGGGCGTGGCGGGTCGAGCGCGGGGAGTCCCTGAAGAATCTTGCGGCGTTCGAGCATCTAGTTGCGGAGTAATCCCGACGTGCGAGAATCGGCGCCATGGGAACCTCCACGTTGGTGCTGCTCCGTCACGGCGAGAGCGAATGGAATGCGCTGAACCAGTTCACCGGTTGGGTGGACGTCCACCTCACCGAGAAGGGGCGCGGCGAGGCGATCCGCGGCGGTGAGTTGCTGGCCGAGGAGGGCCTGCTGCCCGACGTGGTCTACACCTCGCTGCTGCGCCGCGCCATCACCACCGCCAACCTGAGCCTGGACGCCGCCGACCGGCACTGGATCCCGGTGCACCGGGACTGGCGCCTGAACGAGCGGCACTACGGCGCCCTGCAGGGCCTGGACAAGGCCGCCACCAAGGCCAAGTACGGCGAGGAGCAGTTCATGGCCTGGCGCCGATCCTACGACACCCCGCCGCCGCCCATCGAGCGCGGCAGCGAATACAGCCAGGACGCCGACCCGCGGTACGCCGACATCGGCGGCGGTCCGCTGACCGAGTGCCTGGCCGACGTGGTGGCCCGGCTGGTGCCCTACTACGAGGAGACCATCGCCGAGGACCTGCGCGCCGGCAAGACGGTGCTGGTGGTGGCCCACGGAAACTCGCTGCGGGCGCTGGTGAAGTACCTCGACGACATGTCCGAGGCCGATATCACCGGGCTGAACATCCCCACCGGCATCCCGCTGCGCTACGACCTTGATGAGAACCTCAAGCCGCTGACCCCGGGTGGGGTGTACCTGGACCCCGAGGCCGCCGCCGCCGGCGCCGCCGCAGTCGCCAACCAGGGCAGCAAGTAGTCGCCGACCGGGGCGGCAGGTAACCAGACGCCGAACGCCCGGTGAACCCGGGTTAACAGCGGCCCAACGGTGTCCCCGGAGGGTGTGACGTTAACCGGAAATGGCTGCTTGACGCTGGGATGCCGTTCATCGAAGCCGTACCATTCGGCAGGTGAGTGTGATGGCGGCGATGCTGGCCGCCGGAGTTGCCGTGCTGGCCGGCGCGGTTATCGGAGCGGTCGTGTCGCCACGGTGGCAGCGCCGCCGCCAGGTCGTCGCTGCGCAACAGTCCGGCATCACCGTCTCGCAGATGCTGGCCCACATCGTCGCGCAGGCACCGATGGGCGTCGTCGTCGTCGACCGGCACCGCGACGTCGTGTATCTCAACGACCGCGCCGCTGAACTGGGCCTGGTGCGGGAGCGGCTGCTCGACGAGCGGGTGTGGCAGGTGGCGGCGCGCACCCTGGCCACCGGCCGCGACGGCGAGGTGGAGCTGTCCGCCCAGCGCGGCAGCCCGGGCCGGGTAGGCCTGTCGGTGCGCGCTCAGGTCCGGTTGCTGACCGCCGACGACGGCCGGTTCGCCGTCATCTACGCCGACGACCAGTCCGAGCAGGCCCGGATGGAAGCCACCCGCCGCGACTTCGTCGCCAACGTCAGCCACGAGCTCAAGACGCCGGTGGGTGCGATGGGCGTGCTGGCCGAAGCCCTGCTGGAATCCGTCGACGACCCGGAAACCGTGCATCGGTTCGGCTCCAAGGTGCTCGCCGAATCGAACCGGCTGGCCAACATGGTCGGCGAACTCATCGAGCTGTCCCGGCTGCAAGGCGCCGAGCCGCTGCCCGACCTCGGCGAGGTCGACGTCGACGTCGTCGTCGCCGAGGCCATCTCCCGCAACAAGGTCGCCGCCGACAACGCCGACATCTCCGTCGTCACCGACGCGGCCAGCGGTTTCCGGGTGCTCGGCGATCAGTCGCTGCTGGTCACCGCCATCGCCAACCTCATCTCCAACGCCATCGCCTACTCGCCGCAGGGATCGATGGTGTCGATCAGCCGTCGGCGCAGCGGCGAGGACATCCTGATCGCGGTCACCGATCGAGGCATCGGGATCGCGCGCGACGACCAGGAACGCGTCTTCGAGCGGTTCTTCCGGGTCGACCAGGCGCGCTCCCGCGCGACCGGCGGCACCGGCCTGGGGCTCGCGATCGTCAAGCACGTCGCCGCCAATCACAACGGTTCGATTCGCCTGTGGAGTCAGCTCGGTACCGGCTCCACCTTCACCCTGTCGGTTCCGGTGTGGGCCGAAGACCCCGAGGAAGAGGACGCTTAACAAGATGACCACTGTGCTCATTGTCGAAGACGAAGAGTCTCTGGCCGATCCACTGGCATTCCTGTTGCGCAAGGAGGGATTCGAGGCGACCGTCGTCACCGACGGCCCGTCCGCGCTGGCGGAGTTCGACCGCTCCGGCGCCGACATCGTCCTGCTGGACCTGATGCTGCCCGGCATGAGCGGCACCGATGTGTGCAAGCAACTGCGGGCCCGCTCGGCAGTGCCGGTGATCATGGTCACCGCCCGCGACAGCGAGATCGACAAGGTGGTCGGGCTGGAACTCGGCGCCGACGACTACGTGACCAAGCCGTACTCGGCGCGCGAGCTGATCGCCCGGATCCGCGCGGTACTGCGCCGCGGCGGCGACTCCGACGGACTCGGCGCCGGTGACGGCGTGCTGGAGGCCGGCCCGGTGCGGATGGACGTGGAGCGTCACGTCGTCAGCGTCAACGGCGAGCAGATCACCTTGCCGCTCAAGGAATTCGACCTGCTGGAGTACCTGATGCGCAACAGCGGCCGGGTGCTGACCCGCGGCCAGCTGATCGACCGAGTGTGGGGCGCGGACTACGTCGGCGACACCAAGACCCTCGACGTGCACGTCAAGCGGCTGCGCTCGAAGATCGAAGCCGACCCGGCCAACCCGGTGCACCTGGTCACCGTCCGCGGCCTCGGGTACAAGTTGGAGGGCTGACGACGATCAAGCGGCGAGGCGCCCGACGACGATCAAGCGGCGAGGCGCCCGACGACGATCAAGCGGCGAGGCGCCCGACGACGATCTACCCCTCCTCCTGCGCGCACCGCGTGGCCGGGTGGACGGCGATCAGGCCCAGCTGGCCGCGGCGCCGGCACAGTGCGGCCAGTTCCGCGTAGGCGTTGGCGCCGATCAGCTCGGTCAGCTCGGGGGCGTAGGACTCGTACACCGGCCGCGCCCCGGTGTGGGTGGCCGGATCGCCGGTGCAGTACCAGTGCAGGTCGGCCCCGCCGCTGCCCCAGCCACGCCGGTCGTACTCGGTGATGGTGGTCTTGAGGATTTCCACCCCGTCGGGCCGGGCCACCCAGTCCTGGCTGCGCCGTACCGGTAGCTGCCAGCACACCTCGGGCTTCATGGTCCACGGCTCGACGCCCAGCGACATGGCCTTGGCGTGCAGGGCACAGCCGATAGGCCCGTCGAAGCCGGGGCGGTTCAGGAAGATGCACGCTCCCTTGTATTTGCGGGTCCGCAGCTGCGGTTCACCGTCGTACTCGTCGGACTCCAGATAGCCCTTGCGGCCCAGGCCCCGGTCGCGGTACTGCCAGTCGGCATTGGTCAGCGTCTTGACGACGTCGTCGAGGTGGGCGCGGTCGTCGTCGTCGGACAGGAACGCGCCGTGGCTGCAGCAGCCGTCGTCGGGACGGCCCTCGACGGTGCCCCGGCAGGCGGGGGTGCCGAACGCGCAACTCCACCGCGACAGCAGCCAGGTCAGGTCCGCCACGATCAGGTGTTCGGCGTTGTCCGGATCGTTGAACTCCACCCACTCGCGGGGGAAATCGAGCCCGACTTCGTCGGGGTGTTCGGGCGACCGCGGAATCACGGCCACCACGGTAGTGCACCGCGCCGACGGCCGAACTCGCGCGCGCGGGCAAATTTTTCTGCGCCCCGGCCGAGACGGGACCGCGGGTAGCGGACTAGGTTGTCTGGGTGCGATTGGGCGTGCTCGACGTGGGCAGCAATACGGTTCATCTGCTGGTGGTCGACGCCCGTCGGGGTGGTCACCCGACGCCGATGAGCTCGACGAAGTCCGCCTTGCGGCTGGCCGAGGCCATCGACGATTCCGGCAAACTGACCCGCAAGGGCGCCGACAAGCTGATCGCGACGGTCGACGAATTCGCCAAGATCGCCGTCAGTTCGGGGTGCGCGGAACTTATGGCGTTCGCCACATCGGCGGTACGCGATGCCACCAACTCCGAGGACGTGCTGGCCCGGGTGGTCAACGAGACCGGGGTGAACCTGCAGGTGCTGGCCGGCCACGACGAGTCCCGGCTCACCTTCCTGGCGGTGCGCCGCTGGTACGGCTGGAGCGCGGGCCGGATCATCAACGTCGACATCGGCGGTGGGTCGCTGGAACTGTCCAACGGGGTCGACGAAGAACCCGAGGTGGCGCTGTCGTTGCCGCTGGGAGCGGGCCGATTGACCCGGGAGTGGCTGGCCGAGGATCCACCGGGTCGCCGCCGTGTCGGAATGCTGCGCGACTGGCTGGACACCGAGCTTGCCGATGCGGCCAAGACCGTGCTGGCGGCCGGCACCCCGGATCTGGCGGTCGCCTCGTCGAAGACCTTCCGCTCGCTGGCCCGGCTCACCGGCGCGGCGCCCTCGGGTGCCGGACCGCGGGTGAAGCGGACCTTGACGGCCAACGGTCTCAGACAGCTCATAGCCTTCATCTCTAGGATGACCACGGCTGATCGTGCCGAGTTGGAGGGAGTGAGCGCCGAGCGCGCGCCGCAGATCGTTGCGGGTGCGCTGGTGGCGGAGGCGAGTATGCGTGCGTTGTCGATCGAGACCGTCGATATCTGTCCGTGGGCGCTGCGTGAGGGCTTGATTCTGCGCAAGCTCGACAGCGAGGCTGACGGAACCGCATTGGTGGAGACCCCGGTGGGGGATGCTGGACGGAGAGCCGCCGGTTCGCGTCCCGGGGGCGCGAGAGGCGGAAAGCGATGAGTGGCGCAGACGAGACGAGCACCCGACCGATCTCGGTCGCCGAACTGCTGGCCAAGAACGGCACCATCGGGTCGCCCCCGGTCGGCGGCCGTCGTCGCCGGCGCCGCGGCAACGCGGACGCGGTGACCGTCGCCGAGCTGACCGGCGAGATCCCGATCATCCGGACCGGCGAGATGCCGGTGGTCACCGAGGATGATCTGAAGGCCGCCGACGCCGCCAAGACCGACGCCGCCAAGACCGACGCCGCCAAGACCGACGCCGCCAAGACCGACGCCGCCAAGACCGAGGCCGCCAAGACCGAGGCCGCCAAGACCGAGGCCGCCGCAATCGAAGCCCCAGAAGCCGAGACCCCGGCAGCACCGGAGGAGACCCCCGCCGCGTCGGAAGAACCTGCCGTCACGGCGGAGCCGAACGCCGAACAGCCCGAGCCGCTGTCCGAGCTGCCCCCCGCGCGGGCACACACCCCGTCGCCGCGGCGCGGCCGCGAAACCCGGCCCGAGCGCAGCCGGGATCCGCGCCCGGTGCGCCGCAGTATCCGCCCGCTCGCCAAGGCGGCGGCTCCGGCCGCCGTCGAGGTGGTCACCGAGGCCGAGACCGCCGACGCCGCCGTCGGCGAGACCGCCGACGCCGAGCTGATGAGCCCGGACCTGATCGACGACGCCGACTTCGCGGCGGAGTTCGAAAGCGATGCCGACGACGCCCTGTTCGGCGGCGACAGCGTCGTCGACGAGTTGGCGCGGCGCCGGTCGGAGCCGTTGGCGCTGCTCGATCCCGGCCCCGCGGTCATCCGCGAGGAAACCGAGGAGCACGGCGGGGCAGTCGAGGACACGGCGGCCGAGGACGACGAGGACTACGACGACGAGCCGCTGACCCGCGGTCAGCAGATCCTGCGCGGCTCGGTGATCGTCTTCCAGTCGATTTTCGCCGTCGCGTTCGGCGCCGGCCTGTTCCTGGCGTTCGACCAGCTGTGGCAGTGGAACAACATCATCGCGCTGGTGCTGTCGGTGCTGGTCATCCTCGGCCTGGTGGTCGGAGTCCGGGTGGTGCGCAAGACCGAGGACATCGCCAGCACGCTGATCGCGGTGGTGGTCGGGGCGATGGTCACCCTCGGCCCGCTCGCCCTGCAACACACGAGCTGACGGCGACCGGACGTGCGTCCCGCGATCAAGGTCGGCCTGTCGACCGCCTCGGTGTACCCGCTGCGTGCCGAGGCCGCCTTCGAATACGCCGCCCGGCTGGGCTACGACGGCGTCGAGCTGATGGTCTGGGCCGAATCGATCAGTCAGGACATCGACGCGGTGGCCCGGCTGTCGGCCAAATATTCGGTCCCGGTGCTGTCCGTGCACGCGCCGTGCCTGCTGATCTCCCAGCGGGTCTGGGGTGCCAATCCGATCGCCAAGCTGGAACGCAGCGTCCGCGCGGCCGAACATCTGGGCGCCGAAACCGTGGTGGTGCATCCGCCGTTCCGCTGGCAGCGCCGCTACGCCGCGGGGTTCTCCGAGCAGGTCGCCGAGCTGGAGTCGAACAGTCACGTGCTGGTGGCGGTGGAGAATATGTTCCCGTTCCGCACCGATCGGTTCTTCGGCACCGGGGCACCGTCGATCGAGCGGATGCGCCGCCGCGGTGGGCTCCCCGGGCCCGGGATTTCGGCGTTCGCGCCGTCCTACGATCCGCTCGACGGCAACCACGCGCACTACACGCTGGATCTGTCGCACACCGCGACGGCCGGGACCGACGCCCTGGAGATGGCCGCCCGGATGGGTGACGGCCTGGTGCACCTGCATCTGTGCGACGGCAACGGTGCGGCCGCCGACGAGCACCTGGTGCCTGGCCGCGGCACCCAGCCCACCGCCCAGGTGTGCCAGAACCTGGCGGCCAGCGATTTCAGCGGGCACGTCGTGCTCGAGGTCACCACCTCGTCGGCGCGTGACGACGCCGAGCGCACCGCGCTGCTGGCCGAATCGCTGCAGTTCGCCAGGACCCATCTGCTGCGCTGATCAACAGCCGCTAGGGTCGGTCAAATGGCGAGAATCGCAATCATCGGTGGCGGCAACATGGGCGAGGCACTGTTGGCGGGGCTGCTGCGCAGCGGCCGCCAGGTGAAGGACCTGGTGGTCGCCGAGCGGGCGCCGGCCCGCACCGAACACCTGTCGCAGACCTACGGCGTACAGGTGACTGGTTCGATCACCGACGCCGCCGCGCACGCCGACTACGTGGTGGTGGCGGTCAAACCCGCCGATGTCACCGCGGCGGTGAACGCCATCGCCGAGGCCGCCGCGATTGCCGAGGACAGCAGCACCGAGCAGGTCTTCGTGACGGTGGCCGCGGGTGTGGGTACCGGATTCTTCGAGTCCAAGTTGCCGGCCGGATCGGCTGTGGTCCGGGCGATGCCCAATACCCCGGCGCTGGTCGGCGCCGGAGTCACCGCGGTGGCGCGCGGGCGCTTCACCACCGATGAGCAGCTTTCCGCGGCCGCCGGGTTGTTCGAGGCCGTGGGCGAGGTGTTGACGGTCTCAGAGGCGCAACTGGACGCCGTTACGGCCGTCTCGGGGTCGGGCCCGGCCTACTTCTTCCTGATGGTGGAGGCGTTGGTGGATGCGGGCGTGGCGGTCGGCCTGCCCCGGGCGGTCGCCACCGATCTGGCCGTTCAGACCATGGCAGGGTCGGCCGCGATGATGCTGGACCGGATGGACGGTGAGCGCGGCGGTGCCGACGGCACTCGGCCGTCCGGCGTCGACACTACCGCCGCGCAGCTGCGCGCCATGGTTACCTCGCCGGGGGGTACCACCGCCGCCGGCCTGCGGGAACTGGAACGCGGAGGTTTGCGGGCGGCCGTCGCCGCTGCGGTCGAAGCCGCAAAAACGCGGTCTGAGCAGCTCGGAATCACATCGGAGTAGTTCTGAAATTTTCAACGGATTACCCCACACCCGTCGCAGTAACCCCACCTGTCCCGCTATTCTCCTCGTGTAAGCACGCGTCGTACCAACGGTGGGGAAGCCGCTGGAACTGGCCGTGCCTGAAGGAATGGGTTGCGATGACGGCTATGAACGGACCATCCGGAAACGGCAAAGGTGCACGTGAGGGAGCTGGCGACGCCCAGCCCGGCGCGACGCAATTTCTCACCGTCGCCGAGGTCGCCGCACTGATGCGGGTGTCCAAGATGACGGTGTACCGCCTGGTGCACAACGGCGAGCTGCAGGCCGTTCGCGTCGGCCGGTCCTTCCGGGTGCACGCCAAGGCCGTTCACGACATGCTGGAGAACTCCTACTTCGACGCCGGATAGCCTCCGCGCATCGTTTCGGTTCCCGGCGGCCCGGCCTTGGGCTCCCGGCCCCGGCCTCCGGCTTTCGGCGTCCCCAGTGCAACCTGTGGATAACCCGCCTGGCGCCCTGATTTCGCCCGGATTCCACGCCACCGCTGCACCTAACTGGTTCGTCAACGTATGCGGCGGGGTTGATGTACCAGTTACGAACGCGGGCGTCTGCCGAGGTCGCTGGTGACCTGGGGTTTTGTCGTCGGTGATCGGCGCGGTGTGCACGCAACTGGTTCGTGAAGTGTGCGGCGCGGTTGGCGTACCAGTTACGTGCACCGGCGTTCCGCCGCGCAAATGGTCGGATCCGGCCGGCGCGGGCTCCGCCGGCTCCGCCCGCTCGGCCTGCACCTCCGAAGGCACTCGCTGCACTCGCGCCAACTCCGCCTACGTTCGCCGGACCGCCCGTTTTCCCGTTGCGCCCGGTCTTTCGGTAAGGTAGCCGGGTTGTGTCAGGAGCGGCGTCTCGCGCCGCGTGGGTAGTCAGCGGAGTCCATGGGTTCAGTCATCAAGAAGCGGCGTAAGCGGATGTCGAAGAAGAAGCATCGCAAACTGCTCCGTCGCACCCGGGTGCAGCGCAGAAAACTCGGCAAGTAGCGCGCGCTGTGCCGCCGCGCCGCGTGCCCGGTCGGTAGCCTGTCGGGATGGATTCCGGACGGGGTGGCGACGGCGCCGAGGAGACGGGCGCCGACGGACCGAAGGTGGTACTGGTCACCGGAGCCTGCCGATTCCTCGGGGGCTACCTGACCGCGCGGCTGGCACAGAACCCGGCGATCAAGCAGGTCATCGCGGTTGACGCGGTGGCGCCGACCAAGGACATGCAGCGCCGGATGGGCCGGGCCGAATTCGTTCGGGCCGACATCCGAAATCCGTTCATCGCCAAGGTTATTCGCAACGGCGACGTCGACACCGTGGTGCACGCCGCGGCGGCGTCCTACGTGCCCCGATCCGGGGGCCGGGCCACGTTGAAGGAACTCAACGTGATGGGCGCCATGCAGTTGTTCGCGGCCTGCCAGAAGGCACCGCTGGTACGACGGGTGATCCTCAAGTCCACCTCCGAGATCTACGGCTCCAGCGCGTACGACCCGGTGATGTTCACCGAGGACAGCAGTGCCCGCCGGCCACCCGGCGAGGGCTTCGCCCGCGACAGCGTCGACATCGAGAGCTACGCCCGCGGGCTCGGCCGCCGTCGTCCCGACATCGCGGTGACCATCCTGCGGCTGGCCAACATGATCGGTCCGGCGATGGACACCGCACTGTCGCGGTACCTGGCCGGGCCGGTGGTGCCCACGGTCGCCGGGCGCGACGCCCGGTTGCAGCTGCTGCACGAGCAGGATGCGCTCGGGGCGCTGGAGCACGCCACGGTGGCCGGCCGTTCCGGCACCTTCAACATCGGGGCCAAGGGCATCATCATGATGTCGCAGGCGGTTCGGCGGTCCGGCCGACTCGCGCTGCCGCTGCCGACGCTGGGGGTGCGGCTGATGGACTCGGTGGTGCGGGCCGCCGGCAGCGGGGAGATCACTCGCGATCAACTTGATTACATGACTTTCGGCCGGGTGATGGACACCACCCGGATGCGCAATGAGCTGGGGTTCGAGCCGAAATGGAGCACCCTGGAGGCGTTCGACGACTACGTTCGCGGACGGGGTTTGACTGCCATCTTCGACCCGCGGTGGGTACTCTCTTTGGAAGACCGCGCGGTTGCATTGGCGCAACGTTGGGGGAACTGAGCGTGCGGTCGGATTCAGCCGCTGTCGAGTTCGGCGCAGATAGAAGTCGGCGTTACCGGTCGATGCAGGGGAGAAGGTGAATCATGGCAACTGAGTCCGAAGCGAATGTCATTCCGCTGTACAGCAATTCGAGTCGCGTGTCGGCCGCGAGGCGCAATGCGCTGCGGGCCGAGGCGGCCCGTCGGCACCCGTCTCTGCTGTCAGATCCCGACCAGCGCACCGCCGAGGACCTCGCCGCCGTCGTGCACGAGTTCGACGCCTCCCGCACCGGCGGCGCCGACGCCCCCAATGAACTCGCCCAGCGGATCGCCTCGGTCGCGGACTTCCTGCGCAAGCGGCTGACCGGCGACTACGTCGTCGACGATTTCGGCTTCGACCGCCATCTCAACGAGGGTGTCTTCCTACCGGCGCTGCGGGTGCTGTTCAACTCGTGGTTCCGGGTGTCGGTCACCGGGATCGAGAACCTGCCGATCGAGGGCGCCGGACTGGTGGTGGCCAACCACGCGGGCGTGCTGCCGGTGGACGGCCTGATGGCCTCGGTCGCCGTGCACGACCATCACCCGACGCACCGGGATCTGCGGCTGCTGGCCGCCGACCTGGTGTTCGACATGCCGGTACTGGGTCAGGCCGCCCGCAAGGCCGGCCACACCATGGCCTGTACCGCCGACGCGAACCGGTTGCTGGACTCCGGCGAGCTGACCGCCGTGTTCCCGGAGGGCTACAAGGGCCTGGGTAAGCACTACCGCGACCGGTACAAGCTGCAGCGGTTCGGCCGCGGCGGCTTCGTGTCGGCCGCACTGCGCACCAAGACGCCGATCATCCCGTGCTCGATCGTCGGGTCCGAGGAGATCTACCCGATGATCGCCGACGTCAAGCTGCTGGCCCGGCTGCTGGGTCTGCCATATTTCCCGGTGACCCCGCTGTTCCCGCTGGCCGGACCGGCCGGGTTGATCCCGCTGCCGTCCAAGTGGCACATCGCCTTCGGTGCCCCGATCGAAACCGTCGACTACGACGAGTCCGCCGCCGACGATCCGATGGTCACCTTCGAACTGACCGACCAGGTCCGCGAGACCATCCAGCAGACGCTGTATCAGCTGCTGGGCATGCGCAGCAACACGTTCCTGGGCTGAGCCCGGAGTCGGGCTGCTACAGCCCCAGCCGGGCGGCGATGGCGGCGACCTGCTCGTTGGCCTCGGTGTCGCTGTTGGCCTCGCCGATCATGGTCACGATGCTGGTGATGACGGGTTCGCCCGCGTCGTCGGTGACCTCGGAGCGCAGTTCGACGATCACCGTGCCGTGCGACTCGATCATCGAATCCAGGTATGAGTCGAAGTAGAGCTTGTCGCCGCTGACCAGCGGACGGTGGAACCGGAACTTCTGGTCCCGGTGGATCACCCGGGCCAGGTTGATGCCGACGTCGAAGCGCTTGAACATGTCCAACTGCACCTGGCGCCCGGCGACCGCCACGAAGGTCAGCGACGCCAGCACGGCATCGTGGCCGAGCTCGGCCGCCGCGGCGGCCTGGAAGTGCGCGGGGTGGTCGTCCTGGACCGCGCGGGAGTACTCGCCGACCTTCTGGCGCCCGACCTGGAAATAGTCGGGGTAGCGGTAGTGGGTACCGATGATCTCGTCAGCAATGCTCATGGCAGGTTTCGTCCCCTAGAAGGCAAGTACTACTCGGCGGCGCAGTTTATCAAGACGCGGCCCGGTCACCGGCGGTCGTTGCGCCGCGACGCCAGCGCTGCGAGCACCCCACCGGCCGCGCCGAGCGCCAGCGCCGAGGGCACCCCGATCCGGGCGGCCTTGCGCGCGGTGCGGAAATCGCGCACCTCCCAGCCCCGGGCCCGGGCGTATTCCCGCAGGTCACCGTCGGGATTGATGGCGACGGCGGTACCGACCAGGTTGAGCATCGGCACGTCGTTGTAGCTGTCGGAGTAGGCCGTGCAGCGGCGCAGGTTGAGCCCTTCGCGGATGGCCAGCGCCCGAACCGCGTGCGCCTTGCCCGGGCCGTGCAGGATCTCGCCGACCAGTCGGCCGGTGAACACGCCGTCGACGGATTCGGCGACGGTGCCCAGCGCCCCGGTCAGGCCGAGGCGGCGCGCGATGATCTCGGCCAGCTCATACGGCGTGGCGGTGACCAGCCACACCTGCTGGCCGGCGTCGAGGTGCATCTGCGCCATCGCCCGGGTGCCGGACCAGATCTTGTCCGCGATGATCTCGTCGTAGATCTGCTCGCCGGCCTCGGTGAGCTCGGACGTCGGGCGTCCCTCGATGAACGCCAGCGCCTTGCGGCGTCCCTCGGCGACGTCGTCGCTGTTCTCCCGGCCGGTCAGCTGGAACTTGGCCTGGGCGAAGACGAACTTCGCCACGTCGGCGTAGGTGAAGTACTTGCGCGCGGCCAGCCCGCGGGCGAAATGCACCAGCGACGATCCCTGGACCAGGGTGTTGTCGACGTCGAAGAACGCCGCCGCGGTCAGGTCCGACGGCGACGGGATCGCCGGATCGGCCCGCAGATCGGCCACGGCGCGCTCGGCGCTGGCGTCGCCGGCCTCTGCCGCTTCGAAGTCGTCGGGCATTGCTCCCCCTGATCAAAGGCGCTTGGACCATAACCTTAGCGAAATGTCAGAATGCTGCAGATGCGCCGAGCCGAAGTCCAGCTGCTGACCCGGGCCGGGTGCGGACACTGCGTCCGGGCCGGCGAACAGTTGACCGCGCTGGCCGACGAGCTCGGGTTCGACCTGGCGATCGTCGACGTCGACGCGGCCGCGGCGGCCGGGAACTCCGCGCTGCGCGCCGAGTACGGCGACCGGCTGCCGGTGGTGCTGCTCGACGGCGCCGAACACAGCTACTGGGAGGTCGACGAACCCCGGTTGCGGGCCGATCTCGGATAATTTGGCGGGCCGGACGGTGAACGTCTACCTTGGAATGAGTTTTCTTCTCGGGATTTTGGCCGGTGAGGGCAAGGGAGCGGGCACGGTGATGGCCTCCAGGATGGCGCGATGAGTGTCCTGCTGTTCGGCGTTTCCCACCGCAGTGCACCCGTGTCGGTGCTCGAACAGCTCTCCACCGACGAGGCCGACCAGATCAAGATCATCGACCAGCTGCTGGAGTCGTCGCTGGTGACCGAGGCCATGGTGCTGGCCACCTGCAACCGGGTCGAGGTCTACGCCGTCGTCGACGCCTTCCACGGCGGCCTGTCGGTGATCGGCCAGGTACTGGCCGAGCGCTCGGGCATGTCGCTGGGGGACCTGACCAAGTACGCCTACGTGCGCTACGCCGAAGCCGCCGTCGAGCACCTGTTCTCGGTGACCGCCGGGCTGGATTCGGCGGTGCTGGGCGAACAGCAGGTGCTCGGCCAGGTGCGCCGCGCCTACGCCAGCGCAGAGTCCAACCGCAGCGTCGGCCGCACCCTGCACGAGCTGTCCCAGCGCGCACTGTCGGTCGGCAAGCGGGTGCACACCGAGACCGGTATCGACGCCGCGGGCGCCTCGGTGGTCTCGGTGGCCCTCGGCATGGCCGATACCACCCTCGGTGGGCTGGCCGGGCACAGCGCCGTCATCGTCGGCGCCGGGTCGATGGGCGCGCTGGCCGCGGCGCATCTGGTCCGCGCCGGCATCGACACCGTGCGGGTGGTCAACCGGTCCCTGCCGCGCGCACAGCGGCTGGCGGCCAACCTCACCGAGCAGGGCCTGACGGCCACCGCGGTCGACCTCGACGACGTGGCCGCCGCGCTGGTCGACGCCGACGTCGTGATCAGCAGCACCGGTGCGGTGCGGCCGGTGGTGTCGCTGGCCGACGTGCACCACGCCCTGGCGCAGCGCAGCGCGGGCCGCGAGGACCGCCCGCTGGTGATCTGCGATCTGGGCATGCCCCGCGACGTGGACCCGGCGGTCGGTGGGCTGCCGGGCGTCGTCGTCGTCGACATGGACCGCATTCAGCGCGAACCCTCGGCCCAGGCGGCGGCCGGCGATGCCGAGGCGGCCCGCGCCATCGTGGTCACCGAACTGGCGACCTACCTGGCGCGCCAGCGGATGGCCGAGGTCACCCCGACGGTCACCGCGCTGCGCCAGCGCGCCGCCGACGTGATCGAGTCCGAGCTGCTGCGGCTGGACAACCGGCTGCCCGGCCTGGACACCTTGCACCGCGAGGAAGTGGCCCGCACCGTCAAGCGGGTGGTCGACAAGCTGCTGCACGCACCCACCGTGCGGGTCAAACAACTGGCCAGCGCGCCGGGTGGGGACAGCTACGCCGAGGCGCTGCGCGAGCTGTTCGAGCTCGATCCCAATGCCGTCGACGCCGTCGCGACCGCGGGCGAATTACCGCTGGTCCCGGCCGATCTCGACGCCCTCGGCGACAACACCGAGTAGGGGTCAGACCATCTCCGACTTCAGTGAATCGGCCGGATTCACCCGATCGACGCCGATCCGGATCGGTACCCGGGGGAGCCTGCTGGCCACCACCCAGGCCGGCACCATCCGCGACGCCCTGATCGCGCTGGGACACCCCGCCGAACTCGTCATCATCTCCACCTCCGGTGACCGCTCGGCTGCCCCGGTCGCCGAGATCGGCGTCGGGGTGTTCACCGCCGAACTGCGCACCGCGATCGCCGACGACCGCGTCGATCTGGCCGTGCACTCCTTCAAGGACCTGCCGACGGCACCCGACCCGCGGTTCGTCATCGCCGCCATCCCGCCCCGCGCCGACGCCCGCGACGCCCTGGTGGCCCGGGACGGCCTGGTGCTCGGTGAGCTGCCCGCGGGTGCCACCATCGGCACCTCCAGCGTGCGCCGGGCCGCGCAGCTTAGAGCACTGGGTCTCGGTTTGGAAATCCGCCCCCTACGAGGCAACCTAGATAGCAGGTTGAACAGGGTAGGCAGCGGTGAACTCGACGCCATCGTGGTTGCCCGGGCGGGCTTGGCCCGGATCGGACGCCTCGAAGCGATAACCGAGACGCTGGAGCCGGTGCAGATGCTACCGGCGCCGGCTCAAGGGGCGCTGGCAATCGAGTGCCGCAGCGGGGACGCCGACCTGGTGGCGATGTTGTCCGAACTGGACGACGCCGACACCCGGGTGGCCGTCACCGCGGAACGTGTCCTGCTCGCCGAGTTGGAGGCGGGGTGTTCCGCACCGGTCGGGGCGATCGCGGAAGTGGTCGAGTCGATCGATGAGGACGGCAACGTCTTCGACGAACTGTCGCTGCGCGGATGCGTGGCGGCAACCGACGGATCCGACGTGATCCGCGCGTCCGGGATCGGGACCGCCGACCGGGCCGCCGAGCTGGGACGCTCGGTCGCCGGGGAGCTGTTCGAACTGGGGGCGCGTGAACTGATGGAATCCCTGCGCTAGCGGGGACTCCACGATTGCAGTGGGAGAGATGGATGACCACGCGAGGGCGTAAGGCCAAGCCGGGCCGGATCACATTCGTGGGATCGGGCCCGGGTGATCCGGGTCTGCTCACGATGCGGGCGAAATCGGCGTTGTGCAATGCCGCGTTGGCGTTCACCGACCCCGACGTGCCCGAGGCGGTGCTGGCCATCGTCGGCGCCGAGCTGCCGCCGACCGTCGGGCCGGCCCCGGCCTCCGACACCCCCGACGGCGATACCCCGGCCGTGGTGACCGGCGGCGTGGACATCCGCCCGGCCCTCGGTGATCCCGCCGAGGTGGCCAAGACCATGGTCGCCGAGGCCCGCGCCGGTGCCGACGTGGTGCGCCTGGTCTTCGGTGACCCGCTGTCGCTGGACTCGGTGTTGACCGAGGTCAATGCCGTCGCCAAGAGCCAGGTGGCCTTCGAGATCGTGCCCGGGCTGCCCGCCACCACCGCGGTGCCGACCTACGGCGGCCTGCCGCTGGGGTCCTCGCACACCGTCGCCGACGTGCGCGGTGACGTCGACTGGGCGGCGCTGGCGGCGGCCCCCGGCCCGCTGATCCTGCAGGCCGGCCCGGAACACCTGGCCGACGCCGCACGCACCTTGGTCGAATACGGCCTGGCCGAGTCCACCCCGTGCGTGGTGACCGCGCAGGGCACCACCTGTCAGCAGCGTTCGGTGGAGACCACGCTGAGCGGCCTCACCGAGCGGGCGGCGCTGGGCAGCAGCGACCCGGCCGGTCCGCTTACCGGCCCGCTGGTGGTGACCATCGGCCGCACCGTCTCCCACCGCGCCAAGCTGAACTGGTGGGAGAGCCGTTCGCTGTACGGCTGGACCGTGCTGGTGCCGCGCACCAAGGACCAGGCCGGCGAGATGAGCGAGCGGCTGGTCGGCCACGGCGCCCTGCCGATCGAGGTGCCGACGATCGCCGTCGAGCCGCCGCGCAGCCCCGCGCAGATGGAACGCGCGGTCAAGGGGCTGGTCGACGGCCGCTTCCAGTGGGTGGTGTTCACCTCCACCAACGCGGTGCGCGCCGTGTGGGAGAAGTTCGCCGAATTCGGCCTGGACGCCCGCGCATTCTCCGGGGTCAAGATCGCCTGCGTCGGGGAGGCCACCGCGGACCGGGTTCGGGCCTTCGGTATCAGCCCCGAGCTGGTGCCCGCCGGCGAGCAGTCCTCGCTGGGCCTGCTCGACGAGTTCCCGCCGTATGACGACATCTTCGACCCGGTGAACCGGGTGCTGCTGCCGCGCGCGGACATCGCCACCGAGACCCTCGCCGAAGGGCTGCGGGAACGCGGCTGGGAGATCGAGGACGTCACCGCCTACCGCACCGTGCGCGCGGCCCCGCCGCCGGCGCACACCCGCGAGATGATCAAGACCGGCGGCTTCGACGCGGTCTGCTTCACCTCCAGCTCCACGGTCCGCAACCTCGTCGGCATCGCCGGCAAGCCGCACGCACGCACCATCGTGGCGTGCATCGGGCCCAAGACCGCCGAGACGGCAGCCGAATTCGGACTGCGGGTCGATGTGCAGCCGGAGACCGCCGCCGTCGGCCCGCTGGTCGACGCGCTCGCCGAGCACGCCGCCCGGTTGCGGGCCGAGGGTGCGCTGCCCCCGCCGCGTAAGAAGAGCCGCAGGCGCTAAGGCCAGTGACGACGAAGCGCCGAGGAACGAGGGGCGAGGAGTCGCTGCATTGAGCCTGAGTATGTTTCCCCGGCACCGGCCCCGACGGCTGCGCACCACCCCGGCCATGCGCCGGCTGGTCGCCGAAACCTCGCTGGAACCGCGCCATCTGGTGCTGCCGATGTTCGTCGCCGACGGCATCGACGAGCCGCGCCCGGTCCCGTCCATGCCGGGCGTCGTCCAGCACACCCGCGACTCGCTGCGCGCCGCCGCCACCGAGGCCGTCGCCGCCGGCGTCGGCGGGCTGATGCTGTTCGGCGTGCCCGAGCCCGCCGACAAGGATGCCGTCGGCACGGCCGGCGCCGATCCCGGCGGGGTCCTCAACCGCGCGCTGGCCGACCTGACCGCCGAACTGGGCGATGCGACCGTGCTGATGGCCGACACCTGCCTCGACGAGTTCACCGACCACGGGCACTGCGGCGTTCTGGATGCGGGCGGCCGGGTCGACAACGACGCCACCAATCTGCGCTACGTCGACCTGGCGGTGGCCCAGGCCGCGGCCGGGGCGCACGTGGTCGCCCCCAGCGGCATGATGGACGGCCAGGTCGGCGCCATCCGCGACGGGCTGGACGACGCCGGCCACACCGACGTGGCGATCCTGGCGTACGCCGCCAAGTACGCGTCGGCGTTCTACGGGCCGTTCCGCGACGCCGTCGGCTCCAGCCTGGTCGGGGACCGTCGCACCTATCAGCAGGACAGCGCCAACATCCGGGAGGCGCTGCGCGAGATCGACCTGGACGTCGCCGAGGGCGCCGACGCGGTGATGGTCAAACCGGCGCTGGCCTACCTCGACGTGCTGCGCGCCGCCGCCGAGGTGTCCCCGGTGCCGGTGGCGGCCTATCAGGTGTCCGGCGAGTACGCGATGATCGCCGCCGCGGCGGCCAACGGCTGGATCGACGGCCCATCGGCCGCGCTGGAATCGCTGCTGTGCATCCGCCGCGCCGGGGCCGACATCGTGCTGACCTACTGGGCGGTGCAGGCCGCCGGCTGGTTGGCGTGACCTAGGCTGGCCCGACGATGACTTTGGACGAATCGACTTCGGACGAATCCGACGCGGCGGACCCGGCCCCCGACGAGCCGGTGCTGTTCCGCGAGCGCGGGGCCAGCCTGCTGTGGTTGCTGGCCGGCCCGGCGGCCGGCGGGGCGATGCTCTACATCCAGTCCCGCACCGGCGGCCACCTGGACTGGCGGGTGCCGACGGCGTTCACCGTGCTGGTCGGTTTCTTCGTCGGGATCATGGTGTTCGCCGCCCGCACCCACACCTCGGTGCTGTTGACCCCGTCCCTGCTGCGCCAGGGCGCCCAGACGACCTTCACCGATGAGATCCTCGCGCTGTTCCCGCCGGCCCCGCGCGGGTCGCGGCCGGCGCCGACCGGCCCGGTGCGGATGAACCCGCTGACCGCGCGGGCGCTGCGCAAGGCGGGCGTCGACCAGGAGGAGGACGAGCCGGAACCGGAACCCGAGCCCGGCTCGGACGACGAGACGCTGCGCAAGTGGCAGTCCTCGCGGGCGCTGGGGGAGCTGACCGGGGTGCCGCGCGGCCGGACCGCCATCGGGCTGCAGTTGGTGGACAAGCGGGTGGCGCAGGCCTGGGCGCGTGACCACCACAAGCTGCGGGCGGCCCTGCTCGGACTGTTGGAGCGACGCGACGGCGAGGTGCCGCGGTGAACCGGCGTTCGCTGTGGTGGCTGCTGGTATCGGTCGCGGCCGCGCTGGCCTGCGGGGTGAGCTGGTGGGCGGCGCAGACCCGGGTCGACGTCGCCCCCATCGCCGACGGCGCCCCCGCGACGGTGTCGGTGGTCTACGACCCGCAGTTGGTCACGCTGGCCCTGCTGGCCGCGGCGGTGGCCGGGATTGCCGTGGTGGGTGCGGTTGCTCCGCTGCTGGCCCGCCGCCGAGTAAGTAGGCTGAGCTGATGCGCAGGATTCTCGGGATCGGTGCCGTTCTGGCGGCGACGGTGCTGACTGGTGTGCGTGTTCGCAAGTGGTCGCTCGCCGGATCGGGAGACGCCCAGCGACCAGTTGCGTTACCCCTGAGGCCGGAAACGCGTGCTTCGGGGTTGAGTTACCGATGATTGGTAGTTCACCGGGCCGGAGCCACCAATGATGTGCGTGGTCCGGTGTCGCTCCGACTCCGCCGGTTACCCCCGGGTCAGCAAAACCGCCTGCTCGAACGGGATCTTCCCGAATGCCCGACGGGCCCTGCCGGTGACGTGCCCGGCGGCCTCCTCCCGGGACACCACCCGGGGGTCGGTCACCCGGAAGGTCTGCCCGCGGCGTTTCAGGGTGCCGCCGCCGGCCACGGTGATGTTCTTCAACCAGTCCCGATCCGGGCCGTAGCTGAGCAGGATGGCCACCCCGTCGTCGGTGGTGAAGACGTTCAATGGCGTGCGATAGGTCTTGCCGGATTTGCGGCCGCTGTGCTCCAGGATGCCGAATCCCGGTGCCCACCCGGCCCACATCCGTTGGATCGGGTTGGTGACGTGCCGGTTGAACCGGGCGAGTCGCTGAGGAAGTTGCATTCACCCATTTAACGCGGGTGCTCGGGCAGCCGCACCACCTGCGCCGCGTAGGTCAGGCCGGCGCCGTAGCCCAGCAGCAGGGCCAGGGCACCGGGCTTTGCGGCGCCGCAGGCCAGCAGCTGCTCCATCGCCAGCGGGACCGAGGCCGCCGAGGTGTTGCCGGTGAACTCGATGTCGTTGGCGATCACGACGTCCGGGCGCAGCTCCAGCTGGTTGGCCACCAGCTCGTTGATCCGGCCGTTGGCCTGGTGCGGGATGAAGACGTCGAGGTCGTCGGTGGTGACCCCGGCGGCCGCCATCGCGCGCCGGCCGACGTCGCTCATTCCGAACGCCGCCCAGCGGAACACCGCCTTGCCGTCCATCCGCAGATAGGGCCGCATCATCGACGGGTCGAGGCTGTAGTCGATCCAGCTGGTGTCCTGCACGATGGCCTGCGACTGGGCCCCGTCGCTGCCGGAAACCGTTGGGCCGACGCCCTGTTCGGCCGTCGGTCCGACGACGACGGCGGCCGCGCCGTCACCGAAGATGAAGGCGCTGCCGCGGTCGGTCAGGTCGATGGCGTCGGAGAGTTTCTCCGAGCCGACGACCAACAGGGTGCGGGCACTGCCGGCCCGCACCATGTCGGCCGCCACGCCGAGCGCGTAGCCGAAGCCGGCGCAACCGGCCGCGATGTCGAAGGCGGGGGCGGCCTGGGCGCCGACGGCGGTGGCCACCTGCGGCGCGCACGGCGGTGTCTGCCGGAAGTTCGTGCTGGTGGCGACGATCACCGCGTCGACCTGCTCGCCGGGCACCTCCGCGTTGGCCAGCGCAATGCGGCAGGCCTCGACGGCCATCGACGTCGCCGTCTCGTCGGCCGCCCCGAAGTGGCGGGTCCGGATGCCGGTGCGGGAGAAGATCCATTCGTCGTCGGAGTCCAGCGTCCGGCAGATCTCCTCGTTGGTGACGACCCGATCGGGCCGGTACGCGCCCACGCTGAGCAGGCCGACATTGGGGACGCCCGGCGCCGTCGAGATGAGTGTCATCAGAGGTGTCCCCTATCCAGCCGCACGTCGGCCGGTGTCAATGTAACCGCATGCTGTGACGCCACACCGGGAAGTACCGCCATCCGACTTCCGGTACAGAGTGCGAAAACTGTAACATTGTGCCTATGACGGAATTGGCGCATGCCGAGACGCTGCCCGACGCTGCACCGCTGGACGCCGGCTCGCTGGTCTGGCGCTGGTTCGGCGACAACCGGATGTACCTGATCGGCCCGCGGCCGGCCGTGCTGCAGAACATGCTCGCCGAGCTGGGGCAGGGGGTGCTGGATCACTCGGTGTTCTTCGCCGACACCGCCGAGCGGCTCAAGCGCACCATCGGCCCGATCTTCGACACCGTCTACGGCTCGCCCGACGACAACGCCGGCATCCGGGTCCGCGACTTCCACACCGCGATCAAGGGCGACATGCCCGACGGTTCGCGCTACCACGCGCTGAACCCGGACACCTACTTCTGGGCGCACGCGACGTTCGTCGAAGCGGTGCTGTACTTCGCCGACACCTTCGTGCACCGGCTCAGCGACGCCGAACGCGAACAGATCTACGCCGAGTCGAAGACCTGGTATCGCCGCTACGGGGTCAGTGACCGCGGCCTGCCGCCCGATTACGCCGCCTTCCGCGAGTACTGGGACACCATGATGGACACCGTCGTCGTGCCGCACAAGACCGCGACCTATGGCGTCGGCTACGTCACCAAGGGCTTCCCCAAGCCCAAGGCGATCTCGGGGTGGGCGTGGAAAATCATTGCGCCGGTGTTCAATCCGGTCGCTGCCTTCCTCACCACCGGCGGACTGCCGCCGCGGGCCCGGGACCTGCTGGGCCTGCCGTGGACCGACCGCCAGGAAGGCCGCTACCAGCGCTTCGCCGCGCTGTGGCGCTCGCCGGCGGTGAACCGGATCTGGGACCGGCTGCCGATGACGGTGCGCTACAACGGTTTTGCCCGGCGCGGCTACGCGCGCGAGGCGGTGCGGCCGTGACCGCCCCGGACGCCCGTGCCGCCGCGATCCTGGACGCCGCACTGGCCGAATTCGAACAGCACGGATTCCGCCGGGTGGCGCTCGACGACGTGGCGCGTCGCGCGCGGGTCAGCCGCACCACCATCTACCGCCGGTTCGCCGGCCGCGACGAGTTGATCGCCGCGGTCATCGACCGGGAGAATGCCGCCCTGTTCGCCGAGATCGCCGACCAGATCACCACTGTCGGTCCGCAGTGCAACATCTACGCCGAGGCGTTCACGGCGGCCATCGTGAAGTTCCGCGGCCACCGGGTGCTGGACCGGCTGATCCGCGACGACCCGGAACTCGCACTGACCCTGGCGCACCGGCACTACGGCGCGGCGCTGACCCGCGTCGTCGAGGCGCTGGAACAGATCTTCCCGGCCGGCTTCGCCGAGCGGGTCGGACCGCGGGCGGTCAACGAACTCGCCGACGCGATCCTGCGCTACGCGCTGATGGCGCTGCTGCTGCCGGGGCTGCGCCCGATGGAATCCGTCGAGGACATCCGGGCGTTCGCGACGGGCGAGTTCCTGCCGAGCCTGCCGGCCCCGCTGCGCGCCGCGCGGGCCTGAGCTCAGATCACACTGCTGGCGATGGCCGCGACCAGACCGGCGACGGTCAGCACCCCGACCGCGGCCGCCGCGGTGATCGCCCGGCCCTTCCGGTTGCGGCGGACGTAATAGATCGCCAGCGCGATGCCGACGAAGATCAGCGACGCGTAGAGCACCAGCCCAAGCGTCAGCAGTGCCGCCGTGTTCGGGTCGCCGGTCGGTGTCGCGTCGTCCACCCGTCAAGTATGGACACTCCGGTCAGAGGCCGAGCAACCCCCGCAGCTCGGCGCGCCGCGTCTCGTCCAGCGGCAGCAGCGGGCGGCGCGGATCTCCCAGCCCGCGGCCCAGCAGCTCCAGACCCGCCTTCACGGTGCTGGGCAGGCCGCCGGCGACGATGAAGCGCAGCAGCGGTGCCAGGTCGTCGTAGATCAGCTGCGCGCCGACGGTGTCGCCGGATCCCACCGCGGCATAGAGGTCCAAACACGGCTGCGGGCGCAGGCACGGCGCCGCGGTGCACCAGCCCTTCGCACCGGCCGTCAGTGCGTCGAGCACCAGCGGGTTGGAACCGTTGTAGAACGGCAGCCGGCCGCCGGAAAGCTCCTTGATTGCCAGCATCCGGTTCAACTCCCCGGTGGACTCCTTGACCATGGTGAGGTTCTCGATGCTCTCGAACATCGAGACCAGCAGCTCCGGGCTCATGTCGATGCCACTGGTGGCGGGGTTGTTGTAGGCCATGATCGGGATGCCGATGGCCGCGCCGATCGCCGCGTAGTGGGTGGCGATCTCCCGATCGTCGAGCTTCCAGTAGGACACCGGCAGCACCATCACGGCGTCGGCCCCGGCCCGCTCGGCCTTGCGGGCCCGGCGGATGGTGTTGGCGGTGGTCAGGTCGCCGGCGCCGACGACGACGGGCACCCGCCGGCCCACCGCCTCGACGGTGACGTCGACGACGGTGTCGAACTCGTCCTCGCTCAGATAGGCCGCCTCGCCGGTGCTGCCCAGCGGCGCGACGGCGTGCACCCCGGAGTGCACCAGGGTGTCGACCAGCCCGGCCAGTCCGGCGGTGTCGATCGCGGTGCCGTCGGCGGTGAACGGGGTGACCGGATAGGCGATGATGCCGTGGATTTCGGTGCTCACGAAGTGTCCTTTCACCAGGGGTCGGTCAGTGCGACAGCGCGTCGGGGTGCCGGGCCAGCGCGCGCCGGGCGTAGTAGGCGAAATTGGCCTGGCTGCGTTTGGGGGTCAGCGTCCAGTCGTGGGCCTCGCGGGCCAGCTGCGGCGGCAGTTCCGCGATGGTGCCCGCGGCCATGGCGGCCAGCTGCAGCTTGGCGGCCCGCTCGATCAGCATCGCCAGCGAGCAGGCCTCCTCCACGCTGGCGCCGGCGATGACGTGCCCGTGGTGGGCCAGCAGCACGGCCTTCTTGTCGCCGAGCGCCGCGGTGATGATCTCGCCCTCCTCGTTGCCCACCGGAACCCCGGGCCAGTCCTTGAGGAACGCGCAGTCGTCGTAGAGCGGGGTGACGTCCATATGCGAGACGATCAGCGGCACCTCCAGCATGGACAGTGCGGCGACGTGGAACGGGTGGGTGTGCACGATGCAGTTCACGTCGGGGCGGCCGCGATAGATCCAGGAGTGGAACCGGTTGGCCGGGTTGGCCATGCCGGTGCCGGCCAGGACGTTGAGGTCCTCGTCGACGAGCAGCAGATTGTCCTCGGTGATCTCGTCGAAGCCGAGGCCGAGCTGCTGGGTGTAGTAGGTACCGGGCCGTTCGGCGCGCGCGGTGATCTGTCCGGCCAGCCCGGAGTCGTGGCCGGCGTCGAACAGTGCTCGGCAGGTCAGCGCGATCTTCGCCCGGGTGCTCAGCCCGGAATCGGCGACGTGCTGCGACAACCCGTCGAGTGCGCGGCGCATGAGGTCGGTCTTGCTGTCGTTGCGCGTGCTCATCGGCGTCTCCGTCCGCTCGGGATGCTCAAACCGACCATAGGACACCCGGCGACCGCGCCGGGCCGATCGCGAACCCGGAGGGGTGATGGGCTGCACTTCGGTGCTCCTGGAACACTGGTGCCCATGAGCAAGACCGACCTGTCGGCCGCCCTGTTCGCCGACGCCTGCCAGGTGATCCCCGGCGGAGTCAACTCTCCGGTCCGGGCCTTCCAGTCGGTCGGCGGCACCCCGCGGTTCATCAGCTCCGCCCACGGCTGCCGGCTGACCGACGCCGACGGCAACAGCTATATCGATCTGGTGTGCTCGTGGGGCCCGATGATCCTCGGGCACGCCCACCCGGCCGTGGTCGAAGCGGTCCGCGCGGCGGCCACCGACGGCCTGTCCTTCGGCGCCCCGACGGCCTCGGAATCCGAGCTGGCCCGCGAGATCATCGGCCGCGTCGAACCCGTGCAGCGGCTGCGGCTGGTGAACTCCGGTACCGAGGCCACCATGAGCGCGCTGCGGCTGGCCCGCGGCTACACCGGCCGCGCCAAGGTGGTGAAGTTCGCCGGCTGCTACCACGGCCACGTCGACGCCCTGCTGGCCGCGGCCGGATCCGGCGTCGCCACCCTCGGCCTGCCCACCTCACCCGGGGTGACCGGAGCCACCGCCGCCGACACCATCGTGCTGCCCTACAACGACATCGCCGCCGTCGAGGAGGCCTTCGACCGCTACGGGCACGAGATCGCCGCCGTCATCACCGAGGCCAGCCCCGGCAACATGGGCTGCGTCCCGCCGCTGCCCGGCTTCAACACCGCGCTGCGCCGGATCACCGCCGAACGCGGCGCGCTGCTGATCCTCGACGAGGTGATGACCGGCTTCCGGGTCAGCCGCAGCGGCTGGTTCGGCCTGGATCCCGTCGACGCCGACCTGTTCACCTTCGGCAAGGTGATGAGCGGCGGGCTGCCGGCCGCGGCGTTCGGCGGCCGCACCGAGGTGATGGAACACCTCGCCCCGCTCGGCCCGGTCTACCAGGCCGGCACCCTGTCCGGGAACCCGGTCGCCGTCGCCGCCGGGCTGGCCACGCTGCGGCACGCCGACGCCGACGTGTACGCCGCGCTGGACGCGGGCGCCGACCGGCTGGCCGGGCTGCTGGCCGGCGCGCTGAGCGCCGAGGGCGTCGCGCACCGGGTGCAGCGCGCCGGCAACATGCTCAGCGTGTTCTTCACCGAGTACCCGGTGCTCGACTTCGCCACCGCCCAGGCCAGCCAGACCTGGCGGTTCCCGCCGTTCTTCCACGCGCTGCTGGACGCCGGTGTGTACCCGCCGTGCAGCGCGTACGAGGCGTGGTTCGTCTCGGCCGCCCTCGACGACGCCGCCTTCGACACCATCGCCGCCGCCCTGCCCGCCGCCGCGCGGGCCGCGGCCGCCGCGACCGACCCGGAGACCACCGATGCCTGAGAAAACCATCGTGCACGTCATGCGCCACGGCGAGGTGCACAACCCCGAGCAGATCCTCTACGGCCGGCTGCCCGGCTACCGCCTCTCGGACCGGGGCCGCGGCCAGGCCGAGGCGGTCGCGCAGTGGCTGGCCGACAACGACGTCACCTACGTGGTGGCCTCCCCGCTGCAGCGCGCCCAGGAGACCGCCGCACCGATCGCCGCGGCGCACTCGCTGGAGGTCAGCAGCGACCCCGAGCTGATCGAGTCGCTCAACGTGTTCGAGGGCCAGCGGGTCTCCCCGGGCGACGGCGCGCTGCGCGACCCGCGCAACTGGCGCCACCTGCGCGACCCGATCACCCCGTCCTGGGGTGAGCCCTACCGCGACATCGCCGCCCGGATGACCGCCGCGATCGAGCGGGCCCGGATCGCCGCGGCCGGCCACGAGGCGGTGTGCGTCAGCCATCAGCTGCCGGTGGAGACGGTACGACGGGCGCTGACCGGCAGCCGGCTGGCGCATTTCCCCACCCGGCGCATGTGCAATCTGGCCTCGTTGACGTCGTTCTACTACGACGACGACCGGCTCGTCGGGTGGGGTTACGCGGAGCCCGCCGGACGGTGAGGGCCTGGCTTGCCCTGATGCTGGGCGCGGTGCTGCTGACGCTCACCGGATGCGCGACGGGGGACGACGCCGTCGCCCAGGGCGGCACGTTCGAATTCGTCTCACCGGGCGGCAAGACCGACATCCTCTACGACCCGCCGTCGGCCCGCGGGACCCCCGGCCGGATCGCCGGACCCGACCTGATGAACCCGGACCGCACCCTGTCGGTCGACGACTTCGCCGGGCAGGTCGTCGTGCTCAACGTGTGGGGGCAGTGGTGCGGGCCGTGCCGCACCGAGATGGGTGAGCTGCAGCGGGTCTACGACGCGACCAAGGCCGCCGGGGTGGCGTTCCTGGGCATCAACGTCCGCGACTACGACCGGGACGCCGCCGTCGATTTCGTCACCGACCGCCACATCACCTTCCCGTCGATCTACGACCCGTCGCTGCGCACCCTGATCGCCTTCGGCGGCAAGTACCCGACCAGCACCACCCCGGCGACCATCGTGCTGGACCGTAAACACCGGGTGGCCGCGGTCTTCCTGCGCGCGTTGCTGGCGTCGGACCTGCAACCGGTCGTCGAGCGCCTCGCCGCCGAGAAGGACGACGCGTCGTGACCGGGGCCACCGAGCTCGCCGTCAGCGGCCCGTTGCTGCTGGCCCTGGGCGTGTGCGTGCTGGCCGGGCTGGTGTCGTTCGCCTCGCCGTGCGTGGTGCCGCTGGTGCCGGGCTACCTGTCGTACCTGGCCGCCGTCGTCGGCGTCGAGGAGGGCACCGACGGTCCGGGGCGGCGCGCCCGGCTGCGGGTGGCCGGGTCCGCGCTGCTGTTCGTCGCCGGTTTCACCGCCGTGTTCATCGCCGGCACCGTCGCGGTGCTGGGCATGACGACGACGGTGATCAGCAACCAGCTGCTGCTGCAGCGGGTCGGCGGCGTGCTGACCATCGCCATGGGCCTGGTGTTCGTCGGGTTCGTCCCGGCCCTGCAGCGCCAGGCCCGGTTCACCCCGCTACAACTGTCCACCCTGGCCGGGGCGCCGCTGCTGGGCGCGGTGTTCGCGCTGGGCTGGACCCCGTGCCTGGGCCCGACGCTGACCGGGGTGATCACCGCGGCGTCGGCGACCGAGGGCGCCAGCATCGGCCGGGGCGTGGCGCTGGTCATCGCCTACTGCCTGGGCCTGGGCCTGCCGTTCCTGGTGTTGGCGGTGGGCTCCACCTGGGCGGTGTCCGGGCTGGGCTGGCTGCGCCGCAACACCCGGGTGATCCAGGTCGTCGGCGGCCTGGCGCTCATCGCGGTGGGCATTGCCCTGGTGACCGGTGCGTGGAACGAGTTCATCGGCTGGGTGCGCGACGCCTTCATCAGCGACGTGAGGCTGCCCCTGTGAGCGAGAGCAACCGTGAGGATCGCAGCGAGGACCGCAGCGCAGCGAGGACCGCAGCGAGGACCGGAGCGGGTGCGAAGCGAACCAACAATCCTGTGACCAACAACCCGGTGCCCAACAATCCGGTGATTGCCTTCCTCCGCAACACCTGGCGTGGTCTGACCTCGATGGGCACCGCTCTGGTGCTGCTGTTCCTGCTGGCACTCGGCGCGGTGCCGGGCGCGCTGCTGCCCCAGCGCTCGCTCAACGCCGGCAAGGTCGACGATTACCTGGTCGAACACCGGGTCTACGGGCCGTGGCTGGACCGGCTGCAGATGTTCGACGTGTTCTCCAGCTTCTGGTTCACCGCCATCTACGTGCTGCTGTTCGTCTCGCTGGTCGGCTGCCTGACCCCGCGGATGATCGAGCACCTCAAGTCCCTGCGCGCGGTGCCGGTGCCCGCCCCGCGCAACCTGTCCCGGCTGCCCAAGCACGCCGAGGGGGAGCTGCCCGGGGAGCCACCGGCCGTCGCCGAAACCCTCGCCGGACGGTTGCGGGGCTGGCGCACCGTGGTGCGCCCGAGCGCCGACGGCGGCGCCGAGGTGTCCGCGGAGAAGGGCTACCTGCGCGAGTTCGGCAACATCGTCTTCCACCTGTCGCTGCTGGGCCTGCTGGTGGCGGTGGCGGCCGGCAAGCTGTTCGGCTACGAGGGCAACGTCATCGTCATCGCCGACGGCGGTCCGGGGTTCTGCTCGGCATCGCCCTCGGCGTTCGACTCGTTCCGCGCCGGCAACACCGTCGACGGCACCTCGCTGAACCCGATCTGCATCAAGGTGAAGGACTTCGACGCCCACTATCTGCCCAGCGGGCAGGCGCTGTCGTTCGCCTCCGACATCTCCTATCAGACCGGCGACGACCTGGGGGCCGACCACTGGCGGGACTACCGACTGGAGGTCAACCATCCGCTGCGCATCGGTGGCGACCGCATCTACCTGCAGGGACACGGCTTCGCGCCGACGTTCACGGTGACCTATCCCAACGGGCAGACGCGCACCCAGACCGTCCAGTTCAAGCCGATGTCCCCGCAGACCCTGCTCTCGGAGGGCGCGATGCGGTTCGACCCGCCGGCCGGCATGTACGCCACCTCGCCCGAGCGCCGCAAACACCAGATCGGCATCGAGGGTCTGTTCGCCCCGACCGCCCAGTTCACCGAGATGGTCGGCAAGGACGGCAAGAAGGGCGAGGTGCTCTCGTCGAGCTTCCCGGAGATGCGTGACCCGGCCGTCGCGGTGGACATCTACGTCGGTGACACCGGCCTGGACTCCGGCCGGCCGCAGTCGTTGTTCGCCCTGGATCACAAGATGTTCGAGACCGGCCAGAAGACCCGGAGGAACCTGCGCGTCGGCGAGTCGGTCGAGTTGCCCGACCGGGCCGTCGTCACCTTCGTCGGCGCCAAGCCCTTCGTGAACCTCCAGGTCAGCCACGATCCGGCGCAGGTGTGGGTGCTGGTGTTCGCGCTGACCATGATGGCCGGCCTGCTGGTTTCGCTGGTCGTGCGTCGTCGCCGGGTGTGGGCGCGGATTGAGCCCGACCCGGTGCACCCGGGTACGGTAAGGGTCGACCTGGGCGGGTTGGCGCGTACCGACAACTCCGGTTGGGGCGACGAGTTCGAGCGGTTGACCGCCCGGCTCCTCGGACCCGGAGTCGCTTCTGCTGGGAGATTCGGATGAACACTGAGCACGTCAACATCGGGCTGGCCCGCCTGTCGGATGCAGCATTCACCTCGACGATCGTGGTCCTGGTGTTGGCGCTGCTGCTGCTGGCCACCGAACTGGCTTACAGCCGCAGCCGCCGGGTGACCGAACGGCAGCTGGTCGGCGCGGGTGCGCCGGTCGACGCGGCCGCCGACCGGCCCGGCGTCATCGCCGAGGCACCCCGGCGGTCGGTCGAGGAGCGGGTGGGCCGGGCCGGCCTGGCGCTGGTCTACCTGGGCATCGCGCTGCTGGCGGCCTGCATCGTGCTGCGCGGCCTGTCCACCTCGCGGGTGCCGTGGGGCAACATGTACGAGTTCATCAACCTGACCTGTCTGTCCGGCCTGGTGGCCGCCGCGGTCGTGCTGCGCCGGCCGGCCTACCGGTCGCTGTGGGTGTTCGTGTTGCTGCCGGTGCTGATCCTGCTGGCGGTGTCGGGCAAGTGGCTCTACGCCAACGCCGCCCCGGTGATGCCGGCGCTGCAGTCCTACTGGCTGCCGATCCACGTGTCCGTGGTCGGCCTGGGCTCCGGGGTGTTCCTGGTCGCCGGTGTGGCCAGCATGCTGTTCCTGCTCAAGACCTCCAAGTGGGGCGAGCCCGGTGCGTCGGGCGGTTCGGCGAGGCGCGGCGGAGTGGACGGGAGCGGAGCGAGTGGCCGCGGAGCCGAGGGGAAGCCGGGACCGACCCATCAATCGGGCCCGATCGCGAACCTGGTGGCCAAGCTGCCCGACGCGGCGACGCTGGACCGGATCGCCTACCGCACCACCATCTTCGGCTTCCCCGTCTTCGGCTTCGGCGTCATCTTCGGCGCGATCTGGGCCGAGGAGGCCTGGGGCCGGTTCTGGGGCTGGGACCCCAAGGAAACCGTCAGTTTCATCGCCTGGGTGGTCTACGCCGCCTATCTGCACGGCCGTTCGACGGCCGGCTGGCGTGACCGCCGCGCCGCCTGGATCAACGTGGTCGGCTTTGTGGCGATGGTGTTCAACCTGTTCTTCATCAACCTGGTCACCGCCGGTCTGCACTCGTACGCCGGTGTCGGCTGAAACAAGGAGTTTTTGTGTCCGAGCAGTCTTCCCACGGCCTCGATGATCAGCCCGGCCGCGATGTCGAGGACGCGCCGACCAGCCTGATCGAGCCGGTGCTCGCCGATCTGCCCCGGTTGGGCACGCACGGCGATTTCCGCGCCGAGCGGCGCTTCGTGTCCCCGGCGCCGATGAGCCCGGCCCCGATGACCCCGCCGACCGGGTTGCCGGCCGTCGACCCGTTCGGTGGCGCGCCCAGCTTCCCGGGCGGGCTGTTCGGCGGCGATCCGGGCACCGCGCCGGTGCCCCGCCCGGCCGCAGCGCCCGCCGGCGCACCCGTGCCGGTGCCGGCGCGGCCCGACGTGCCCGCCACGCCGTACCCGGACCTGTCCAGCAGTTCGCTGTTGCGCCAGCCGGCCGCCGCGCCGTCGGAGGGCTGGCGGCGCTGGCTGTACCTGGCCTCGGGCAAGCTGATCAACGTCGGTGAGGGTCCGCGGGCCCAGCGCCGCGCGGCGCTGACGGCCCAGGCCGACCAGCCGCTGTCGGGCTGCTACCGAATCGCGCTGCTGAGCCTCAAGGGCGGCGTCGGCAAGACCACCATCACCGCGACGTTGGGCGCCACCTTCGCCGCGGTGCGCGGTGACCGGGTGGTCGCCGTCGACGCCAACCCCGACCGCGGGACGCTGAGCCAGAAGGTGCCGCTGGAGACGCCGCGCACGGTGCGCGACCTGATCGGCGACGCGGCTGACATCGACAGCTACAGCGACGTGCGGCGCTACACCTCGCAGGGGCCGAGCCGGCTGGAGGTGCTGGCCTCGGATGCCGACCCGGCCGCCTCCGAGGCGTTCAGCGCCGAGGACTACCTGCAGGTGCTCGACGTACTCGAGCGCTACTACAGCCTGGTGCTGACCGACTGCGGGACCGGGCTGATGCACTCGGCGATGTCGGCGGTGCTGGCCAAGGCGGACACGGTGATCCTGGTCAGCTCCGGATCGGTCGACGGTGCGCGCAGCGCCTCGGCGACCCTGGACTGGCTCGACGCGCACGGGCACCAGGACCTGGTGCGCAACTCGGTGGCCGTCATCAACGCGGTGCGGCCGCGCAGCGGCAAGGTCGATCTGCAGAAGGTCGTCGACCACTTCTCCCGGCGCTGCCGGGCGGTCCGGTTGGTGCCGTTCGACCCGCACCTGGAGGAGGGCGCCGAGGTGGACCTGGCGCGGTTGCGGCCGCAGACCCGGGCGGCGCTGCTGGAACTGGCCGCCGTCGTCGCCGACGGTTTCGCACCCCCGTCGCGGCACTGACCCGACGTCAGAGGCTGCGCAGGAAGTCCGGGTCGTCGTCGGGGCCGATGACCCGACCGGCGGGCTTGTGCGGACGCACCGAACGCATCCGCCACACCAGATACGTCAGTGCGGCCAATGCGATGAACAGCAGTACGAATTGCACGAAGAACCTCCCGCATTCGAATATACGCGCTCTCGGTAGGCTCATCACGTGGCAGAAGAGCGCCCGACGGGCCGACTGATCGTTGACATCCTGGTCTACACGGCGGCCCGGATCGTGCTGGTGGTGGCGGTGACGGCGGCCATCTACTACGGCGCGCTGCAGCTGGGCTTCCAGGTTCCGCTCGTCGTGGCCCTGCTGTTCGGGTTGATCATCGCGATGCCGCTGGGCATCTGGATGCTGCGCGGGCTGCGGGAGCGGGTGACGGCCGGCATCGCCGTCGCCGACGAACGCCGCCGTCTGGACCGCGAGCGGCTGGCCAGCCGGCTGCGCGGCGAGGACGACGGGTCGGCGGCTTAGCCCCAGGGCGCCCACAGCGCCACGGCGACGATGATCGCCCAGCCCAGCATGGTCGCGCCGGTGCCCGCGAGCACCGGGATCAACGCGGCGCCGGTCGCCCCCCGATAGACCGGCCGGGCGGCGCGCACTGCCAGCGGTGCCACGGCGAAGCCGGCCAGCGCCCACGGTGTGGCGGCGGCCAGCCCGACGGTCGCCACGGCCGGCACCACCATCAGATTCAGATAGAGCCGCCGGGTCCCGGTGTCGCCGAGGCGCACCGCGAGGGTGACCTTGCCGGCAGCGGTATCGGTCGGGATATCGCGCAGGTTGTTGGCCACCAGCACCGCGGCCGACAGTGAACCGATGGCCACCGCCAGCGCCAGCCCGACGACGTCCACCCGCAGCGCCTGGGTGTACTCGGTGCCGCAGACCGCCACCAGCCCGAAGAACACGAATACGGCGACCTCGCCGAATCCGGCGTAGCCGTACGGTTTTGAGCCGCCGGTGTAGAACCAGGCGGCGGCGATGCAGACGGCGCCGACGGCGATCAGCCACGGATTGCTGACCAACGCCAGCGCGATGCCGCAGATGCCGGCGACGGCCAGTGCGGTCACCGCCGCGGTCAGCACCGCCCGCGGTGACGCGAGCCCCGACCCGACCAGGCGCAGCGGACCGGTGCGGTCGTCGTCGGTCCCGCGGATGCCGTCGGAGTAATCGTTGGCGTAGTTCACCCCGATGATCAACGCCAGCGAAACCGACAGTGCCAGCAGCGCTTTCCACCACACGGCCGAATCGAGGAACGCTGCGGCCCCGGTGCCGGCCACCACCGGTGCGACGGCATTGGGCAGCGTCCGGGGACGGGCGCCGGTGATCCATTGCGCGAGGGTGGCCATCGCGCAATCCTGTCACGGGTCAGTGCAGGTTCATCAATCCGGCGATCAGGTTGATGGTGATGCCCAGGATCACCGCGCCGAGGATGAACGACACCATCGCCTGGGTCAGCACGGTCCGGCGCATGGCCCGGCTGCTCAGATTGGTGTCCGACACCTGATACGTCATGCCGACGGTGAACGCCAGGTAGGCGAAATCGGAGTAGGTCGGCTCGAAGTCGGGCTGGTTGAAATCGATGGTGCGATCGGGGAAGTACAGCCGGGCATAACGCAGGGTGAAGGCGGTGTGCACGGTCAGCCAGGACCCGATGACGCTGCCGATGCCGACGGTGGTGGCGGCGATGTCGCCGCCGGCCGCCTGAGCGGCCAGCAGATAACCCACGCCGGTCAGGCTGGCCAGCGCCGCCACCACCACGATGAACTCGACCATCCGCGGGGTCGAATCGTCACGGTCGTGGCGGGTGGCATGCGCCCGGGTGGCGGCGGAATCCATCGGACCGATCAGCAACCAGGTCCACGTGACGTAGATCGCCGAGGTCACCGTCCAGCCGGCGGCCGGGGCATACGGCCAGCCGACGGTCACCGCCCCCGCCCCCGCGGCGAACGCGCCGAAGGCGACAGCGGCGCCGAGCCGGATGATCGGGGGACCGTCGGACAGGCGCAGGGTCACGCCGTCCAGATTACGGGCGCACCGGCGCGATTCGGCGGATCAGGCGTGGGTGCCGGCGGCCGCGCAGGCGAACTGGACGTCGCGGGCATCGGAGTTCATGTTGGTGGCGGTGGTATTCAGCGAGTTACCGCCGCCGTGCAGCCCCATCAACAGCACCAGCTTGGTTGCGCGCAGCGACCAGGACCGCATCGGCGAGGAGATCGCCGGATCCAGACCGGGGGTGCCGGCCGCGTCCATCGCGGTCCCGGCGGCCTGACGCAGCGCAGTGCGGCCGGTCTGGTTGGAACTGACGACGGTCGGGTCGCTGTAGTTGACGGAGTTGCCGTTGCCGGCGGTGTTGTAGGCGAAATCCTCGTAGTTCTGCGCGGCGTAGTTCAGCGCGGCGGAGAATCCCTTGCAGGCGGTGACCGCGGGGCTGGCGGCGCCGTCGTCGCCGGCGGGTGCGTCACCGACGGGTGCGGCGCCGGTCGCGGCGGCCGGTGCATCCCCCTCGGCGGGGGTGGCGGGCTGCGCCGGGCCGGGCGTCGACGCGGCGACCGGGGTGGCCGCGGCGGGTTCGGCGGCGGCCGGTTCTGCCGGGGCGGCGGGGTCGGCGAAGGCCGTCGGAGCGGCGGTCAGGGCGAAGCCGGCCGTCAGCAGCGCGGCGAGGGCGCGGTGGGGTCGCATCATCGGGGCGGGTTCCTTTCCTCGGCCGCTCCGAACGCGCACCGATGTCATCAGTGTGCGCAAAGCGGCTCGGCTTTGCATGATCGGCGGGCGAGATGTCTTTACGGTGAACGGCGAACCAACAGCGGATCGTCGATTCGGATCAGCGTGATTCGGACCCGCCGGGCGCACGCACGCTGCCTGCCGGCGGGTTTTGGCTGCACACAACGGATTTGATGGTGGTTCATGTCACTTTTCGCCGACGCGCGAAAAGTTGTCTCCGGGTTTACCGTTTCGACACCTGATTGCTCAAGTATTCCCCGGGAACGGTCCCGTGCGGAACCAACAAATTCGAGAGGCGTCAAGGACATGATGCAGCGTATTGCCACCGTGGCCGCCACGGTGCTGCTGGTGCCGCTGGGCGCGGCGGTACCGGCGCTGGCCGACCCGGCGCCGGACGTGCAGCCGGTCGCCAATTCCGATGCGCCCGCGCCCGAGGGCGCGGTACCGGCGCCCGGCGGCCCGGCCGGCCCGGTGCCGTCGGCGCCGCCCGGGGTGCTGGTCACCCCCGACGGCTGGACCCTGAACGTGGTGGGTAAGGACGAGTCGATGGAGCCGGTGGCGTCGCTCACCGGCGCCCCGACCTCGCGGGAGTACATCGTCGACGGCACCTTCACCGGTGAGGTAACCGGCAAGGGCAGCACCGAGCTGGGCGGCGGCATCCTGGAGGCCGGCTACCAGATCGGTTGCGGCATCATCCAGGACGACGTCGAGTCGATCACCAGCGCGGGTGTCACGCCGTTCATCACCTCGCCGATCCACCTGTTCCCGACGCCGTACCTGGACAAAAACG
>WBZQ01000348.1_pt1 | contig 38623 bp, 30 predicted proteins | sample 5204251 | NCBI WGS metagenome assembly WBZQ01 (sample SAMN12412402, study PRJNA552823) | activated sludge metagenome | isolation source: activated sludge from nitrification reactor of wastewater treatment plant... | place: USA: Virginia | collected 2017-09 | reverse complement strand
GTACGGAGAAGCCCGCGGCGCCGTGCGTGAGGATCACGTCTGCCGGCCCGAGTGGTTCTATCCCGCGACCAAGAACGCCGCGGTGGTCCTTCTGTCGACCCTTGGACGCGAGGAAGCGGACTCCGGCGGCCCTCGCGAGGTCGTGACCTTGCGCCCCTTCGGTCCCTACGGCCCAGGCGACGATCCAAGGCGCGTCCTGCCACACTCGATCACAACGCTCCTTCTCGGCAAAGAGCTCCACGTGACCTTGGGAGAGCAGCTTCGCGACTATGCCTACGTGGAGGACCACGTGGCCGCGTTTGTAGCGGCAGGGACGCGGCCATTGCCAACCCCAGGGGCCATCTACAACATCGGGAGCGGGCGGGCCGTCACCCTGAGACATGCCCTCGAGCTCATCGCCCAAGCGGTCGGCGGGGACGCGCCCTCCCGCATTCGCTTCGGAGCGGTTCCCTACCGGCCCCGCGAGATCCGGGAGATGTGTTGTGACATCGGCGCGGCGCGGACGGACCTGGGCTACGCGCCCCGGGTCACTTTGGAAGATGGGATCGCCCGCACGGTCGCCTGGTTTCGGGAGAGGGAATGACCCAATCGACGCCGTCCGTTTCGGTCCTGATGACGTCTTACAACCGCGAGAAATACATCGCGGCCGCGATCGAGAGCGTGCTGGTTCAAACCTATCGGGACTTCGAGCTTCTGGTCGTCGACAACCGCTCCTCGGACCAGAGCGTCGCGATCGCGCGCGGATACGCCGAGCGGGATCCGCGCGTGAAGGTCCTCGTGAACGAGCGGAACCTTGGGCAGTTTGGCAATCGGAACCGCGCGGCCACCCACGCGATGGGACGCTTTCTCAAGTACCACGACTCGGACGACCTGATGTATCCCCATTGCCTGGCGACGATGGTGAGGCTGCTGGAGGAGGAACCCCGGGCGGGCTTCGCCGCGACGTCGGGTTGGAGTTGGCCAGGGGGGCCTTGCCCGATGCTGTCGACGCCGGTTCAAAGCTATGAACGCGAGTTCCTCGGCTTCGGGATGTTCTTCATGGGCCCGTCGTGTGCGCTCTTCCGGCGCGAGATGCTGGAGGCCCTGGGCGGCTTCGAGGAGCACGGCGTGGCCTCGGACAACGTGTTCTGGCTGAAGGCCTGCGCGCGCTACAGCGCGGTCCTGGTTCCAGGCGACTTGTTCTGGTATCGCCGGCATCCGGATCAGGAGCTGGTCAGCGAAGGCGCCGAGCGTGAGTATTCCCTCGGACGCGCGGAAGTTTGGAAGGCCCTGCACCGCGAGGAATGCCCGCTTGAGGGCTCCAAGCTCGCCCAGGCGAGGCGGAATTGGGCATATGCCGTCGCGCGGGGCGTCTACCGCAGGCTGAAGGCCGGGCGTTTCCGCGCGGCCTATGCGATGGCGCGGCTCTCTGAGCTGACGTTGCGGGATTGGCTCCGTTACCTTCGACCACAGCGCCGCGACACCTTTGCGGGGACCGGTTACGAGCAGGGGACCGATTGGCCGGCACCACGTTGGATGCGGCTTGAGGACCGGGCCCCGGTCTAGGCGTCCCGCGCTGCTTGAAGATTGTTCAAGCCGTCGGTTGGTACTTTCCCGAGAGCCTCGGGGGCACCGAGATCTACGTCCGGGGGCTGACGCGGCGGCTTCGCGCCGCCGGCCACGAGGTTCTCGTGGCCGCGCCGACGCCCGGCGCCGCGATGGAGACGACCTATTCGTTCGATGAGACCTCGGTCTACCGATACCCAACACCGGGCGATCCGACGCGGGCCGAGGCGCGCGGTGAGGTCGCGGTCCGTGGGAGCGAGCGGTTTCATTCCTGGCTTGCGGCGCAGCGACCGGACGTCGTCCACCTGCACACGTTCGTCACCGGGCTTGGGCTTCACGAGGCCCGGGCGGCGCGGGAGTCCGGCGCGTCGGTGATCGTCACGACCCATTCCGCAGGCCTCGGCTACATATGCGGCCGGGGAACTTTGCTTCGCTTTGGAGACGCCCCGTGCGACGGGATCGCGGCGACGGAGAAATGCGCGGCCTGTCTGATCCAGGCACGCGGCCTCGCGCGCCCGTTTGCCGAGTCGACCGCGCGCATTCCCATCGGGCTCTCCGCATGCCTCGACCGGATTCCGGGGCGCCTCGGAAGCCTCCTTGGAATGGGCAAGTTCGTAACGGACAACATGGCACGGCAGCAGCAACTGCTTACAAGCGTGGATGCGTTCGTGGTCCTCGCAGATTGGGCGTTCGACGTCGTGAAGAAGAACGGCGCGTCCGCCACGCGCGTGGTTGTGAACCGGCTGGGACACTCGTTCGCCGAGACCGCCAAGAAGCCTGGCCCGGAGGAAAGCCCCACAACCCTGCCCATTCGAATCGGCTATCTGGGTCGCTTCGATCCCATCAAGGGCGTTCTGGACCTCGCCGAGGCATTCCGACGCCTTCCGCGCAAGACGCCCCTCTTGTTGGAGTTTCGCGGTCCGGCAACCAGCAAAGCCGATCGGCGCACGCGCGACGCGGTTCGGGACGTCTTGGGAGGCGACCCGCGTGTCGTCTTTGCCGAGCCCGTCGGGCCGGAAGACGTCGGGACATCGCTTGCCAGCTATGACGTTCTCTGTTGTCCCTCGCGGTGCTTCGAGGGGGGCCCGACGGTCGCGATCGAGGCCCATGCGATCGGCACGCCCGTGATCGGCACCGCGCTCGGCAGTCTCTCGGAGCTCATCGCCGATGGCGTCAATGGCCGGCTGTTCCCGCCGGGGGACATCGAGTCTTTGTCAAGGACACTCCTGAACCTCTCGAAGGATCCGGCAAGCGTGGATCGCTGGAGGGCTCGTCTTCCAAAGGTCCGGTCAATGGACGAGATCGCGTCCGATTACCTTGACCTCTACGCCGCATCAAGGGCATCAGGGGCGCCATGACCGGATGGCGCCTCGATTGGGTCCTGGATTGGAAAGGCGCTGACGAGGGACTCTTTCGTGAGGCTTGGGAAGGCCTCTTGCGCGAGTCGCCCAACGCCAATGTCTTTCACCGTCCGGGGCTCGTTCTCGCGTGGGCGGAGACGTGTGCCCGGGAAAATGAAATCCGGCCCGCCTTCATCCTCGGCACCGACGGTGAAGGCGGTCGCGTCCTGCTCCTCTCCGTGCTGGTCGAGTACCGCGGACGCCTGATGCGACGCACGGTGCTGGAGCCCGCCGGGCAGGCCCTCTTCGGCACGCACGCGCCGCTCTTCACCGGCCCGGTTTCCGATTGGGCGGGCTTCTGGATGGCCGTCCGGACACAAGCCGCGCGATGGGCCGATCAGGCGGTCTTTCGCTTCGTTCCGGCAGCGCAGGCGCCCAGCTCCGCGGATCGCTGCGCCGACGAAAGCCCAACTCTCGAGCTGGAAGGGATCTCGGACCTCGAGGCTCTCCTTTCGCGTTGCTCTTCGAACCATCGGGGAGACGTGCGCCGACGGCTGCGGCGTCTGGCCGAATGTGGCGCCATCGAGCTTTGGGTTGCCTCGCCTGGGGAAGCGGCGGAGGCGGCTCGCGAGTTCGAGGCTCACCACGCGCCCGCCCTCGCGGCGGCCGGCGAACAGAGGGGATTCGACCCGCTGCTTGCGGCTCGCGGCGTGAAGGCCTTCGTCGGCAAGCTGCTCGACGCGGGCATCCGGTCGGGTTGGGTCCATTACTCGGCGCTTCGCGTCGGCGGGCGCTCTGTGGCCTGGCACCTCGGCTTTGTCGACCGGGGCGAGCTCTACTGGTGGCTTCCCGCGCACGACCGGGACTTTGAAAGCTACTCGCCCGGGAAGGCGCTGCTGGCGCTTCTTCTGGAGGACGCGATCCGAAAGCGAATTTCCCGGTTTCACTTCCAAACCGGCTCCCAACCCTACAAGCTGGCTTGGAACCCGCGCCTTCCCGACATTCGAACGCTGCGTTGGTACTCGCCTGGCGTAAAGGGCCGCGCGTTGGAGCTCTACGACCGGTCGTTTCGCGAACGCCGCTCGTCCGCCGCATGACGACCGACCCGCCGGACATCACACGGGCGAACCTCGAGAACTACGGGACACCGTGGAGTCGCGCGGAGTACGCACGGGACACGGGCCTGAGAGAGAACGAGGAACGCCTGATCGTCTCGCACTTCCCAAGGCCCCCCGCGCGGGTTCTCGACCTCGGATGCGGGGCCGGCCGGACGACGATCGGGCTTGCCCAACTCGGCTATGCCCCGGTTGGGATCGACCTCGCGGAGGCGCTTCTCGAGTCCGCGCGGAGCCGGTTTCCAACGCTCGACTTCCGGCACATGGACGCGACCCAACTGCGCTTTCCCGAGGGCTCGTTCGAGGCCGCGCTGTTCAGCTTCAACGGCCTCGACTGCATCCATCCCCTGGCGTCTCGCGCCGCCTGTCTTGCCGAGGTCTTTCGCGTTCTTCGGCCCGGGGGGACCTTCCTTCTGAGCAGCCACAACGCCGTTGGAGCGGCCTTCAGCGGCGGTTTCTTCTACGCTCGCGGATATCGGAACGCGTTCCGGTTCGCGCTTGCGCAGCGAGGAAACCCGCACCGAAGAAGCTGGTATCTGCGTTACGAGGATGGCGGCGGGGTCCAGCATCTCTACTCGGCGCCGCCGGGAGCGACTGTCGCGCAGTTGAAAGGCGCCGGCTTCGAGGTTCTCGCAGTGGAAGGCGTTAATGGCAAGAGCTCCAAGTGGCAAGTCTTCTGGCACGAAAAGCACGTGAACTTCGTCGCGCGAAAACCGTCATGACGAGGACTCCACCCCATCGCGGAGAAGGGCAGAGGACACCTTGAGCTTAGCCAACCGCCTCCTGTCCCCTGTCTTCCAATTTCTTGGCTATCGCGTCACACGGCTCACGCCGCGCAACCGCTTTCAAGCCATGGACGATTCCCTGGGCCTCATGAAAAGCGCCGGCTATTCGCCCCGTGCTGTGATCGACGGGGGAGCAAACCGCGGCCAGTTCGCTAGGCTGGTCCGGTCGATATTTCCGGACGCTCTCGTGCATCTCGTCGAGCCTCAGTCGGATTGCGCGCCGGATCTGGTTTCCCTGGCGGCCGGCGCACCCGATTTGTATCGCTTTCACCGGTTCGCGCTGTCGTCTCCGGGTAACGACTCGGTCCGCATGATCGGCGGCGGGAGGTCTGGTGGGACCGGCAACTACGTCGCCTTTCCCGGGGAGACCGACGGCGACGAGCTTGTCGCACCGGCAACGACCCTCGATCGGCTCTTCCCAGACGGGTTCGCAAAAGGCGACCGGGCGTTTCTCAAGCTGGATGTCGAAGGCCACGAGCTGGAGGTTCTGAAAGGAGCCGAGACTCTCCTTCCGCGGCTGGAGGTGCTGCTTCTCGAAGTTCAGTTCTACGAGATCGAAAGGAACGGCCGCCCGACGTTTGCTGATGTCTTTCTCTACCTGCGGGAACGAGGCTTCGAGCTCTGGGACATCGCGTGCCTCTCACCACGCCCGCGCGATCAACGCCTCCGGATGGGCGATGTCGTCTTCATTGCTTGCGATTCGCCACTCTTCAACGAGGCGGCTTGGGCATGATCCAGCCAATCCGCGGTCTCTCGCTCTCATCAGCGACTCCACAATGACCGTTCAACCCATCAAGCGAGGCCTCAAGTCTGCGGCCCTTCGTTCCGGGATCTACCGCCGCAGGCTCTCGCGGAAGGGCCTTCCAGGCGTCGCGGTGCTTTGCTACCACGGAGTTCCAAATGATGACGAGGCGGGGCGAATGCCGTTCACCAACCTTCATGTCACGGCTCGGACGTTCGAGGCACATTGTCGTCTTCTCCGCGACACGCTCCACCCAGTTTCTCTGACCGATTGGCGCGCCGCCCTCGCCGGAGGGCGGGCACTTCCCCAGCGGGCCGTCCTGGTCACGTTCGACGACGGCTATCGCACGGTCCTCACCCACGCATTGCCAGCTCTGCGGCGCTTCGGAATTCCGGCGGTCGTGTTCATTTCAACGGGGCCCGTTGCCGACGGCTCTCTCTTCTCTTTCGACGCCATGGCTCGCAAGCGCCGCACGCCTTCGGCCGTGCGGGCGGCGAACGCCCCGGGCGCCGCCGATCCCACCGGCGTTGTTGCGAGTGTTCCGGCGGCGCCCGGTGACCCGGCCGCTCCGCTCACGGTCGAGGAGCTGCGCGAGCTCGCGGCGGCGCCGGAGATCGAGATCGGGGCCCACACGGTTTCACATCGCATCCTCTCGAATTGCCCCCTGGAGGAGCAGCGCCGCGAGATTGTGGAAAGCAAACAGCAGCTTGAATCCTGGACCGGTGCACCGGTGCGCGCATTCGCCTACCCAAATGGCCGGCCGGGCTTCGATTACGGTGAGGGCACGGTCTCTTTGGTCCAAGAAGCCGGCTTCGACTTCGGGTTCACAACCCGTCAGGCTTTTGCGGAAGCGAACGGCTCGGTGTTGGAGATTCCCCGCTTTGTGGTCCTCGCGGCGATCGACGCCGCCGAGCTTGCCCATCGCCTCGCGTACTCCTGGCCTCGATGAAGCGGGTCTGCCTTCTGACGGCCGGACAGCTCTCCACGGCACCGCGGACCGTCAAGGCGGCCGACGCGCTTTCGGACGTTGGCTATTCGGTTCGCGTCGTTTCGATTCAGAACCTCGAGTGGGCGACGCGCGCCGACGCGCAAGTCAAGGCCACCCGAAGATGGGACTGGACCCCGATCGACTACGGACGCGACACGGCGCCTTACACCTGGTTCCGAACCGCGCTGAGACACAAGGCCGCGCTTGGGCTCACGCGCGCCCTGGGTCCGCACGGAACGCCGTTCCCGGTTCTCTCGCGCGCGGCCCGGCGCGTCCATTCCGAGCTCGTCGACCGCGCGGTGAAAGAGCCAAGCGATCTTTATCTCGCCGGCGGTTTTGCCCTCGGTGCGGCTTTCGCCGCGGCGCGCCGAACCAATACCCCGTACGCGATTGACCTCGAGGACTTTCATTCCGGCGAGCACGCTCCCGCGAACGGTGGCGCCTTCTTCAACGGCCTTGCGGCGGCGCTCGAGAAGCGAGCGCTTCCCGGCGCGGCGTTCCTGATGGCCGCAAGCGCTTCGATCCGGGACGCCTACATCCGCGCCTATGGCCTCGCGCCCCACGTTGTTCACAACACGTTTCCCCTGCCCCGCGCGGTTCCCAACCTCACGGCTTCACAAGAGCCTGGCTTGCGTCTCTGTTGGTTCAGCCAGACGATCGGACCCGGTCGCGGACTCGAGGACGCAATTTCCGCGATGGGCCTCGCGGATGTTCCGGGTGAGCTTCACCTCCGCGGCCGAGCGGCGCCGGGCTATGAGGCCGGCCTCCGCGCGCTGGCCGGCTCCACCGCGCGAAGGCTGACGCTCGTGTTTCACGAGCCCGCGGCTCCTGACGACATGATCGAGAGCTGCCGCGGCTGCGATGTCGGGCTCGCGCTCGAAAGGCCCGATATCGAGAATCGGCGCCTCTGCCTGACCAACAAGGCGTTCACGTATCTCTTGGCCGGCATTCCGGTCGCGATGACCGACGTTCCGGCCCAACGCTCGCTCGCGGAGGATCTCGGCGAAGCCGCGTTCCTGTACGCACCCGGCGACGTCGCCGCTCTCGCCCGCGGGCTGAAGCGATGGGCGGAGAACCGCGAGGCCTTAACGCAAGCAAGGACCGCCGCGTGGGAGGCCGCGAAAAGGCGCTGGCATTGGGAACATCCCAAGGAGCGTGGCGTCCTCCTGGAGCTCGTCGGGAGGACGATCGGGCCCCCTCAATCCGCATGAGGATCCTCCTGGTCATGGATCCTCTGATCCCGGTTCCGCCCGTGCACTACGGCGGAATCGAGCGCGTCGTGGCGGACCTTGCCGACGGCCTCGTGACCCGCGGTCACGCGGTGACTCTGTGGGCCGGACCCGGCTCGGGAACCTCCGCGAGGCTTATGACCTTTGGAAACCAGGGCGAGTGGAGCCGGTTCAGCAACGTCCGCAACGTGCTCCACATCGGGGCGCGGTTCCTCAGGAACCGCAACCGTTTCGACGTCGTCCACAACTTCGGCCGGCTGGCGTATCTGCTTCCAATCCTGCGTTGGAGCCTTCCCAAGGTCCAGACCTACATGCGACCCATCGACCCCTCAAACATGAGGTGGTGTCGACGTTTGGGAAGCCGGCGCCTCCACTTCACAGCGGTCAGCGGGGCGATTCGCGACACCGGAATCGCGGGTGGCGGCGATTGGAGCGTGATCTACAACTGCGCCCGGGTCGAGGCGTTTGGGCCCCAAGGTCACGTCGATCCGTCCTCTTCGCCGCTCGTCTTTTTGGGGCGCTTGGAAAGATGCAAGGGAGCGCACACCGCCATCGACGTCGCGGAGCGCTCCGGGCGGGCGCTGATCATCGCCGGCAACGTCTCAACGCTTCCCCACGAGAAGGCCTACTTCGAGCGTGAGATCGCTCCGCGGATAGACGGGCAGAGGATCCGCTACATTGGCCCGGTGGACGATCGACAGAAGCGCAACCTTCTTGCCGAGGCGGCCGCGCTGCTCTTGCCAATCGAGTGGATGGAGCCGTTTCCGGTCGTGATACCGGAGGCCCTCCTGTCGGGAACCCCGATCCTCGCGTTTCCCCGAGGAGGGGTCCCAGAGGGAGTCTCACACGGCCGGACGGGCTTCTTGTGTGAGGGCCTCGACGAGATGGTGAGCCGTGTAAGCCAACTTGGGACGTTGGACCGGCGGCTCTGCCGCGAGGAGAGTGTGCGGCGCTTCGGGCAAGACGCGGTCGTGGCGGAATACGAGCGCCTCTACCGAAGGCTCGCCTCATCGACGTCCGCGTGAGGCGCGTCCTTCTCATTTCGCCCCACTTCCCTCCGGACTCTTCGGCGGCAAGCCACCGTGTCCGGCTTCTCGCGCCTCATTTGCCAACGTTCGGCTGGAACCCAACGGTCTTGACCGTTCAGGAAGAGGCGCTCTGCGGGCAGGCTGATCCGGATCTCCTCTCACTCGTGCCACGGACGCTCCGGGTCGTACGTGCGCCGGCGATCGCGGCCGCGACCGCGCGGCGCCTCGGGTTTGGGGACCTCGGTCTTCGTGCCTTGGGTGGGCTCTGGAGCTGTGTGACGACCTTGCTCTTGAAGGAGGATTTCGACGTCCTTTTCATCACGATCTACCCGACATATCCCGCGCTCTTGGGGCCGGCGCTCAAGGCGCGGTTTGGGGTCCCGTTCGTCCTCGACTACCAGGACCCTTGGGTCTCGGAGTGGGGGCGCAGTGTTGGGGGCGGTGCCCGAGGTGCGGTCGACATACGCAGCGCGTTGTCGCGGCTGGTCTCTCTCTTTCTCGAACCGATGGCCGTCCGCGATGCGAACGGTCTGACAGCGGTTTCGTTGGCAACGCTCCAGCTTGTTCAGGCGCGCGTTCCCGAGGCGCGGCGCCTTCCCGTTTTGGAGCTTCCGATTGGAGGAGAAGAGAGGGATTTTCAGAACGTCCCGGCATTGCCGGTCCGCGACTTTGAGGAAGGCCTGTTTCATTTCGTCTACGTCGGAACCGTGCTCCCGCGCGGGCTCGAGACCGTAAGAGCGCTCTTCACCGCTATCTCGGCGATACGCGAGGAGGAGCCCGCGCTCTTTGCGCGTCTGCGTTGGCACTTCATCGGCACGAGCAACCAGCGACACGACAACGTCCAGCCGCGCGTGCGGCCCCTCGCGGAACAGTTCGGAATCGCCCATGTCGTATCGGAAGCCCCCCCGCGCGTCGCCTACACGAGGGCGCTCCGGGCGCTTCGCGAGGCGTCCGCAATTCTCCTTTTGGGCAGCGACGAGCCCCACTACACCGCCAGCAAGCTCTACCCGGCACTCCTGGCCAAGAGGCCGCTTCTCGCGGTCTTCCACGAGAGGAGTACGGTCGTCAGGATCCTGCGGCAGGCCGCCGACGCCCCCACCCTCCGGCTCGTGACCTTTGACGACAAACAGCGGGTTGGCGAGCGCGTCGGGCCGATCCAGGACGCCTTGAGGGCACTTGTGAATGTCGGCAACGTCAGCGTCGCACACCAGGCGTCCAGGCTCGAAGAGTTTTCGGCGAGGTCTCTCGCGGGCCGTCTCGCTCTGTTCTTCGAGCGCGTCGTCGAGGCCAGGATCGGCGTTTGAGCTCTACATCGATGCCCCCGTCTGTGCGCGTTTCTCCCAGGCGGCGGCGCGTGTTCGTCGCCGTCGCGCTTCTGCTGGGGCTCTTCGGCGGCTTCCTTGGAGCGGAGCTTCTCCTTCGAATGTTGGGCCCGGCTTGGCTTCGTCACCGCATGAAGGAGCTCGCCGCGGCCGGGATGGAGCGAAGCCACGAGGGCACCGATCTGGAGTGGAGCTACGAAGTCGCCAACGGCCGTTTCCTTCGTTTCTCCCCGGGGACGTCGTTTCGGATCCGCCATGCCGAATACGACCATCGGGTCACGATCGACGCGCTTGGGGGACGGACCGTCGTCGGGCCCCCGGCCGTGTCGGGCCTTGAGCGCCTGCCTGCCATTCCGTTTCTAGGCGACTCGTTCGTGTTTGGGATCGGAGTCCCGGACGGCTCCACCTTTGTCAGCCTGCTTTCGCAGCGTATTTCAAGACCGATGCTGAATTTGGGTGTTCCCGGGAGTTGCCTGACTCAGCAGCTCGATATCCTGGAACGCCGCCACCGCGAGCTTGGAGCGCCGGACCTCGTCTTCTTTGGGTTCTTTCTCGGAAACGACTTCTCCGAGCTTATGGGGACGCTGCCCGCCGATGAGACGGAGAACGGTGGCTCCTCACGCGGTCTCACTGCGTCGAAGGTTCCGGCTCGAATTCTCGCAAGACTCAACGAGTTCGCATCGCGCAATGCCGTCCTTCGACGCTCCTACAGCTTGCAGCTCGTCCGGCGCGAGGTCTTGCGCGCATTCAATAGCTCCAGAGAGAGACCTCTTGTCTACCCGCTCTTCGCGCTGCTCCGACGGGAGGAACGGTACGACCGGAAGGCCCGCGCGGCCCTTCGCATCGCCCTGGATCGCCTTCAGGCCCTGGCGGGCACGTTGGACTTCCAACCCGCGTTTTTGGTGATCCCGGACATCTACCAGCTGGACCGCGTCAGGTGCGAAACGCGGGCCGCGTCGTACGGACTGGACGCAGCGCGCCTCGATCCGGCGTTCCCAAATCGCCTTTTCAAGGACGAGTTGACCCAACGTCGCCTCCCGTTCTTCGATGTGACACCTTGCCTGGGCGACCCGCGGGAGCTCTATTATGAAATTGACAACCACTTGACGCCGGCAGGCCATCGGGTTGTCTCGGAGTGCGCCGCCGATTGGGTTCAATCGATCGTAACGGCTTGTGCACACCGGACCTCCATCCCCTGAACGTCTCTCACGGCGCCGTGCGTCTCGCGGTTGTCCTGACACATCCCATCCAGTACTACTCGCCATGGTTTCGCTACATGGCGAGTCGTCCCGAGCTGGACCTGACCGTTCTCTATGCCGCTGTTCCGACGCCGCGGCAGCAAGGCGTCGGCTTCGACCGCGATTTCACATGGGACTCCTCGCTTCGGGACGGCTATCGAAGCCTGGTGCTGAGGTCCGCGGGCGATATCGCGAGCGTCGGAAGCGATCGCTTCTGGGGCGCTTGGGCTCCCGAGGTCGCGGAGGCGCTGAGGACCCTATCGCCCGACGCCGCGCTGATTCCGGGCTGGCATTCCGCCACCTATGTCTATGCGCTGTGGGCGTGCCGGCACGCGGGAATCCCCACGCTCTTTCGAGGCGACACGAACCTCCTCACCGAGCCGGGTGGCCTTGTGGGGCGGTTCTGGCGCGCTAAGACCCAGACGGCGTTGTCTTGCTTCGACGCCTTCCTCGCCCCAGGCATCCGGACGCGCGAGTTCCTCCGCCGGTTCGTTCCAGAGGCGCACACTTACGATTCCCCGCACGCGGTCGACAATGCGTTCTTTGGGCAGGGCGACGCCCAATCGGCGGCCGACCTGCGGAGCCGCGCTCGCGCGGCCTGGTCCATCGAGCCCGGGTCCTTCGTCGCGCTCTTCGCCGGGAAGCTCCAACCAAAGAAGCGTCCCCTCGACCTGATACGGGCTGTGGCCGGCCTTCACGGCGCGCGCCTCCTGGTCGCCGGCTCCGGAGAGCTGGAGCCCGCCTGCCGTGCCGAGGCCGAACGACTCTCGGTACCGGTGACATGGGCCGGTTTCCTGAACCAGTCCGAGATGCCGCGCGTGTTTGCGGCGGCCGACGTGCTGGTGCTTCCAAGCGACTCCTCAGAGACATGGGGTCTCGTGGTCAACGAAGCCATGGCGTCCGGCATCCCTTGTGTTGTTTCGGATCAGGTCGGTTGCGCACCGGATCTCATCGCGCCGGGCGTCACCGGAGAGACGTTTCCCGTTGGAGATGTCCGCGCGCTTTCCGCAGCCCTAGAGAGGGTACGGAGAAGACGAAGCGAACACGACTTCGCAAGCGCTTGTCGCGACCGGGTCGCCGCGCACTCCTTCGAAGCCGCGACGAACGGCCTTCTCGCCGCCACGACCACCGTGCGGCGAAGGCCTCGCGTGGCCCGGACCTCCCGTGTGCCGCGCGTCTTGGCCTGCTGCGGAAGCATGTTTCTGGTCTCCGGGCTGGAGCGCATGACGTTTGAGGTGTTGCGTACTGTTGTAGAGCGGGGCGGCGCCGTGCACTGCATTCTGAACTCTTGGGAATGGCATCGGCTCGCGGCCTTCGCCGAGGAGGCCGGCGCTTCCTGGACCAAGGGCCGGTACTTTCGCAAGCTCTCGCGGCACGCTCGCAACCCGCTGACGTGGTTTCTCTACGCCGCGGATGTCCTCCGAACAAGCGCAGGACTGTTGCGCGACGCGGCCCGCTTTCGCGCCACACACATCCTGCTCCCGGACTTCACGGTCGCGCTGCGAAACGCCCCGGCTCTGTTGCTGTTTCGCGCGTTGCGGGTCCCGGTCGTGCTTCGCCTCGGAAACGCGCCCGACGAGTCGCCGTTCTACCGTCGGCTGTTCCGGACGTTCGTGTCTCCCCTGGTGGATGTCTTCGTTTGCAACTCCGGCTTCACACAAGGCGCGCTTCTGAAGGCCGGCATACCCAAGGAGAAGACCGCCGTTGTCTACAACGCGGTGCCGACCCGATCCTCGGCGAGCGCGCCACCAAAGGGCGCGCCTCGCAACCCGGCCCGCATTGTCTATGTCGGGCAGCTAATTCCAGGCAAGGGCGTGGACCGCCTTCTCGAGGCCGTTGCCTTGCTCCTTCGGCGCGGCGTCGATGTCTCGCTCGACGTGGCGGGAAAGATCGATGGTTGGGTGGCGCCGGAGTACGCCGGCCATCGCGAGCGGCTTCTCGCGCGTTCCTTGGAAGCGGACCTCGCGGGCCATGTCCGTTTCCTCGGCTATCGCGAGGACGTTCCGGCCTTGCTCTCGGCCGCGGCCGTGCATGTCTTCCCGTCCCTGCCGGAGATGAGGGAGGGGTTTGGAGTCGTCACGCTCGAGGCCAAGGCCGCCGGGATCCCCTCGGTCGTCACGCCGAGCGGGGCCTTGCCCGAGGTCGTGCGCCACCTCGTCGATGGCTGGGTTTGTAAGGACGCCAGCCCTGAAGCGATCGCGGAAGGGCTTGCCTACTTCATCGGATCGCCGGACCGGGCCGCGGCCGCGGGCCAGGCGGCTCGCGAGTCCTTGGAGACCTTTTCCCGCGAGCGGCTCTCGGCGGCCTGGGGTTCGGTGTTCACGACGAGGCGCGCGTGACGCACGAGGCTCCCCTGGCAGCTCGCAAAAGGTCCCGCCTGGGATTTACGGTGCGCGTCCTTGCGTTCGCAATTCTCGGCCTCTTCGCGGCGGACCGGATCCTGCGTTGGGTCCTGGTGTCCGGATCCGCACCGCAGACCGGCGACACGCGTGCTGCCGACGACGGCTTTCCCAAGGAGCCATGGGTCTCCCCGTTCCTGAAGGAGACGGACGCGAGCGCGGTCGTGGAATGGAGCTCTTACGTCTACTGGCGAAGGCGCCCGTTCGCCGGACAGTTCATCAACGTCGATGCGGAGGGCCGGCGGCGGACCTGGAACCCACGGCGAACGGGATCGGCACAGGCCCCGGTCGTGCTCTTCTTCGGCGGGTCGGCTGCCTGGGGTTCCGGGGCCCGCGACGAGATGACGATCCCGTCGCACCTTTCGCGACTTCTTCACGCCCATGGCGTCGAGGCCCAGATGCGAAATCACGGCGAGACCGGCTACGTCTCGACGCAGGAGCTGGCCTCGCTTGTGCTGCGTCTTCGCGCCGGCGAGCAGCCCGCGCTTGTGATCCTCTACGACGGCGTCAACGACGCGCTTTCGGCGCTCCAAAGCGGACGGGCCGGCCTTCCCCAGAACGAGATTCACCGCATCAAGGACTTCAACTTGTCCGGGAACGGCCGGCGCCTTCTGTCGGCGCTCGTCGCCCAGACCTGGAACCGCTCGGGCTTCGGGACACTCGCGGGACGCCTCGGCACCCTCCCGCCGGAGGACAAGTCCCGGGACGACCCCCGCTTGGCGGCCTCGGTCCTTGAGATGTACAAGGCCAATGCTCGCCTGGTCGAGGCCCTTGCCAAGTCCTATGGTTTTCAGGCGCTCTTCGTTTGGCAACCCAACATCTTCCACAAGCGCTTGGCCACGGCCTACGAGGCCCACCGAAGGCTGGAGGCCCGCGCCTTCGAGCCTCTCTTCCTAGCCCTTGCCAAACGGGTTCGAGAAGAGCCTTCGATCCTTGATCTTTCGGCTCTCTTCGAGTCCACGGAGGCCCAGCGTTTCCTGGATTTCTGTCACCTGACGGAGGCCGGGAACCTGGCGGTCGCCGAGAGGTTGCTCGAACCCGTCCGCGCCGCGCTCGCGTCCGCCGCTACTCCAAGGGGTCCGGCTTGAGCATGCTCTGGGGTTTCGTCGCGGCGGACTCAAGCCAGCTCGTGTCCCGCGTCGTGGAAGCGATGGGGGTCGCCTTGCGCGTCTCAGAAGGGCAGACCCTCCGAACATGGTCCCTGCCTGGAGTTGGGGTCGGGCTCCTGACGCGGACTCCGGACGGCGACGTCGTCTCCGAGGAGACCTGGACCATCGCAGAAGGCGCCCATCGGATCTTCCTCGCGGGAGAGTTCTTCGCGACCCGAGGACGACTCGCCAACGTGGAGGCCACCGACCGCCTCGCACTCGGGCGATGCCTCCTCAACGAGTTCGCCGGAGGGCGTTTCGAGATCGTCAGGGATCTGGACGGCGAATTTCAGCTGGCGTTTTGGAACGAGGCGACGCGAGAGTTCACCCTCGTCCTGGACCGCTTCGCGAGCCTGCCGAGTTATTGGGCTTGCACAGGTTCTGGAGCCGCGTTCGCCGGCGGCGTGCGCGGGGTTCTGATGTCGCCGGAGGTTCCAGCAGCACCTGACGCCGACGCGCTCCGCGAGGCGGTGTCCTTTGGAGGCTTCCGACTTGGGGACCGCACCAACGTCGCCGCAATCAAGATGTTGCCCGGCGCCGCGATCGCGACCTTCCGGCGAGGTGTTCCGAGCGTTCGTCGGTATTGGACCTGGGGCGATATCCCAGAGGCGCCGCGCGCTTCGCTAAGCGAGCGGATCGAAGAGGCGCACCGGCTCTGGAAGGACGCCATCGTGCGTCGTCTGAAGGGCTCCAGGCGGCCGGGTGAGACCTTGAGCGGCGGCCTCGACAGCCGCGCGATCCTCGCCGAGGCCGCGCCACAGGCGGCCCGCTACGTCACGGTCACGTATGGCATTCCGGGTTGCGATGACGCCGTCTACGGCCAGCGCGCGGCCGCCGCGGCCGGTTCCACGTGGGTCTTTCATCCGCTCTACTCAGGGCGGGAGCCGGACTGGCTTGACTTGAGGACCTCTCACATCCAGGCGACCGACGGGTTGATGGAGCTCGTCGATCTCATGCACCTCGAGAGCCTGGAGATCCAGGCGAGCCTCATGGACGTCCATCTCTCCGGCTATGTTGGCGACGCGGTCGCGGGCCCGACCTTTAACGACGTCTCGACCGCGGAAGATGTCCTCCAACGTCTCCCGTATTACGGGACGCCGCTTGGATTCTCCCATCGCGACGCGCTTTCGATCGTCACAGGGCTTCTCGGGAAGCGTTACCGCGAGCCCCGCTTCGCGCTCTTCGACCACAAGCTTCCCCAGGCGACAAACCGATGGACGGCCGCCTGGAGACCCTACTTCACTGTGCGCAAGCCATTTCTCGATCACGCGTTCTTCGACTTTTTCCAGGGCCTCCCGCCGGCCGCTCGCGGGCCACAGAAGTTGTACGAGCGGTGGTTGCGGCAGAAGTATCCAAGTCTGTTCGCGTCGATTCCAAACCAGAAGACGGGGCTTCCCATTCTCGCCCCCGCGTGGCGCCTCAACTTCGAGCGCGGCCGCCGTTTTCTGGCCCGACGGCTCCGCGGCGGCCTAGGGCACTTGGGAGGGCCCGTAGGTCCGGGGCGGATACGCAACTACCACGACGACGCACGACAATGGCGGGTGCCGGCGGTCGCGGAACGCATCCGAGGCGCCATTCTCCGGCCCGGTTCCCTGGTCTGTGAGATTCTGGGCCGCGAGCGCGTCCAAACCGCGGTCGATTCCTGGTTTGGGCATCTTGCGGGGCCCACGCAGGTGATCGGCGCGCTGTACGTGTTCGAGGTGTACCACCGGGACCTGCCGGCCCACCTTGCACAAGCGAGGAGGCGCGAGGCGTGAGGATGCCCAACGCTCAGGCGCCTCCGGCCGGCCGGCGTGCCTTGAGTTTCCCCCGCCGTCGTTCGCCGCTGCCAATCGTCGTTTGGTTGATTCCCATCGGCTGGGCCGCGGCCGGCGACTGGCTCGGCGGCGCCGGGGTCGCCACGCTGTGGGCGATTTGGCGATTCAGCCCCCAGGTCGAGGGACCGCCCGTCATTCCAATGGCGCTGAGCTTTCAATGGTGTCAGGTGGCCATCGGTATCTACTACCACGGGCTCACCGGGCGAGTCCTCCCTCCGATCGAGAACAGCGACTACCGGCCCATGCTGTTGATGGGCCTCGTTTCGCTTCTGGTTCTGGTCTTGGGGCTTCGCGGTGGTTTCCGATTCTTCGCCAGAAGAAGCAAGCGGCCCACGAGCGGGCCATCCTTCGCTTTCACGCCCTATCAGGTGTTTGTCCTTTACGCGTCGTCCGTTGTGGTAAGCGGCATCGTCCGAGAGGTCGCCTGGGGCTTCCCAGCCTTGACCCAAGGCCTCCTCGCCCTGACCTATCTCCGGCTCGCCCTCCTCCTTCTCCTCGTGAGGCGCCTCAGCCAGCCGCGCCTCGAGTGGCGACGCATCAGCCTCCTGGTCGGCTTAGAGATTCTCCTCGGCTTCATGGGCTACTTCGCGAGCTTCAAGGAACCTCTCGTCATGGCCGCAGTGGCGCTGTACGAGGCCTTCGACAGGCGCCGAAAAGAACACTGGATCGCGGCCGTCTCCCTCGGCTTCGCGACGCTCCTAGCGGGTTATCTCTGGATGGGGATTCGCAGCGAGCTTCGGAAAGACATCGACACGGAGGTTCAGCTCGCGCCCGGCGAATCCAAGCTTGGGCGCGTCGCATCCCTGTCGACCGATTTCGCGGGAAGCGGAACCGAGGTCTTCCTCCAGAACCTGGATTTTTTCGTCGACCGTATCTGGGCGATCTACTATCCGGCGCTTGCGGTATCCCGGGTTCCGCTCTACCTGCCTCATGAGAACGGGGCTCTTCTCAAGAGCGCGGTCCTCCACGTCGTGATGCCAAGGGCCTTCTTTCCGGATAAGCCCGACCTGCCCTCCGATAGCGCGCTGGTGCGCAAGTATTCGGGACTCTGGGTTGCCGGAGAGGACGAGAGCACGAACATCGCGTTTGGCTACCTCGCCGAGTCGTACGTCGATTTCGGCCTGCCGTTCGTCTTCGCCCCGGTTCTGGTCTTCGGATTCCTGATGGGCGCCGCTTACCACCGGCTGCTCACGCTCATCCGTTACCGTGAGCTCGCAGTCGGCCTTGTCACCGTCGTGTTTTGGCTTGCGCTCTACCAATTCGAACGCTCCTGGGGAAAGACGCTGGGCCTTTCGGGAACGCTTCTGATCTACCTCGGAGCCGCGGTGTTCGCGGCGGATCGCTATCTCCTGGTGCGCGGAGACGCGGTCCTGAAGAACATGCGCAGCCTGCGGGCTCGCCCAAGATCCAAAAGCTCCTCCATTTCCGAAGATGCGGAGAGCGCCTCTGGCACGGCCGGTCGAGTGGCCAGCATTGGGGCTTTTCAAAGACAGGGTTGACAAGGTCGACGATGAAACAGTGGCTCGCGGATTTGTTGGCGTGTCCCCGCGACCGGCAGCCTTTTCGTTGGGAAGAGACGCGGCTGACCTGCGCCGCGGGGCACGCGTACCCGATGTTTGACGGTGTCCCAGTCCTGGTATTGGGTGAAGTCGATCAGCCGCACTGGGCAGCCTCCCGCGCCCTGCGAATCGCCTCCGGCGTTGACGAGGTCGAGGAGTTTCGCGAGGAAGCTCAAGGAGTTCATCCCTTCGTCAAGAGGGCGGTTGGCGCGACCAGCGGACTCCTTTACGTTCCCATCGCCGAGACCCTGAATCGCTACCCCATTCCCGAACTTCGCCTTCCGGAAGGCGGTGGACGAACGCTCCTTGATATCGGCTGCAATTGGGGAAGGTGGTCCGTGGCCGCGGCCAGAAAGGGCTACCGGACAATCGGCCTTGATCCCTCGTTGGACGCTGTCCTCGTTGCGCGCAGCGTCTGCCGCCAGTTGGGCGTCGAGGCCGAGTTTGTCGTCGGCGACGCCCGCTTTCTCCCGCTGTTGCCCGGATCGCTGGACACGGTTTTTTCATTCGGTGTGCTCCAGCACCTTCCCAAAGAGGACGTCCGCAAGAGCCTCGCGAGCATTCGGGAAACCCTGAAACCAGGGGGCCGCGCTCTGGTACAGATGGCAGGCGCTCTTGGTATCAGGAGCCTCTACCAGCAAGCACGGCGCGGCTTTCGCCGGCCACGAGCTTTCGAGGTGCGCTACTGGACCCCTCATGAACTTCTGCGTGCGTTCGAGACCCTACTCGGACCTTCCACTCTGTCTGTGGACTGCTTTTTCGGCCTCGGCATTCAGGCGGCCGATCTCGACCTCATGCCGCGACGCTTCCGCGCGGTGATCCGCGCTTCGGAGATGGTGCGAAACCTCGCGAACGCGATCCCGGCGGTCACGAACGCCGCCGACAGCCTCTACGTTTCCTCGCACAGGCCCCTGCCAGGCGAAGAGGTTGCCACTCGCACGCAGATCCTATTGCGATGAGGGGCGCTCCGCTCCGCGTCCTGCACGTCACACCGTACTTCGCGCCCGCCTTCGGCTACGGCGGTCCACCGCGGAGCATTCTGGGGCTTTGTCGGGCGTTGTCCGCGGCCGGCGTTTCGGCAACCGTGTTCACGACGACCGCCAACGGGCGCGTTGAATTGGACGTTCCTTCTCCAAGCGTTCTGGACGGCGTTGTTGTTCATTACTTCCCGAGGACATTTCCCAAGCGGTTCTTTGGAGCGAAGGGTCTTGCCGGGGCGTTGGGTCCCGAGATCGCGGGCCGCGCGGACCTCGTGCATCTCCACGGCCTCTGGAACCTCCCGGCCTGGGCCGCCGCGCGGCTCTCAAGACGGCATCGCCGCCCCTACGTGATCTCGCCTCGGGGAATGCTCGAAAAGGCGGCGCGGTCTCACAATCCCTGGCGCAAGCGGATCGCGCTGCCGCTTGTCGAGGCGAGAAACCTCCGCGGCGCCGCGCTGCTGCACGCCACCTCGCACGCAGAAGTCGTGTCCCTTGGTGAGTTCGCGCCCAGCGTTCCGGTGCTAAAGGTTCCAAACGGGATCGACGTGCCGGACTTGCCTTCGATAGAGCGGGTTCGGGGTACGTTTCGTTCTCGCCTGGGGCTCGATTCGAACGACGCGACCGCAAGGCTCGTGGTGTTCCTCGGTCGGTTGCACCCGATCAAGAGGCTGGACCTCCTCGTCGACGCCTTCCGGCTCGTCAGAGGAAGCTGGATGCCTTCACATGGGAGAGGTCGCGGACCGCAGCTCGTGATCGCCGGAAGGGACGAGTTCGAGCTGCGCCCATCTCTTCTTTCGAGGCTCTCGGAGGCCGCAACCGCGGCCCACTTCGTCGGCGAGCTCGGCGATGACAACAAGAGAGCTCTCCTTGCGGACGCCTCGGTCCTGGCGCTTTGCTCGGACTCCGAGAGCTTTGGACTCAGCGTCGCGGAGGGCCTCGCCGCGGCGGTGCCTGCGGTCGTCACCACGACCTGTCCCTGGCAAGCCCTGGAAGAGGAGCACTGCGGCTTCTGGGTCCCACAGGACGCCACCCGAATCGCCGAGGGCCTGCTCCGCGTCCTCTCAAACGACGGCAAGGCCCGTGCGATGGGCCTCTCGGGCCGCGACTACGTCGCGCGGGAGTTCTCGTGGAGCGCGGTCGCGCGGCAGATGCTGCGCGGCTATCGGCGGGCTCTCGGCGACGTTGGGCTTGTGGCGCAATCCTCCGGTTCGATGGGCGACGTTCCCGCCTCGATCGCGGCAGATGGGGGCTCTCGCTGAACCACATCCTCGGCATCAACGCGTTCCACGGCGACGCCTCGGCCGCTCTGTTGTCGGACGGTTTCTTTCGCTGTGGCCTTGAGGAGGAGCGCCTCAACCGAATCAAACACTGGGCCGGCTTTCCAGAGGGTGCGATCCGCGCCGTATTGGCCGACGCGGGAACCTCGCTCGCGGAGGTTCCGCATGTCGCGATCTCGCGCGATCCCAAGGCCCACCTTCTGCAGAAGGCCATGTTCGCCTTCCGGAAGCGGCCCGGGCTCGACGCCATCCGCGCGCGCCTGTCCAACCATCGGAAGGTGGAGGGCCTCGGCGCCCGGCTCTCTTCGCTTCAGGGTTCGCCTTTTCGCGGAGAGATCCATCACGTCGAACACCACCGCGCCCACTTGGCCTCGGCCTTCTTCTGCTCACCGTTCGACGAGTCGGCCTGTCTCACCGTGGACGGCTTCGGGGACTTCCTTTCCTCCATGAGCGCTGTGGGACGTGGAAACCGCCTCGAGGTCCAAGACAGCGTTTCGTTCCCGCATTCCTTGGGCATCTTCTATACCGCGGTCACCCAGTTTCTGGGGTTTCCAAAGTACGGCGACGAGTACAAGGTGATGGGGCTCGCGTCCTACGGTCGGCCCGCCTTCCTTCCCGCGATGCGGAAGATCATCTGGCCGACGGCGGACGGAACCTTCACCACCGACCTCGACTATTTCGTTCACGCGTCCTCTGGGGTCACGATGTCTTGGGAGGGCGGTGAACCCACACTCGGTCCGCTCTTCTCGCCGAAGTTCATCGAGTCATTCGGACCCGCTCGCAGCCCCGAGGAGCCGTTGACGGAGCGGCATCAGGATCTCGCGGCTTCGCTGCAGGCGGCCTACGAGGAGGTCTTCTTCGCGAGGTTGCGGTGGCTTCACAAGAAAACCGGGCTGACGTCTCTCTGCCTCGCGGGGGGCTGCGCGATGAACTCGGTCGCGAACGGCAAGATCTTTCGCGAGACGCCCTTCCGCGAGGTCTTCATCCAGTCCGCCGCCGGCGACGCGGGGACGTCCCTGGGGGCGGCGCTCTTCGTCTGGCACCACGAGCTCGACCACCCGCGGGCCTTCGTGATGGAGCACTCCTATTGGGGTCCGGCCTTTTCCGACGAACGCCTTGCTTCGGCGCTCGGCGAGGCGTTGCCCGGCTTCACCGGCGAAGGAAGATCCTTTCTCTCGCGGAACGACGCCCGGTTCTCAATTGAACGGCATGTGGATGACGACGGCCTGACGAGATCGACCGCCAAGGCCCTCGCGGCCGGGCGGATCGTCGGTTGGTATCAGGGCCGGAGCGAATGGGGTCCTCGCGCTCTCGGCAACCGGTCGATTCTGGTCGATCCCCGCCGCGCGGAGATGAAGGACGTTCTGAACTCGCGCATCAAGCGGCGCGAGCCGTTTCGCCCGTTCGCCCCGTCGATCCTGGAGGAGCGCGTCGGCGACTATTTCGAGGAGTCTTATCCGGATCCCTTCATGATCAAGGTCTATCCGATTCGCACAGAGCGGCGTTCCGAGATCCCCGCGGTGACCCACGTCGACGGCACGGGCCGCTTGCAGACCGTGTCCAAGAGCCAGAACCCGCTCTACTGGAAGCTGATCTCGGCCTTCGAGAGGGAGACCGGGGTTCCCGTCCTACTCAACACGTCGTTCAACGAGAACGAGCCGATTGTGAACACGCCCGAGGAGGCTCTCGCGTGCTTCTTGCGAACCAGGATGGATCGGCTTGTCCTCGGGACCTGGTGTATCGATCGTCTGGACGGCGAGGGCGCCTGAAGACAGAACCCTCAGACGCCGGATTGCGCGTTCTGTTCGTCAACCAGTACTACGCGCCCGATGAAGCGGCGACCGCGCAGCTCCTCTCCGACCTTGCCGAGACCGCGGCCCGCGCCGGGTTGGATTGCCGCGTGATCGCCGCAAGACGAGGCTATGCGAATCCCAGCCGACAGCTGCCGAAGCGGGAGACCCTTCACGGGGTCCACGTCGTGCGTGTCGCAACGACGGGATTCGGACGGCGGAATGCCACGGGTCGGCTGATCGACTACATCGGCTTTCTGTTGGGAGCCTGTTTCCAGATGCTGAGAGCCCCGCGGCCGGATGTCCTCGTTGGGCTCTCGACGCCGCCCATCCTCGGGTTTCTCACGGCGTTGATGGCAAGGGGGCGCGGTTGCCGGGCCGTCTATTGGACGATGGACGTCTATCCGGAGCTTGCGATCGAGCTCGGTGCTTTGAGGCGTGGCTCGATCCTGTGTCGCCTTCTTTCCCGCGCTTCCCGGGCCGCGCTGGCCTCGGCCGATCTTGTGGTGGCGCTCGGCGAGACCATGCGGGAGCGGCTCGTCGCGCAAGGCGCCCGGCGAGTCGCGGTCATTCACAACTGGGCGGACGGCGAGAAGATCCGGGCGACGGCTCACGATGAGAACGCCTACCGGCGAGAGCGCGGATGGGGTCCCTCGGACTTCGTGGTTCTCTACTCCGGAAACCTCGGGCTCGCTCACGAGTTCGAGACCGTGCTCGACGCGGCGGAGAAGTTGCGGGAACGGGCCGACATCATCTTTGCGTTCGTGGGCGCGGGTCCTCGCCTGGAGGAGCTTCGATCGGCGGCGCACTCTCGGGGGCTCTCCCGTTTCGAGTTCCTTTCCACCGTCCCGAGGGAACGACTGCCCGAGAGCCTGACCGCCGGGGATCTTCACCTCATCACCCTGCGTCCAAGGCTCGCGGGGCTCCTGGTTCCGAGCAAGCTCTACGGCGCGCTCGCCGCGGGACGGCCCGTTCTCTATGCGGGCCCCGCCGACTGCGAAGTCCATGACATCCTCATCGGGGAGGCCTGCGGCATGTCGGTACGGAACGGCGACTCGGAAGGCATGTATGCCGCGATCCTCGCTTACCAGGCCGATGCGGTACGGCGCGAGCTCGAAGGGGTACGCGCGCGGGCGGCCTTCGACCGGCGGTTCTCGCGAGAGCGCCAGACGACGGCCTTTCTGTCCGCGCTCCGCGGCCTGCGGTAACGGCAGCCCAAGGACTTCGAAAGACCGATGGAGAGAATCGCCGCGTTCGCGTTCCCGGCGGCCCTCGCGGCCGTGCTCAGCTATGCCTTGACCCCCTGGACGGCGTGGCTCGCGAGGCGCACGGGGGCGCTCGATCGTCCCGGCACGCGCAAGGTGCATTTGGCTCCGATCCCGCGCCTTGGCGGGTTGGCGGTCGTGATCGCGGTGGCCCTTGTCCTCGCGCTTCCCCGCATTCCGGGCCTGCCGTTGCGAACCTGGGCCCAGAACCAGCTCGACATCGGCTTGGCTCTCGGGGTGCTGCCCATCCTTCTCGCTTCGCTTTGGGACGACCTTCGACCTCTTCCAGTCTTCCCGCGCCTCGCGGCGCAGTTCCTCGGCGCCACGATCGCGGCCTCCCACGACATCGTCCTCGGGGAGAACGTGCATCTCTTCGGACAGACCCTGAGCCTCGGTCTTCTCGCGGTTCCGATCTCGGTCGCGTGGCTGATAGGCGTCACGAACGCCTTCAACCTCGTGGACGGGCTGGATGGGCTTTCGGCAGGGCTGGCCTTGATCTCGGCGGTCTGTCTCACCGGGGTCTTCATCGTCACCGGTCAGTTCGGAATGGCCGGAGCGACGATGGTTCTGGCCGGCGGCCTCCTGGGCTTTCTTCCTTACAACGTCTATCCGGCTCGGATCTTCCTGGGCGATGCCGGAGCGCATTCGATTGGGTTCTGCCTCGCCTGCTTCTCGCTCAAGGGCGGCGCGACGCTCTCGGGCGGGTTCGCGGTCCTGGTTCCGCTTCTCGCGGTTGGGCTTCCGGTCGCGGAGACCCTCCTGTCGATGTCGCGAAGGCTGATCCGAAGGCTTGCCGGGCCTGGCGCGGCCGGGATCTTCGCGGCCGATCGGGATCACATGCACCACCGCCTTCTCGCGCTGGGCCTCGATCACCGCCGCGCCGTTCTGCTTCTCTACGGAGTCGCTCTGGTCCTCGCGATTGGGGGGCTTCTCTCGATCTTCCTCTCAAGCCAGAAGGCCGGTCTTCTCCTCTTCGCGCTCGTCGTGGCGGCGTTCGTAGGCGTCGCGCGGCTCGGATACGACGAGTTTGCGGTCGTAAGGCGCGGGATGGTGCTGCGGTTCTACGAGACGCCCGTCTTGAAGCGCGCGCTCTTCGTGGTCTTTGTGGACCTCGTGATGATGGCCGGCGCGATCTACGCCGCGATCGGGCTGAAGTTCGGCGATTGGTCGCTCGCGACCTCGCGCGGCATCTTCTTCGAGCTTCTCGCGCTGCTCGCGCCCCTGACGGTCGTGACGTTCTGGTTGCGCGGCCTCTATCGCGGCTCGTGGCGGCTCGCGAGCCTGGACGACTTTCTGAACGCCTCATGGGCGGTGGCGATCTCCTCGGGACTCGCCCTCACGCTGGCCCAGTTGCTCGCCGGTATCCCCGAAGCAACGTCGCTATTGGTCGTCTATGCGCTCTTGATGCTGGTTCTCGTCAACGGGCTGCGGGTGTCATACCGTGTCTTCGAGCACCGCATGTGGCGGCTGTCCCGCGCGGGCGAGCCCTGCCTTGTCTACGGCGCCGGGATGGGCGGGGCCGCGGCGCTCCGAGAGCTCCTCTCGAACGAGTCGCTGGGCCTTAGGCCCGTGGGTTTTCTGGACGACGACCCCGAAAAGGCCGGTCGCGCGTTAAGCGGATACCCGATCTTCGGCCCACCCGCGATGCTCGAGGAGCTGCTCAACAGGCGGAGGATCGCCGCGGTGGTGCTGTCTTCGAAGAAGCTCCCGGGCGACCGCGTCGAAGAGCTTGGCGCGGTCTGCGCCCAGCGGGGCGTGCGGCTCGTCCGGATGGAGATCTCGTTCGAAGAGCTTCTGGACGTGCCCACGAGAGAGGCCTCGTGAGGTTCTCGCCGCCGTCTCTTTCGCCGTCACCCGAGCTTCGGTGGGTGGTCGCGAGCGCTTTCTCAAGGCGGGCGGATCTGAGCTGGCCGAGCGGGCTCGACGCGGGCAGGACGCTTGAGCTCGCCAAGAAGCTCGACCTTGCGGCCCGGATCGGAGGGCGGCTCTGCCAACAGGGCGGGACCCGCGACGAGCGCGAGAACGGCTTCCGGGAAGCCTATCGAGCCACCGCGGCGCTCGCGTTCCGGCTCGTTGGGCTTGCGGCAGGCGTGGTCCGGATCGCCACGGAGCGGGGAATCCCAGTCGCTCTGCTGAAGTTCCACGCGCTTCACGCTGCCGGGTACACGCCGATGGGTTTCCGAAGGGCCGGAGACGCCGACCTTCTGGTTCCGGACCAGCGCTGTTTCGAGTTGCGCGATGCTCTCTTGGAGCGCGGCTATTCGCCATCGGGTCTTCCGGACCAGGAGCACCACATGGCGCCGCTCTACCACCCGCGGGGAGGAACGGTCGAACTACACCGGCTCGTCCTCGGCGTTCGTCCCGAGCCCGGCCAGCCGTCGCTTGGCTTCGACGGCTTGGCGCGTGCCGGCCTGCTCTTGCCCGCCCGGCTTCTCGGTTCTCCTTGCTTTGTCCCGCGCCGCGACGTGCTCATCGCCCATGCGGTCGTCCATGGACTCGCTCAGCACGGCTTCACGCCGGGCTCCTACGCGCCCATGCGACTCGTCGCGGACCTCGTGGACCTTCTTGACCAGCGGGATGACGGCATTGACACGGCGCGGCGATTCGTCGGCGACGCGCTTCCGGAAGCGGAGCTCGACGCCGCCGTCACGTTGGCTGCTCGCCTGGCCCGGGGAGAGTCCTTGGAATCACTTATCGACGATGCGAGCGAGCCGGCGGCGGGGAGGCTCTTGTGGCATCTCGTGGCGGGAACGCTGGACGTCGAATACGCCCGCTCTCTTCGCTGGCGGTCCTTTCGCGAGGTCCTGACGGACTCCCGTGGGGTGCGTGCGCTTTTCGAGGTCGCTCGGCAGGCGCTCTGGCCGACCCGCGCGCAGATTGCGTCGATTCACGGCTCGCCGACGACACGCGCCGGCTATCTCGGTCGCCTGCTGCTCCGCCCGTTCGATCTCATGAGGCGCGGTCTCGGGCACCTTCTGAGGTCCATGCGTTTCGCGAGCGCCGGTCGAGGAGCGAGCGCAGGAACTCCACGACATCCTGTCGGGCCTCTCGCACGGTGAGCCCGAACTCGTCCGCCAAACGAACGGCAAGCCCGTCGACGCCCTGAGGCTCTTCGACAATCGCGTCGACAAGAAAGAGCGCGGTCCTGTTCAGAGCGAAGACCTCGAGGCTCTCGACCTCCATGAGCAGCCCGGTTCCATCAGCGAGCCGTTCGACGACGAACCCCGGGGTCCGCGCGTCCCTCAAGCCGGCGCGAAGCGGGCCCAGCACGGCGTCGAGGTCGTTGGCTTCGGAGGTTTCGACGCGTTCCGTGGCCGTCATTCGATTCCCCGAACGCGACCATTACGGCGCGGGCTGTGCATGACGCCATTTTTCGACGGCGCGCCCGGTAGACTTTGAGGTTGGGAGGAGGCCGTCAAGATCTCTATTTTCAGCTCGTTAGGGCCTACTGTCCGGACGGGAATCGCGCTTGGAGGGCTCACCGTGAGTCTCATTTCGCAACACGGCCTCTCGCAGCAGCTGGAGGGCGATGGGTCTTCTCCACGCGCGAGGACGATCCCCGTGACGGAAGAGGTTCAGCGCGAGATGCGAACCGCACGCCTTCGCCTGGGCCCCCTCCGGCTTTTTCCCACGGCTTCACTCAGCGACACGGGCTACACAAACAACGTGCTGGATTCCTCGAACCCAACCGAGAGGCAGGATGATTTCACCGCGACCGCGGCCGCTGGTTCCCGTTTTCTCCTGCCCATCGGAACCAAGTCGTTCCTTCGCGGCAGCGTGGTCCCGACCTACACCTGGTATGCGCACCAGGCGGAGCGCCGAAGCCTCGGTGGGCGTTATCAGGCCGCCCTCCTGGGCCTCTTCAACCGGCTTTCTTTCGAGGCGGGCGGGAGCCTGTCCAAGGTGAGCCGTTTTCTAAGCTCCGAGACCGAGCAGCCGATCGTGGATCGCTCCACGGAGGGCCGGGTCAGCCTCGAGGTCGACATCCTTCGCCGGCTGTCGGTCTTTGCGGGCGCCCATGTCTCGCGTGTCCGCCTTTCCGGGACCCAGGGCCTTTCCGGGCTGGCCGTGCGGGCGTCTTCGCTCGACAATGACGGTGCCGGCGGCCGCGGGGGCCTGCGATACCGGTTCCGGGACGACTTCAATGTGGCGGTTCTCTACGAGCGCTCGCGGAGCGAGTTTGTGACCGAAGGCGAGTTCCGCGATTACGAGGCGCGTGGAGGCTCCGTGTCGGTGCGGCACGACCGCCGCCGTTTCTACCTGAGCCTTCGAGGGGGCTATCGGGAATCGCGTCCTCTGAACGGGTCTCGCGCGCCTTCGTACACCGACGCGGTCGGCTCGGCGTTCGCGTCCTACTTCGTCACGCCCGCCGTCGAGCTTCAGCTCTTCGCGGGCCGCGCCCCGGTGAACTCCCTGATCGTCGAGACGCCCTACTTCATCGAAAGCCGGTACGGCGGCGGCCTCAACGTCGCCTTCGGGCGTCGGCTGATCCTCCGGACCTCGGCCGAAGCGGGCCAGAACCGCTACATCGCATCGACCGGAGGTTCGTCGGGTCGCCGCGATCGCGTCACCACGATCGGCGGAGGGTTGTCGATCCTTCTCTTCCGCGCCACGGTCGTGAACGCCATGGCCTCGTACACCCGATACACCTCGAACGCGGCCGGTTTCGATCGCTCCACGTTTCGCCTCTCGACCGGACTGACGTTCGAGGGCTTTCCATCCCGCGAGACGCCGTGAAGAGCGCCGTCGCGGTCACCGCGGGTCTCCTCGTTGTTTTCGTTCTTTGCGCCGGGTCGCTGGCGGCGCAGAGCCCGCTTGGGGAGTACACGGTCGGGCCGAAGGACCTCATCGAGATTCGCGTCCTGGAGCTTCCCGAGCTGAACCTCGAAAGGCGGGTCTCGGACACCGGCGTCATCGATCTGCCTCTCCTCGGACAGCTCCCGGTTTCGGGGCTGACGGCTCGCGAGATCCAGGACCGCATTCTGGTTCTCGTGACCACCAAATACGTCAACCGCGCAAACGTGTCGGTCGTGATCCGCGAGTTCGCGAGCAAGCCCGTTTCGATCGTGGGGGCCGTGCAGAAGCCGGGTTCCCTCAACATCTCCGGGCGCTGGACCCTGCTTCAAGCCATCTCGGCGGCCGGAGGCCTCGGACCGAACGCGGGCCGGCGGATTTATGTGTTGCGGCGGTCGGAGAACGGGCTGTCGGACCGGCTGGAGATCGACGCAGATGAGCTCTTCCGGCGCTCTTCGCTGATCTGGAACATCCCGATCTATCCCTCCGACGTTGTGAACGTGCCGGCCCGTACCGCGGTGAAGGTCTTCTGCCTGGGCGAGGTCAAGTCCCCGGGGGCCTTGGAGCTCGACAGCGACGATCGTCTGACGATCCTCTCGGTCATCGCCCGCGCCGGCGGACTCACCGATCGCGCCTCGAAGAAGATCCGCATCAAGAGGCGAGGGCCCGACGGCAAGGACCAGGAGCTCCTCGCCGACTACAAGAGGATCATCGCGGGAGACGATCCGGACGTCGCCCTGCGCCAGGACGACGTCGTGATCGTCAAGGAGTCCTTCTTTTGACGCCGCAAGAAAAGCCTGTGCAAGGCCTTGAGGGAGGCGAGTTCGCCCGGGAGATCCACCTCGCCGAGTACTGGGCGATCGTGGTCAAACGGCGTTTGCTGATCGCCTTGACCATCGCTCTGAGCCTCCTCGTGACCGCAGTCGTGTCGTTCCTCGCCGTGCCCCTCTACCGCGCGACCACCGTCGTCAACGTCGAGAAGGAGAAGGGGAGCCCTCTCGACATCGGCATCGGCGCGCCCGTCTTCGATTGGTACAACCCGGAGTTCCTGCCCACCCAGACCCGGCTCATCAGAAGCCGCGAGATCGCCGAGCGGGTCGTGAGGCGGCTGCATCTGGAAACCGCGCCCGCTCCGGAACCCGGCAAGAAGAAGCCCGAGTCCTTGCCCGAAACCTCCGATGCCGCTGAGGTCACCGCGAGAATCGCGATGGGTCTGCAGGGCGGCATCGAGGTGAATCCCATCCGCGGCACCACGCTTGTCGAGGTGTCGTACACGGCCTCCTCGCCCAAGGACGCGGCCCGCATCGCGAACGCGGTTGCCGATTCCTACGTTGAGTGGACGTTGGAGTCGAAGTACCGGGTCGTGGGCCAGGCGTCTCAGTTTCTGGGAACCCAGATCGAACAGTTGAAGGCCGCGATCGACGAGCGGGAGCGCCAGCTTCAGGCGTATGGGCGCTCCAAGGACATCATCTCGGTCGACCCGCAGACCAACATGACCCTCCAGGCGCTGGAGGCTCTGAATCGGGACTACACGGCCGCGCAGGGCGATCGCATTTCCAAACAGGCCCGCTATCTCGAGCTCCAGGAGACGCGTCCCGAGGCAATCGCCGAGACCATCTCCGGCGATCTGATCCGCGGCCTCCGCGGCGATCTTCTGAAGGCCGAGCGCGAATACGCCGAGAAGCTCAACCTCTTCAAGCCCGATTGGCCACCCATGCAGCAGCTGAAGGCCCAGATTGAGAGGGGCCGGCAGCATCTGAACGCCGCGATCCAGGAGACCGTCGAGAAGGCTCGCGAGTCCGCGAAGACCGAGTATCAGACCGCCCTTCGAAAGGAAGAGAACCTCAAGAGCCTCCTCAGAACCCAGAAGACGGAGGCGATGACACTCAACAGCAACGCGGTCGAGTACATGAACCTCCACACCGAGGTTGCGACCAAGAGAACTCTTCTGGATGCTCTGTTCAAGAGGCAGTCCGAGACCGAGGTCATGGCTCGCTTAAGCGGGGCTCGGGAGTCGAGCATCCGGGTCGTGGATCGCGCGCTTCCTCCAACATTCCGGTTCAAGCCGTCCTACCGCCAGAACGCGACCCGCGGGCTCTTCGTCGGGATCGCGTTGGGGATCGGGCTCGCGTTCTTTCTCGAGTACCTCGATCGCAGCATTCGAACCGTTGAGCAAGTGGAACGGACGTTGGGTCTTCCCGCGTTCGGGATCATTCCGGCCGTCGGGCCCCTCGCGGCCCGAAAGACGGGCTACGCGTACGGGCGCATCTACGGCCGTTCGAGAAGCAAGCAGCGGCCCCTGATGGCGTCCGCCGATCCCGCGCCGACACCCATCGAGCTCTTTCCGCACACGCTGCCGCGGACCGTCGCCTCGGAAGCCTATCGGGCCTTCCGAACGGCCCTTCTGCTGTCCCGCGCGGGCGGAGTGCGGTCGGTCGTGATCACCTCGGGCTACCCCGGCGAGGGCAAGACCTCGACCGCGGTCAACCTGTCCGTGGTGATTGGACAGCTTGGCAAGCGCGTGCTGCTGATCGACGCCGACCTCCACAAACCGCGCCTCCACGAGGTGATGCGCGTTTCCAACCGCGCGGGGCTCGTCTCGGTGCTCGCGGAGAACGCCGATCTCGCCCAGGCCATCCAGGCCACGCACATCCCGGGAGTCTCGCTGTTACCCGCCGGGCCGATGTCCCCAAACCCGTCGGGGCTTCTCAGCTCCGTCGCCATGGACCGGCTCCTGGAGAGGGCGGCTCAGAGCTTCGACTTCGTGGTGATCGACTCGCCCCCCGTCCAGGCCGTCGCCGACGCCCTGCTCCTCGGCCACCTGACCGACGGCGTCGTCCTCTGCATCAAAGGCGGCGTGACCCCGCGGGAACGCGTTGTTCAGGTGCGCGACAAGCTGCTTCGAAGCAACGTGGTGATCCTCGGTGTCCTCATCAACAACCTGGTCGACGAGAGCCCGGGCTACGGCGACAAGTACTACTACTCCGGCTATCGCAGCGGGTATCTGGAGGACCCACAGGCCGCGCCGCCCGCAAAACCGCAGAGCCAGGCGGTTCGCCGCTGACCCGGCGCGCGGGCGTCACGCGGCGAGCGGCTTGATCGACACCCACTTTCATTGCCTTCCGGGGCTCGACGACGGGCCCGCGAGCTGGCGGGACGCGGAGGCCCTTTGCCGCGCCGCGGCGGCCGACGGGATCGACACGATCGTCGCGACGCCCCACGTGTTGCGTGACCCTTGGATCAACACGGAGGCCTCTGTCCGGGCCGAACTCGTGATGAAGCTGAACACGCTCCTCGGCGGACGTCCGCCCGTCCTCTCGGGCTGCGAGCTCTGGTTTACCGCGGACATCGTGGAGCTCGTGGAGCGGGGCGAGAAGGGGCCCGTGACGGCGCTCAACCGCTCCCGCTACGTCCTCGTCGAGTTCGCCCCCGGCTCGGTGCCTCAGTCGGCCGAGGGCGCCGTCCACGAGCTGGCGCTCCTCGGGATCGTGCCGGTGATCGCGCACCCGGAACGCAATCTGGTCTTCGCGAGCTCACCCGAGCGCTTGACCGCTCTCGTCGAGCGCGGCGCGATTTCGCAGGTCACCGCCGGGAGCCTCCTTGGAGACTTCGGTCGAAAGGTCCAGGGCACGGCCAGACGATTTCTCTCCTCGGGGCTCGTCCATCTGGTCGCCTCGGACGCGCACTCGCTCGCACAGCGCCCTCCGCGGATGTCCGCCGCCCGCGAATGGGTCAGGAAGGCCTGGGGAAAGGAGCTCGAGGAAGGGCTCTTCGAAGCCAATCCGAGAGCCCTGGTGCGCTCCGAGGACCTCCCGTGCCGGCCATCGTTGGCGCGGTTCTCTCCGTGAGCGTCTGGATGCCCCTCAAGCGCTTCCTGCCGGCCGCGCCGTGGGGGGCCCTCGCTCTTCTCGCGATCCTTCATCACGAGCATGATGGGCGCGCTCGCGCTCCCGCCAGGGACTTCACACGGCGCTTCACTCTTGACTTGAGGCGCCCGGACTACGCCGAGGCCGCTCGACTTCAACCCGCCTTCGACCTTGAGAACTCGGTCCTGGCCGAAGCCGCGCTCGCCGACGCGCTGGGAACCGTTCGACTTGGCGAGCTCACTCCAAGTCTCCGAGAGGTCTGGCTGGACGCGATTCCTCGCCTCGACCGCGAGCTCGAGGCCGCGAGGGATCTCGCCCTGACCTCGATCGTGGCCCGGCCCGGTTGGGCCATCCACCGACTCCAGCTGGGGGAGCTCGTCTACACCGCCGCCCGCCGTCGTCCCAATCGGCCCGTGCCGAGCGATCGGTGGGCGGTTCCCTTGGAGACGGCGCACCTGGCGGCGCCCGGTCTCAACGCGCCCGCCCGGTTCCTTGCCGGCGCTTACCTGGAATCCTGGGAGGGCCTCTCCGAGGAACGCCGGGTCGCGGCGGGTGGTGTCCTCCGCCGGGCCTTCCAGGACCCGGAGTTTGCCGAGCGTGCCTTCGAGGCGGCCCTCCAAACCCTGGGCTTCTCCGCCCTCGCACCGGTGCTTCCAGAGGATGCTCGCGTCCTGAGACGTCTTCGCGATTCCCGAGCGCTTCAAAACGAGGTCGACGCCTACCTTGCCATCTACAGGCGCTGGGAAGCAGCCGAGAGACGAGCCCGTGCCGAGGATCTCGCTGTTCTGGAGGCCAAGAGCCGCCGCCGAGACCGGATAGGACTCCAGCAGGCCTGCTACCGGTGGGCCGCCGAGCACGCGGCCTGGGAGCTCGACGAACCCGAGGAGAGGCGGAAGGCGGCTCGGGTCCTGGAGCTATGGCCCGCGGACGAGGTCATTTCCTGGACGGCCTCATCGACTGCGCCTCGGGTACGCCTCGTTCGGTTCTTTCTCGATGGGCGGCTTTCGGCCGTGGGCCCCGGCGCGATCGCGCGCGCGTTGAGCTCCTTCACAAATGTGCCGGACCCGCTCCGGGCGAGGGCGGTCGTTCTCACCGGCGACCGGGCCGACATCGACGCGGTCTCGCGAGAGGCCGAGTCCTCCTTCGAATGGACTCCGTTCTTCGTCGCGCTGGCCCATTACGAGCTCTCGGCTGGGCGGCGGGACCTTGCCGTTCAGGCGCTCTCGCGAATCGCACCTCTAGCCCGCGGGGAGTGCGACGTGCGCGCCCTCGAACGTGCGCTTGAGCTTCGCGAGGCCCCACAAGAGCCGAAACAGCTGACCTTCACGCCCGAGGACTTCTCCCCACGTGGTGATCTTTCCCTGTGTCTCGGGCCGGAGGACGCGGCCTCTTCGCTGACGGTCATTCTGACGAGCTCGTCGCGTTCGGTCATCGAGTACGGTTGGGATGGGGGCCGAATCGGGGTCGCCCTTGTCGAGGAGCCCGCTCCGTCCCGCGCGGGATATCGGGTTACGCTTGCCGTTGCTCTCGCGAATGTGCCCGTAGGACGGCGCACGTTTTACGTTCGGACGCTTGCGGGACCGACATTCTCCGTGGACGGAGCGCGCCTGGGGCCGAAGGCGCCGGAGGGCTCGGAACCCTCGAAGCGGGCCGCGGCATAGGCGAGACCCAGTGCCACGCTCAGCGTGGCCGGAATCGCGGGGAGAGAGAAATTGAACTCCCCAAGCCCGTGTATCAGCAGGGTGAGGAGCGCGCCGAAGCCCGCCAGAGAAACGGCGCGCTCCTCACGATGCCGTTGGCGGTTCGAAAGCGAGAGCAGCACTCGAGTCCCCACAAAGAGCGCCCCGATTCCCAGGCCGAGCCCCACAACGCCCCCCGTCACCAGAAGCTGCAGGTACTCGTTGTGCGCCTGCTCGACGAGACCCACGAAGGTCTCGGGCTGGGTTCGCCGAAACGCCTCGCGAAAGGAGCCGAGTCCGGAGCCGAGAACAGGGAACTGTCGAAACGCGTCGAAGGAGGCCCTGAAGATCACGAGGCGCGTCGACGCGGTCAGATCTTGTCCTTCGACCTCGCGAAACCGAAGAAGCGGAATGTCGCCGATCGCGGTGAAGACGAAGATCCCCGCCGCACCGAAGGCGAGCAGGGCCGGCAAGAAGGCCTTGGGCTTCGCGTGGGACCTTCGCCTCGTGACCGCAAGGGTGAACAGAATCACCGCGGTCGAAACCGCCGCGATGAGGCCACCCCGTGAGCGGGTCAGCCCGATGCCGGCCGCCAGCGTGCTCCAAAGAAGGATCGACAGGGCGACCGGAGGTAGCCTTCTCTCCACCGTGGACACAAGCCGGGGAGACCGCCTGCTCCAACGTGAGAGCGTGATCCACACCGGCGCGAAGGCGAGCGCCATCGAGATCTCGAGATGGCCGGCCAGATGATTGGGGTTCACGAAGGAGCCCTTCAGGCGAGCGCTGGCGGAATGCTCGACCACGCCGATTCCGAGCTGTAGGAGCGCGCCTAGAAAGATCGCGCCCAGGATCAGCCGACGGCGGCGGCGTGTCTTCAAGAGGTGTGCGCTGGCCCAAAAGGCCGCCACATAGCCGAGCACCAGGAGGACCGTTGACACCGTGTCCTGGGGTGCGATCGAGAGTCGGCCTCGAACGCGGTCCGGACGGCCGAGGGTCTCGAGAATCAGGTTGGCCTCCCGGGCGATGAGGAGACTTGTCGGAGAGAGCTTCGCGAGAACCGAATCGGGAAGAGGGACAACCTGGAAGAGGCCCATGGCCGCGATTCCAAAGAGGCAGGCCAAAGGAGCCCTGGCGGGTCCGAGCGCGGCCCTTGGCGATACCGTCGCCATGACTGCCGCGGCAAACGCGAAGAGCTCTATCCGGAGCCGTCCGCCGGGCAGAATCCCACCGTAGGGAAAGGGGGCTATGACGACCAGAATGGCAAGCACCGCGCATCCAAGCGTCTCGGTCCACGGGACGTCGCCCCAGAGGGCGCCGAGGGGGCCGCGCCTGCGAGGCCGACCATCTTCGTTAAGCGGTTCCGCGAGACTCTCGGTCGCGCTGCTGATAGCGCTTGGGATCTTAGGAGGCCAGGCGCGCTCGGCGGAGCCGGATGATTTCTACGTCACAAGGTTGCGCGCTGGCGAAGCCGCCTACCTCTCCGGCAAACCGGGCGAGGCGTTGGACTCCCTGCGCATCGCCTGCTTCGGCCTCCTCGATCAGACGGAGCTTCTTGCGGAGGGCCTTGTGTTCTTGACCCTCGCCCAGATCGGGGCACGGCATGACACCGACGCCGACGAGACCGTGGGCCGCTTTCTAGAGGTGGAGCAGCGCTTCGGCGCTTACGAGAAGGCTGCGATCCCACCCGAGCTTAGGCGCAGCTTCGAGGAGCAACTCGTGCGGCGTGTCGCTCCGGAGCGCCTCGCGGCCTTACCGACCCTCTCACGCCTCGTTGAGACGACGGAGACCCGTCTCGCGAGGTTGCCCCCAAAAGAGCGGGTACGCGCTCTCGAGGACTTGACACGCCGAGAACCCGCTAACCTGGAGTGGCCCATGCGCCTCGCAAGGGAAGCCGAAGCCATGGGCGAGCCGCGTACCGTCCTTCAGTGGACCGCGCGCGCTCTCTCGATCTCGCCTACGAGCGGAGAAGCCCTGGTCCTTTCCGCCAAGGCGCGGATGGCCCGCCGCGAATGGACCGCGGCTCTGGCCGACTTCCGTGCGCTGGCTCCCGACCAATTCGCCCAAGCTCCGGCTCTTCATGCCGACTTTTTCGTCGCGGCCGTTTTCGCGAAAGATTGGGCTGGCGCTCGCCAAGCCCTCCCGGAGATTCCATCCGACCTTCGCGCGAGAGCCGATGTTCGAAAGGCCGAGGCGTTGCTTCCCAGGGAGCCTCCCACGCCAGTAGCTCCGGTGCCCTCTCCCGTTCCCACGACGATCCCCGAGCCGACGCCGGCCGCGCTCGTGACGGTTGGCCCGACTCCACCCGCGGCAAACGCCCTGTCCGTCACGACGAACCCTCCACCCCCTACCCCGCCTTCCCTGCCACCCGGCCGAGAGGAGGCCGTTCTCGCCGAAGCCGACCGTCTGCGCCGCGAGGGCAAGGCCGCCGAGGCCAAGATCAAGCTGGAAAGAGCCCTCACCGGCGCGCCCCCGTCCTCGGGGACGAGGGCCCTCCGGAAGCTCCTGCTGGAGGTGTCGTACCTGTCGAAGGACTGGAAGCTCGCCGCGGCGCAGGTTTCTAGGATCGAGCCCTTCGTCGAGGGTGAGGAGCCCGCCATGTTCTACGCCGCGGTGGCGCTGTTCGAGACGGGCAGCCGAGAGGCGGCAAAGATCCTTCTCAATCGCGCCCGACCGCGCCTTCAGGCGAGCGCGTTCATCGACTCGTATGCTCGGAGGATTCTCGGAGGATCGTGACGGCCGCCACACGATGTTGACGACGCGGAAAAATCCGCCTTATCGTTCCCGGTTCCACGAGCCGCGGAGGCTGATTATGCAAAGACCCATTTTGATACGCGCACTTCTTACATGGGGCCTCATGGTTTCGGCGGCCACCATGACGGCGGAGACCCCACGAATCCACCATCAACGTCCGGAGTGCGTGCCTTCAGATGCCAACGCGCGGCTCGAGATGAGCGTGACCTCGGATTCGCCGATCGTGTCGGCCAAGGTCTTCTACCGCTCGTCCGCGCACGAAGGCTATCCCCGGTACTTCTATCAAATGCGGCGTGATCCGTCTGGAAAATTCTGGGCCGTGCTTCCACTTCCCGAGTCCGAGACCAAGGAAGTCCTCTACGAGTTCGTCGCTCACAACATCGACGGCACCGAATCCCGCAGCGCCACGCTTCGGGTTCCGGTCCGCTCCAATTGCCGAATGCCCCTGACCGACGAGGAGAAGCTGTACACCGAGAACCTCGTGATCGGGTTGACCGAGGACAGCCAAGAGGTCGTTCCCAAGGGTTTCCAATGCGTCGGCGTGATCAGCAAGATCACGACACAGGGCGAGCTGATGCCGCACGAGGAGTGCCGCAAGCTCTTGGCCTATTGGTACCGGCGGCCGGTGGGTCTTTGGATCGCGGGTGGTGCGGCCGTCATTGCGGGAGGCGGCATCATCGTGACCGGCGGCGGTGGGCCTCCGGTCTCCCCGTCCCGCCCATAGCAATCCACCACACGGTACGAGATCGCTTCGGCGGACGCTGAACTTGGTCTTGTTGTGCGCATCGATAGCTGTCAGGAGTGCCGGTAATGAGTAGCTGGTTCAACCCCAAGACCCAGAAACGTGTCAGCTCAATCCAAGGTCGCGGGCTCTTCGCGCGGGAGGCGATCTCGGCGGGCGAAATCGTTGCCGTCAAGGGGGGAACCATCATGGACACCGCTGCCTTCGCGCGCGTCCGCGAGGCCGTTTCGCCCGCCGAGATTCAAATCGAGGACGATCTCTACATCGCCCCCGGCAGCGTCGAGGAGGTGGAAGCCAACATCCTGTGCCTCAACCACTCCTGCCATCCGAACGTCGGGGTGCGGGGGCAGATCACATTTGTCGCCATGCGGAGCATTCCAGTGGGTGCCGAGTTGACGATCGACTACGCGATGATCGACGGGAGTCCGGAGGAGCGCATGGCCTGCTCCTGCGGCGCGCCGGAGTGCCGAAAACTCATCACGGGGGATGACTGGCGCCTGCGAGAACTGCAGCAGCGCTATGCCGGCTACTTCTCGCGATATATCCAGGACCGATTCGTGGATCAGCTCAACTCTCCATGAGCGCGACCGACGAGCCAACCCAAGTGAAGTCGCGGTTGAAATCCACGCCGAGCATCTTGCCGCGCGAAAGCCGACACAGATTCAGACCTAACGTCGGCTTCTCGTCTTCATCGGGTCGATAGAACATCATTCGGATCTCGACCTTGACGCCTCCGCCATCGACCGCGCGGATGCACGGGTCGTACGCGATCTTCTCCTGAAGGCACCATCCGCCGCGCTCGTTGTCCGGCACGCGATCGATGTCCGCTCTCGTCGGCTCGACGTTCACGCCGGCGCCCGCGAACGAGAACAGCGGTTTGAGAACGTACCGCTCGGTGAGGTCATCAGGGATCTCGGTCAGCTCCGATAGGTAGGTGGCCTTCGGGACCGCGGGGTCGTGCAGGAGCGGTAACGAGAACTTGGACCAAGTCCAGTACCAGTTGGGATGAGGGACCCATTGGACGTCGAGGTCGTCGCGAAAATCGAACTTCAAGGTGACGTTCTTTCGGATGAGCTCGTCGAAGACCACGCGGTTGTAGATCCGCTCGATCGGGATCAGGCGGCCGTTCTTCCTGCGAAACAGGCGACGCCCGTCCTTCTCGATCTGCGTTGGACAGACCGCGTCAATGCCCAGCAGCTTTCGGGTCGCGGCGAAGTCGTTGCT
>WBZQ01000347.1_pt1 | contig 38646 bp, 34 predicted proteins | sample 5204251 | NCBI WGS metagenome assembly WBZQ01 (sample SAMN12412402, study PRJNA552823) | activated sludge metagenome | isolation source: activated sludge from nitrification reactor of wastewater treatment plant... | place: USA: Virginia | collected 2017-09 | reverse complement strand
AGATGGCTCCATAGCCACCAGAGTGTCGGTCATCATGCGACCCTCCTGCCCCAGACACACCGGGGCGGGTTGGGCCACTTACACCGTTTTCACGACAGTCCCCTTCGGTGAACTGATCCCCTCCGGCGGGGCCATCGAGGCCACCATCGACGCCGAACGGGGCGCCGCCCGCCTGCGGCGGTTCGCGATCAACACCGATCGTGGCGTGGTGTTCGGCGATCCCGACACCGTCGAGGTCCTAGCCTGATTAATTGTCGGGGCCTGATTTGTTGGCTGGGCCTGATCGGTTGGCTGGCCTGATCGGTTGTCAGGACCAGACCTGTCACGGGAACCTTCCGGCCCCGCACGGCGTTGACACCTGCGTGTGGTGAACACGCGGCGACTCGTCGTCTCGTGTTGCCGTGCGTACTCGCGCAGCCGTGCGCGTACGGAGTCTTGTCGTGCGCGTACCATTGCCGGGTACTTGTCTGAGCCCCAAGCGGTCGGCCGAACCCACGTGGCCGACTCCGCCGGGCGGTTGACCAAGCGTTTGAGAGGAACAATTTATGGCTGATCGAGTACTTCGCGGTAGCCGCCTCGGTGCGGTGAGCTACGAGACCGATCGCGACCACGATCTTGCGCCGCGCCGGATCGTCCAGTACCGCACTGACAACGGTGAGATCTTTGACGTGCCGTTCGCCGACGACGCGGAGGTTCCGTCCAAGTGGCCCTGCAAGAACGGCATGGAGGGCACGATCCTTGAGGGCGCCGAGCCCGACGAGAAGAAGGGCAAGCCGCCGCGCACCCACTGGGACATGCTTCTCGAGCGTCGTTCCGAGGAAGACCTGCAAGTGCTGCTCAACGAGCGCCTCGAACTGCTCAAGCAGCGCCGTCGCGGCGTGACGGGCTGACAGGATCCACCCGAACGGGCATCAACACACAAATCGGGCAGCATCAACACACAATGCCGGTGACCATCGAGGTCACCGGCATTGTGTGTTCCGGATGTGCGCGTGCGAGGTCAGCGGCGGCGCAGGCGGGTCATGCGGCTGGCCACACCCCACCGGGCCACCATCATGAACGCCTCGGTCATCACCCCGCCGTCCATCTTGGATTCGCCCACCTCGCGTTCCGTGAACGTGATCGGCACCTCCCGGACGTCGAAACCGGCCTGCACGGTGCGCCAGGCCAGGTCGATCTGGAAGCAGTACCCGGCCGACTCGACAGTGCCGAGGCTGATCGTCTCCAGCACCTCACGCCGGTAGGCGCGGAACCCGGCGGTGATGTCGTGGATGTGAGCACCCAGCGCCAGCCGCGCGTAGGTGTTGGCGCCGCGCGAGAGCCACTCGCGGCGCTTGGGCCAGTTCACCAGGCGACCACCGGGCACATACCGGGAACCGATCACCAGGTCGGCGCCGTCGTTGATCGCCGCCAGCAGGGAGCCGAGTTGTTCGGGTGCGTGGGAGCCGTCCGCATCCATCTCGATGATCACGTCGTAGGTGCGCGCCAGACCCCACCCGAACCCGGCCAGATACGCCTTGCCCAGGCCGTCCTTGGCGGTGCGGTGCAGCACGTGCAGGCGGTGGTCGGCGTCGTCGGCGGCGAGCTGATCGGCGAGTTCACCCGTCCCGTCCGGGCTGGAGTCGTCGACGACCAGCACATGGATCCCGGGCAGGGCCTGGTTGAGCCGGCCGATGATGCCGGGCAGGTTGTCCTTCTCGTTGTAGGTCGGGATGACCACCAGCGCCCGCGCTCCGTCCGCCGCGACCACCTCGGCGTGCCGGTCGTCTCCGCCCGGCTGACTGCCGGTGGTGGCGCTATCTGGTGATTCCATCGATCTCCTCGGATGTGGTGTCCGCACTCTCCCGGCGGTCGCCTGCGGTGTCCATCCCGGGGATGGGAAACCTCTGGGAGAATCTAGTACGCCGCGCGATCGCAAACAAAAATGCTGCGACTGCGATCACAACGGCGATCGTCTGCGGGAGGCCACCGAGCCGGGTCGCGATGGTCGTGTCCGAACGCAGCGCCAGATGCGCGGTGAGGGTGGCCGGGGTGAAGAAGCCGGACTCGGACTCGATCATGCCGTCGGCGCCGATGATCGCGCTCACCCCGCTGGTGGCGGCCACCACCACCGAACGGCCGTGTTCGACGGCCCGCACCTGCGACATCGCCAGTTGCTGGTAGGTCATGTTGGTGCGGCCGAAGGTGGCGTTGTTGGTGGGTACGAACAGGAACTCCGCGCCATCGTTGACCGCCTTGCGCGCCGAGCGGTCGAATGCGACCTCCCAGCAGGTGGAAACGCCGACGCGAACCGAGCGGCCGTGGATTGGCACGTCGACGGTGCCCGGCCCGGTTCCGGCCCGGAAGTTTCCGGCCATGTCCGCGTACGAGGAGAACAGCCTGAAGAATCCGCGCCACGGCAGGTACTCGCCGAAGGGCTGGATGATGTGCTTGTCGTAACGGTCGACCGGTCCGCGTCGCCCATCCCAGACGAGCACCGAGTTGCTGGGCCGCCCGTCGTCGTCGCGCAGGACGGTGCCCACCAGGATCGGTGCGTTGACCGCTTCGGAGGCGTCGGTGATCTCCGTGGCCGCGTCGGGGTTGGTCAGCGGTGAGATGTCCGAGGCGTTCTCCGGCCACAGCACCAGGTCCGGTGCCGCCGTCGCGCCCCGGTGGACGTCGGCGGCGTAGCGTTCGGTCTCGGTCGCATGATTGTCGAGGACCGCTCTGCGCTGGGCGTTGAAATCGAGCCCCAGCCTGGGCACATTGCCCTGGATCGCGGCGACGTTGACGGTCGACCCGGACACTGTCCGGTCGACGGTGTCGGGGGTGACCAGGATCGCGCTGAGCGGACCCAGCAGGGTGAGCACGGCAGCCACGGCGGCCCAGGTGAGGGTGTCCGAACGCCGCCGCTCCGGCTCCACAGATGCATCATCGGCACGTACCCTGGTCCGCACCGAGGCCACGACGATCAGGACGAACCAGGCCCCCGCCGACCCGAACAGGGCCACGGCACCGGACAGCCCGGGCGCCCCGAGGATCGACGCCAACGGCAGCAGCGGCCCGTCGACCTGGCTGAACGCGGTTCGGCCCCACGGGAATCCGCCGAACGGGAACGACGAGCGCACCGCCTCCACCAGAATCCACGACAAGGTGAACCAGACCGGTGGCACCGGCAGCCGCATCGTCACCGTCGCGATCACCCCGAACAGGGCAAGGTAACCGGCCATGACCGTGGCCAGCGCCAGCCACGGCAAGGGCCCCACGTATTCACCGATCCACGGCAACAGGGGCACGAAGAAGCCGAGTCCGAACACGAAACCGATCCAGGCGCCCGTGCGTACCCGGGGGCGGTCCACCACGAGCAGCGCGTAGAGCACCGCCAGCGAGATGACCGACAGATACCAGGACGCCCGGGGCGGGAACGCCAGGAACATCCCGGCGCCGGCGACGATCGCGAGTGCGGTGCGGATCAGCCAGAGCTTCCGGTCGGCGGGCGCCCACTCCCGCAGGCGCGTCACCGGCCCGCGCCGGCCGGCGGCACCGTCAGCGGACGGGGTCTCACACTCCGCGCCGCTCAACCGGTCGTCTCCGCCGAGTACACCGGGATGCCGTCGCGGAAGGTCTGCACACAGCGCGGCAGGGTGGCCTCCGGTGATACGTCCGGCAGCGCCGGCACCCGGGCACGCGGATCCGTCGACCAGCGTTGCACCCCGGCGTGTGAACCGACGACGACGAGATCCTCGGCCTCCCAGATCGCGAAGTGCGCGGGGGCGCCGGGTACGAGGGTTCCGGTGAGGCCGTCGTTGATTCCGCCCGCACGCCAGCCGCCGCGGGTGGTGGCGGCGAACGCCGCCCGCGCGGAGATCGCGTTGCGCGGCTGATGATGGTGCACGGCGGCCCTGATGGTGGCCCACGGGTCGATGCCGGTGACCGGCGCATCGGAGGAGAACGACAGCGCGACACCGACTTTGGCCAGGGCGCCGAAGTCGTTCAGGCTCGCCGCCCGGTCGGCGCCGAGCCGCTGCTCGTACAGGTCGCCGGGTCCGCCCCACGCGGCGTCGAACTGCGGCTGCATGCTGGCGACGACGCCGCAGCGGGCGAGGATGTCCATGTCGTGCGCGGAGATCATCTCGGCATGCTCGAGCCGGTGCGCGCACCGGGCGAGTGCGGGGGTGCCGAATTCGGCGGCCACCTCACCGAACGCCGTGGCCACCGACGCGGCCGCGGCGTCGCCGATGACATGGAAGCCCGCCTGCACGCCTGCTACCGTGCAGGCGGCGATGTGCCCGCGGACGGTGTCGTGGTCGACGTATTCGATGCCGCTCAGGTCCGGGGCGTCGGTGTAGGGCTGCGACAGCCACGCGGTATGCGAGCCGAGTGCCCCGTCGACGAACAGGTCACCACCGAGGGCGTCGGCGCGCAGGGACCGCATGAGTGCCGTGGCCTCCTCGGCGTCGGCGACCGCCTCACCCCAGTAGCGCCGCACCGACACCGGGTGGTCGAGGTCGGCGATCGCGAGGAAGTCTGCGCTGCCGCTGATGTCGGGTCCGCCGTTCTCATGGACGGCGACGACCCCGACGGAGGCGGCGTGATCGAGGGCGCGCACCTGCGCACGGCGACGCTGTCCGGCACTGAGCAGTGTCCGGGCCGCACCGCGCACCAGGTGGTGGGCCTCGGCCACGAGCGGTTCGGCGGGATGGAATCCGGTCGCGCCGGCCAGCTCCGGCACCCGGTCACGCAGTGCCGACGAGGCAACCGCCGAATGTTCGTCCACGCGGGCCAGGTACACGGGCCGATCACCGACGACGGTGTCGATCTCGGCGGTGGTCGGGAAGCGTCCCTCGCCGTGTGCCGTGGCATCCCAGGCGGAGTCGTCCCACCCCGTCCCCCAGATCAGTTCGCCGGGCGCGGCCGCGGCGTGCGCGGTGGCGAGCAGTGCCAGGCAGTCGCTGCGGGATGTCGCCGAGGTGAGGGTGAGTCCGGAGAGGGCGAGACCGGTGGAGGTGAGGTGGACATGCGAGTCGACGAATGCCGGCGCCACGAAACGGTCCTGGAGGGGGATGATGCGTGCGTCCGGGTGCAGGGCCCGGCCCACGTCGTCGCTACCCACCCAGACGACAATGCCGTCGGTGACGGCCAGCGCGGTCGCGTCGGGTGCTGCGGAGGAGTACACCGCACCACCCACATAGAGATCAGTAGCCACGATCGTCCAGTCTGCCTGACGGTGATCGGCGAGGCTATCTGCCCTGGCTAAGGCGACCCCCACCGCCGGCGCAGGAATCGGACAAACGCCGCCGATGTGGGTGTCGTGGGCCGGAGCGGCCACGGCACCGACCGAAAACCGTTAGCGTCGGTAAGTAGTGTGGCCGACGGGCGGCCGCGATCGGAGGAGCGAGATGTCACCGACTACATCAGAGACCTGCCGGACCAGCCGGGCACCTAGGTCCAGAAGCCGGCGGATCGCGACGGCGGTGGTGGCGGCCGCCGCCGCGACCGGCCTGATCGGCACCGGTCAGGCGCAGGCCGCACCGAAGACGGTGACAGTTCGTCCCGCCCTGCAATTCGGCTTCGACTCGTTCGCGCCGGGATATCGTGCCATCACCAGTTCAACGGTCACCTACGACAAGACCGCGGGTTATGTGAAGGTCGTGATCCGCCATCGCGCCGCTCTGCCGGGGAACGTCTCGCAGTCCGAAAGTGCCGACCTGCCGATGCTGTCGACGGCCCAGACTTTTCAGCGCGGTACCAGCCCCCACGCGATCACCGTCGGCGGCGACTGGGTTCCGGGTAAGAAGGCGACGGGCCGCTACTGTGTCACCGACGACTTCGGCGCGGAGGACTGTGGACCTGTCACCCTGTCCCGTCGTGGTTCGACGGTGACCATGATCGCTCGGGGCCCGCAGCTGAAGAACCAGCCTGCTCGCTACCTCTCCGTGGACTCGCGGGACCCGGCTGGGTGTGAGTCCAGTTGCCCACCCGCGGGGAAGATCTCCGAACGCCGCGTCAACCTGGGCTAGCGGCCGGGCGTCAGTGCGCGCTACCCCGCGGCAGGCTCCGCATCGTCTCCGGATCCTGGCCCGGGGTCGCGACGGTGTCGGCGTACTGGACATCCCCATCCAGCACCACTCCGTCGATCACGTCGGCACCGCGGGTGCGGTCGGCGGCGAAGAAGCCCACCGAGTACAGGCCCAGCCGGTCCATCGAGGCGTTGAAGCGCCGGGTTCCGTAGGCGGTGACCGCCGGCCGGGCCAGCTTGCGCACCGGCGGTGCCAGCAGGGTCATGCCGACCACCGTCGACACCACGCCCGGCACGAGGAGCAGCGCGGCGGCCAGTGCCGTCAGCCCGGTGTCGGCCATCGCAGGCAGCGGGTCGATCTCGTTGCGGGATGCGCGCCGCAGGTCGGCGACCAGTGTGCGGCCGTGCCTGCGCAGCACGATCAGCCCGAGGGTGAATACCGTCAGCCCGGCCAGCACCGCCCAGCCGAAGCCCAGCAGGTGGATCGCCAACGCGAAGGCGGCGATCTCCACCACCGCGTAACCGAGAACCATCGCAAGTCGCATCAGAACCGGACCTGTCCTCTCCGTGGGTGCTGTTCGGTCGTTCCGGATGCACCCGTCGAAGAGTTCAACGCACGGGTGTCCGGATTTTCTCCCGATCGTCCTGTGAAGTCGCTGTGATCTGCCCGGCCGGTCAGTCCACGCTGTCGCGGCCCTCGATGTCGCCTTCGGCCTCGACGTAGATGCGGCGCAGTTCCGCGAGCATCTCGGCGGGCGGTTCGTGCCACATCTCGCGCTGAGCGGCTTCGAGGAGTCGTTCGGCGATGCCGTGCAGCGCCCACGGGTTGGACTGCCGCATGAATTCCTGGTTGGCCTCGTCGAGCACGTACGACTCGGTGAGCTTTTCGTACATCCAGTCGGCGACGACGTCGGTCGTGGCGTCGTACCCGAACAGGTAGTCGACCGTGGCGGCCATCTCGAAGGCGCCCTTGTATCCGTGCCGCTGCATCGCCGAGATCCAGCGCGGGTTGACCACGCGGGCCCGGAACACGCGGCTGGTCTCCTCCGACAGGGTGCGGGTGCGCACTGCGTCGGGGCGGGTGGAGTCACCGATGTAGGCCTCGGGGTCCTTGCCGGTGAGCGCGCGGACGGTGGCGACCATGCCGCCGTGGTACTGGAAGTAGTCGTCGGAGTCTGCGATGTCGTGTTCGCGGGTATCGGTGTTCTTGGCGGCCACCGCGATCCGGCGGTAGGCGGATCGCATGTCGTCGACCGCGGGCACGCCGGCGAGGTCGCGGCCGTAGGCGTAGCCACCCCATTCGGTGTAGACGCGGGCCAGGTCCTCGTCGCTGCGCCACTCACGGGAGTCGATCAGTTGCAGCAGTCCCGCACCGTAGGTGCCGGGTTTGGACCCGAACACCCGTGTCGATGCCCTGCGCCTGTCGCCGTGTTCGGCGAGCGAAGCGCGCACGTGGGCGGCGACGAAGTTCTGCTCGTCGGATTCGTCGGCATCGGCGGCGAGCGCGACGGCGTCGTCGAGCATGGTGACCACGTGCGGAAACGCGTCGCGGAAGAACCCGGAGATGCGGACGGTGACGTCGATGCGCGGACGGCCGAGCTCTTCGAGGCCGATCAGTTCCAGGCTCGACACGCGCCGGGACATCTCGTCCCACACCGGCATCACACCGAGCAGGGCGAGGACCTCGGCGATGTCGTCGCCGGAGGTGCGCATGGCGCTGGTCCCCCACACCGACAGACCCACCGAGCGGGGGTATTCGCCGTGATCGGCCAGGTAGCGCTCGAGCAGCGAGTCGGCCATCGCCCGGCCCGTCTCCCACGCCAGGCGTGACGGCACCGCCTTGGGGTCCACGGAGTAGAAGTTGCGGCCGGTGGGCAGCACGTTGATCAGGCCGCGCAGCGGCGAGCCGCTGGGCCCGGCCGGGATGAAGCCGCCGTCGAGGGCATGCAGCACGCGGTCGATCTCGACCGAGGTCTGCCGCAGCCGGGGCACCACCTCGGTGGCGGCGAAGGTGAGGATGTCGGCGACGGCCTCGGGATGGCCGTCGGCGGCGGTGGCCACGGCCTCGGCGGACCAGTCCCCCTTGGCGCAGGTGGTGACCAGGCCGCGGGCGACGGTCTCGAACTCGTCGACCTCGCTGCGGGCCGCGGACCCGTCCTCGGTGAGCCCGAGTGCCTCGCGCAGGCCGGGCAGCGCCGAGGTGCCACCCCACAGCTGGCGGGCGCGCAGCATCGCCAGCACCAGGTCGGTTTCGGTGTCCGCATCGGGGGCCTGCCCGAGCACGTGCAGACCGTCACGGATCTGGACGTCCTTGATCTCGCACAGCCAGCCGTCGACATGCAGCAGCATGTCGTCGAACACATCCTCGTCGGGACGTTCGGCCAGGCCCAGATCGTGGTCCATCTTGGCGGCGGTGAGCAGCGTCCAGATCTGCTGACGGATCGCCGGCAGCTTCGACGGGTCGAGCGTCGAGACGTTGGAGTGCTCGTCCAGGAGCTGCTCGAGACGGGCGATGTCGCCATACGATTCGGCGCGCGCCATCGGCGGGATCAGGTGGTCGATGAGCACCGCGTGGGCGCGGCGTTTGGCCTGCGTGCCCTCCCCCGGATCGTTCACCAGGAACGGATAGATCAGGGGCAGGTCACCGAGGGCGGCGTCGGTGCCGCAGTCCGCCGACATGCCGAGCGTCTTGCCGGGCAGCCATTCGAGGTTTCCGTGCTTGCCGACGTGGACCACTGCGTCGGCCCCGAACCCGGTCGTGTCGTCGTACCCGGCGACCCAGCGGTAGGCGGCCAGGTAGTGATGCGAGGGCGGCAGATCCGGGTCGTGGTAGATGGCGACAGGGTTCTCACCGAAGCCGCGCGGCGGCTGCACCAGGATCGCGATGTTCCCGAAAATCATTGCGGCGATGACGATATCGCCGTCAGGATTGGTGGATCGGTCGACGAACAGTTCGCCCGGTGCCCGGCCCCAGTGCTTCTCGACGCCCTCGCGCAAGTCGTCGGGAAGGGTGGCGAACCATCGGCGGTAGCCGTCGGCCGAGACGCGAATGGGGTTGGCGGCCAATGCTTCTTCGGTCAGCCAGTCGGCATCCTGCCCGCCCTTGGCGATGATCGCGTGGATGAGCGCATCCGAATCGTCTTCTGCCAGACCGGGAATCTCGCCGTCCGCGCCGATGTCGTAGCCGGCCTCCCCCAGCGCCGACAGCAGCCGCAGCAGGCTGCGCGGGGTGTCCAGGCCCACGGCGTTGCCGATGCGGGCGTGTTTGGTGGGATATGCCGACAGCATGATCGCGACCTTGCGGTCGGCGGGTGTACGCTTCCGTAGCCGCGCGTGGGCGACGGCGATACCGGCGACGCGGGCGCAGCGTTCGGCGTCGGGCTGATACCAGGGCAGGCCGTTCTCATCGAACTCCTTGAACGAGAACGGGACCGTGATGATGCGGCCGTCGAATTCGGGGACCGCCACCTGGGTGGCCACATCCAGCGGCGACAGACCGTCATCGTTGGATGCCCAGTTCTCGCGTGAGCCGGTCAGGCACAGGCCCTGCAGGATCGGGATGTCGAGGGCGGCGAGGCGTTCGATGTTCCACGCCTCGTCGTCCCCACCCGCCGACGCTGCGGCCGGGGTGGATCCGCCCGCCGCGAGGACGGTGACGACGAGCGCGTCAGTGGTGCAGAGCAGGTCGATCAGCTCGTCGGGTGCGGTACGCAGCGACGCGCAGTAGATGGGCAGCGCGCGGGCACCTTTGGCCTCGACTGCCGCGCACAGAGCGTCGACGTAACGGGTGTTGCCCGCCAGATGCTGGGCCCGGTAGTAGAGGACGCCGATGGTGGGCGCACCGTCGGGCGCCTCGGCGGTCGCGGTGCGTTCGAGCACACCCCACCCGGGTGTCTGCTGGGGCGGTTCGAAGCCGTGGCCGGTGAGCAGGACCGTGTCGGACAGGAAGTGATGCAGATTGGCGAGGTTCTCGACGCCGCCGGCGGCGAGATAGTTGTGCGCCTCGGCGGCCACACCGGCCGGGACCGTCGACACCGCCATCAGATCAGGGTCGGGCTGCTGCTCCCCCGACAGCACCACCAGCGGCTTGTCGAGCGCGACGGCCGCGGCCAGACCGTCCTCCCAGGCCCGGACGCCGCCGAGGATGCGTATCACCACCAGATCTGCGCCGTCGGCCAGTCCGGCCAGATCATCGACGAGGATGCGGGCGGGGTTTGCCACCCGGTACTCGGCCCCGGACGCCGAGGCGGTGATGAGGTCGGTATCGGAGGTCGACAGCAGCAGGATCATGGCTCTCCTCACCGGGAAGCGCGCCCGGAGCGTTCGGTCAGTACGCGCGAGCGGCAGGTCTGACTTCGGCGCCCCGAGCCGGGCACACCGTTACAGTGACGCGACCGTGCCGGATTCACACCGGCTTCCGCACTACTCGCACGCCACAGCCTAGCCAGCGGCGGACATCGATGGTCGAAGGGTGCCTCGGACTGCGGTCGGCTCAATCCGGGTTCGCCCGGACTGCCACCGGTCTACACAGACGCTTGGGTTCCAGATAAGGTTCGGCTTACCTCACTGGGCGTCTCAATTTCTGGCGCGCGCTGATCGACAGGTCGACAGATTCGGGATAGGCATGACGGCAGAAATGCAATATGACACCGGGACACCGCCTGCGGCAGTACCGACGGCCGGGCGCCCGTGGACGCGACGACCCGCACTTGCCGCGCTACCGGTGTACGCGCTCGCGGTCACGCTGACCTTCGCCAATACCCCCGATGACGGGTTCATCACCCTGCGCATCGCCGACAACCTGATCCACCACGGACGACCCGACTTCAATTTCGGGGATGCGGTGGAGGGCTACAGCAGTCCGCTGCATCTGCTGCTGTCGGCCGTGGTGGCGTTGCTGCCCGCCGCGTACACCGGTCTGGCGCTGAAGCTGATCGGTGTTGTGTTCGGCGCGCTGACGCTGTGGCCGGCCGCGCGGATCGCCCGCAACTGCGGACTGGGGCCGCGTGGGGTACTGCTGAGCACACTGATGGTGGCGGTGTCGTGGAACTTCGCGGCGTCCTCATCCAACCTGCTCGAGTCGTCGCTGACCGCGTTTCTGCTCACCGGGTTGCTGGCGTCGCTGACGGCCGCCCCGTACCGCCACGCAGCCGTGTGGTCGGGGTTGCTGGTCCTGGCCCGCCCCGAGTCCGTGCTGGTGGTCGGGGTTCTGACGTGCGGCTGGCTGTTCTGGAGCCGCGCCGACGGCTCGCGGACGGTGCGGTGGTTCGTGGCTCCGGTGGCCGCCGCGGCCGTGGTGTTCGGGCATCGGCTGATCTACTTCGGCGAACTGATGCCCAACACCTATCACGCCAAGGACGTGTCACTGTCCGAGTCGTTGATCTGGGGTCTCGGCTATGTGATCGATTCGCACCCCTGGGCCGGCACTTCCAACGTCCTGGTACTGCTCACATTGACGGTGCAGTTCGTGCTGTTCATCGTCGCCGCCAACGCCTGGCGGCGGACATCCCCACTGCTGCTTCTGCTGCCGCTGGCGATACTGGTCCAGGTGGCGTTCATCCTCCGCTCCGGCGGTGACTGGATGTTCGGTGCCCGGCACTGGGCGCCGGTCGTGCCGGCCATGGCGGTGATCTCGGTGGTCGCCGTCCGGGCCTGCACACACGCTCTCGCGGCCCGCTCACGTGCCTCTCGCCCGGCCGCTGTCGGGTCGGTGCTGATGGGTCTGGTGCTGCTGCTGCAGGCCGGCCCCGGATTGCACACCTACCACCCGGCGTGGCTGCTCGACGGCGTCGACAACCGCGACCTGATCGCGGTGGGCGGATACGGGCCGTACTCGCAGTCGTGGATCACCAGCACCGAGATGACCTCGTGTCTGCCCACCGGGACGGTGATCGCCTTCTCCGAGATCGGCTACTTCGGTTACACCAACCGGGAGTTGCGGGTGATCGATACCCGCGGTCTCACCGACAATCAGATCGCCGGGAACGCCGGCCCGTCGTTGAAGCTGCGCACCGGGGTCCACGATCCCCACTGGTTCGACACGGACTCGGTCGTCGGCGCGGCGCTGATCGACCGCGACCCCGACATCCTGCTGGTGCTGCCGACGGCCGATCCGCACGCCGATGAGCTCGGTCCGCAACCGCCGACGGCTCTCGGTGGCCGGTACACCCGGATCAGGTCTCGCGAGGTGCTCGATCCCGACGGCACCGGTTCGCTGACGCTGACCGTGTACGCGCGTACCGGCAGCCCGGATTATCCGTGCCTGCGGACGGAATGAACTCCTCGCCACGCCTACCCTGGATGGGTGACCGAATCTCATCGTGACCGCACCGACCGCTGCCCCGGCGTGTTCACCACCCATGCGGCGGCCGACGGTGCGCTGGCCAGGATCCGGCTGCCCGGCGGGTCGATCACCGCCGCTCAGCTCGAGGCCCTCGCCGAGGGGGCGGCCGGGTTCGGTGACGGATTTCTGGAGATCACGGCACGCGGCAACCTGCAGATCCGCGGCATCGCCGACACCGACGGACTGGGCGCGCTGATCGTCGACGCCGGGCTCGCGCCGACATCGACCCACGATCGGGCCCGCAATATCGAGGTGTCGTCGCTGACCGGGCGGATCGGTGGTCTGGCCGACCTGCGGCAGGTCGTCACCGCACTCGACGACCTGCTGCGCGCCGACGAGGTGTTCGCCGGGCTGTCGGGGCGGTTCCTGTTCGGCCTCGACGACGGCCGCGGCGATGTGCTGGCCCGCAATCCCGATGTCACCGCCATCGCCCGTAGCGCAATGGTCGCAGACGTGCTGCTCGGGGAACTCACGCTCGGATCGACACCGATCGACGGGCTGGCGACCGCGATGGCCTCGATCGCACGTGACATGGTGCAGGTCGCACCCACCGCCTGGCGCGTCGGTGACCTGACCGGCGTCGAGCATGAGGCGATCGTGACCGCCGCACGGGGCAGGCTCGACACCGCCATCGGCGAACCCGAGACGCCGCCCGCATCAGCGCCGTCACCGATCGTCGGCTGGTTCGACCAGGACGACCGCGCGGTGCTCCTCGGTGGGGTGGTGGAACTGGCCCGGCTGCCCGCCAGGTTGGCGCAGTTCCTCGCTGCCGTGGGCAAGCCGATCATCTTCACCCCGGAGCGGGAGATCCTGCTGTGCGACCTCGACGAGGCCGTCGCCGAGACCGTGGTGCGGGTGCTGGCGCCGATGGGGCTGATCTTCGACGCGTCGTCGCCGTGGGCGTCGGTGAGTTGCTGTGTGGGTGCCCCGGGCTGTGGCCGGGCACACGCCGCGGTCCGCGAGGATCTGTTGGTGCGGGTCGAGCAAGGGCCGGTCGACGAGCGCGAACACTGGTCGGGTTGCGAACGTGGCTGCGGCGCGCCCACGGAGGCCCATCTGCGGGTGGAGGCCACCCCCGACGGCTATCGCCGCACCCGCACCGACGCGTGAGGGGCGCCGCATTTACGCTGAAACCCACCATGAGTGACTATCTGCGCGACGGTGCCGCCATCTACCGTCAGTCCTTCGCCATCATCCGGTCCGAGGCGGATCTGTCGGCATTCCCGCCAGACGTCGCGAACGTCGTGGTGCGGATGATCCACGGCTGCGGACAGGTCGACCTGGCCGACGATGTGGTGGCCACCCCGGGTGTGGTCGCGGCGGCACGGACCGCGCTGGAGGCCGGGGCACCGATTCTGTGCGATGCGAACATGGTGGCCTCCGGCGTCACCCGACGGCGGCTGCCCGCCGACAACGACGTGCTGTGCTTCCTCGGCGAGCCAGGCCTGCCAGATCTGGCAGAACGCCTGGGAACCACCAGAACCGCTGCGGCGCTGGAGTATTGGAAACCGCTGCTGGCCGGTTCGGTGGTGGCGATCGGCAATGCGCCGACCGCCCTGTTTGCGCTGCTGGACCTGATCGACGCAGGCGCCGACAAGCCCGCCGCGATCGTCGGGGCCCCGGTCGGGTTCGTCGGCGCGGCCGAATCGTGTGAGGCGCTCGCTGCCCGCACCGACCTGGAGTTCCTCACCGTCCGAGGCCGGCGCGGCGGGTCGGCGATCGTCGCCTCCGCGCTCAACGCCCTGGCCTCCACCTCGGAGGTGTGAAACATGACCGCGAACGGCACACTGTGGGGCGTGGGCCTGGGCCCCGGGGACAGCGAACTGGTCACCATCAAGGCGGCCCGGCTGATCGGCGAGGCACCGGTGATCGCGTATCACTGTGCGCGCCACGGCAACAGCATCGCCCGGTCGGTGGCCGCCCCGTATCTGCGGGACGGGCAGATCGAAGAGCGGCTGATGTACCCGGTGACCACCGAGACCACCGATCATCCACGCGGCTACGCCGGGGCGCTGGCCGACTTCTACACCGAGTCGGCGCGGCGGCTGGCCGAACACCTGCGCGCCGGACGCGACGTGGTGCTGCTGGCCGAGGGCGACCCCCTGTTCTTCAGCTCCTACATGCACATGCACAAACGCCTGGCCGGTGAGTTCGACGCCGAAATCGTGCCCGGGGTGACGTCGGTGAGCGCGGCATCGGCGGCGATGGCCATCCCACTGGTGGAGGGCGAGGAAACACTGACCGTCATCCCCGGCACCCTCTCGCAGGTCGACCTGACCGCACGATTCCGCAGCGCCGACGCGTTCGCGGTGATGAAACTGGGCCGCACCTTCACCGCCGTGCGCGCCGCGCTCGAAGCCTCCGGGCGCCTCGACGAAGCGTGGTACGTCGAGCGGGCGTCGACCACCTCGCAGCGGGTGCTGCCCGCGGCCGACGTGGATCCGGCTCAGGTTCCGTACTTTTCGATGATCGTGGTGCCCGGTGGACGCAACAACCCGGCCGCACCGGCGGGCGGTACGTCGGGTGAGGTGGTGGTCGTGGGTCTGGGCCCCGGCCGCGATACCTGGACGACGCCGGAGGTGCGGGCCGAACTCGCCGCCGCCACCGACTTCGTCGGCTACACCACCTACCTCAAACGCCTGACCCCGCGACCAGGGCAGCGGATCCACGCCAGCGACAACCGGGTTGAATCCGAACGCGCCGAGTTCGCCCTCGCCCTGGCCCATCGCGGGGCGCGGGTGGTAGTGGTGTCCTCCGGTGACCCGGGTGTGTTCGCGATGGCCACCGCCGTCGCCGAGGTGGCCTCCGAACCGGCCTGGCAGGACGTGCCGGTGCGGGTGGTGCCCGGTGTCACCGCCGCGACCGCCGTCGCCGCCGCGGTGGGCGCGCCGCTCGGCCACGACTTCGCGGTCATCTCGCTGTCGGACCGGCTCAAACCGTGGGAAGTGATCTGCAAAAGGCTCCGACATGCCCTGGCCGCCGACCTGGTCATCGCCATCTACAACCCCGGCTCGGCAAGCCGTGCGTGGCAGGTTGCCGCGTTGAAAGAGCTACTGCTGGAATCGGTGTCACCCGAGCGTGTGCTGGTGCTGGGCCGCGATGTGGGCGGCCCGGAGCAGTCCCTGCACACCACCACCGTCGGCGAGTTCGACCCGGCCGTGGTGGACATGCGCACCCTGATCGTCGTCGGATCCTCGGCGACGACGACGGTGTCGCGCCCGGCCGGCGACCTGGTGTTCACCCCTCGCCGACACACGCCTTCCTGACGCCACCACGCAACTTTCCGGCGACGTGGCGATCCGCGAGGGCACATTGCCTGCGGATGGTTGATTCTCCAGAAACCTGCGGGATCGGAATTGACACGTCAACGCCGTGCGCATAGAGTTGACGTGTCAATCCAAGGAGGTGTGGCTATGGGACAGCGAAAGACGCCCACGCGCGATGAGCTGCGGATCTGGCGTGGATACATTGAGACATCTGAGGCACTGCGCTCTCGCCTGGCCAGTCGCCTGCAGGACGAATCGTCGCTGTCCTCCGGTGACTATCAGGTACTGCTGGCATTGAGTGAGGCCACCGGCCGGACATTGAGGTCGTCCGAGTTGGCCGAACTGATCGGCTGGGAACGTAGTCGCCTGTCCCATCATCTCGGCCGGATGGAAAAGCGTGGCCTCCTCCGGCGCGCCCGATGCCCCGACGATCCCCACGGCATCGATGTGGCGCTCACCGACGACGGGTACAGCGCTTTCCGCGAAGGATCGATCCCGCACCTCATGGCGATCCGGGAACTGTTCATCGACGCCCTGTCACCGGAAGAACTGACTCAGATCGAAAACTTGACCCGCACCCTGCGGCAACACCTGAACCTACCTCCGGCGGACTGACAAGCCCCGATTCCAGCTATTTCGACGAGACCGCGCGCTCCGGCCCTCATGCACCCGCACGGCCCCTTCGCACCAGGCATTACGCGAAAGGACTTATCCATCATGCAATTCGGCATCTTCGGTGTGGGCGACATCGCCCCTGATCCGGCCACCGGTGTACCTCGCTCCGAGGCCCAACGCATCCAGGACACGATCCGGGTCGCCAAGGCCGCCGACGAGCTCGGCCTGGACGTGTTCGCGTTCGGTGAGCACCACAACACACCCTTCGTCGCTTCCGCGCCGCCGGTGATGCTCGCCTACATCGCGGCGCAGACCAAGAACATTCTCCTGTCCACCTCCGTCACCCTGATCACCACGAACGACCCGGTGAAGATCGCCGAGGACTACGCATTCCTCCAGCACGTCGCCGACGGCCGCATGGACCTGATGCTCGGTCGCGGCAACACGGTTCCGGTGTACCCGTGGTTCGGGCAGAGCATCCGCGACGGCGTTCCCCTCGCGCTGGAGAACTACAACCTGCTGCACCGGCTGTGGCGTGAAGACGTGGTGGACTGGGAAGGAAAGTTCCGCACCCCGTTGCAGGGTTTCACCTCGACCCCGCGCCCCCTCGACGGGGTTCCGCCGTTCGTGTGGCACGGCGCGATCCGCACCCCGGAGATCGCCGAGCAGGCCGCGTTCTACGGCAACGGCTACTTCGCCAACCACATCCTGGCCCCGAACTTCCACTTCAAACCGCTCGTGGATTTCTATCGGCAGCGGTTCGAACACCATGGGCACGGCCGCGCGCAGGACGCCCTCGTCGGCCTGGGTGGGCAGGCGTTCATCGCCAAGAACTCCCAAGATGCCTACGCGGGGTTCCGGCCGTACTTCGATTCCTACCCCATGTTCCAGGGCACGAGCCTGGAACAGTTCGCCGAAGGCACCCCGCTGTCGGTGGGGTCGCCGCAGGAGGTCATCGACAAAACCCTCACCTTCCGGGAAGGGTTCGGCGACTACCAGCGGCAGCTGTGGGCGATGGACCTGGGATCGATGCCGCTGGACGTCGCGCTGGAACAGGTCGAGTTGCTCGCCACCGAGGTGGTGCCGGTGTTGCGCAAAGAAATGTCGGCGCTGCGGGCACCCGGTGTGCCGGAGGCACCCACCCACGCCTCACTCGTTCAGGCCGCCTACGGTGACGGGGAAACCCGGCAGGCCCGCCCGCGACCGAATACCGGCGACAACACCTCCGGATCACTGCCGTACATCGACAGCGATCCGGCGAGGCGCGCGAACATGCCGAGGTTCGCATGAGCCTCGGAGAAGCCTCGTACAGCGTCGTCGCGATCAGCGCCGGCACGAGCGATCCGTCGACGACCCGCATGCTCGCCGATCAGGCCGCGGCGGCAACCGTCGACAGGCTCCGCGAGTCCGGCCGCAACGCGGTGGCGACGGTGATAGAACTGGCCCCGATCGCCGGCGACATCGCGCGCAGTCTGGTGGCCGGGTTCCCGACACAACCCGTTCAGGAGGCGATCGAGAAACTGGCCGCAGCCGATGCCCTGATCGCCTCCACCCCGGTGTACAAGGCCGGAATCAGTGGATTGTTCAAGTCGTTCATCGACCTGCTCGACAATGACCTGATCATCGCCACACCCGTGCTCCTGGCCGCCACCGCCGGATCCGAACGCCACGCGATGGTTCTCGACGACCAGCTGCGCCCGCTGTTCGCGTTCTTCCGCACGATCCCGGCCCCGACATCGGTATTCGCCGCCCCCGACGATTGGGGCAGCGCAGAACTCGGCAAACGAATCGACCGGGCGGCGGGTGAACTCGCCGCGCTCACCGCGAGCGGTGTGGGCCGCGACATCGCCGGCGGTGGGTGGGCCGGCTATCAGCATTCGTTCGCCGGAAACGCCACCCGCGCCGAACAGACCGCCGCCGAGGTCGACTTCGACACCGACCTCATGCGCCTGGCCCGCGGCGGCAACTGACCATCACAACCCATTCCCCAACAAAGTTCACCACGAAGGAACAACCATGCTCATCGCAACCTGGATCATCACTGGTATCGTCGCCGCCATCAATCTCGCCGCCGGAGGCGGCAAGGCGTCCACCCCGTGGCCACAACTGCAGGACAAGATGCCCTGGACCACAACCACCGGCAAGGGCCCGGCCTATTTCGCGGCCTGGTCCGAGGTCGTCGGCGCGGTCGGCGCCATCGTGCCGCTGATCCTGGCCCACACCGTCGACGGCTGGGAGTGGGCGGGTTGGGTGTCGTTCGCCGCCGTTCTCGGTCTGACCGTCATCCAGGTGCTCGCGATCGGGCTGCACGCGAAGCTCAAGGAGTTCAAGGCGCTGCCGGTCAACGTCGTGCTGCTCGGCCTCGGGGTCGCTTCGATGGTCCTGATCGCTGTCACCCTGTGACCGACCGGTCGGGGCTCAGGCGACCGCCCGCTCGACGGCGCTGACCAGTTCCGACGGGGTGCTCAGATCGACGGCCACGCCGTCGATCTGGACGGTCGGGGTGCCGGTGATCGCGTCCAGCGCATCACGGGTCCCGGCCTGGATCCACGACGCGTAGAGGTTGTTGATGATGCACGAGCTCACATCGGGCGATCCTGCCCCGACCGCCAGTGAGGCCAGAGCGGCGTCAGTGTGGCCCGCTCCGCCTTCGGTGGGTTGCTCGTCGTAGAGCATCGTGTGGAAACGCAGCCACGTCGACCAGTCCCCGCCGGTAGCGGTCGCCTCGGCGACACACGCCGAGGCATTGGTGGCGCGTGAGGAATAGTTGTTCGTGGAGGCGCGGTCGAGGAACGAGATCATCCGGTATTCGACGACCACGTCGGGGTTGGCCCGCAGCGTGGTGATCGCTTCACCGAACATTGACTCGAACTGTTTGCACGCCGGGCATTGCAGATCTTCGAACAGCGTCACCACCACCCGCCGGTCGGTATCGCTGGGACTGGGTTTTGCGGTCCGGAACCCGAAGCCGGTGGCCACGGACGGAGCCCCCGCTGCACTCGTCGGCGCGGATCCTCCGCCCGCCACGGCGGTCGGCTCGCCGGAAACCCGAGTCACCACCGGGTAGGCCACCGCACCCACCACGAGTACCGCCACCAGCGCTACCGCCGCAATTGCGCCGACCACCCACGCCGCCGCCGACGACGATTTCGCGGCGACAATCGGCGGCGGAGCGAACGGATCAACCGGTGGGCCGGGTGGGTACAGAGGTGGCATGTGCTGTGGCGCGCTCATCGCTGCCCAACCTACCCCGGGGCCCTCCACCCCGAGGAACACCCAGGCTCTGGGCCTTTGAGCCACCCGGTGACCACAATCCACAGAGGCTTCAGACGAGGAGCTCTGGGGGTGACTATCCGACGGTGTCGAGGCACCAGGTGTGGGCGTCGGCGACGGTATCGACGACCTGCATGTCGGCCGGCTCGGCAGGTCGGTCGACGACGACGATGTCGATGTCGAGCGGGCCGGCGATGTCGAGTTTGGCGCGGGTGAGCGCTCCCCCGCTGTTCTTGGTGACGAGCACGTCGATGTGGTTGTCGGTGAGTAGCCGGCGTTCGGAGTCGGTGTCGTAGGGGCCGCGCGAGCGCAGGATCTCGTGACGTGGCGGCAGTGGTCCGGTGGGGGCGTCGACGACGCGGATCAGGAACGACGCACTGTCGATGCCGGCGAACGCCGAGGCGTCCTGACGTCCGGTGGTGAGCAGTACCCGCTCGCGGTCACCTGCCGTGGTGAGGTGCGAAACCTGTTGGGCCGCTGCCTCGATCGAGTCGGCGTGGTGCCAGCGGTCACCCCCCGGGAAGTCGGCGGGGTCCCAGGCCGGCCGGCGTAGTCGCAGCAGCGGCACCCCGGCGCGCCGGGCGGCTTCGGCGGCATGGTCGGTGATGGTGGCGGCGAACGGGTGGGTCGCGTCCACCACGGCCTGGATGTTGTTCTCGTGCAACCAGTTCGTCAGGCCGGTCACCCCGTCACCGGAGGCGTACTGCCCGAATCCGCCGATGCGGACCTCCCCCACCGGCAGCCGAGGCTGTGCGACACGGCCCGCGAGTGAGGTGATCACCTCGATCCCGGCATCGTGCAGCAGACCCGCGAGCTCGCGGCCCTCTCCGGTACCGCCCAGAATCAGGATCGCGTTCACCGGTGGCTCCGAAGCTTGGACATGCGGGCGGCCGAATACAGGTAGCTGTCGGTGATCGTCTGTACCCCTTGGGGTTCCAGGACTCGGCCGACGAAGATGACGGCCGTCTTGGTGATGGCTGCGGCCGCGAGCGCATCGGGCAGTTCGGTGAGCGGACAGCGCACCACCTGCTGGTCCTCGCGGCTGGCGAACGCGACGGTCGCCGTCGGGCAGTCGCCGCCGTAATGCGGGGCGAGGGCGTCGACGATCTCGTGTGCCCGGTGCGCCGCCAGGTGCAGCGCCAGGGTGACGCCGGCGGTGGCGAGGTCGGGCAGCGTCTCGCCCGGCGGCATGTCGGTGGACAGCGTCGACACCCGGGTGATGAGCAGGCTCTGCCCCACGCCCGGGACGGTCAGCTCGGAGCCGAGCGCGGCAGCGGCCGCGGCGAATGCCGGCACCCCGGGCACGATCTCGGTCGCGACGCCGCGTTCGGTGAGCAGGCGTTGCTGTTCTGTCATCGCCGAATACAGGGACAGATCGCCCGAGTGCAGTCGGGCGACATCGTGACCGGCGGCGTCGGCGGCCACGATCGTGTCGATGATCGCGTCCAGCGGCATCCGCGCGGTGTCCACCAGCTCTGCCCCGTCCGGACACAGCGACAGCATCTCTTGTGGCACCAGTGAACCCGCGTACACACAGGTCTGGCAGTTGCCGAGGATCCGCGACCCGCGCACGGTGATCAGATCGGCCGCGCCGGGCCCGGCCCCGATGAAATAGACGGTCATCGCTGCTGCTCCTGACTCTTGTCGGCTACCCACTGCACGATCGGGAGGGCCGGTCGCCACGTGGTCAGCGATCCCAGCGGCGCGGCCGTTTCGATACTGAACCGGCGCAGGGTGCCTCCGTGTACTCCGGCTGCCTGAGTGAGCAGGTTCTGCGATTCGATCGCCACGCCGTTGGCCACCAGCCGACCGCCCGGAACCAGTGCGTCCCAGCACTGTTCGAGGACCTGCTCCGACAAGCCACCACCGATGAACACGGCGTCGGGCACACCCTGGCCCGTGAAGGACTCCGGGGCTTTCCCCGCGACCTGTAGCCGGTGGGCGACTCCGTGCCGGACGGCGTTGCGGGCCAGGCGTTCTGCCCGCGTCGGATCGGCCTCGAAGCCGATGGCGCGGCCGTCGGCATCGGCCCGCAGCCATTCGATGGCGATGCTGCCCGAGCCGCCGCCCACATCCCACAGCAGTTGTCGGCCACCGGGCCGCAATGCGCACACGGTGAGGGCGCGGATCGGTTCCTTGGTGAGTTGGCCGTCGTTCTCGTACTCCTCGTCGGGCAGTCCGGGTGCGGCCGATGTGCGGGGGCCGCGGCAGTCGACGGCGACGATGTTGAGCGGGTGAACGTCGTCGCGGCCGGGGTCGATGACACGTTCGGCGGGGCCGCCGAGACGTTCCAGGATCCGCACCCGCGAATCACCGAACCCGTGGTTCCGCAGAATGGTCACCACCTGCGACGGTGTGTGTTCGTCACGGCTGAGCACCAGGATGCGCCGGCCGTCCGACACATGCTCGACGATTGCCTCCGGTGGTCCGGTGACGGCGCTGACGATACGGGTACCGGCCAGATCCCAGCCGAGCCGCGCGCACGCCAGCGACGCGCTCGACACATGTGGCAGCACGGCCACCCGATCGGCGCCGACTCTCCGCACGATCGACGCCCCCACGCCGTGGAACATCGGATCGCCACTGGCCAGCACGTGCACCACCGACGCCGGCGGGTTGTCGAGCACCTCGGCCAGGTGCTGCGACATCGGTGATCGCCACGGGTGCAGGCGGGTGCGCGCACCATTGACCTCGGCGCTGATCAGTTCCAGCTGGCGGGGGGAACCGTAGATGATATCGGCCTTCTCCAGAGCGTCACGGGCGGTGCCGGTCAGGCCCGCCCAGCCGTCCTCCCCGATACCGACGACCACGAACCACGGTTCGGTCACCGGGGCAGCCTCCGCCAGATGGCGCGCGGCAGCAGGCGCATACCGAAGAACATCGGCCGCAGCGCCCACGGAATCCACACCTCACCCCGCCCACGCCGGTACGCCCGTACCACCGCATCGGCGACGGTGTCGGCGGTGACCGACAGCGGTGCCGGTTTCGTGCCCGCCGCCATCAGATCCCGGGTCATCGCCCCGATCACGAAACCGGGCCGGGCCAGCAGCAACCGAACACCACTGCCATGCAAGGCATCCGAGAGGCCTGTGGCGAAACCGTCGAGCCCGGCCTTGGTGGAGCCGTACACATAATTGGCGCGCCGCACCCGGATCCCGGCGACGGAGGAGAACACGATGATGGTGCCCGACCCCTGCGCCCGCAGCGCGGTCGCGAGCGGGGTGAGCACGCTGATCTGCGCCAGGTAGTCGGTGTGCGCGATCTGCAGGGCGTGTTCGACGTCGGTTTCGGCGCGCTGCTGGTCGCCCAGAATCCCGAATGCCACCACCGCGACTGCCACCGGACCGTGGTCGGCGATGAGGCGCTCGATCAGCGCGGTGTGGGAGGCGGTGTCGTTCGCGTCGAACTCGACGGCCGCCACCCGGGTTGCACCGGCGGCTTCGAGCCTGCGCTGTTCGTCGGCCAGATCGTCGGGACGCCGTGCGGCCAGCACCACGGTGCGGCCGGATGCGAGGCGTTCGGCGACGGCCACCCCGATCTCGCTACGGCCACCGAACACGACAACAGAACCGGGACTGTCAGGCATGGCCCCCAGTATTCCACCCGTCGACCGCGGTACCCGATCACCTACGCTGTGGCGCATGGCCCGATCGCCCGACGCACTCAACGACGCAGCCCACGTGTTCCTCACCGAACGCCACCTGGCGACACTCGCCACCACCCGCGTCGACGGCACACCGCACGTCGCGGCCGTGGGATTCACCTACGACCCCGACACCCGGACCGCGCGGGTCATCACCTTCGACGGCAGTCAGAAGGTCCGCAACGTCGAACGCGGCGGGTACGCCGCCGTCACCCACGTCGACGGGCCGCGCTGGCTCACTCTGGAGGGTCCGGCGACAGTGAGCCGGGAACGATCCCGCGTCGCCGACGCCGAGGAGCGGTACGCGCGCCGCTACCGGCAGCCCAAGGAGAATCCGCGCCGCGTGGTCATCGAGATCAGCGTGACCCGGGCGATGGGGTCGGCCGCCCTATTCGGCTGACAGATTCACCAGGTGGTGCGGGCGGTTGTTCACCGGCTCGCAACCGTCGTCGGTGATCACCACAATGTCCTCGATGCGGGCTCCCCAGCGGCCGGAGAAGTACACGCCCGGTTCCACACTGAACGCCATCCCGGGGCGCAGGGTGATGTCGTTGCCGCCCACGATGTAGGGCTCCTCATGCACCGACAGCCCGATGCCGTGTCCGGTGCGGTGGATGAACTGTTCGCCGAGTCCGTGTTCGACGAGGATGTCGCGCGCTGCGGCGTCGACGCTTTCTGCGCTCACCCCCGGCCGTGCGGCCGCGACCGCGGTGCGCTGCGCCAGTTCCAGGGCGGCATAGGCGTCGGCGATGTCGGCGGGCGGTTCGGTGAAGCAGTAGGTGCGGGTGGAATCCGAGTTGTAGCCGGGTTCCACGGGCCCGCCGATGTCGATGACGACGATGTCGTCGCGTTCGATCACCCGGTCGGAGAACTCGTGGTGCGGGTCGGCCCCGTTGGGTCCTGACCCGACGATGATGAACTCTGCGCCGGTGTGCCCTTCGGCGACGATCGCCTGCCGGATGTCGTCTGCCACCTCGCGTTCGGTGCGGCCCGGCTTGAGCCATTCACCCATCCGGGCGTGTACCCGGTCGATCGCCGCCCCCGCCGCGCGCAGCGCCTCGACCTCGGCCGGGTCCTTGATCATGCGTAGTTCGCGCAGCACCGCCGTCGCCAGGGCGGGTGTGCGTCCGGTGCGCTCGGCCAACGGGATCACGTGCAGGGCGGGCATCGCATCCGACACCGCGATCGCCGGATCGGCGGGCAGCGCGTCCAGTGCGAGCGCGTACGGGTCCTGGCCGTCGACCCAGTCGGCGACCTCGATCCCCAGGTCGGCGACGGCGGACTCGGCGAGCGAGGCCAGTTCGAGCCGGGCCACCACCAGGCGCGGAGACCCCGATGCCGGGATGACCAGTGCGGTGAGCCGTTCGAAGGTGTCGGCACGAGATCCGGTGAGATACCGCAGATCCGGGCCCGTCGAGACCACGATTCCGTCGAGACCGGCCGCACCGGTCAGGGTGGCGGCGCGGGCGAGGCGCTCCCGGTACACGTCGGAGGAGAAACGCTGCATGTGTCACAGGTTAGCCCGGTCATGTCAGACTGACCGGGTGGCTGGATCATTGATGCTTCTCGACGGCGCGAGCCTGTGGTTCCGTTCGTTCTACGCACTGCCGGAGAAGATGACCGCACCCGACGGCCGGCCGGTGAACGCCGTCCGCGGGTTCATCGACACCATCGCCTCCCTGGTCACCCGGGAGCAGCCCACCCGGCTCGTGGTGTGCCTGGACCTGGACTGGCGGCCGTCGTTCCGGACCGACCTCATCCCGTCGTACAAGGCGCACCGGGTGGCCGAACCAGCCGGCGAGTCGGGCACCGACGTCGAGGAGGTACCCGACACCCTCACCCCGCAGGTCACGATGATCCTCGACGTGCTCGCCGCCGCGGGTATCGCGACCTCCGGTGCCGACGGCTGCGAGGCCGACGACGTGATCGGCACACTCGCCTTCGCCGAGGCCGACGATCCGGTGGTGGTGGTCAGCGGTGATCGCGACCTGCTGCAGGTGGTGGCCGAGGATCCGGTGCCGGTGCGGGTGTTGTACGTGGGCCGCGGTCTGGCGAAGGCCGAGATGATGGGGCCCGCCGAGGTGGCCGCGAAGTACGGGGTGCCCGAGGGCCGGGCGGGTGTCGCCTACGCCGAGATGTCGATATTGCGGGGCGACCCGTCGGACGGATTGCCCGGGGTGACCGGTATCGGTGAGAAGACCGCGGCCAAGCTCATCACCGCGTTCGGCAGCCTTGATGCTCTGGAAAAGGCCGCACTGCAAGGTGATTCATCGGTACCTACGCGCAGCCGCAATGCGCTCGCCGACGCCACCGACTATTTGACCGCGGCGCGGGTGGTGGTGGCCGTCCGCACCGACGCCGACACCATCGACTCGCGTGACACCGATGCGCTGCCGACCGCCCCTGCCGACCCCGCACGGCTGGCCGAACTTGAGGCCGAACTGGGTATCGGTGCCTCGCTGGGGCGGTTGTCCAACGCCCTCAACTGGTCACCGGAATAACCAACCACGGGTGAAACCCGCCCTGCCTGTCACCGCAGTTCGGTGGTGACCGGCAGGCCGGTGCAGTCGATCAGCTCGGGCGGGACACCTCGTACTTGCCGTCGTCGTCGACGATCGTGATGGTGACCTTCTGCGACTGACCGCCGACGGACAGATCGCAGGTGAAAGTCTTACCCTCCGACACCGACTCCCCCGACGGGCACGACACCTTGTCGACGTTGGTGATGCTGTAGTCGTTGCTCAGCACCTTCTTCACCCCGTCCTCGACCGCGCTCTGCGACAACGTCTTCGGGAACCAGCCGGGCAGCCAGAAACCGGTCACCAGCACGATCGCGGCGATCGCCAGGATCACGCCTCCCACGGCTCCGAGCAGCTTGGGCAGTTTGCTCGGCGAGCCGGTCGGCTGCTGTCCGCCGAACGGGTCGGCGCCGTACTGCGGGCCGGCCGCACCCGGCTGCTGGCCGAACTGGCCGGGCTGCTGCCCGTACTGAGGAGGCTGCTGCCCATAGTGGCCGGGCTGACCCGACTGCTGGCCGTATGCGGGCGCGGACTGGCCGAACTGCTGGCCCGGCGCGGGATACTGCTGGCCGGGCTGACTGAATGCGGTCTGACCGTACTGACCGGGGTCGGCGTAGCCAGGACCGCCCGCAGGAGGCTGCGGCGGCTGCCCGTACTGTCCGGCGACGGGAGGTGCGTACGGATTGGCGGCACCGAAATCGGACGTGCCGGGCGTGGGAGCGCCGTAGGCGGGGGCGACGTAGCCGGGCGGGCCGTAGGGCGACGACCCCGGCGCCGCGCCGTACTGCGGCGCCTGGCCCGCCGGATTGCCGTAGGGCGCGGAATTGCCCACTGTGGTGGCATCGCCACCGGTGCCGGGCGCACCGGGACCCGACGGCGTGTTCGGGTTATTGGGCTCGGTCATCTGTTTCCCGCCTTCTCCCCGCTCTTCACGACCGGGCACTTCGATTGGTCGGTGTGGCACGCATCAGCGCGCTCCTGGCGCACCGTTGCCCTGCACGTTACCGCAGCCGCTGCGGGTACAGCATGGGCGGCACACGGGTGCGGGTCCGCGCAAGTGTGGGCACGCTCACCGCACCCGAACTCGTCAGCCCAGCTCCGCGGCGACCACTCCGCGCCGGATCGACCCGACCGCCCGCGCGGCCGTCGTCGACAGCGGCGCGTCGGGTCCGACACTGATCCTGATCTGTTCCAGCAGGTCGATCACCTGCCGGTTCCAGCGCACGAAATCGCCGGGAGACAGCAGCTGTCCGGCCTGACCCGCCGCGGCGAGCGAATCGGTGAGCGATCTCCCCGATGACCACATCGCCACGGCGACCGAGAATCCGGTGTCGGGCTCACGGGTCGCGGACACCCGGTGCCGTCGCTCGACCTCGTTGAGCCGTTGCCACACCTCGACGGTGTCGGTGAGCGCGCCCCGCAGGCGCGGATTGCCGGGGACCGAATCGACCCCGCCCGCACCGTCGCGCCGCGATTCGTACACCATCGCCGAGACCACCGCCGCAAGGTCGCTGTGCGACAGCCCTTCCCACACGCCGGCGCGCAGACATTCGGTGACGAGCAGATCGCTCTCGCTGTAGATGCGGCCAAGCAACCGGCCCGCATCCTCCACCTCGACGCTGTCGCCGGTGCGGGTCACATAACCCAGTTCGGCCAGCACGTCGACGATCCGGCTGAACGTGACGCCCAGCGTGGAGGTCCGGGACGCGATGTCCCGTTCGGCGCTCAGGATCTCCCGCAGCAGCCGGTTGCGCTGCTCGGCGAGCCGGAACAACTGGTCGCCGGGGTCGAGGCGATGCGCCGGATGCGCCCGCAGCTCCGTGCGCAGGCGTTTGAGCTCGGCGTCGTCGGCGGCCGGTGCCCGTTTATTACCCCGCCCGCGTGGCATCTCGATGCCGGTCGCGCGCAAGGCCGAGGCCAGGTCGCGGCGGCCGCGGCCGGTGCTGCGGTCGGGATGCCGGGGCAGCCGCATATTGCCCAGGACCTGCGGCGGATTGACGAAGTCCCGCTCATCGATGCGACCGCACCAGGCATCCTCCACCAGCACAAGCGGTTTCGGATCCGATGCGTGGGCGGCGGGTTCCAGGACCACCGCCAGACCGCGATGCCGGCGGCCCTGCAGCCCGATCACATGCCCCTTCTTCAGGGCACCGAGGTCCTCCACGATCGACTGATTGGTCTCGACCCGGCGGTGGAACTTCAGGTCCCGTTCCCGTCGCCGGATCGTCTCGCGCAGGTCGACATAGTCGAGGAAGCCGTTGCCGGGATTGTCGGCGTCTCCTTCCGTGTCCCGCCGTCCGATGCCTCGCGCGGTCGCCAGTTCTGACAGTTGCGCGTCGGTCTTGCGTAGCCGGATCCGGGCCTGGTCGACCTTGCGGGCCTGCCCGACCACCGACCGGTCCGCCTGGAACTGGGCGAATGAGCGATGCAGCAGTTCCTGCGCGCCCGCCAACCCCATCCTGCCGAGCAGATTGACCGCCATGTTGTATTCGGGCACAAACGAACTGCGCAGCGGGAACGTGCGCGCCCCGGCCAGCCCGGCGAGCTGCTCGGGCACCACCTCCGGCGTCCAGAGGACGATCGCATGGCCTTCGGTGTCGATGCCGCGGCGGCCGGCCCGTCCGGTGAGCTGGGTGAACTCGCCCGGTGTCAGGTCGACGTGCGCCTCACCGTTGTATTTGACCAGGCGCTCGAGCACGACGGACCGGGCGGGCATGTTGATGCCCAACGCCAGTGTCTCGGTGGCAAACACCACCTTCACCAGGCCGCCTGCGAACAGTTCCTCCACCGCGTGCCGGAACGTGGGCAGCAGCCCCGCGTGGTGGGCGGCGAAACCACGCCGCAGACCCGCCCGCCACTGCTCGACCCCCAGGATCTCCGCATCCGCTGGAGCGATATCGGTCAGGTGCTTGTCGACGATCTCGTCGACTGCCGCCACTTCGTGAGGTTCGAGTAGCGACAGCCGGGACCGCTGACACTGGGCGAGCGCCCCGTCACAGCCTTTACGGGAGAAGATGAACATGATCGCGGGCAACAACCCGTCCCGGTCCAGGCTCGCCACCACATCCGGACGCGACGCCCGTGGGCCTCCACCACCACGGTGGCCCCGTCCCCGGCCCCGGCCACGGGAGTCGGAGAACCGGTCGTCGTTGGTCAGCATCTTGTGCCTGATGTACCGCTTGAGGTCGGCGTTGACCTCCCGCCCGCCCTTCTTGCCCGGGCCGTGTGGTGCGTGTTCGTACAGATCGAAGATCCGGTTGCCGACCAGCACGTGCTGAGACAGCGGCACGGGACGGTGGTCGTCGACGATCACGGTGGTGTCGCCGCGTACCGTTTTGATCCAGTCGCCGAACTCCTCGGCATTGGACACGGTGGCCGACAGGCTCACCACGCGCACCGCCGGATCGAGGTGCAGGATCACCTCTTCCCATACCGCGCCGCGGAACCGGTCGGCCAGGAAATGCACCTCGTCCATCACCACGTGCGACAGACCCTCGAGGGCAGGCGACCCGGCGTAGATCATGTTGCGGACGACCTCGGTGGTCATCACCACCACCGGTGCGCCCGGGTTGATCGCGACGTCACCGGTCAGCAGGCCCACCGCCGCGGCGCCGTGCACCGCCACCAGATCGGCGTACTTCTGATTGCTCAACGCCTTGATGGGGGTCGTGTAGAAACACTTGGTGCCGGCGGCGAGCGCCAGGTGCACGGCGAACTCCCCCACGATCGTCTTACCCGCACCCGTGGGCGCGCACACCAGCACACCGTGCCCGGCCTCGAGCGCGACACACGCGCGATGCTGGAACGGGTCGAGCGCGAACCTGAGCCCGGCGGCAAACGCCGTCAGCTCCGGGCCGACGGCCTCGTCGGGATTCACCTCGGCTGGGCCGGCTGTGCCTGAGAGTTCATCACCACGCGGTTCGATGTCCGGCACCCTCACAGAATGTCCCCCTCAGAGAATGTCGGCTCACAGAATGTCCGGTCACAGGATGTCCGGTCACAGGATGTCCGGTCACAGGATGTCATCGAATGCCTTCGCCGGTGCGACCACCGACGCGCGTGGCTCCGATGACGGTGCGGGTAGCGTACTGGCCTCCTCGTCGGCGAGCTGTTCGTTGAGTGCCGCACGCTTGGCCTTGCGACGGTCGGAGATGCGCGCGACCTGGATGGCGACCTCCTGCAGCACGGTCAGCGCCAGCGCGAGCGCCAGCATCGTGAACGGATCGGAGCCCGGGGTAATGATCGCCGCGAAGGTGAACATCCCCACGATCAGGCCACGCCGCCATGACGTGAGCCGCCGATAGCTGAGGACGCCGATCAGGTTCAGCGCGACGATCAGCAGCGGCAGTTCGAAACTCACCCCGAACACGATGAGCAAGCGCAGGATGAAGCTGAAGTACTGGTCACCGGCCAGAGCCGTGATCTGCACATCGCTGCCGACGGTCAGCAGGAAGTGGAAAGCCTTGGCCACCACTAGGTAGGCCAGCACCGCACCCGCGACGAACAGCACCGCCGCGCAGGACACGAACGAGAGCGCATAGCGACGTTCGTTCTTCATCAGCGCCGGGGTGATGAACTGCCACACCTGATACAGCCAGACCGGGCAGGCGAGCACCACACCGGCGGTGAGCCCCACCTGCAGGCGCAGCATGAACTGGTCGAACGGACCGGTCGCCAGCAACCGGCACTCGCCGTCGGCCGACAACGCGGCCCGGGTTTCCGGCGGCAGGTCACAGTAGGGACGGCGCAGCAACTCCCCGAGCGACTCCAGGCCCCAGAACGAGGTGCTGTACCAGACGAAACCGATGATGGTCGTGACGACGATCGCGACCAGGGACACAATCACCCGAGTGCGCAACTCGTACAGGTGCTCCACCAACGACATCGTGCCGTCGGGGTTGACCTTGCGTTTACGCTTCCTCGGGTCCAGAGGTATACGCACCCGGCAGACCGTGCCGGGTTAAGCGGATTTTTTGACGTCGTCCGCCGACTGCCCGGTGCCCGGGTCGACCGGTTTGGCGGTGAGCTCACGCGACGCCTCCGGCGCGGCCTTCTTACCGTCGTTCTGCATCTCGGCGACCTCACTCTTGAAGATGCGCAACGACTGTCCGAGGCCCCGTGCCGCCTCGGGCAGCTTCTTGGAACCGAAGAGAACAATGACCACGATCGCGACGATCGCCCAGTGCCACCACGACATAGCGCCCATGACGCCCAACCTCCCAGGTAGTTACCCGGCCATGCTACCCGACCACATACTCACGCGTACCTCGCGCGAGCCGCCGCGGCCCGCGCGGCCATCGCGGTGGTGACCGCGTCGGCCGAGGTCGCGGCGCTAGCACCGGGAGCCTCGATCCGGACGAGACGGACATCACCGCCGAAGCCCAGCAGGAAACGGGTCAGCCAGTCCTCGGAGGCAAAGACAAGACGCGCCCGGATCGGACGCTGCTCCGAGTCTGCCGTGGCGTCATCGACCCGTTCGGTGACGTCATCGATCGGCTCCGCCGTGTAGTAGTCGAGGATCCACTTCAACCGGTGATCGATCTCGATCACCGCGACCGGCAGCTCGGGATTCTGACTGAGCACCGGGGACACCGCCGCCGACTCCGGTTCCTCCGGCGGGCGGGACGGCTCATCGAGCGCGGTGGCCTCATCGACCCGATCGAACCGGAACAGCCTTCTGCCCTCGGCCTCGCGGCACCACGCCTCCAGATAAGTGGCGCTGTCAACGACCTTGACGGCGATCGGGTCGACGGTCCTGGTACTCGTCTCATCGCGGGTCGCGGTGTAGTACCGCAACCTCAGCGCACGCTCGTCGCGGACCGCGTTCCTGATCGTGGCATACGTCGAGTCCGCATCCTCGGTGCGCGTCGTCTCAGCGGCCGCGGCGACACCGGTGACCCGCGCACCGACAGCGGTCTCGATCTTCGCGATCGCACGGTCGACGGCCGCCGAGTCCACCAGTCCCGGAGTCTTCACCAACTGCCGCAAGGCCACCAGCAAGGGCGTGGCCTCCGCGGTGGTCAGGCGCAGCGGCCTGTCCATGCCGGCGGAGAAGATGACCGACACCGTTCCCTCACGGAACTCGACCTCGACCAGATCCTTCGGGTCGTCGTAGAACGGGAAAGCCAGGTCGATCAGGTCGCCGCCCTTGCCTTCGGGAAGGCCGCACACGAACAGCAGATTCAGATCCGCGTACAGCTCACGCTCGGTCACCCCGAGGTCGGCCATCGCCTGCGCGATCGAGATCCCATCACGGGCCTGGAAGTACGGCACCATCGCCAGCAGTCTGGTCAACCGCGTCGGTTTGGAGGTCATCAGGCCGTCACACCCCTTCTCGATCGCCGGTCGCCCCGATCACGCTGTCGAGCGCACCGATCACGGTGGCGCGCAGATCCGGTGGATCGAGAACCACCGCGTCGGCACCGGCACCGAGAATCGCCCGCACCACCGTCGACAGATAACGCACCTCGATCTCCAGCAGATCGCCGTCCTCATCGCCCAACCGGTGCGGCGTCAACTGCCGGGCCATCCGGCGCAAACCGTGCGCCCGCCCCGCGGCAACCCACACATGGGCGATCACCTCGGTGGTGCCGACGGCCGACGCCACGGTGTCGGCCACGGTCTGCTGCAGATCGATGCCGTCGGGTATCACCACCGCCCCGTCCTTACCGATCACCTCCACAGCGGACAGCCTCGACAAGCGGAAAGTCCGGGTGGCCTCGCGCGTCCGGTCGTGCCCGACCACGTACCAGTGGCCGCGGTGAGTGACCACGCCCCACGGTTCCAGCGTCCGGGTCACCGGAGCGGCGGTACTGCCCGCCCGGTACTCGAATGTCACCACGCGACCGGTGTCGACGGCCCGAACCAGCGCCGCCAGCACCGGCTCGGCGTCGGCACCACGTCCCGCCGTGGTCTCGATACCGTCGAACGCGTCGTCGGGCAGGTCGATCCCCGCCGCCTCCAGCTTGAGCATCGCCGTCCTGGACAGTGCCGCCACCTCGGGCACCTCCCAGAACGCGACGGCCATCGCGATCGCGGCCGCCTCCTGTTGATCGAGGGTGATCTCGGGAAGCGCGTAACTGGCCGGATCGATGCGGTAACCCTCCACCCCGTCCGGCGTCAGGCCCGAGATGATCGGGACGCCCATCTCACGCAAACTCTGCTTGTCCCGCTCAAACATTCGTTTGAACGACTCCGGCGATTTCGATGACGCGTACCCGGACACTTGCTTATGGATGTACTCCGCCGTCACGTATTGCGGCGCATGCAACAGGCAGATAACCAGACTCAGAATTCGCTCGTCCGGTGTGATTCTCGCTTTGGCCACCCGATAACCCTACGGGTCACATAGAAGCGATCAAGCGATCGACGCGCTCATCCACGCTGCGGAACGGGTCTTTACACAGCACAGTGCGCTGCGCCTGATCGTTCAACTTCAAATGCACCCAGTCGACGGTGAAATCGCGGCCCGCCTTCTGCGCCGCCGAAATGAAATCACCACGCAACTTCGCGCGCGTCGTCTGCGGCGGCTCGTCCACCGCCTCCTTGATCGCCTCGTCGGTGGTGGCCCGCGCGACCAAACCCTTACGGGTCAGCACATCGAACACACCGCGGCCCCGCTTGATGTCGTGATAGGCCAGATCGAGCTGAGCGATCTTCGGATCGGCCAGATCCATCGAATACCGATTCTGGTACCGCTCGAACAACTTGCGCTTGATCACCCAGTCGATCTCGGTGTCGACCTTCGAGAAATCACCCGACTCCACCGCATCGAGCACCCGGCCCCACAGGTCGACGACCATATCCATCTCCGGATCCGGCTTCCGGTTGGTCATGTGCTCCACGGCACGCGCATAGTATTCGCGCTGAATCTCCAAAGCACTCGCCTGGCGACCACCGGCCAGACGCACCTGTCGACGACCAGTCGTATCGTGGCTGACCTCACGGATCGCCCGGATCGGATTATCGAGAGCGAAATCGCGAAAACTGACCCCCGCCTCGATCATCTCCAGCACCAGCGTCGCCGAACCCACCTTCAGCAAGGTGGTCATCTCCGCCATATTCGAATCGCCCACGATCACGTGCAGGCGACGGTACTTCTCGGCATCGGCATGCGGCTCATCACGGGTATTGATGATCGGCCGCGACCGAGTGGTCGCCGACGACACGCCCTCCCAGATATGCTCGGCACGCTGGGACAGACAGAAGGTGGCCGCCTTCGGCGTGTGCAGCACCTTACCCGCACCACAGATCAGCTGCCGCGTCACCAGGAACGGCAACAACACATCCGAGATCCGGGAAAACTCCCCCGCCCGCACCACCAGATAATTCTCGTGGCAGCCGTACGAATTGCCGGCCGAATCGGTGTTGTTCTTGAACAGATAGATATCGCCGCCGATACCCTCATCGGCCAGCCGCTGCTCCGCGTCGATCAACAGATCCTCGAGAACCAGCTCACCCGCACGATCATGATTGACCAACTGGATCAGGCTGTCGCATTCGGCAGTTGCATACTCCGGATGCGAACCCACATCCAGGTACAGCCGGGCACCGTTCTGCAGAAAGACGTTCGACGACCGGCCCCACGACACCACCCGGCGGAACAGATACCGGGCCACCTCATCAGGACTCAGCCGACGATGCCCGTGAAAGGTGCACGTGACTCCGAACTCTGTCTCGATCCCCATGATTCGACGCTGCACGGCTCAACCCTACTCGTTAGATTGTGTGTTTGTGCTGCTGACAGGCTTGGGCTGCTGCGTCGTCTTCCCTTGGACACGCGGGGCTCGTTCCTCGCTCGCGTGTCTTCGGTCCAGACGACGCGCCCAAGCCTGTCAGCAGCACAAACACCGGATCGGTTGGTCTGGAACTTGGCTTTGTACCCGTCCTGCGGGTTACTCGGGCTGGTCTTCTGTGGTGGGTGGTACGTCGGTCTTGGCCTGTTCCGGCTCGCCGGACGCGGAGGCCACCTGGGCCAGGAGTTCCTCCACCGTCTTCGCCGGGAGCCTGCGGAAGGCGCGGCGGGGACGGTTGTGGTCGAGGATCGCGACCTCCAGATCACCCGCGGTCAGTTCGCGGCGCGGTGCTTCCGCCGCACCGTTGGCGGCCGGGGGTGGCGTGGCCAGGGCGTCGACGGCGAGCGTCAGCGCATCCGCAAGACTGAGCCCGGACTCGTACTTCTCCCGTAGCGTGGCCGCGATCGCCTCGGTGGCACCGCCCATCACCAGGAAGCGCGTCTCGTCCGAGATCGAGCCGTCGTAGCTGATCCGGTACAGCTGCGACACCCCGGGCTTGCCCGGTTTGGCCACCTCGGCCACGCACAGCTCCACCTCGAACGGCTTGGGCTGCTCGGTGAACACCGCACCGAGGGTGTTGGCGTAGGCGTTGGCCAGCGACAACCCCGACACGTCAGCCCTGTCGTAGCTGTAGCCGCGCATGTCGGCGAGCTGAATACCGGCCTTGCGCAGGCTCTCGAACTCGTTGTACTTGCCGACCGCGGCGAAACCGATGCGGTCGTAGATCTCGCTGACCTTGCGCAACGTGTTCGACGGGTTCTCCGCGACGAACAGCACACCGTCGGCGTACGTCAGCGCCACGACGCTGCGGCCCCGGGCGATACCCTTACGGGCCAGCTCCGAGCGATCGCGCATGATCTGCTCGGCGCTGGCGTAATACGGAAAAGTCATCGCGCCTCCCCCTCGTGCTCTGCCGTGCGGCGCTCGGCCACTGTGCGGGCTGCCGCCTCGATGTCGGCGGGCGGCACCTCACGGGAACCGGTCGCGTCGACCACGGCCGCCGTCGGGAAGATCTTGCGGACCAGATCCGGCCCGCCGGTTGCCGAATCGTCGTCGGCGGCGTCGTACAGCGCCTCGACGGCGATCGCCAGCGCCGCCGCCTCGTCCAGATCGTGGCGATACAGCTTCTTGAGGGACGACTTGGCGAACACCGAACCCGACCCGATCGCCTGATAGCCGCCGAACTCCTCGTGCCGGTCACCCGCCACGTCGAAGGAGAAGATCCGGCCGCGCTCGTCCGGGCTGGCGTGGTCGATGTCGTAGCCGACCAGCAGCGGGATCGCCGCCAGGCCCTGCATCGCCGCACCCAGGTTGCCACGGACCATCGAGGCCAGGCGGCTGACCTTGCCGTCGAGGGTCAGCGGCACCCCTTCAAGCTTCTCGTAATGCTCCAACTCCACGGCGAACAGCCGGACCATCTCGATCGCGATACCCGCGGTGCCCGCGATACCCGCGGCTGAATAGTCGTCAGTGAGGTACACCTTGCGGACGTCGCGGGTGGCGATCAGGTTGCCCATGGTCGCCCGCCTGTCACCGGCGAGCACCACCCCACCCGGGTACGACACCGCCACGATGGTGGTGCCGTGCGGGATGTCCGAGGCGTCGCCGCCCTGCATCGCCGCGAGTCGTTCGGCCCGGGCGGCGGGAAGCTGATCGGGTGCGTGCACCCGCAGGTACTCGGTGAATGAGGAGATGTCAGCCCCGAAAGACAGGGTAGGGCCCAACTGGGAACCGGGAGTGTGAGAACTGAACCGGTCGCTCACTGGCCGCCCTTCTGCACGTACGCGCGCACGAAGTCCTCGGCGTTCTCCTCCAGCACGTCGTCGATCTCATCGAGCAGGTCGTCGGTGTCCTCGGCCAGCTTCTCACGCCGCTCCTGACCGGCACTGCCGTCGGGACCGAGACCCTCGTCGTCTCCGCCGCCACCGTGTTTGGTCTGTTCCTGCGCCATCTGCTGCCTCCTTACCGATCGCCTGTCGGCGAGCCGTATCGGCGAGGGCCGACGGTGCGTGGCACCGGTGCGACCGTTTTCACCGATTGTCGTGCTGTCCACCCTACCGGTGCCCGTGCCGCGGCGGGCGGTCATGACACGAGGGGTGTCGGCCCCTAATTCGTGAGTTGCCCGACCAATTCGGCCGCCGAGTCCACCGAGTCGAGGAGCGCACCGACGTGGGCGCGGCTGCCACGCAGCGGTTCGAGTGTCGGGATCCGCACGAGCGATTCGCCGCCCAGATCGAAGATCACCGAATCCCAGCTCGCCGCCGCGACCTCGGCACCGAACCGGCGCAGGCATTCGCCACGGAAGTAGGCGCGGGTGTTCTCCGGGGCGGAGGTGATGGCGCGGGTCACGTCGGCCTCGTCGACGAGCCGCTTCATCGAGCCGCGCGCGACCAGCCGGTTGTAGAGACCCTTGTCCAGGCGCACATCCGAATACTGCAGGTCGATCAGGTGCAGCCGCGGCGCCGACCAGGTCAGGCCCTCACGCTGCCGGAAGCCTTCGAGGAGGCGCAGCTTGGCCGGCCAGTCGAGGATATCGGCGCATTCCATCGGGTCGCGTTCGAGCTTGTCGAGCACCTCGGCCCACGTGTCGAGCACGTGCTTGGCACGGGTGTCGTCGCTGTGGTTCTGCTCGTGAAAACGGGTGCACCGCTCGAGATACTCGCGTTGCAGCGCCAAGGCGGTGAGCTCGCGTCCGTCGGTGAGGGCCACGGTCGCCTGCAGCGTCGGATCGTGGCTGATGGTGTGTACCGCGGTCACCGGGCGCGCGAGCTCGATGTCGGAGAAGTCAACCCCGGCCTCGATGAGGTCGAGCACCAGCGAGGTGGTGCCCACCTTGAGGTAGGTGGCGGTCTCGGCGAGATTCGCATCACCGATGATCACATGCAGCCGTCGGTAGCGCTCCGGGTCGGCGTGCGGTTCGTCGCGGGTGTTGATGATGCCGCGTTTGAGGGTGGTCTCCAGACCCATCTCAACCTCGATGTAGTCGGCGCGCTGCGACAGCTGGAACCCGGCCTCGTCGCCGGACTGCCCGATCCCGACCCGGCCGGAGCCGCTGATGACCTGGCGGGAGGCGAAGAACGTGGTCAGGCCGGCGATCACCGCCGTGAACGGGGTCTTGCGGTCCATCAGGTAGTTCTCGTGGGTGCCGTACGAGGCGCCTTTGCCGTCGATGTTGTTCTTGTACAGCTGCAGCTTCGGCGCGCCGGGCACGCTCGCGACGTAGCGCGCGGCGGCCTCCATCACCCGCTCACCGGCCTTGTCCCAGATCACCGCATCCAGCGGGTCGGTCACCTCGGGCGCCGAGTATTCGGGGTGGGCGTGGTCGACATACAGCCGCGCACCGTTGGTGAGGATCATGTTGGCCGCGCCGATCTCGTCGGCATCGATGATCGGCGCCGGACCGGAACCGCGGCCGAGGTCGAATCCACGGGCATCACGCAGCGGTGATTCGACCTCGTAATCCCAGCGTGTGCGCTTGGCGCGGGGAACACTCGCGGCGGCGGCATACGCCAGGACCGCCTGGGTGGACGTCATGATCGGGTTCGCGGTCGGGTCGCCGGGCGCGGAGATGCCGTACTCGACCTCGGTACCGATGATTCGCTGCATCCTTCGAGCCTAATGGCCGCGCCGATCGGATTCCGCACATGGCCGTCCGGCGCGCGCCGCCCGGGGCCGGGAAGTCCCGCGACCTTGTCGCACAGTGTTAACCGGACGGCCCTCGCATCCGGTCGCAGCAACGCCCGCGGCTCGGTAGCGTACAACCGTGTGAAAGCCTTCCGCCGGTTCACCGTTCGGGTACCACTGCCCGACTCCCTCGCCGACCTGTCCGCCCTCGCCCACAACCTGCGCTGGTCCTGGCATACGCCCACGCAGAACATCTTCGCCACGGTCGACCCCGAACTCTGGGCGGCAGACCGTGATCCGCTGCGGCTATTGTCCGAGGTCGCCCCCGAGCGGCTCGCGGAACTGTCCACCGATGCCGCATTCCTCGACAAGCTGAACGAGGCGGCCAGCGACCTCGAGTCCTATCTCGCCGACTCCGCGTGGTTCGGCGACTACTCCGGCACCCTCGACGACGATCCGACCCATCAACGCTGCCGCTGGAAGACCACCAACGGAGTGCCGGCCACCGCGAGCGTGATCCCGCCCATGATCATGGTGCGCAACGTCAGTGGCTTTCGGCTCGAGAACCTC
>WBZQ01000346.1_pt1 | contig 38676 bp, 38 predicted proteins | sample 5204251 | NCBI WGS metagenome assembly WBZQ01 (sample SAMN12412402, study PRJNA552823) | activated sludge metagenome | isolation source: activated sludge from nitrification reactor of wastewater treatment plant... | place: USA: Virginia | collected 2017-09 | reverse complement strand
TTACGGGAAAACCAATTCCCGAAATGACTCCTTCACGTAGCAGACCGTGTGATGAAAAATGACACTTGGATCGCGTACTTCATTGCACCGCGGAAGCGCCACCAAATCCAGAGGGTCAAAACACCAACTCTGACTAGCCAAATTAGTATAAGTAGCTCTGACAAATCTCACTATTCCTTCCTCCTTTTCCAATGAACTCATTGAGCCGAGAATTCCCCACTAGTCATGGGAACATGCGAGTATACCAATTTTTTATAAATCCGTCAATAAAAAAACACCCAGAAAAAAGCCATTATTGGTCTCTTCAGAACATCAAATACGTTCGAAAGCGAATTTCTCGGTAATAGCCACGAAGTTCCACAGAATTTGCCGTGCGTGCGGCACCCAATCAAGCGACGCAAGAAAATCTTCCACGTCACCAGTGATGTATTCTGGATGCAAGCGCACCCGCTCTTCATGATCCTGCCGATCCAACTCTGGATGAAACTGTACTCCATACACGCGAGTCTTGTACCGAAACGCACCCACGAGAGATCGTTCGCCGCTCGCCAGAAGCACGGCTTCTCTCGGTACCCCAAGAGCACTATCTCGATGCATAAAAAACGCTTCCCAATACTCCGGCATCCCGCTAAACAATGGGTCTTCTCTCCCATCTGACGTCATGCGCACAGGGAATGATCCCGTCTCTGATTGCTTGTGATCGGTAGCCACCGTTTCGCCTAAGAAAGTCGCCAAGAGCTGATGCCCAAAACAAATACCCAACGTTGGAATATCATGCTCAAAAAGATACTCGATAAAAGGCGAGACGCGTCGCAGCATCGCTTGGTGTTTCTCGTCGTTTTCTGGCGAGACATTTCCCCCAAAGTAGAACTCGGCTGATCCACCAAGAATGACGCCTCGCACATCAGCCAAAAGTGTCTCCGGATGCGCGAAACGTCCTTCATTTTTCACATCAAAAGCGCTCAGAAAAAGAATGTCTGGCAGGGAACCATCTGATGATGGGGTCAATTTCTCACAAATGGCAATTTGTTCGAGCTCTTTTCCTCTCTCATCAGTTCGAAATTGCACCATGAGAAGCGGCTTGAGACTTTGTATATCTCTTTCCATACACCGAGTATTAAACTTTTTTATTATAGCACATTTCTGTTCTCATGTCCATATACCAACGATGCCTCTTGACTTTTCTGACTTTTCACTCTAATATTGGACTAAATAAGTCCAATATTATGCGCGTCTCAAAAAAAGCATACTACGGCCTTCGATCAGTCGCTGCCCTCGCCAGACACGGCGGAGAATTTTCGGTACACGAACTCGCGAAGGCTGAAGATATGCCGGAAGAGTACCTCCACAAAATCCTCCAGTCCCTCCGCAAGGCCGGCCTCGTCATAGCCGCCAAAGGTCAAGGTGGTGGGTATTCTCTCGCGCGAGATACGGCTGATATTTCTGTTTGGGATATCGTGACTGCTCTAGATAGTGGTTTCAAAAATTTCTCTCCCCCCAAGCTGACCCGCACCTCCCCCTACCCAAAACTCACTCACTGCCAAACCAATCAAATTTGGAAAACCCTCGAACACAGTATCGAAACCACGCTCGCCAAAATAACGCTCGCTGAATTACTGACACCTCCCCTCAAATAAGAGGATTCGCTGTCCGTCTTCTCTTCGATGCACCTATTCATGAAATTTGTTTTACACACGCTATGCTCTCCATTGAACACCTCTCTGCTTCTGTCGACAAAAAGAAAATCCTCCACGATATTTCTTTTTCTTTCGCACCCGGTAAAACATACGCTGTACTGGGTCCCAATGGCTCCGGCAAGTCGACTCTGGCTAGCGCAATTATGGGACATCCGAATTTCACCCTCTCCCGTTCCAGTAAGCTCCTCTGGAAAGGAAAAAATATCAAAAATCTTTCTCCCGATACCCGTGCCCTCCTCGGCATCACCATGACTTTTCAAAATCCACTGACGCTCGCCGGAATTTCCGTTCGCGATCTCCTCCGTGTGGCCCTCGAAAAAAAATACGATGTCATCGTGATGTACCAGAAAATTCAGGAAGCAGCCAAGGCGCTCCATATCAAGGAAGAACTCCTCTCTCGTTCACTCAATGATGGTTTTTCTGGCGGAGAAAAGAAGAAGCTCGAGGCACTCCAAATCGCTTTACTCGAACCAAAATTCGTTCTCTTCGATGAAATCGATACCGGCGTCGACGTAGACGCACTCAAAACCATCACTCTTTTTCTAAAAAAATCACTCCCAAAAGAAAGTACGCTCGTCTTCATCACCCATTCAGCCAAACTGCTCAAGTACATGCGCCCTGATGAAATACTCGTCATCAAAGACGGTCGTCTCGTTGCTTCCGGCGGTTCAGCACTCGCGGCAGCCATCGAAAAAAACGGGTTTGTGGATTTTTAAGGAGAAGTTTTTGATTTTCCTCCATAACTGTCTCAATTCTCATGCCAAAGCACAAGCCAACCAAAAACATACCCGTAGGTGAGTACCAGTATGGTTTCGCTATGCCTTCACGTGCGGTCAATCAAACCAAACTCGGACTCTCCCCCGAAATTGTTTCCGAAATCTCAGCCATCAAAAAAGAATCTCCCTGGATGCGCGATCTCCGCTTGCGTTCCTATGACCTCTTCATCGAAGCGCCCCTGCCTGCCTGGGGTGCCGATCTCTCCCCTATTGATTTTGATGCCATCACCTATTATCTTCGTGCTACTGATACTCAGTCCAAAACATGGGATGAACTCCCACCCGAAATCAAAGAAACCTATGACCGTATCGGTGTCCCTGAGGCCGAAAAAAAATTCCTGGCCGGTGTCTCCGCTCAGTATGAAAGTGAAGTCGTTTATGAGAGCATCGAAAAAACACTCTCTGCCAAGGGAGTCATCTTCTGCGATATGGATACCGCAGTCCGCAAATACCCCAAGCTCGTCCGAGAATATTTCGGAACGCTGATTCCGGCACATGACAATAAATTCGCGGCTCTCAATTCAGCGGTCTGGTCGGGTGGTTCTTTTGTCTACGTGCCCAAAGGAGTCACTGTGGAACTCCCTCTTCAGGCCTACTTCCGTATCAACTCCGAAGCCTTTGGACAATTCGAACGCACGCTTATCATCGCGGATGAAGGCAGCTCAGTCCACTACGTCGAGGGTTGTACCGCTCCTATCTATCGTACAAGCTCACTCCACTCTGCCGTCGTGGAAATTTTTGTCAAAAAAAATGCCCGCGTCCGCTACACAACCGTGCAAAACTGGAGTAAAAATATCTACAATCTCGTCACCAAACGCGCTCGCGCCGAAGAAAACGCAACTATGGAATGGATTGACTGCAATATCGGATCCGGTGTCACTATGAAATACCCGGCCGTGTATTTGGCTGGCCGTGGCGCGCGTGGTGAAGTCCTCTCTATCGCGTACGCCGGTTCAGGACAGCATCAGGATGCTGGAGCCAAAATGATTCATCAAGCTCCCCAGACTACTTCGCGCATTGTGTCCAAGTCCATTAGTAAGGATGGTGGGCGCACCTCCTATCGCGGTCTCGTGCACATTGGTCGCGGTGCCACTCACGCAAAAACATCCGTGGTCTGTGATGCTCTCCTTCTCGATCCACTCTCTCGTTCCGATACCTATCCGACCATGCGCATCAATGAAGCCTCGGCACAAGTCGAACACGAGGCAACCGTCGAAAAAATCTCCGCGGAGAAACTCTTCTATCTTCAAAGCCGTGGTATCAAAAAGTCTGATGCTGAAGGACTGCTCGTCAATGGCTTCCTCGATCCGGTTGTCAAAGAAATCCCCCTCGAATATTCCATCGAACTCACCCGCCTCATGCAACTCGAAATGGAAGGAAGCGTCGGATAAACAAGGAGCGCGCGTCATCTGAAACCGCCGATATTTCAGATGAGAGGGTGAGGAAAGAACATTTTTCTGATGCTGGTGTTTCCGAACACGTCGCAAAGAAAAAGGTTCTTTCCTCGCCCTCACACCACAAAAAAATCAGTGGATAGCTCAAAATAAAAAATAAAAAAACAATCAAGATATTTTTGAATTTTAACTTTGAAATTTATTTGGAAATTGATTTTTTGAATTTGAAATTTTAGACTCGAGATAATACTAACCTACGAAACTACCATGCTGCCCTTCCGCGACATCACACACGATACACAAACGACCTACCGCCTCGCCGCCGACGAGCAGACGGTGTTTTTTCTTCATAACCGTGGCGGCAATATCTCCTTCGAACTCACCGGCCCCCGAGCGGAAGCACACATCTTCGCCCTGTTCGAACTCGCTGAGGACACCCAGGTCGACAGCACCATTCGCCAAGTCCATTTGGCGCCACAAACCGTTTCTTCTTTCACTGGACGAAGCATTCTTTCCGACCAGGCCATTTGCCATTGGAAAGGATCTCTCTCCATAGCCAAAAATGCATCCCAATCAAGTGGACACCAGGAAATGCGTCACCTGCTGCTCTCACCGAACGTCAAAGTATCTTCTTTCCCCTCGCTCGAAATCAACACTGATGACGTCCGCTGTGGTCACGCTGCTACCATGAGCGCACCTGATTCGGAACAGCTCTTCTTCCTTCAGAGCCGCGGCCTCTCCGAACTCGCTGCCATCAGTCTCATCGCCCAAGGCTTCAGCCGTGACCTCTTTGACAAAATACACGCGCTCAGCGGAATCACCACTCCAAGCCAAAAAAAAATCCCAGAAACCACCTTACGGTAGTCCCTGGGAGAAACCCTGAAAGAGCCTTCAGACCGATTCATCTCCGGAAGGACACCTGTGGCTGGGAATGAGGAAAGCGAACCCTACCTGTGACCCGAATGTCTGATCTGGTTCACGTAACCACCACGCCGTCAGGCTACTCTGGTCCGGAGCATCCATATCCAGACCTTCGTTCACCCGTGCCCGCTTCAGCTGGAGTAGAGCGCGAACCATGTCACCATAACCCGAACTGCACACAATGGGCTCGTGCATGACCACGACGCTCTGTAATCCCAACAGCTCCAGCTGAAGCGGACCCAAAACCATCGACAGGAGAATGCCTATTTCCACACTCGGAGTGACCCACCCCAACTTTGCTGCTAGAGCACGCACCCCAGCCTCGGTTGTCGTGAGACCATGATGACACAGCCCCCTAGAATCGAAGATGCCGACCTCATATTGCTGATTCGTCATATCTTGCATGTCAGCCGTTGCCACAATGGGAACGCCGTATTGATCCAGCCCATCGTAAAGATCAGACAAGTAATGGCCCAGAGGCTCCGGCCCATCCAGACGAATCACCTGTGCCACCGTGTAACCTCCAGATCCAAGAGGATCCATCACTTGCTGCAACCGGTTAGTGAGCAATTCAGGGTGACTTGCCAAGGCAGCAACTATCTCGGCAGGTAACCGATCTGTCACCGTCAGAAAACTCGCCAACAACGCAGTTCGTTGCTCTACATCTGTCAGTTCTCGCATGTTTCTCTTCTCCTTCTCTTCACCAAAGAACCCCTCCTGATCTCGTTCAGGAATAAAACGACTATGATACTCTCGTAAGAGCATAATAATTCATTACCCTATCAGGTAAACTGACCCTTGTCAATTACACTTCTCTGTGGTATACAAGTACAGTATGTAATGTGGACTTTTTTAGTCTCTTTTCAATAGAAAGCACTCCCTGAATATTTGTTATGTCCACCATCACCCCTCTCAAGCAAGCATTTCCTCTTTTTGACCGGCATCCAGGCCTGGTCTATTTGGACGCGAGCGCAACCTGCCCCAAGCCGCTTCAAGTCATCGCGGCGGAACGAGCATATGAAGAAACACTCTCCACCAATGTTGGACGCGGACTCTATCCACTTGCTGAAGAGACTACCTCGCGTTTCGAAGCCGTCCGATCACAAGTCGCCTATTTCATCGGTGCCTCAAGTGAATGTGAAATTATTTTCACAGCCGGAACCACGGCTTCACTTAATCTCGCGGCTTCACTCCTCAAACCCCTACTCGAGACGGGAAATACTATTCTCGCAACCGAACTCGAACATCATTCGAATTATCTCCCCTGGGTTGAACTGGCACGCGCTACGAAGAGCAATCTTCGCCTCGCATCTTTCACAGAAGATGGTTCACTCAATATTGAGCAACTTCTTTCTTGCATCGATGCTCAGACAAAGATAGTGGCTCTTTCTGCCCTCTCCAATGTCCTGGGTACACTCAATCCAATAGCTGATATCGTACAAACCATACGCGCCACCCATCCAACAGTCATCATCATTGTTGACGCGGCCCAAATAGTTGGCCATCTCCCCATCAACGTCACTGCTTGGGATGCCGACCTCGTCGCGTTTTCGGGACACAAAATGTATGGCCCAACTGGCATAGGCGTACTCTTCGGTAAGGCAGCTCTTCTGGAACAATGTTCTCCGACACTCTTTGGTGGCGGTATGGTACTCGATGCCTGCGCCAATCCGACTGAGTATAAACCAAGCCCTTTTTGCTTTGAAGCTGGCACGCCCAATATTTCTGGTGTCATCGGCCTGGGTGCTGCTCTCGATTTTCTGGAAAATATCGGTTTTGAAGCGCTCCGAGCTCATGAAAAGCATCTCCTCACTTTCGCCATGACCAAACTTCAGGAAAATTTCGGCGAACAGATTCATATTCTCGGCACAAGCGATATCGAAAAGCGTGGTGGACTAATTTCCTTCACCCTAGATGCCCTTCATCCACACGATCTCGCGCATATTCTCGGCGAACAACAGATCTGTATTCGTGCCGGTGAACACTGCGCCGCTCCCCTTCATCGGAAACTCAAGCTTCCCGCTACGGCCCGTATCAGTTTGGGAGTCTACAATACGGAAGAAGATATCGAAAAACTTATCATAGGAATCAAAAACGCTCAGACTCTCTTCGACACAAAAACTACTCTCCATTCGTCAATCTAAAATCTCTATTCAAAAATCTCTCATGTCTTCCCTCTATCAAGCCCTCATTCTAGATCACTATCGAAACCCGCGTCATCACGGGACTCTTATCCACCCAACACATGCGGCTTCCGCCCACAATCCAACCTGTGGAGACCGTCTTGAGATGCAGCTTCTTATCAAAAATGGTATTATTGTCGATGTGAAGTTTCTTGGATCAGGCTGCGCTCTTTCACAGGCCTCTGCGTCGCTCCTCACTGAGTCCCTCGTCGGGAAAACTCTTGAAGAAGCCAAGCAGATGGGAAAAGATGAACTCCTCGCTCTGCTTGGTGTCACGCTTTCTCCAAATCGCCTCAAATGCGCACTCCTTTCTCTTGAAACTTTCACTAAAACTCTAAACCATAAATGCTCATAACCTATGGCATGGAAAGATGAAGCCCGTCCCTACGGACCAGTAAAACTCGCGAATGGCTGGACAGTCGAAGTTGATTCAAACGTATGCATTGGAGCTGCCCCGTGCACCGCTATTGCGATGAAAACATTTGCACTTGATGAAAGTGGCAAGGCAGCCGTCCTGGCAACCGCCGATGAAGATGATACCGAAACACTGCTCAATGCCGCGCGCGCCTGTCCGGTGGCTGCCATCATTCTGAAGGATCAGACCGGCAAGCAGGTCTTCCCGGAATAGGCCTCTCAAAAAATTCTTGCAAAACACAAAACCAGCCAAAACGACAAAATACGGGCCTTACCTTTCAGTGCCAGAAGAAACAGGAAGACCAAACGTGTTTTTCATCTCCTCCTTTTGTCTGGTTTTTGTTTTTGAAAAAAATCCCATACAGCTATGAAAAAATCAGCCAAAAAATTGACCACCGAACTCATCGAGAAGTTGAAAGAAGTTCTTGATCCAGAACTTGGTGTCTCTATTTACGATCTCGGTCTGGTCTATTCAACCTCCATCTCAAAAGAAGGTATCGCTACCATCACCATGACACTCACCACGATTGGCTGTCCGCTCTTTCCTTCCATTCAAAAAGATATCGAGAATCGCCTCATGGAAATCGATGGCATCGAAGACGTGAAAATAAATCTGGTCTTCGATCCACCCTGGACACCCGACAAAATGAATAAGGAAACAAAAATCCGACTCGGTTGGGACTAAATTCCTCTATCTCTATTTCTTCCTATACGAATCAACGAGGGCGCGAACCTTGGCATCATCGCGTGTCCGATGGAGCAGCATATCGTCTCCTTCTCGGACAAGGCTCTCATACGTTGGTCGTCCGGTCTCGCGATAAATTACACCGAGTGCTAATCGCTCCTGATCCATAGCAATTTTCCAAGCAGCCGCTTGATCAGTCGCGTCATGCGTATCATCAAGCAAATATGTATGCTCCATGAACCACTGATAGGTATTCTGTTTATTAAACACGACACATGGCTGAAAAATATCGACAAGCGCGTACCCTTGGTGCAGAATGGCCTGTTTCACGATCTCGACTGCCTGCGGAATATTGCCAGCATAGGCACGTGCCACAAAAGTGGCTTTCAAAGAAATAGCAACCGCGATTGGATTAAATGGTTCGAGTATAACACCGCCCGGCTGCAGTGGTGTGACCAATCCCTGCTCGGAAGTTGGGGAAGCCTGGCCCTTAGTAAGACCATAAATCATGTTGTTGTGGACGATATTGGTAATGTCCGGATTCCGACGAATCGTGTGAAGAAAATGATTTCCTCCTTCCCCATAGGTGTCCCCGTCACCACTTTCCGCGATCACAGTCATTTTGGGATTGGCAATTTTTGCCGCGATGGCTGGTGCTAAGGCACGACCGTGCAGACCATTAAAATAATTCACGCGAAGATAGTGTGGTGTCTTGGCAGCCTGCCCGATTCCAGAAGTCATCACCACCTCTTCTGGCGGTCGGCCAAGCTCAGCAAGAGCTGTTTTGACGATAGTGAGAATGGGAAAATTTCCACAAGCTGGACACCAGGCATTATCAGTCCCATGTGGCATATCATACAATTTTTTGTCGATCATACTCTTTACTCTAAATTTAGAATCTGGATTTTAGATTTACGATTTGAGAATCTCCTTTGATTTACGGATCAAACCAATCAGAAGCTTGTGTGAAAAATTTGCTTGCTCAGCCAATGATTGAAAATCATTCTTCTCTCCATATCCTATGTCTCGAGCAATCAACAATTGATTCTTCAGTTCTGTTAGAGAACCTTGGGCTATATAGTAAAATTGTACTTTCTCCTTATATGTCTGCCTTCCAAAACCTTCCGCAATATTTGATGTCACCGAAACTGCTGCTCGACGCATCTGATCAACTAATGAGAATGTCTCTTCTTTCGGAAATTTTTTTGTGAAGATATATATCTGCACGGCTAGCTTATGACTCTCCTGCCAGACACGCAAATCAGTAAATGATTTTATAGGCGTGGTAACAATTGGCATATTCTCAAATCAAATATCGAAAATCTTTTTTACCTCCTTCACTGTTTCTTCTACCGAAAAAGGCGAACCGTCATATTTCAAAATCCGTTCTGATACTTCAATTCCGAGCTCTTGAGTCAGCACATTGGCAAATTGCCCCGTTGCATTATTCTCCATCACCACGATTTTCTTGCGAGCAAACAATTTTTTGGCAGCTGGATTGAGTGGATAGACCTGTGCAAAATGCAGCCCCGCGACAGAAGGATCTTTGATATGAGCTAGAGCTTCTTCAAGTACTCCGCGATTCGATCCCCAAGTCACAATCAGCGTCTTCGCTCCCTTCACTGCCTCAATCAATTCCGGCATCAGGGCGGTTTCTTGGAGCAGTTTCAATTTTCGAAGTCGCTTCTCATGCATCGCCACGCGTACCGTGGCACTTTCAGTAATATGCGCTGCTTCATCATGCTCATCGCTATCCACTCCCACCAAGCCCGCTCCATAGCCTGGCACGCCACGCGGGGATATACCATCTTCAGTCAAGGCATAGCGCTCATACTCTCTGCTCGTTTCCACCACGTGATTGGTAACTGGTAAAAGTTCCAGTTGTTCTCGAGGAACTGTCGAAAGCGCATCCAGTGAGTACTGGTCAGACAAAACAAACACCGGTACCTGATAGCGGTCAGCAGTATCAAATGCCTGTTGCATCGCGTGAAATGACTGCTCGGGTGTCCCAGGTGTAAAAATCGCACGCGGAAATTCCCCATGTCCAGCGTAGAGCACAAGATTCAAGTCAGCCTGTTCGGTGCGGGTTGGCAGTCCAGTCGCTGGACCTGGTCGCTGACCAATGTGTACCACAACTGGTGTCTCAATCATGCCTGAAAGACTCACCGCCTCACACATCAAAGCAAACCCCCCACCTGAAGTGGTGACGAGCGCTCGCGCCCCAGCGTACCAAGCACCAATCGCCATATTGATAGCCGCGATTTCATCTTCCGCTTGATCAATCACGACGCCAAATTCTCGACTCTTCGATGCCAAAAACGTCAGAACACCGGTGCCTGGTGACATCGGGTATGAAGAAATAAAATTACATCCAGCCGCGAGCGCCCCGAGACCAAGCGCGGTATTCCCATCGAGCAAGAGTTCTTCGCAAACCGATGTATCTTGCGTAAGCGTCACTTCAAAACCTTCCATGAAAGCAATATGTTTCCCAAGATCCATACCACGGGCAGCTGCCTCAAGATTCTTCTGTACGACATCTTCTCCTTTCCGCGCAAAATGGGCTCGAAGATACTCTTCAAAAGGCCCTCTCTGTGCGCCGAGCATCCCAAGCACGGCTCCCACAGCTACTGTCGAAGCAAACACTGGATTCCCGAGTTCTGCTCCAAGCCGCGTAAATGGAACATCAATAATATGCATCCCTTCTTGATCTATCTTCTCCTTCTCGCCAAGAATGATGGTGTGCTTATGAATACGTGGAGCAAGATGTTGAATGACTGCCTTATCCAGTGCGAGGAGAAAATCAATACGCTTCACAAAAGCCTGTGGCGCATGCCTTCCAATACGAATCTCCGTTGAATTCGATCCGCCACGAATCCGTGACATGTATTCTTTAGACGCAAAAATACGATACTCTTCGGCTTTGAGCACCGAAACGAGCATAGCCTCAACGGTTTGAATACCCTGCCCGGCTGCTCCTCCAATCACAATCGAAATATCCCCAGAAAAATGTTTCATACACACGTATTTTGGTATTGATTTTTGTCTGCGTCTCTAGTATATCACGAGGAGACGCGAAGAAAAAAAAACGCCCCACTGGAGTTCTCTTGGGTTCAAGAGGGTTGCTCCAATGGGGTATGACAGAGGTTAGCGATTTTGTAGTCGCCATACACCTTGCGCCCGACGATGTGGGCAAAACAAGGTGTTTTTGTCTTCAAGCCGCCGATTCGCCGCGCCGAGTCAACAACTTCTCTCGGAGTCGCGGTCGAAGAGGACCGAAACAGACTACTCTGCGCCCAAACCTGTGCCGGGCCTCCTATGCCGGGAGTCATCCCAGGCAAATGAGGCTGGTCAGCGCAGGGGCCGTTGCCGCGTCGTCAGGCCGAGGAATTGGTTCCGAGGCCGGTGCCAGCGCCGCCCGGGCCGTTGCCGTTGCCGTTGCCGTTGCAGGTCGTCATCATCGTATAGGAATCGATCATCAGCGAGGGGGGGCCGGCGATGGCGATGTTGGTCGTTTTCATGATGCTTCTCCTTTCGTGGGAGTTGTTGACAGGGAAAGCCCTCCAGCCAAAACGGTACACAGCAAACTTTCGTTCACCAAGCATCATCTCTTCGGTCGGGCGCAGAGTATTTTTTCGCTGGATTTCTCCCCCGAAACAATACTTGGCGCCCTCTCGAAAATACGATGCCTTCTCTACTTACTCAAAGAACTGTAAAAGCCATGGTAGCATACCAAACATAAATTGTCAATACCCTATAATTCCCCTTTTCCAAGGCTTTTTTTAACTATTTCAAATTCATTCTCTACGGCTTTCAAGCGTATTTTGCTCTCTTGTATCAGAGCCACTCCTTCCCGCACTTTCTCAAGTGCGGCTTCTACATCAATGGCTTCCTGCTGTTCAAACCACTTCGTAATGTCCTCAAGTTTCTGCAGTGACTCTGAGAGGGATACTTTCTTGGCATGGGTGCTCATATACGTCTTTTCATTTATACATGTAAAACTCCTTTTACTTCGGCTTTGAGGATACCATCTCTTACCTGTACCGTCAGTATATCACCCGCTTGCGCGTCTCCGGTATTTCGAATGAGTTTCCCTCGCAAACGCACGAGACTGTAGCCAAGTGCCAAGGCACGCTCAGGGTCGTACTCTCGCAGCTTTTCTTCGGCATGAAGCAGTGACTGCGCGAAAGTATCTCTCACTCGTTGATACCCAGCCAGACATTGCTCTTGTGCTACTTCCAACTGTTTCTGTGCTGACTGGAAAGAGTATCCTATCCGCTCAGCAATACGTACGAGCTCTTGCTCAGCACGTACAAAACGCTCCCGCAATTGAGGGAAAACCCGTGACAACATCTGTTCCCCTCGTTCCAATACGACTTGCTGTGCCGATATAATACGTTCGAATCGTTCTAGAAAAAGTCTTTCAGCATACGCTACCGTCTGATGAGCTCGCTCAAATGGTTCGCGGAGTGTCCGAGCAGTCGCGGTCGGCGTAGAGACCATCATATCAGCCACGAGCGCGGCAAGTGTCACGTCTTTCTCGTGTCCAATACCAAGAAGAGTCGGGATGGGACATGAGGCGACTGCTCGTACGAGATACTCATTATTAAAAGCCTGCAAACTCTCGAGGCTGCCTCCTCCACGAATGAGAACGAGTACATCATACTCATCTGCTCGATCAGAAAAAAATCGCAATGCCTCAAGAATATCCGGTACCGACCGATTCCCCTCCACGCTGGCTGGATACAAATCCACACGCATGCCAATTTGCCCAAGGTTCATGGTGAAGTCTCCCAGCGCCGCTCCCTGTTCGGAAGTAATCAATGCCACTCGAGAAGGAAATGCGGGCAAAGGTCGCTTCCGAAGAGGATCGAGCAATCCCTCATGAGTAAGTTTGGCTAAAAGAGCATCGTACGCCTTTTTCAAAGCTCCCTCTCCGGCCAATGTGAGCGAACCAACCTTCACTGAGAGTCGCCCGCTCGGCTTATAGATATCTGGAGACCCCTCCACGATCACCTCGTCCCCAATAGCGAGGTGAACACCGGACAACTGATACAGCGAACGAAACATGAGACAATTCAGCGTACTCCCATCTACCTCATCCTTCAAAGTGAAGTAGACGACTCGCTCCCGCTCATCCACGCTGGATACCTCCCCTCTTACTCGAGCTGCCATACCCGACAACTCAACATTCAATCCATCCAAAAATTGACTCACCGAGAGTGGTTCATCTTCCACTGACAGAGATTCTTCTGACATGAGAGCAATCCCCTGCTCGGCATTCAAGAGAGAAGAAGATCCTCTCACGCTCTCACTCACTGATGACTGAAGAGGTGATTCGGCCAGAATTTCCAAAATGGCTTTCCCATATTTTCGATATTTTGCTTCTTTGATGCCTTTGATAGCCAGTACCTCCTCCTTGGTGTGTGGCATGGCAGCGAGGAGTGCTTCCAAAACCGCATTCGGCAAAACACGAAAGACCTCCACGCCCTCTTGCTCGGCTTGCTTTCTCCGCCACTGCCACAGAGTTCCGCGCACGTCCATAAGATTCTCTTTCAAAAGATACCCCTGTATCATAGCGGTTCCAGACGAACTTTCCAACCTTTTTTCCCTTTACAGAAGGGAAAAATCATGATACCATTTCAAATAAGTCAATTAAGCATATTTTCTCATGTTTCAGATTGATTCTCTCTCCGGCATACTCGTCATAGGAAGTTTCGTCCTTGCGAGTCTGGCATTTTGTGTAACACTCTTCCTGTTCTTCAAACAACGCGTATTGGAACGGAAACTTGCGCTCTTTTTCTCTGGAAAAAGCGCAAAAACACTCGAGAATGTCCTCACCGAACAGCTCAAGCAAACGAAGGAGCTCGATCATGATATTCAGGAGCTCTTTGATGCCACCGAGAAACTCCGTACTCTCAGTTTCAGTGGACTCCACAAATACGCAGTCCTTCGTTTCAATCCCTTCAAGGAAGTGGGTAGCAATCAAAGCTTCAGTGTTGCCTTACTCGATGGGAATAATTCAGGGGTCGTCATTTCCTCTCTGCACACACGCGAAGGAACCAGGGTGTATGCAAAACCAGTCCTCAAAGGCAAAGATGCTGGATTTCCATTTACCGAAGAAGAAAAAAACGTTATTCTGAAAGCCGCTGCCATACAAGTCATCGCCTCATAAATTTATCCTCTGTATCACATCGTATGAACGAACTGGAACCAAAAAAAGTCGTCGCCATCACCGAAACTGTCAGTGTCAAGAAACTGTCAGATTTGCTGCATGTTCCGGTATCTTCCGTCATCACCGAACTCATGAAAAATGGCATCATTGCCACCATTAATGAAGAAATTGATTTTGATACCGCAAGTGTCATCGCTTCCGACCTTGGATTTGAAACCAAGCCAGAAGAGGCAGAACTCGAAGGAAAAATCACTCTCGAAAATCTTCCAGAGATTCTCACCGCTGAACAAAAAGGCGAGGAGCCGCTTGCTCCTCGCGCACCAGTCGTCACCATTCTCGGTCACGTCGATCACGGAAAAACCACTCTTCTCGATACCATTCGCAAAACCAGCGTCGCCACCGGGGAAGCGGGCGGCATCACCCAGTGTATCAGCGCCTATCAGGTGAAAAAGCACGGGAAAATGATTACCTTTATCGACACGCCTGGTCATGAAGCATTCTCTGGTATGCGCAAGCGTGGCATCTCCATCGCGGATATCGCTATTTTAGTTGTCTCGGCTGAAGATGGTGTCCGCCCGCAAACCAAAGAGGTGATTGAATTTATCAAAGAGAAGAAGATCCCTGTCATTGTGGCTATCAACAAAATCGATAAACCAGAGGCAAAACCCGATCGAGTCAAACAGGAATTGGCTGAGTATGGCATTCTTTTTGAAGATTGGGGTGGTGACGTTATCTGCAACTATGTCAGCGCCAAAAATAATATCGGGATCGACAAGCTCCTCGAGAGCATTTTGCTCGTGGCAGAAGTTGAGGATTTCCGTGCCAATCAAAAACGCGATGGTCTCGCGGTTGTTCTTGAGTCCAATCTTGACCCACAGAAAGGTCCTGTGGCCACTGTATTGATTCGTACCGGCACCCTCAAAGTAGGTCAAGATATCATCGCTGGAGGTACATTTGGACGCATCCGTCGTATCGAAGATTTCGCCGGACGCAGCCTGACAACGGCTCTCCCATCGGTTCCTGCAACACTCTTTGGATTCAATGACCCTCCGGCCGTCAATGACATTGTTCAGGTCGTCAGCAGCAAAGCCCTCGCCCGTCTCAAATCACAAGAACAAAGTGAACACGGCTCACTCAAGAAGATACGCACTGAAGAAACTGAGAGCGTCAAACAGTTTCGAGTGATTATCAAGGCAGACGTGCAGGGATCAGTTGAGGCTCTCGAGCAAATTCTTTCTGGTATTGGGAACGAAGAAATCATGCTTGAAACAATAAATTCCGCCGTTGGTGCCATTACCGAAAGTGATGTCAAACTGGCTGAAAGTGCTGGAGCTATGATACTCGGATTCAATGTCGAACCAACCGCCGTTGCCAAACGCATGGCCGAGAACGCTCATGTCAAAGTTGAAACGTTCAATATCATTTACAAACTTGTTGAGGCGGTCAAAAACCACATGTCCGCGCTGCTCCCCCCCGAAACCATTCGCACGGATTTTGGTCGTCTTTCAGTGCTCGCGGTCTTTAAGACCGGAAAACGCGATATGATTGTCGGCGGTCGAGTTTCTGAAGGAAAAATAGTGCGCGGCTCTCTCTTGGAAATCAAACGTGGCGATGAAATTCTTGGGCAAGGCACCATGGGCAATCTCCAGCGTAATAAAGAAAATGCCGATGAAGTCGGACAAGGCAATGAATGTGGCGTCGTGTTTGATGGCTCTCTCAAGATTCAGGTAGGTGATACTTTGATCTGCTACAAAGAAGAAGAGAAACGACGTAGCCTCTAAGCGCCTCTTTTCTGCTTTCTTTCGAGGCCAATTACACACTCTCTTTCTGATTTTGTTTTTCATGCGTCTATGGAATATTCCCTTCCCCTTCCAGTCATCCAAACACTTGAGAGTCTCAAGAAAGCTGGTTTTGAAGCGCATATCGTTGGCGGCTGTGTCCGTGATCTTCTTCTCAAGCGCGTGCCAAAAGATTGGGATATCACGACCAATGCACGGCCTGAACAGATACAGGCTCTTTTCCCTGACCATGTCTATGAAAATACTTTTGGCACTGTCGGTGTCAAAGTGAAACGTTTTCACCCACTCACACCACCTCAGTACGAATATGACATTATCGAGGTGACAACATATCGAACAGAAACGGGATACAGTGATCATCGCCGACCTGATCAGGTAACCTTTGTGACTACCCTACCAGAAGATCTCGCTCGTCGAGATTTCACTATCAATGCTCTTGCAGCTGCTCTTGATCACTGCACCCCCTCAAAGGACACATCGGAAACCGCTCTCTGTACCCTCTCGCTCGTTGACGCGTTTAATGGGCTCGGTGATATGCAAAAGAAAGTCATCCGAGCAGTCGGTAATCCAGAACAACGTTTTGAGGAAGATGCTCTGCGTATCATGCGAGCGATCCGCTTTGCCAGCGAACTTCGTCTCCCAACAAAAATGGCCACCTCAGAAAACTGGTCCATTGACGTATCGACACTGGAGGCCATTAAAAAATATGCTTCCTCCCTGAATACGATTTCCCTCGAACGCATTCGGGATGAATTTTCACGCATCATTCTCTCCCCCAATGCCGCCTTCGGTGTTGAATTACTCCGAACGACGGGTCTGCTTAAATATATTATTCCTGAGCTTGAGGAAGGAGTTGGGGTCGGACAAAATTTACATCATATCTACACCGTTTGGGAACACAATCTCCGCGCACTCGAAACTTGTCCCTCGAAAAAACTCCATGTCCGTCTCGCGGCTCTTCTTCATGACGTCGGGAAACCACGCACTAAACAGGGCGATGGATATCGATCAACCTTTTACAATCATGACCATGTCGGTGCTCGCATGACCAAAATCATTTTGGCACGACTCAGGTACCCAAAAGACATTATCGAAAAAACGACACTCTTGGTTGACAATCACTTATTTTACTATAATGTAGGAGAAGTGACCGAAGCATCAGTGCGACGACTCATCAAAAAAGTCGGGCTGGAAAATATGCATGATCTCATGGATGTTCGTATCAGTGACAGACTCGGTTCTGGTGTCCCCAAAGCCAAGCCCTACAAACTCCGACACCTTGAGTATATGATTGATAAGGTTTCGCATGATCCGCTGTCAGTCAAAATGCTCAAAATAAACGGTCAGGATCTCATGCGAGAATTGAACATCGCCCCCGGACCAAAGATTGGTGCCATTCTTGATGTTTTACTTGCAGAAACCATTGAAGACCCGATCATCAATACCCAAGAAAAACTCCTCACGAGAGCAAAGGTGCTTCTCGAACACAATCTCGATGAACTCCGAACTCTTGCCCAGGAAAAAATCGAGGAAAAACGAAACACGGACGACCAGAGCATTAAACAGCAGCACTTTGTTCAATAATATCCTCCCTACCGTCGTATCATGTACGGAGCATAGTATAGTGGTAGTACGCGCGCTTCGGGTGCGTGAAGTCTGGGTTCGATTCCCGGTGTTCCGACAGTGGTATTCTCTTTTCTTTCTTCTATGAAAATCAGCATTCCTCATCCAAGTGAAAATTCTGTCTCTCTGATGCGTCGAGCAGGCTATATATTTCAACGAGCAGAAAATGGTGAGCAAAGTTTTATTCGCCCATTGGCCCGCTCTGGCTACCCGCGTTTCCACGCCTATGTGAAAACAGAGAATGGAGATTTTCTCATTAATTTCCATCTTGATCAGAAACGCGAGACATACGGTGAAGATACCCGTCATCATGGTGAGTACGAAAATGAAGGTGCGCTCCACGAAGAATCCACTCATCTGCTCCGTTTCTTCGGACCCAGCGCGAAAATAGTAAAATAAGAAAAAGTTATGCCGAGGTGGTGAAATGGTAGACACACTAGCTTTAGGCGCTAGCGGGAGCAATCCTATGGAGGTTCAAGTCCTCTCCTCGGCACCAATAATAGTAGAAAACCGCCAAATACATTGGGCGGTTTTCTTTTTTTCTAAGCCTGAAATGTGGCACAAATTTACTTCATTCTACGTGAAACACGCGGGGCAATGATAAGTGATCCAAAAAAATGAGTCACGAATAGTGCCAGCAATCCGAGGAGAAGTACGCGGAAGGTAAACAGAAATGTCTCTGGTACATAACTCGAGAGAAGAGCATAGTATTTTTTCAATCCTTTCTGGCTTCCAGCTGCTAGAGTAGCATCTTGCACCTCAACCTGAATCTTCCCATCAAAAGTAGATTCCGTGGAGTCAAGGGGTGAGATATTCCATACATCATACAACGCGCGGCGCATCAAATCAGTCTGTAAGATGATCGCCTGCAAAGAAACGTCGTAAGAAGTACCTCCGAACTTATTAATCGGGAAGGAGATAGTATCGGTTGCCGATTCTTCTATTACCGTTCCATCTACTCGCCATTCGGTGTGCAATCCTGGATGCGATGTAATGAATCTTGGAGAATACTCCGCTTTCAAGACCACCACTGATCCTGCAAATGTCTGGAGAGCTTCATCCGAATAATTCGGGCAAAGACCCGATGGACAATTCGTAGTCGCGGTACCAAGAACATCCCGATAAAACCCAAGCAATTTCTTCCACGCGACAGAGGTATCCAAAGAAACGATCTGTATATAAGGATCGATAACATAGAATAATCTTGACATGGTCACCTCTTGACCAGTCGCCGTATTGATTGCTGTCACCGTAACCTCATAACTGCTTCCCGCCTCACTTGTCACGGGAAAAAAGACAATGTTTCCCTGAGCAAGATCGGAACAGTCAGGCGAAACACCCGCCTGATTACAAATAAGTGGTTTTTGATTGATTTGCCACGAAAAATCACGTAGACCAGCACTATCAACTTTGAGTCCGATAATCTCATTTTTGATTACCTGACAAGCCGTGCGTTCGAGTGCGGAACCATTACAAATCATTGCTCCCGCATTGAGTTTCACGTGCGTCCTTGCACCGACAGTCACGGGGTCCACCAAATACGCCTGGATACGCTTTCCTGTGGAAGCAAATTTAGCGATAACCTCAGAATTACCCTTCCTGATTCCTCCTCCCGCCACATTCTCTTCGGCCCGCAATCGAAAACGAATATACCCAGTACCTCCAGACATTGATCCAAGCAACGCGGATGGTATATTCATTTTAAAATGCAAGGTACTCAAGTCATTCCCTTTGGTACGAGTGGTCAACTCAGAACTCACGGCTGCGGCTGTGATATTCGTCGGACTCGTGAAACGTGGATTATCGCTGATGTCGATAATCCAGTCATAATGCATACTACTGTTCTCCTGCAAGGCATTATCAATCGCTGCTTGCACGGTCACAAAGTCTCCACTTTTATCCGCCGTTTCATCATTTGTCAGGCTACCAGGAGTCACATTTAATTGAATTGAAAGATTTGATGATTGCCCCCCTTCGGTAGGATTAACAAGGTTATAAGGGATACAGTCATTCGGATCCATATCTGCCGTTGGAAAAGTCACCGGATAGCTCTTCACTGACTGTATATACTGACTCGTTGATCCTCCTACCAAAGAAGGATGACATTTATTTTTCGGAAATGCCCACATAACATAAGATGAAGAATCGTCGTGTTTCGTAGGAATCATGGATGTCCCCTCGACCGCTACACCAACTTCATCGCCACTAAAATATGTCCAAGAAAATTCATCCATACCAAGACCGACTACTGTAGCCTCATCCTTCTGTCCGTTATTGGCCGTACTCGGATCACGAGGATTCGTTTTCCAGAAACTTTCTTCACCTGCATCGAATACCCCATCCCCAGACACACCCCCAACCGGTCGAGCAAAGACATGCTTACACAAGTCCGTCACTGATCCACTCGTTGTGGCACTACACGAAAGCAAGGAAGACGCGCAAACAGTTGCTGTATCTGGGTCAGCAACGCAACAAGGCACCCCTGACGTGCAAGTAGGCACAGAACCACCCACGCAAACAGGCCTTCCCACCGATGAACAACCCCCTACATTGCAATCCGGAGGTGTCTCAGAAAAAGGAGTGATAGTTCCACCGCCAGAGTTAGGTAAAGGATCTCCAAAAATATCTAATCCACCACCTCCAAATGTAATCGTACTTGACTCAGGATTAATCTGAGTCTCCCCCTCAAGGCATGTTGGCGATGTACCAGCAGGACAAGAGAATGAGACTGATGATCCCGAATTAGCGAGCTCATAAATACTTCCGGACTTCGGATCGTATACGGCACAATAATCATTCTTCCCTTCTTTATTATCCCCACCAAAACGGGCCTTATATCCATCGTTATCATCATCAACAACATAGCTTGTCACCGGATCAGCATTGTCGTATCCGTTCTGAACAAGAATACTGGCCGCTTCGATGCGCCAGTCCTTTGAATTATAGGCACCATCTCCATTGTAATCACACCGAGCCGCGTTACAGTCCTTCCTTTTTAAATACCAGGTATAATACAGTGACTCCGACGGGTTACTAAAATAAATCGGCATGGCACGCGCGGTAATTTTCTCTCCACTCTTTGGATCTGATGGTGAGAAGAAAATCGAAACTTCGGGCGTGGTCTTCTTGCCGCTATTCACATTGAAGCTCTGCATGGTGTCCCGAACACTGTCACCATTAATGTTGTAACGCTGCTCAAGCTTATTGGCCACCTTCCCTACCGAAGGAACTCCTGCCGCTTGTATTGATGAGAAAGGCGCAAAAAAAACTCCGACTAAACCGAGAACAGCTAACTGCTGTCGTATTCTTTTCTTGAGTACCATTTTACTCATATTTTGATTTATCACACCTAATAGAGAACTAAGAAAACCAAATCAACAAGGAAAAAAAGAATCCAATTCGCCAACCATGATGCGTATATCGAGCGAGAAAAATAAGCTACCGCTCCTGAAAACAAACTCGCGTAACAGAGAACCGCGTACTGCCATGAGAAACCGCTCGAGAGGCCAATGAAACCTACGAAGAGCACTGACTGAAGTACAATAGCGAGCGGCCCTAATGAACCAAGCCACAGCTTCATAACCAGTCCGCGAAAAAACACTTCATACAAAAGAGCAATTCCACCAACCGCTATAACTTCATAGGCAACAAACCACAGAAAACTTCTCTCCATAAAGGGAGGGAGTTGATATGCTAATCGAAAACCCTCTATTGGGAGAAGAAAGTACAGAAAGACCCCACCTGCCGCTACCATCACGCCTCCCCAAAAGAGCGCCGGCAACCAACGAGCCTCTTGCATACCAAGAGATGACAGAGGTTCTTTCAATATCATTTTACAGTAAATCATCGGGAGTACCAAGAGAAAAATGATACTCGCGATAACTTCCTGCGTAATCAAATCAAGCGACTGACTCTCAGGAAGACCATACAAAAGACTAAGCGACACAAAAACGAACAAGGTCGTCATGATCGTTTTCTCTTTTTGCGTCGGTAAAATTTTCTTCATATTCGAAATATCTTTACTCAAGTCCGTGCGTGACACAAGCGCGGTACTCATCTGTTTCGCTCTCTATTCTACGCTCATTTCTTGGATTTCCCAGGAACCATCCCCGAAAGAGCATACTGCTTTTCTCGAAAATATATCCCCATAATAACACCCAGACCCACCGGCAAGACATTCAACAAAGACGCAAAACCCTCCACACCCGTCGAAAAAACAAGCGCCCCACCGGCCTGAAACAAAAATACTGCCTTTGGTCGAACCGTCAGATCATCTTTCATTAAAAACAAAAAAAATACGAGCAGACTACAACAAAAAGCCAATACAGCGCTCACACCCGGAATCATTCCAATCACCGCCACATCCAAAAAATCTTTAAACCCAGCAACCATAAGTGGCCCTGCGTATGCCCAAAGACGAACCTGTTTTTTCTGCTTTGTTTCTCCTGATGCTGATAATTGTTGTTGGCGCACACGCTTCTCAATCGCTGTGTTTCTCATCGCTAAACGTTCCTGGGTAGCCTGTTCTATCCGGCTATAATCCTTCTCTGACTGAAGCGACGGAGTTGCCATATATTTCTCTCTCCACAATATTGAACATTCTGTTCCTACTATGCCTGAACCCCAGAATCAAAGTCTCGTTTAGCTTGATCAATTTCAAGAAGCTGTCTGGGATCAGACGTAATAATCTGATCCTCGCTAAACGAAGCCATTACTCTGATGGCCGCGTGTTTGGTTCCCGCGAAAAATATCCCCTCTCCAACTGCTGACTCAAGCAAAAGAAACTTTTCATGGTCTGTCAGATAAAATGTCTCGGACACCGTATCAATAGAAGCAGGCGATTGACGTAACAAAAGCTGGAGCGAAGAATTGGTGACAATCGATTTCCCGTGCCGCGAATTCATGAAGTCACTAATATCCTGTGTGATGGTTGTCAGTCCGGTATAGTATTTTCGACACCGTTTCGCGATACCAAACAGAAAGGCTGCCGCATCGTCATGTTGCATCATCACCCACGCCTCATCCACGACTACTACACGCTTTTTCATTTCCGTTCGAATTTCATTCCAAATAAACTGGAGAATGATATACATGGCAATTGGGCGAAGTTCCTCCTCCAGATCACGAATATTGAAAACAACCAACTGGTTATTCAGCATCACATTCGACTGTTTGTTCAGAAAACCGCCGAAAATACCCTCCGTATATCGTTCCAACCGTATTGCTAATGATTCCGCTCCATCCATATTTTGCAAAACTGCGTACAGATCGGACATGGTCGGATACGATGATGCCGTCAGTTTGGCAAAATCAGATTGCGCGGTAATATCACGGATGGCATAGGTTTCACGAATGGCACGATCAAGAATAGAATCTTCCTCCGGGGTCACCATACCCAACATCAAATGCAGCAACCCAACCAAGTTGGCAATATTACTCCGAAGCACGCTCTCCGCGTCATCTTCATCATTTTTCTTCGGCAAATCAAACGGATTGAGGTGCACTGTTGAGTTCAGAGCGATTTTCATAAAACTCCCCCCTACCGTCTCGCATAGGTGTTTGTATTCATTCTCTGGATCCAGAATAATAACACTCGCCCCAAACATCATGGAACGCAGCACCTCAAGCTTTACTGCGTAGCTTTTCCCGGCACCAGATTTAGCAAATACCACCATATTCGCATTCTCCAGCTTGAAACGATCGAAAAGAATCAGAGAATTATTATGGAGATTGATGCCATACAAAATACCATCACCCGATGACAAATCAGATGAAACAAAAGGAAACGTAGTCGAAAGCGGTTCGGTATTCAGATTGTTTGCCACATCCAGCATATCCGTTCCAAGGGGTCTCGTAGAAGCAAAACCCTGGTCCATACGAAGAATAGCTGGTTTGACATACACCAATTGCGCCTCAAGAAGCGATTCCACAGCGCTTGATTTTTCACTGAGATCATCTTGATCTTTTCCGTACACCGTTATATAGAGTCCGAAACGAAAGAACTTCTCTGTCCCCTGTTGCAATTTATCACGGAGAGCCTCTATATCTTGGAAGGCTGTCTCCAACATTGGATCACGCACTTTCCCCCCCTCAGCCTCAATAGATATCTGTGACTGCACCTGAGTAGACGATTTCCGAAGTTGCTTCAAGATATTCGCCGTATCAACCGGATGGACAAAAAGAGCCGTGTCCATGGAAAAATCGAGATTGATAATCGGGGAAAACCAATTTGTCGAGAGATAGCGCGGGTAGGCGATGACAAAGTATGTTCGCACAAATACATCGCCAACTTGCATAACATTCGGACTCAAGCGTACTGCTGGAGGCGCGATCAAGTCGCGCACCGTAGCCACTCCTTTCTGATAGAGCGCTTCTGTATCACGCGTCGTCATAGAACCCAAAGACAAATCAGCGTCCTGAGTATTCTCGTTTGCCTTCTGATTCCTCAAACTAAACAAATTCATGTTTTTTTTCTATCCGATTAAGCGCCTCTACTTCAGCTCTATCTGATCAATATTCTTGAGAATAGCGGAACTGAATACTGACGGATTATAGCTATTGTAAAGCAATTCTATGACTTCTTCCGTTTGAAGCATGGTGACATGAACCCCTGTCGCTGATAATGCCGCGGTAACATGTCCAACTCGCTGCAATAACTGGCTTCGATAAGTCTGGAAAAGCTCTGGTCGATTTTCAACCGCTTCTTTTGATTTGAACAATCCAAATAATTTATCCTTCAAACCACCCCTCTCATCTTCTACCGCTGAGAATGGTACAACGACATAAAAGTATTTTGACATAATACTCGAACTCTCGGTCAATTCCTTCACAAATTTTTTATACCCCGAAATCTGAAATCTCAGTAAATCGTTTTCTTGCTCTTTTTCGCGCGCGGACAAAAGAGTAAGATATGGCTCGATATTCAATCTCCGAGAACTCACGACCATTTGTACGGGAAAATCCAATGAATTGAGGAAATTTTGATACTGCAGAATAATACCCTCCTGTTCATCTGAGGATTTCAAATCAAAATTCAAAGAGGAGACCAGGAGTATTCCCCGGAGCGAACCATTTTTGAGTATTACTACTCCATCACGGATTTCATCGACATCGACGTACTGCTGAGTGCTGCTCTTTGAAGATGTTCCGGGATTCTGATTTTTTGGATTTAAGAATTCCATGTTGCTCTCTTGATATATTTTTTATTCTCGATAAAGCCTAACTCCCTGAAAAAAAATTATTTTTCAATATGTCGATCAAGGACCGAAGCCAGAGCCTTCAATTTTGCTTCGGTTATCTCTCGTGATCCACTCGCGGATTCAACAATGGCTGATCCGGGTCGCTTCATCACTACCGTCGGAGTATTCGTGACATGTACTGGACGTTCCCATACGGATACCTTAGGACGAAAAAGAAAAAAGACACCATGGAAGACAAATTTCACCATTGGCATACCAGATGGGCGGTAAAACGCAAAGGCAAGAAAAGTCAGGGCGGTTGGTCCGCCAGCAATTAAGAAAAGTTGAAAATCGAAAGTCGTGTACATGACCAAAAGTACCGCGCACATCCCCAGAAGCCAACCGATATGCTTCCAGGTAAACGGCCCGACAATCTTGTCTTCAACATCAATATACTGCGGGACTGATGATTGCATCATACAGACTCAAAAAAAGTATACCACACAATGCCTCTATTCCTCTCTCTCTGGTAAGTCACGATGGGTAGGATCGATGCGATACGGCTTCGGAATATAATTTAAGTTTACATCTCGCTTCGGTGCCGGTGCCGGATGAGGAGGGTTATTGACAACAGGAGAAGCTGTATCCATTTGAACTGTTGACGCTACGGGTGGTACGGGTGATACAGAAACATCAGTCTTTCCTGACAGAAGAGGTCCGGAATTCTTTGCCGTTTCCTGGTTGTATGACTGAATTTCCTTTTCTACAGGCAATACATGCTTAGAAGAGAAATGGAGCATACCGAGGGTTTGATTGGATGGGGAGAATTGAGCCTTATTCAGCACATGCAAGGATCCAGTTTCGCCTAACACTGGTCGAGGTATTTCTTTTTCTGGAGGTACAATAGACACAATCTGCTTCTCTTTCATTGGGACTGGCATCGGCAGAGGAGGTGCGATAGGAGCAAGAGGAGCAAGAGGAGCCTTCGATACCAGGGATTTCTCTTGCTCTGATTGTGGATTCTTCGAACCAAGAACGGGTGGAAAAATAAGTACCTGATGTACAGTATCAATTTCTACGGCCTCACGATCCTCAATAGAACGCAAGAGAATCTCAATACGTCCATGTTCTTCACCTGTCAATCTCAGTCCATTCTGAGAACGAAACAAAAATTGTCCTCGCAATATCGCATCATGATAACCAACACCGAGTTCTTCGCGATAACACTTCAACCAGTTTATAAGTGACCCACGAACAAGCTCCGTGCTGGTCTTCAACTTAATGCGGGTTTCAGTGATTGTTTGCTGCCCAAGTTGAGGATATTTTGAAAGCGCTTCCAAGAGAGTCATGCGTATGGTTACAGGAGCATCTTCCTCTCCAGCCTTCTCTTCTTCTTTCGGAACGATAGTCAGGACGTCACTCTTAATCACCTCCAGTATTTCTTCACAACGTGAGGTGTTTTTCGTGTCAAATTCCTGACACCAGGCAACAAGTTCCGCCCGAGATTGTGTTTCGTCCCACTCTCGAAAGATGAGCTTTCTCACCAACACTGAGACGAATGCGGTAGTCGATTGGTCAAAACCAAATCGTTCAGACAGAGCCTTGAGCGCGAGAGGCAATTCTTCAGAGGTCAGCAGATTACGAGAAAACTCAGGAAGCTCGCGAAATGCCCTCCACATAGACCGATATGCCTCGAAATCAGACTCGTCATAATAGCCTGCTAACAAAGGATAAAATTCATTGGGAAGCTCAGTTTGCATATTCCTCGGAAAAAATTAGGCACGACGATTATTCCGTTGACCGACTTCTCGTAGCTTCTCTCTCTGACTCTGGGCGGCGCTTGGAGAAGTATTTGGACTCGGAGCAGCAGAAGGGGTTGGCGTTGGGATAACTCCAGCTTGAGTCCACTTGTCCTGATCTGCAGCAGACATTCTTTCCATAGTTTTCTCGTAATTCGTCTTGTATTTATTTGCGTAATCTTGCATATAGGCTTGCAATTCTTTATCTGTTCCCAGGGCATCATGGACACTACTCTGCTTCGCCAGATCAAGGAATGAAAGCTTGCCGATGGTATCATTGTAAACATCCTTCCGAATCTTCGCCTCATCTGGCGTAGCACCAGTTGCAGCCACCCGATTGGTTTCCATTTTGATACGATAATCCGCGAAAGATTTAATTTGTCCTTCACCGCGCATCTTCGAGGAGAAGTCTCGATAGAGATTTGAGCTCTCGTCGACTACATAGCTGCCATCCGCATTTTTTATGGCATTATTGTCCGCGTCACGCTGAGCAAAAGCCTCGCTATTAAGCAGATTTTGAATACCATCAGCATCCATTCTGAAGGCTCCTGACCGCGCATTCTCAAGGAGTTTACCCGTCTCTCGTGATGCGTTCTTCCCGAGTGCCTCCAAGGCCTTTACTGCTTTCCGGAGGTCCTCCGGATTGGAGATTGCTTTATTTTCAGACAATATCATCGCAGCGGCTGCAGCCTTCACTTTGTCACCACTATCCAAATTCTTCAGCAACTCAGAGTTACTGACATTTCTCTCTCTATTTGCCTTGGCTGCTGCAATAATCTGATTCTGTTGAATATCCGCCTGCGCCGCAGAGCGACCAGCGAATCCACCACGACCAAACCCCTCCATACGCGCTTCGGTATTCTTACTCTTCTCAGACCAATATTTTGGAGTAAGTATTTTAGTATATTTGTTCCCCTCTGCTCGCTGTTTTAACCCGGAAGTAAGTCCCCGTGTAATTGAATTATTGTAAAATCCCCCTCTCTTCCCCCAAGCCATCATCTTGTCATGTACTTTCTTGGCTATACCCACTCCAGCTACCTTGGCGCTCAAGGCAACCGAAATCGTCATCATAATCAAGATAATAGGAATAGCGGATTTCATCATGACCCCAAATATAGCTGTCAATCCAGCGTCACCAGCTACCGTGGATGCCTCGGTGGATATGGTGGTGTTATATGACCCCATAACATTGGCAAATCGGATGGAAACGAGTAACATCAACATCGCCGCGGGAGCAAAAACAAGATTGCCGACTAATTTTTTCCACCACTCATCAGCATAGCCACTCAGGCCAGGGACGAATTTCATAAATCCAATCGGCGAAAAAATCACCAAAACTACCAAAGAAACCACTCGAATGACAAATAAAACAGCAAGAATAGCCAACGCCACGGCAAATAAAAACATGAAGATAATTGCTACAACAAGACGCGAAACAGTCGCACTTGAACCCTCTGTTCCCAGAAGTAACTCTTCCATATGAGCTGCACCCAGGAGAGATTTACTCGTAGCCTCAGACAGCGTGCTCCCTCCGCCTGACCCCAAGATTTGCTGAATAAAGAAATAGGTTGGGACATTAGAAACATCAATCAATACCCGAGAGAGAGGAAAACTAAAATTCACAAAGAGTGCCATCAAAATAATACTCAACAGCGTTTTTTTTGCGTTATAACTGCTCAACTGGAAAACCATCGAGAAGGCTCCGATCAACAGCATCAGAATGAAAAAGATATTACAGAAATCACGGATGAACTTCCAGAGCTCATAAATCTCCGGATGATTCAAAAGTCCCGTAGGACCAGAAATAAGGTCTGCATTGACCGCGAAACCAAACAGGGCAACCGCCACTGTGACAAACCAGGTCAGCGGAGTAAAAACAAGCGTATAGAGTATCCATGATACGGCGCCCTTAATACCACTCAAGATTGCTCCAAAAAAACCGCCACCGCTATCTTCTTTCGGAGCATCACCCGCCGCAAGACCTATATGCGGAGCCAACCAAAAAAGAGCACACAAAAAAAACACCACTCCAAAAAATATGTATACCTTTTTGTTTCTTCCCATAGACAATTTCATTTACAGTATACCCTAAAAGAAATGAAAAAAAAAGAATACACGTGACTCGATACATCACGCGTATTCTCTCTCACAGACAACACTTTGTTGTCATGGTTATGCTCGCTAATAAATAAAGCCCTTGATTGCCCTGCTCGAAGCCGAGAGAGTGCGCCGACTCATCTTCCCCCACCGAACATAATTCATCTCGCTCACGGTAATTGTGTCGCCATTCACCTTTTCCACCAGAGCCACATGCCCATAGTACCGGTTTTCAGTGGTCACCATGATAGCTCCTGGCCGAGGACTTCTTCCTGTTTTGTACCCCAATGATTTTGCGTTATACAACCAAGTTCCCGCGTTCCCTCCCCAAGGAACATAGCGCTTCTGCGAAACATACCAGGTACACCATCCATATGGAAACCGATGTCCTGTGCCCGCGCGTCCATCCAGTGTTCGGTATCCTGAAATATCCGTTGCGGTACCACCACCCGTGGTGGCATATTGCCTCCGAGCAAGACTTCCCGCATTTGCAGTTGCACTTGGCGAAACAGGCTCGTCCTTCTGACCATCCGGAATAATCAGTGAGTCTCCAACCGCAATCTCGCCATTCGCTGGCAAACTATTAAATGAAATAATCTTCTCTTTCTCTGCCTTGTATTTTGATGCAATCGATTCCAGAGTATCTCCTTGTCTTACCACATACGAAAGGCCAGCTACTGGCAAAATAAAGATCTGGTCCCCTGGTTTAATCTCATCTGGATTATCAAGATCATTCGCCCATAAGATGGTATTCGCTGTAATACCGTATTGAGCCGCAATACCACTCACCGTATCCCCGGAGAGTACAGTGTAAATTTTTACTCCACCATCTTCTTCGGGATCCTTTGCCATAGCCGAATGACTTCCTGCTTGCAAGGAAAGCACCATCTGATTTTGGAGAGAAACGCCATCAATATCAAACAGCGTCGTATCATCTTTCTGGTCTGGGTCGGCACTAAGATTCACAGCCGCCAATGGCACCAGTGACAAATTTTCTTTTCTTCCTACCTGAGCAGCTGTGTGAGTCAGCGCTCCGTCACCCAATTCCTGTTGTCCATCAGCATACCCAAAGAGCAAGGAATTCGCGTCTTTCCCATGAGAAAAATTAGTGGCAGAAACAAGAAACGCGCTCGAAGCCACAACCGAGAATGTAGCGTAATTCCGAAACCAATGTACCACACGATACCCAGATGCCTCTTTAATGAAAATCAACACCTTGGATTGTCCATGATGCAGTTTCGTATGAAGACGAGACAGCAGGTCAGTCAGACCTGCTGGTTCACGTAGAGCCACATCATCACCATCTGTCGGCTTTTCGTCTTCACCCTTTTTTTTGAAGAATGTCGGGAAACGAATACTCGTTTTCCTTTCTTTGGAACCAGCCTGAGTCCACTTGATACTCCATCAGTACCAAAAGTGAACATGGAGCTTTTTCCCTAAGAATTACACAACAGATTCTACCCTATCCCCACTCTACCGTCAACTCAAAATGTGCCCGTTTTCTTGTTTTTTGCCTATATAGAAGTATTTATTCTGTGGATAACTCCTCCTCACTCCTCTCATTTTTCAGAAAGCATGTTTTCCGCGGTATACTAACAAGATACACCGCATCCTTAACCACAAAAATCATTTTTTATCTCCGCGAGACGTTTCCGTTCTCCTGAACACTTCATCATATATGCCCCCACTCTTTCAGAAACCATCTACCCAACTCGAGAAGCAAGCCAAACAATTTCTGGACCACCTCGAAATTGAAATGGGGCGTTCTCTTCGAACACTCGAGAGCTATGCCCACTGTCTCACCCAATTCATTGCAATCACCGGACTTCAAAAACCAGAGGACATCACACTTGATATCATACGTGAATATCGACTCACCCTGAATCGAAAAGAAACGAGACAGGGCAACACCCTCAAAAAAAATACCCAAAATCATCATGCAGTCGTCCTTCGCTCTTTTCTCAAATTTCTTACAAAACAAGACATTGCGACACTATCTCCGGAAAAAATAGAGATCGGACGCACTCCGATACGCCAGGTAGACTTTCTTGAACCAGATGAAGTAGAACGGCTGATCCTCGCAACGGCTGGTTCCACGCTTCGCTCATTACGTGACCGAGCCATACTTGAGCTCCTCTTTTCTGCCGGACTCCGTGTCTCCGAACTCACAAATCTTGATTGCCAACATATCAACCTGGAAAAAGAAGAGTTCTCTGTCCGCGGCAAAGGAGAGAAGCTCCGTATCGTCTTTATTTCCCCTTCTGCCAAAGGCGCGCTCGAACGCTATCTCAACAAACGGTCTGATACTGACCCAGCGCTCTTTGTCGCACTATCTCCCAAAAATTCCCTTCATCCTTCTGACCACGAACGCGAAAGTTTACGCCTGACACCTCGAAGTATTGAGCGTATCGTCAAATACTATGCCACCAAAGCCGGTATAGTAAAAGACGTTCATCCGCATACGCTGAGACACACCTTTGCTACCGATCTCCTCGCCAATGGAGCGGATATCCGAAGCGTCCAAGCCATGCTTGGGCACGCCTCTATCACCACCACCCAAATATACACTCACGTCACTAACGAACATCTCAAAGAAATCCATCGGGCATTCCACGATACACGACGAAAGAAGAAATAACAGGTACCGAACTCCACTTCACTCGAGCTCCGCTTGAACATGAAAACGCACTTGGCAGTAGATACCTCATTTTTCCAAAAAGAAATCTCAAAAAAACCGCTCCTTTTATTGGGAGCGGTTTTTTGTTGAGTAGCTTGGGATTCGGTATCCACTCGAATCAAGATACCTATTTCTTCAGGGCCTCTTCCACTGCTGGCATCATATCTTTGTAGCTATATGCCCCAGCAAAATTCGTGGTATTGACGAAAAAGCTTGGTGTTCCCTTAAAGCCAATCTGTTGAGCAATTGCCATATCACCCGCGATACGATCATCATATTTCCCACTCTCGAGACATTTCTTCATATCGTCTGTTTTGACGGCACTCTTCAAGAAATCCGCCATATCACCCGCCTTAGACACGTCATTCTTCACCTTATTATTCACGAGATCAAAACCCGCAGCTGACATCAGGAGATCATGTACCTCCCAAAATTTTCCCTTTTCTTTCGCGCAGTACAATGCCTTTGTGGCAAGCTCTCCATTCCCATGTCCATTGGCATATAACCAAACATAAGCTGCTTTTCCAGAGTCAACCATTTTCTTCATTTCTGGTACTGGTGGCAAATAAGTGCCGCCATCTTTCTCCAGAGTAAATTGCGCCCCAGCCTGCTTATTGAGTTCTGGATTTTTACCAGAAGCAACGTGACAAAACGGACAGCTTGGATCACTAAATTCGACAAAAAGCACCTTACTCTCCTTCTTTCCAAACATGATATTCTTGTCCGTAAAAAGTGCCTTGATCTGATCAAGGCTGACGTTTACCGCATCCGGCTGCTTGGCTGTCTGATCAGTAGCTGCGGAAGGACCCATCTGCCCCGTCACTTTGACTCCCCGAGCTGAAACATAAGCGAGAGTACCGGAAATAATCAGACATCCGAGCAAAACTGCTCCAGCAATGGTCAAAGCATCCTTACTCGTCGATCTTGACTCGACAACGTCATCCACATCGTCCCATTTCTCTTCTTCCATATTTTTCAGTTATCACTAATTACCCCTCTTAGTATACACGTTTTTAGACAATCCAAAAAGAAGCGGCATCCTCATCAGGATGCCGCTTCTCACGCTTCTCGTAAAATTTCTACTTCTTCCGCACCGAGCGGACACGATCAGTTTCAGTCAGCAGTTGCTTACGTAAGCGCACTGAGAGTGGTGTCACTTCAAGATATTCATCTTCATTCATCACTTCAAGCCCGCGCTCGATAGAAATTTCCCATGGGGGTGTCAAGCGGATAGCTTCATCGGTACCTGAAGAGCGCATATTCGTCAATTGCTTCCCCTTAATCGGGTTGACGGTCATATCCATACCCTTGATAGCATTTCCCAACACCATACCCTCATATACTTCCGTACCCGCTCCAATATAGAGTGTCCCGCGCGTCTGAAGATTATTGAGTGAAAATCCAAGCGCTTTTCCGGTCGCCATCGAAATCATCGAACCAACATCACGCCGTTTGATTTCACCCACGTGCGGACGGAAACCGATCACCCGAGAATAAATAGTGCCTTCTCCCTTCGTATCAATCGTAAATTCACTCCGATAGCCCAGCAATCCGCGTGTCGGCACCTCAAAAATCAAACGCTGATACCCACCCGATCCGGCTTTGATTTCTGTCATAACACCCTTACGCTTCCCCATCTTCTCAATCACGACACCGGTCACGCTCGCAGGACATTCCACGGTCACCTCTTCATATGGCTCAGACTTCACTCCATCAATATCTTTGATAATCACTTGTGGTTGAGAGACCTGCATTTCAAACCCCTCACGTCGCATGTTCTCGAGCAGAATAGCGACATGGAGTTCTCCACGACCATACACCTTGTAAGTACCATCACCAAAATCAATCCTGAGCCCGACATTGATCTCAAGTTCCTTCTCCAAACGTTCACGAATTTGCTTATTGGTCACAAATTTCCCTTCTCGACCGGCAAATGGTGAGTCATTCACAATAAAGTTCAGAGAAATGGTTGGTTCATCAATAGCGATGGCTGGAAGATTTTGCTGCTCCAAAGAAACGGCTAATGTATCCCCGATTTCAACAGTCGGCAGTCCGGCAATCATCACAATGTCACCAGCCTCTACCTGCGTGGCCTCAACACGTTCCATACCCCGAAAGGTAAACAGCTTCGCTACACGCCCCTGGACACATTTTCCAACATCATTTTTGACATAAATGGAATCGTTCACTTTCAGTACACCGGAATACATACGGGCGATTGCCAAGCGACCCACAAAATTGTCGTAGCCCAGATTAAACGGCTGAGCGAGAAATGGTCCTTCAACGCTTCGTTCCGCGTCACAAGCCGGTGGGACATTCTTCAAGATAGTATCGAGCAGTGGCTCAAGATTCTTTCGCTCATCATTCAATTGATGCATCGCGACTCCATCACGACCAACGGCGTACACCACGGGAAAGTCCAATTGTTCATCCGTCGCGCCAAGATCAAGAAACAACTCATACACCATCTCGGACACTTCTTCTGGGCGAGCAGCTGGCTTGTCAATTTTGTTCAAAACAACAATCGGACGAAGCCCAAGCTCAAGTGACTTCTTGAGCACAAAGCGTGTCTGAGGCATCGGACCTTCCTGCGCATCCACTACCAGAATAACATCGTCAATAGAACGCAAGACTCGTTCCACTTCTGATCCAAAGTCTGCGTGTCCTGGCGTGTCAACGATATTAATCTTCGTGTCTTTGTAGAAAATAGAGCCATTTTTCGCGTAAATAGTAATTCCTCGCTCTCGCTCGAGTGCATTGGAGTCCATAGAGCCTCCATCCTCAGCCACCATGCCGGTCTCACGCATGAGGGCATCAGTCAGGGTAGTCTTGCCATGATCCACATGGGCGATAATAGCAATATTGCGTATTTCCATAGGTATATTCTCAACGAAAAAATAAGAAGCTAAAGGTCAAAAAAAGAGGCGTCACCGCTCTCTATCAAAATGAGTATACCGATTTTCTCACTTTTAGTCAACTCCGTCCGACTACGTATAAAAAAAGACGCCAGCCAAGAAACAGCCAGCGTCAAAACTTGATCGCTTCCGCGAAATCAGTGCATGCGTCCCCCTCGTTCGGGGAACATGATAATCTGGGCGCCCGCAGTCCCACACGCGCTCCGTCCATCGGAACAAGCCGGAGCAAACACGGCCACCTCTCTGAGAAAGACAGCTTTGAGAACTTCCAGAGCCAATTCAATCAGGATGGGAGAAACCCAATCTTCCTCAGGGCTGATTTCCATTTCTTTTGCAAGTTCCGGAAAGAAGAGGTTGGAGAATCGCTTCCCGAATTCAATGAAGGGGCGGCTTTCTTCCGGAAGCCTGCTGCCATCAGCGTCACCAATTTCGATGATCATAGCCTGTGACAGCCACCGTGTATTGGTTTCCGCCGACAGCGAGATCCCTACCCTTAGCAGGTTCTCGAAATACGTTCGCATGCCAAGCTCCCAGAACAGGAAGAGATCATACAACGGATATTCGAACTCATCGATTACGATGGGCGATTTTTTTTCGGCGAGCAGATGCCCAAAGTTTTTTCGAAAGGCCGCGAAAGCAGCACCGTTTGTTTGCGCAGATGCTGCTTTGTTTTTCACGACCTTCTCCTTTTTATAAGAACTAGAAAGTACATGTTAGCATATATTTACTTTTCTGTCAAGCACTGAGACAGCGCCTCCTAATGCACTGTGCCTGAAACATACTCCGATGCCACGCTCACCTTTCTCAAGCGTCGTTCTGCTTTCCTCCCTTGCTTCTGTCTCACACGAAACTCTGGCTCAACGTACGCCGGTAAGAAAACCGCGCTCCGCTCCAAGAAAAGATCAGTAATCGCAAGCAAAGCTATCTCTACAAGACATGCCAGAAGCGCATCTTGCGAACGAGAAGACTCACTCAGACGCGCTCCATAAAAATCCCGAAGAAACATCTTGCTCCACGCTAACATCCACTTGGCCTCATCGGTTAAGCGGTGGGTCGCAAGCCACAAAGGTTGATTTTCTTCCCAAAGCTGCTTGTCCTCTCGCTTAAAACAGGTCAGAAATCGACTGCGCCAGTCACACTGTATCACGCGGGGAATAAGACCCTCGCGTACCAAAAGCTGAGACAAGCCTTGAAACCAAATATGAAAAAGAGGTTTCAGAGCTCTCGCTGTGTACCGCTCATACGTTCCTACTCTCGGCAACAATGTGTTCATGCTCCTCTGAAATACGGCGAAGAGAGCTCCTTTTTCCGTCATACCAGATACTAATCCGGACACCATCTGCCTGTGCATATTTTTCTCCTCGATTGTCTAAGAACTTCTCTTCTTTCAGATATCACACTTTACCCCCTGAAGCAATCTCTTCCGCGAATGGAACAAGAGGTAAAATCAGATTTATACCCATTATTCTCCTATGAAAAAGAAGAAGAAAAGGGTTCCTACGGCGAGAGTCATGACTCCACATGCTAGTTTGACAAAAAAATTGGAGAGGAGACCGTTCTTATATTCCCCCATAATCTGTTCATTGTTCCCCACCCTCACAAGCAGGAACAGAAGTGGCACCGCTGCTACGCCATTGAAAACCGCCGTGAATATCAATGCCTTAATCGGATCCAGTCCGATGAAATTCATAGCTAATCCGATGAAAGTAGCCAGAATAATAATGATATAAAAACCACGCGCTCGGTGAAATTTATTGTGCAGCCCTTCTTTCCATCCTAAAGCCTCACTCATGGCGTACGATGATGAGCCCGCGAGAACCGGAACCGCCAAAAGACCCAGACCAATAATCCCAACGGAAAAAATCAACTTGGCTATCAATCCAGAATTCGGAAAACTCTGTACCAGCGGCTCAATAGCTCTCGCGGCATCAGCAGCCGAGTCAATTTCCAATATCCCATTTTTGAAAAGTGTTGATGCGCACGCAATCACGATAAACCAGGCGGTCACGCTTGCGAGTGTCATTCCAACGAAATTATCAATTCTCAAATTACGAAGAAAGCGCTTGGTTGGTTTGGGCTCCTCGCCAATTTTTGATTTATTGTGCTTGGCAATTTCTTCTTCAACAACCTCAGAGGTATCCCAAAAGAACAGGTAAGGCGAGATGGTTGTTCCCAGCACCCCCACAAAAATATATATCATTTCGGAAGTAATTTTCGACGGCAGAGTAAACGTGGAGCGAAATATTCCCCCCCAATCCTGTCCAACCATAAAGACAGTGATTGGGTACACAAGGAGCGTTAATGCCAACCACTTCAGTATCTTGGCATAGGTCTTGTAATTCACGAACACCATCAAAAGAATAATGAGGATCGCAAAACAAATCGCCAAAATCGCGAATGGAACATCAACAAATAATTGCGCGGTCGCGGCCATTGCCCCCAAATCAGCACCGATATTAAGCGTGTTAGCAATCACAACCAATCCGACTGATAGATAGAGGAGCTTTTTGCTGTAATGTTCTTTAATGACCGCGGCCAAACCCATACCCGTAATGGCTCCTATACGTGAGCAGCTCTCCTGAACAGCGAGTAGAATAGGATAAATAAAAGGAAATACCCAAAGTAAACCAAAGCCATGTGCCGCTCCGGCCTGTGAATATGTCGCGATACCCGACGGGTCATCATCAGCCGCTCCGGTCACGAGTCCGGGTCCCAAGACACGCAAAAAACGATTGTACCGCTTGTAATTCAATACACTTTTTCCAAAATGAAAGGCCTGTCGTTCTCTTTTTTTCAGCCCACGTCGGAAATTTTTTTCTATCGCAAAAAAACGATTCACACGCGTGAGATTCAAAGAATAAGCTCTATTTCTCTTCTTACTATACCACAAATGATTAAAGTGCCATCAATAAGTTTTTATCAATACATCCTTCTCCGCAACGCAAAACGCTGCCTCCAAGAGCAGCGTCTGCGGACCATTCCTGTGACATGATTCTCGTAAACGACTAATATTCGATATAGCGAACTACGTCTGCTTTCTCACGCAAATCAGCAATCAATTTCTGTGCTTCTGTATTAAACTTCGTCGATTGCAGCTGGTCTCGAACCTGATTCTTCAGTTCAGCGGCATTCATGTTTTTTGTCGGAGCGAGTTTATTCTCCTTCACATACTGCTCAATCTCTTCATCACTCACTATCATTTTGTCGCCCAGTATGTGTTCAATCTGCTTTTTCATCAGAATCTGCTCCAGCAGGTCCTCCCTGGTTACACCCTGTTGTGCCAGTGCATCATCGAGCGTCCCTCCTTGCGAGACAATCTGCTCCTCCGTCTTTTTGAGTTCCGCGTCGATATCCGCTCTCTTAATAACCACCTTCAATCTGTGCACTTCATCGGTAATCAGTTTTTTCATAATCATATTCTCGAGCACCTCTTTGCCTCCCTGCTTTTCAAGCTCTTGTATGACACTCAAGCGACTCACCGGACTTCCGTTCACCACGGCAGCCACGAACCACGACTTCTTTTCAAGATACACATAGACTCCCATGCCAATCAGTACCACAAGTAAGACGCCTCCGACCAACATTCCCTTCTCCATCTTCGACACCGAAGACAACACTTTTTTCAGTGTCATTTTGCGGACCTTTCTCGCTGATTTTTCAGAGGAATGCTTCTCCACTACATCTTCTTCCATACATATACCCTTAATAATTGCCAAACCATTGTAGCACGTCACCTCAAAGATGGCTTTTTCCCGAGAATTCTTCTCACTGGAAAGTACCTACGCCTGTTGAGGCTGCGTCTACCGCCATCCTCATGACGCTATTCCCCGATAATATTCACTGATTTCCGAGAGCATTCTTCAGCTCTGTGTTCTGTTTTTTGAGCTCAATCATCCGAAGCTCCCGATCAATCATCAGCGTGTTCATTCTTTCCAGTTCATCCAGTTGTTTCTTCATCTCGGTAGTACGTTTCTGAACCTGCGCCTCAAGATCAGTTTGGGATTGTTGCATATTGTCAGCCAAAGTATTAAATGCATTCGCCACTACAGCGAGTTCATTATTACCAGAGAGAGACACTCTTTGATTCATATCACCCTTTCCAAATCTCGTCACCACTTCGGCAAATGTGATCAGCGGATTGACAATGCTTCTCACCAAAAATCCACTGATTATCAGGTTCGCTATCACAAATATACCTACCACAGCCAAGAGAAGTATATTGGTACGTTCGGTTGTTTTTTCAGCTTGTGTATGCGCTAACCGAATCTCCTCTTCCTCCATATCACGGTATTGCCTCAGAAGAGTGATGATTTCATTCTTTTCTCTCTGAAAATGATTGGTATCTT
>WBZQ01000343.1_pt1 | contig 38736 bp, 36 predicted proteins | sample 5204251 | NCBI WGS metagenome assembly WBZQ01 (sample SAMN12412402, study PRJNA552823) | activated sludge metagenome | isolation source: activated sludge from nitrification reactor of wastewater treatment plant... | place: USA: Virginia | collected 2017-09 | reverse complement strand
GCCACCGGCGCGTCGGAGGTCGTGTCGGTGCCACCGGCGATGCCGGCGTCGATGACGCCGAGGGCGATCTTGTCGGCGACCACGGCGGCCGCCTGCAGCCCGGTGCCGCACGCCTGCTGGATGTCGAAGGCGGGGGTGTACGGCGACAGGGCCGAACCGAGGACGCACTCGCGGATGAGATTGAAGTCACGTGCGTGCTTGAGGACGGCGCCGCCGGCGACCATACCGAGCTGCTCGCCCTGCAGACCGAACCGGCTGACCAGGCCGTCGAGGGCGGTGGTGAACATTTCCTGATTGCTGACCTTGGCGTATGCCTTGTCCTGGCGGGCAAACGGAATCCGATTGCCGCCGAGGATCGCTACCGGACGTTCGCTGCGGGTCTTGGGTGCTTTGGCCACTTCGATCTCCCAGGGTGGTGTTTGGTATCTATAGCGTATTCTTACTCAACAGTAAGTTCGTTGTCGAACGCCCGGCCCGGCGCGCTCGGCAGCTACCATCGCTCGCCGTAGGCGCAAGTGCCCCGCACGTGCCACCCACGACAGGGCACACAAAGGCACGCAGAACAGGAGATCCACAGTGGCCAACACCGGCTTGTACTCGTCATTCGTCCACTCCGCACCCGGCTCGTTCATCGCCAAGCAGGCAGGCCTGCCCGTCCCGCCCACGCTGCGCCGCTACAAGCCGTCCGAACCCGCACTCGCCGGCCCGGTGCTGCTCGGTGGTTCCGGACGTCTCGTCGAGCCGCTGCGCGAGATCCTCACCGGCGCCGACTACACCCTGATCCAGAACGCCACCTCGGGCCGCTCCGCCGACAAGTACGGCGCGCTGGTGTTCGATGCCACCGGCATCACCTCCCCCGACGAACTGCGTCAGCTGTTCGAGTTCTTCCAGCCGGCGATGCGCTCGACCGCCGCCTGCGCCCGCTTCGTGGTCATCGGCACCACCCCCGAACTGGCCGGCACCACCGGTGAGCGGATCGCCCAGCGCGCCCTCGAAGGCTTCACCCGGTCGCTCGGCAAGGAACTGCTCAAGGGTTCCACCGTGCAGCTGGTGTACGTCTCCCCCGACGCCAAGACCGGCCTGACCGGCCTGGAGTCGACGCTGCGCTTCATCCTGTCGGCCAAGTCCGCGTTCGTCGACGCCCAGGTGTTCCGGGTCGGTGCCGCCGACGGCGCATCCGTCGAGTCCTGGGACAAGCCCCTCGACGGCAAGGTCGCCGTGGTGACCGGCGCCGCCCGCGGCATCGGCGCCACCATCGCCGAGGTCCTCTCCCGCGACGGTGCGCACGTCATCTGCGCCGACATCCCGGCCGCCGGTGAGGCCCTCGCCGAGACCGCCAACAAGGTCGGCGGCACCTCCTTCCCGCTGGACGTGAGCGCCCCCGACGCCGGCGCCAAGCTCGCCGAGCACGCCCTCGAACGCCACGGCGGCGTCGACATCATCGTCAACAACGCCGGCATCACCCGTGACAAGCTGCTCGCCAACATGGACGACGCCCGCTGGGATTCGGTGATCTCGGTCAACCTGCTCGCCCCCGAGGCCCTCGTGAACGGCCTGCTGGAGAAGGGCGCCCTGCGTGAGGGCGGCGCCGTCATCGACGTGTCGTCGATCGCCGGTATCGCCGGTAACCGCGGCCAGACCAACTACGGCGCCTCCAAGGCCGGCGTCATCGGCCTCGTCGACGCCTACGCGCCGATCCTCGCCGAGAAGGGCGTCACCATCAACGCCGTCGCCCCCGGCTTCATCGAGACCAAGATGACCGCCGCCATCCCGCTGGCCACCCGCGAGGCCGGCCGCCTGATGAGCTCGCTGCAGCAGGGCGGCCAGACCGTCGACGTCGCCGAGACCGTCGCCTACTTCGCCAACCCGGCGTCGAACGCGGTCACCGGCAACGTCGTCCGCGTGTGCGGCCAGGGCTTCCTGGGTGCGTGATGAGTAAGACGATCACACTCAGCGGCGCCCCCGGCACCGCCTCGATCTACGGCAAAGCGGTCGCGGCGATGCTGCCGGTGATCGGCAAACCCGCCAAGGTCTCACCGACCGCCACGGTCCCCGACACCCGGTACCGGCTCGCCGATGTGCGCGTCGATCCGGCTGCGCTGCAAACGTATTGCCGGACCACGGGGCAGCGGTTCTCCGCGACGGTGCCGCTGACCTACCTGTTCGTGCTGCAGTTCCCGCTGTCGATGAAGATCATGACCGACAGCGCGTTCCCGTTCGGCGCGGTCGGTTCGGTGCACATCGCCAACACCATCGAGCGCAAGCGCGAGATCGGTGTCGACGAGCCGCTGACCATCACCACGCACGCGGAGAACCTGCGCGAGCACCGCAAGGGTCTGCTGATCGACATGATCAGCGAGTTCACCGTCGGCTCCGAGGTTGTCGCGGTGCAGACCGCCACCTTCCTCAAGCAGCAGCGCACCAGCCTGTCCGGCGAACCGCGCGGTCCCGTCCCGAAGAACTCGGCCCCGCCGCCGCCGGACGCCGTGCTGTCGGTGGACCTCGGACGCATCCGTGAGTACGCGGCCGCCTCCGGTGACCGCAACCCCATCCACATGGGTGACCTGCCCGCCAGGGCGTTCGGCTTCTCCAAGGCAATCGCCCACGGAATGTGGAGCGCCGCAGCCGCGCTGGCCAACATCGAGGCCCAGCTGCCCGGCGAGGTGACCTACGACGTGCAGTTCGGCAAGCCGCTGCTGCTGCCCGCCAAGGTCAACCTGTACACCCGGCGCATCGACGGCAAGGGCAACTTCGACATCGAAATCCGCAACCGCCGCAAGGGCTACCCGCACCTGACGGCCACCCTGCGCCACAACTGAACACCGACATGACTGTGGGCCACCGGGAAACCGGTGGCCCACAGCGCTTTCGGTCGGTCCATTCGACGGGGGTGCGGACAACTCCTCACGTGTCCAACCGCGGCCACCGCTACTCCCGTTCAGTTACCGCGAAAGCTCCACAAATCGCTCGGCCGCCCGCGTGCGCCCGGCCCTCGCTTAGTAGGCGTCGCCGGCATCGATGATCAGATCATCCATGCCGCCAGTGTAGTGCATGGCAGGTATGCTGGCATACATGAAGCGGACGACCATCAAGATTCCCGATGAACTCGATGCGCGGCTGCGTCACGAGGCGAATCTGCGGGGTACAACGATCTCCGAGGTCAGCAGGGAAGCATTGGAAACCTTCCTCGGTACGGGGTCACGCAGAAGGCTCGCTGCCGCAGCCGCGGGTCGCAGCGGGCGAAGCGACATCTCTGAGCGCATCGAAGAGATCCTGGCCACAGAGCTCCAGAACGCCGGGGCCGAATCCACAGAAGCCAAACAGTAGTGCCGCTCATCGTCGATGCCGGACCACTGTATGCCTACGTCGACGCCGACGACGCGCACCATCACGCATCGCTGGAGCTTCTCGAAACGCACCCTGGCCCATTGATCGTCCCGACGTTGGTCATCACCGAAGTCACGTATCTTCTCAGCACCAGGCTGGGTGCCGAAGCCGAGGTGCGGTTTCTCGGCGATCTCGCCGCCGGCCATTTCCCCGTCGAACCTGTTGCGGCGGCGGACTGGCTGCGCATCGCGGAGTTGGTGGCCCGATACCGGGACCTGCCACTCGGCACCGCCGATGCGTCGGTGGTGGCCACTGCCGAGCGCCTCGGAGTGCGCACGGTTGCCACTGTCGACCGGCGTCACTTCTCCGTCGTGCGTCCCCGACATGTCAGGTCGTTCGAACTCCTGCCGTAGCCGGCTCTGGGAGCCCCCACCGAGCCACTATGTGCGGTATTGTAGAAACGTTCCTACAAGGGGGTACCAATGGCGACGACATTCAGTGCACGAGAATTCAACCAAGATGTGAGCGGAGCCAAACGCGCTGCCGACAACGGTCCAGTCGTCATCACGGACCGTGGTGAACCCGCATACGTCCTGCTGTCCATTGCCGAGTATGAGCAGATGCGCGATCGGCGAAGCCTGCTCGAGGTGTTGCAGATGACGGAAGACATCGACTTCGAGCCGGTCGTGTCGCGTACGCTGCCCCGAGCGGCCGAACTGTGACCTACCTGCTCGACACCAATGTTGTCAGCGAACTCCGCAAGCAACCGGGCCGGATCGACGACAGCGTCGCGGCATGGGCGGCCGCACAACCGGCGACCGAACAATACCTCAGCTCGGTCACGGTCTCCGAGATCGAACTCGGCATCCTTCGGGTCGAGCGCCGGGACGAGCTTCAGGGCAGGTCGCTACGACGGTGGTTCGACGCCCGCGTCATCAATGCCTTCGACAGGCGCACCCTCCCCGTCGATTGTGAAGTGGCCCGTCGCGCAGCACTCCTACACGTCCCCGACCCCCGTCCCGAACGCGACGGGTATATAGCGGCAACAGCACTCGTTCACGGACTCACCGTCGTCACACGCAATGTTGCGGATTTTGCGCCGATGGGCGTCGCTATCGTCAACCCGTGGCTGATCCAGGAGTAAACCTTGTGATCAGTTCTCGGTGATACCTGAGACCGCGGTTCGGAAATGCAGTTCGCGGTGGTATCGGCAGGCGCTGGAGTTGACCACGCCGAGTGCAGGCAGGTCCGGTGCCAGGTCTTGGGTCCGGCCGCGCGCCGTATCCGGTCCCGTGGGCGAACGGCCGCGGGCTAGGTGGTGGCGCGGTCGGTGCCGACACCCTTGAGGCCGCGCCAGACGATGCCGACGAGCAGGTCGGTGGCGGCGTCGAGGTCGACGTCACCCTCGGCGATGCGGTCGGCGACGGCCTCGGTGGCCCCCACGATGGCGAGCGCGGTGAGTTCGAAGTCGATGTCGGCGGCGCCCTCGACGGTGGTGCCGGCGCGGATCAGTCCGGCGACCATCTCGGTGATCCGTTGGCGGCTCTCCATGACGCGGGAGGTGAAGGCCGCGGTGCCGATGGCGACGCGGTACAGGACCCGCCACGACCGCCGGTTCTCGTGCACGTACCGCAGGAACTCACGGACCACGGTGCGGGCCTGCTCACGCTGGGCCAGGTTCGGGTCGAAACCGACGCTCATCGCCTCGATGAAGCGGCTCGACTCGCGGCTCATACAGGCGCCGAACAGTTCTTCCTTCGAGCCGTAGTACAGGTACAGCATCGGCTTGGAGATCTCCGCCTCGGCGGCGATGGCGTCCATCGAGGTGTCCCGGAAGCCGTGGTCGGCGAATACCCGCACCGCGGCGTCGAGCATCTGCTGTTCGCGTACCGCGCGGGGAAGTCGCTTGGTTCCGCCGACCATATATCCGCCTCATTCCGTGGGTTCACGTGCGTGGCCCTCCACCGCACACGTCAACCAAACTTACCATTCGGTAAGTTCCGGTGGCGAACGAGGCGGCGAATCAGCAGGTCAGGACACCCTTGGCCCGCAGCACCCGCACCACCTTGGTGTCGACGGCGGATTTGCTGAGACGGCCGTCACGGACGGCGGCCTCCAGCGAATCGAGCACTGCCGGCACCTGATCGGTGGTGGTCCACAGCGCGACGTCGACGCCCGCCCGGATCGACAGTACCGCCGCCTGCGTGATCGGGTACTTGGAGCTGATCGCGGCCATCGAGCCGAGGTCGTCGGAGAAGATCACCCCGTTGAACGCCGGGCCGTTGTAGCCCTTGCCGGTGCGCAGCATCCGGATCGCCTTCGCGTCGAGGCTGGCGGGCATGTCGGGCGAGGTCAGGCCCGGCACGATCAGGTGCCCGACCATCGCGGCGGCGGGACCGGGGTTGGCGAGCAGCCTGCGGAACGGCACCAGGTCGCTGTTCTGCAGCGACGCGAGCGGCGGGGTCTGCACCACGCCGAGGTGCGAGTCGCCCGAACCGTGCCCGTGGCCGGGGAAATGCTTGTACACGGGGATGATGCCGGCGTCGGCCAGGCCGCGGGCGAACGCGCCGCCGAAGCGGGTGACGACGTTCGGGTCGTTGCTGAACGAACGGTCGCCGATCACCTCGTTGTCGGATTCATTGCTGACATCGATGGAAGGCGCGAAATCGACGGTCACGCCCAGGCGCTTCATCTGGCGCCCCATCTGCGCCGCGATCGACCGCACCTGCGCCAGCGTCTTGGACTGTGCGAGTTGGCGGGCCGAAGGCGCGTCGATACCGAGGTCCGACAGCCGCGACACCCGGCCGCCCTCCTGGTCGACGGAGACCATCAGCGGGATCTTGGCGCTGCGGGAGATGTTGGCGGCGGCGCCGCTGGTGAGGATCGACTTGTCCGTCCAGCTGCCGATGAAGATGCCGCCGATCTGCTCCGACCGCACCACCTGCCGGGCGTCGGCGGTGCCGGTGACACCGACCATGATCAGCTGCGCCAGTTTCTGCCGCTGCGTCATGCTCTTGAGCTTGGCCGCGCCGCAGCGGTTGGTGAGGGTGGTCAGCGACGGGGTCGCCGAACTCGTCGGCAGCGGTGTGCTCGACGTGGTCGCGGAGGTCCGGGCCGTGGTCGTCTGGGACGAATCGGACGCCGCGACGTCCTCGTCGCCACCGCAGCCGGAGGTCAGTCCCACCCCCAGCGCGAGGGCCGCGGCCAGCACGGTTACGCGGACCGGAGCGGCGGTTCGTGAACGACTCGTGAGAAAGCCCATGGTGGCCAGTCTGTCATGTTTGCCGGTCACCGAGGCGGACCCTGCGCTTCGAATGGGGTCGCGCGGCCACCGCGACCTGGCATTTCGGTGCCCGCAATTCTCACCCGCGGGAGCCGTGGATCGCGACTTCGGCGCGCTGTCCCGGTTACCGCGCGTGCGACTGCTGACGGCTCGTGCGCTCTGGTAAGTTCACTTCCCATGCAGAACCGTCTTGTCACCGGTGGTGTCGCCGCTGTCGCGGGTATTGTCATCGGGCTCGGCGCGGTGCTCCTCGGTGGCGTCGTGGCCACCGACACCAAGCCGGCCACCGATATGAACAGCATTTCGCCCGAGGACGGCTTCGTACAGGGCGCCGTCGAATACGGTTCACGTTCCGCCGCAGAAGCAGACTGATCAGCAGCAGACTGATCAGCAGCAGAACTGATCGCTCCCGAACGCCTCCCGTCGCTGGTTGAGGTGTGAGGAGCGCAAGCGACGAGCCTCGAAACCCGGTGAGATAACGATGTCTTCTCACCGGGTTTCGAGGCTCGGTCGCCGGCCGACCTCGCACCTCAACCGGCGAAGTGGCCGGCTTTCGTGCGGGAACCAGGACCGGATGTCCTCGCGCGGCGTGGTCATCGCCGCTCTGTGCGCGCTGATCGTCTCCTTCGCGCAGGCCCCCGGCCGGATCTCGGCCGACACCAAGCTCGATCTCGCCGCCGACCCGCTCGGTTTCCTCGGCCGGGCGGCACACCTGTGGTCGCCCGACGCCCCGATGGGGCAGGTGCAGAACCAGGCGTACGGCTACTTCTTCCCGCACGGCGCGTTCTTCGCGCTCGGCGACCTCGCGCACATCCCGCCGTGGATCACCCAGCGCCTGTGGTGGGCGCTGCTGCTGACCATCGGGTTCGTCGGCATCGTCCGGCTGGCCGAGGCACTGCGGGCCGGTTCGCCTGCGTCGCGGATCGTCGCGGCGGCGGTATTCGTGCTGAGCCCGCGGGTGCTCACCACGCTCGGGTCGATCTCGTCGGAGACACTGCCGATGATGCTGGCGCCGTGGGTGCTGCTCCCGGTGATCCGGGCCCTCGATCGTGACACCGGCCCGCTGTGGCGGCAGGGTTTCCTGTCGGCTGCGGCGGTGGCGCTGATGGGGGCGGTGAACGCGGTGGCGACGGTCGCCGCGCTCGGTGTCGCCGCGCTGTGGTGGCTGCTGACGGTCCGCCGGGCGGGACTGCGGGCCGTGCGGTTCGCCGCGTGGTGGGCGCTGGGGCTGGCGCTGGCGTGCGCCTGGTGGATCCTGCCGCTGCTGATGATGTCGCAGGTCAGCCCGCCGTTCCTGGATTTCATCGAGTCGGCGCGCACCACGACGCAATGGTCCTCGCTCACCGAGGTGCTGCGCGGGACGAGCGCGTGGACGCCGTTCGTCTCACCGGAGCGGGTGGCCGGTGCGGTGCTGGTGACGCAGCCGGCGGCGGTCCTGGCCACCGGGGTGCTCGTCGCCGCGGGCCTGGCGGGGCTGACAATGCGGGCGATGCCGGGCCGCGGCAGGCTCGTCACGATCCTGGTGACCGGGCTGCTGGTGATGTGCGTCGGCTACGCGGGCACCCTCGGCTCACCGATCGCCGAACCGGTGCGCGAGTTTCTCGACGGCGCGGGCGCCCCGCTGCGCAACATCCACAAGTTCGAGCCGTTCATCCGAATCCCGGTGGTGCTGGGCATCGCGCATCTGCTGGCGCGGGTGCCGCTGACCGAGCCGCGGGCGTTCCTGCGGCCGGCGATGTCGCGGGGGGTGGCGACGGCGCTCGCGGTGGTCGTCGCGATCGGCGGCGCGGGGTCGTTGATGTGGACCGGGCAGCTCACGCCCGCCGATACCTACACGTCGATGCCGTCGTACTGGACGGAGGCGGCGGCATGGCTGAAACAGAACAGTTCGCCGGACGGGCCGTCGCGTCCCGCGCTGAGGTCCCTGGTGGTGCCGGGTGCGCCGTTCGCCGACCAGGTGTGGGGGCTGACCCGCGACGAGCCGCTGCAGGCGCTGGCGGACACCCCGTGGGCGGTGCGCGATGCGATCCCGCTGGTCCCGCCCGGAGCGATCCGGGCGATGGATGCGGTGCAGCGGCAGATCGCCTCCGGGCGCGGCTCCCCCGGCCTGGCCGCGACGCTGGCCTCCCAGGGCATCGGGTTCGTGGTGCTGCGGGCCGATCTCGACCCGGACACGTCGCGTTCGGCGCGGCCGCTGGTCGCCCGACAGGCGCTCGACGATTCACCCGGTCTGTCGGTGGCCGCCCGGTTCGGGCCGCGCGTCGGCCCGGCCACCGTCACAGGGGTGGTCCGCGACAACGGACTGCGGCCCGCGTTGCGGGCGATCACGATCTACACCGTCGACGGCGCCGCCCGGGCCGGCGGTACCGGGCCGGTACTGGTCGACGCCGCGTCGGTGCCGCGGGTCTCGGGTGGTCCCGAGGCCATCGCGACGATCAACGCGCAGCGCGGGCGTGCGGGACTGCCCGCGGTGGGGCCGACGGTGCTGGACGCCGACGCCCGGCGGTTCGACACCGAGCACCCGGACACTCCGCTGCCGGCGTCGCCACGGATCGTCACCGACACACCCACCGACCGGGAGGTCGACGTCGGGCGGGTCGACGACCACAGTTCGGCGATCCGCACCGCCGACGATCCGCGCCGCACCCAGAACGCGGTCCCCGACTATCCGGCGTGGGACGGTATCGGACGCGGCGACCTGGTGCGGGCTCAGTGGTTGCTCGACAATCAGCCCGGGCAGGTGCGGGTGTCGAGTTCCGGGGCCGCGGCCGATGCGACGCAGCCCGGGCAGACCTCGCCGGCCAACTCCACCGCCGCAGCCTTCGACGGGAAACCCGGAACCGCCTGGGTGTCCAGCGGTTTGGCGGCGGCCGCCGGAAAATGGTTGCGGCTGAGCTTCACCCGGCCGCGCACTGCGCTGTCGCTGACGCTGACCACCGCGAAGGCGATCGGCCCCGACGTCGACACCGTCGTCGTCACCACCAACGCCGGAAGTTCTGTGGCCCAGGGTATTTCCCCGGGAAAACCGTTCACGGTCACACTGCCCGGCGGGAACACGTCGTGGATCGAGATCCGGGCCTCGCACACCCGCTCGGGAACCGCGGGCAACCAGTTCGCGCTCGGCGAGGTCACGCTCACCGACCTCGCCACGGGCAACCCCCTGTCGATCCGGCAGCGGGTCGTCCTGCCCGCCCAGCAGAAGAATTCAGCTGTCGCACAGTGGGTGCTGACACAGGAGCTCACCGGGCGGTCCGCGTGCGTGCGCGACACCTCCTCCGACGACGAACTGTTCAGGTGCGCTTCCGGTTTGGGGTTGACCCCGGAGACACCCGGGGTGTTCACCCGCGCACTGTCGGTGCCGTCGGCAACCTCGGTGTCGCCTACCGTCACCCTCGTCCCCATGCCCGGTGACGGTCTGCGGGCGCTGTTGCACGTACCCGGATCGGTTGTCGCGGACGGTCCGTCGGATGTGACCGATCCACGGGGTGCGGCGCAGGCCGCCGTCGACGGCGATCCGGCGACCGTGTGGACCGCACCGGCGGACGGTGCCCGCGACGACGATGAGGACCCCGCCGACGATGACGGGACGACGTCGGACCGCGAGAGCGGCGACGAGGCGACGTCCGACGGAAAGGCCGGCAACACCGGCGGATACGGTGACCCGGACAGCAAGAAACAGAACGGGGATGACGCCCAGAAGGATTCTGGGCAGAAGGATTCTGGCCACAAGGATCCCGCCAAGGAGGATCCCGCCCAGAAGGATTCGGGCCGAGAGGATTCCAGGGCCGGCGACTCCGGGGAGACAGACTCGGGTGAGGAGGAGCCTGGCAAACAGGAGTCCGGGCAGAAAGACTCTGGGAGAGAGAGCGATTCCGGGCCGACGCTGACCATCCGCCTCCCCGAGGTGCAACGCGTGGACAAGCTGCGCATCGTCGCGCCGGAGACGTATCCGGCGGCACCCACTGAGGTGTCGGTGAACCTGGGCGAGCGCTGGCTCACCCGCACGGTGACGCGGGACGGGACGGTCACCCTGACCGGTGCCCGCACCGACCGGATCCGGTTGCGGGTCAACAAATCCGCCGACGTCATCGACGTGAACTCGCTTGGATTCGCCACCAGGGCACCCGCCGGGATCGCGGAGATCAAGATCTCTCCGGCACCCGACGCACGGCCGTTCGACCCCGACCGGGTGGTCACCGTCGGCTGTGGCGACGGGATCGGAATCACCGTGGCGGGCCGGGTGATCGGACTCAGCCTGCGCACCACCGCCGGTGACCTGCGCAACGGTACCCCGGTGGTCGCCCGGCCATGCGGCTCGACGCCGATCCCGCTGGCAGCCGGCGAACAGGAGCTGTCGGTCAATCCCGGATCGGCGTTCAGCGTTCTCGACGTGAATCTTTCTACTGCACAGCAGATTCCGTCGGCGTCGACGGTGTTGCCGACCGTCGAGAAGTGGTCGGCGACCCATCGGGTGGTCGACGTGCGGGCGTCGGCGGCGGACCGGATCCTGACCGTCGCCGAGAGCACCAATTCCGGGTGGCGGGCGACCGTCGACACACCCGACGGGGAGATCAACCTGCATCCGATCACCGTGAACGGATGGCAACAGGGTTGGGTGGTGCCCGCGAATCTGTCTGGCCCGGTCACCCTGCGGTACAGCCTCGATACGCCGTACCGGTGGGTGCTGGTGGTCGGGCTGCTGCTGGTGGCCGTGCTCCTGGCGCTGGCGTGGCTGCCGCCGGTGCTCGCGCGTTCGAGGTGGTCGCGTCATGATGCCGGCGTCACCGGACCCTTCGAGACCCTCGCTCCTTCGTCGCTTCGGCCTCAGGGATCAAGAGGTGTGGTTGCGGCGAGTCTTGCCGTGCTTCCCGTGCTGGGTGCCGTCTGGCTGCTGACCGGCTGGTGGGGAGTCGGTATCGGCTGTACGACAGCACTTCTCACGTACCGGATGCGCCCGTCCGCGCGTGTGGTCGCGGTGTTCGCGGCCATGCTCGCCGCCGCCCTCGCCCTCGCCTCCGGTCCGTGGCACTCCCCCACCGGCTACCACGGTGACGAGTGGTGGACCCAGTTCCCCGCCCTCGTCGCCATCACGATCCTGGTGTGGTCGACAGTATTCACACCCGCACGGAACAGATCGCCCGACGACCCTTCGGCGGCCCGCCAGCTCGATCCTTGAGAGCGATGACCACGCCCGCCTTACGACACAGAACCTTTCACCGCTTCCCGGGCATTCAGCCACCGGCGGGCCGGGTCTTCGATGAACGTGTAGCTTGCTGCCGATACGCCGATGGTGAGGGGGACGGTGATCGCCAGGACCAGCGGCATGTTGCCGTTGAACGGGACGATGCCGAATAGGGGGAAGACGACGGCCAGGACCGCGAGGTGCCAGATGAAGATGCCGTACGACCAGCGGCCGAGGGCCTGCATGACCGGGGAGTCGAGGAAACCGAACGGGCCGGTAGCGCACACCAGCGGGGCGAGCAGGGCGTAGCCGACGATGGCGCCGAGGACCATCTTGGTGGCGAACTGCAGGTGGGTGAGTTCACCGAGACCCGTCGGGCCGGCCAGCGGGGTGCAGGCCAGCGCGTAGGCGACCACGAACACGGCGGCCATCAGTGGGCGATTCGCGCTGAGCGCGACCGTGATTCGCAGCCCCCCGGGGTACGACGCCGGATCGTGGTGTGCCGCTTCGACGGTGGCCGCGATCTCGGCCAGCACCAGGCCGGACACGAACCACGGCAGGTGGCCGAACACCCAGTTCTTGGGTTCGACGCCGTCGGCCAGCGGCAGGGTCGCCGCGAACCAGGCCCAGCCGAGACTGAGCACCCCGACCGCGAGGATCACCGGGATGCGTACTCGCGCACGATCTCCCCGCAGACGCACCAGCACGAGGCCGATCAGAGGGAGCAGCAGATAGAACGCGACCTCCACCGACAGACTCCACATCTGGGTGAGGCCGGCGGTCAGCGACAGCGCCACAAACACCTGCGTCAGTGTGAGATTGGCGAGCCACACAGTCAGGTCGGCACCCTTGGCGTCGGGCAGCAGGGTCAGCACCAGGACCACGACGACGATGTACGCCGGCCAGATGCGGACGATCCGGTGCCGGAAATACCGGCCGATATCGGGGCGCGGGGCGCGGGAGGGGCCGGGAGCGGACATCTTTGTCTCACCGGGTTTCGAGGCTCGTCGCCTGGCGGCTCCTCGCACCTCAACCGGCGACGACGACGCGGCGGGCGGCGCGGGAACCCCGGTATCCGGCGACGACGACGCGGCACCCAGTCCGGGAACCCCGGCGTCCGACGACGACGCGGCACCCAGTCCGGGAACCCCGGCGTCCGACGACGACGCGGCACCCAGTCCGGGAACCCCGGCGTCCGACGACGACGCGGCGCCCGGCGCGGGGACCCCGGTATCCGGCGGCGGAAGGGCCGCATCCGGCGGACGAACGACGTCGGCCCGCGTGGAGGACCGGGCCGCCCCCGCCCAGGGGCGCCAGAGGAGGAAACCGGAGAGGCCGAAGAACAGGGCGACGGCGAGGTCGAGGCGGCCGAGGATCGGGCCGATCACCCCGGTGTTGACCGCGGCCGTCTGGAACGACACATGGGTGGTGAGCACGGCGATCGCCGCGACCGCACGCATGCCCTCCAATTGCGGAAAGAATCTGCGCGCGGTCGTGGCTCGCTGTGCCGGTTGTACCTGGTGGTCCGGGCTGGTGCTCATCTCGGGAGATCAGGGTACGCCCGGCCCCGGGGCGTCGGCCGGATCAGCAGCCGCCGTCACCGCCACCGCCGCCACCACCACCGTCGCCGCAGCTACCGCCACCGTCGCCGCCGCCCCAGCCGCCGCCGTCGCCACCGCCGAAGCTGTCACTCCAGCTGCCGGCGAAGAAACCGCCCCCTGACCCACCGGACCAGCTTGAACCTCCACCGCGTAATGCCCCGCCGAAGATGGCGAAACCGGCGATTGCGATGACGATGATCGCCACGATTACGAAGATCAACATGGGATTCCCCTTTCGGTGTGCCGACGACCCTTGCCGTGCGGCGGTGTGTGCCATCACCTTCTTCTTGATCACAGTCGTTGTGTTCTGGTCCGCCCACGATAGGGGCCACGCTCCGGGTGGTGCCTGAGCGCGGGATAGGAAACCGGTCACGAAACGGTGACCGCCGGGAAAATGCCTGGTGAGAACCGGTGACCGAGCGTCTGGCACGCGGCAGGACAGGGACTGCCGTACCACCGTCGAATGACGCGGGCACCGAAATCACCCCATGCCCTAAGGTCAGCGTTATGCCGTCAGACGCCCCGAGTGGCCCAGGAGATCCCACGAACCCGGAGAACCCTGCGCACCCGGACGTCACCGACGATTCCAGGGGCCCCGAGGTCCCGGAGACGGTGGACCGGCCGGACACCATAGAAGAGCCGGGCACGACAGAGCAGCCGGACATCACCGAGGAACCGGGCACCGTGCGACGACCGGCTGACGCGGGACCGGCCGGGGACCCGAACGCACCGGTCCGGCCCCGGCTCAGCGGGCGGGAACTGGTGGGGCCGACGATGATCTTCGTCGGCACCTTCCTGGTGTCGGCGGCGATCGCGCTGCCGGCGCTGTTCGTCGGAAAACTGCAGGTCCTGCCGCTCGACACCGACGACACCGTCGTCGCCCGGTCGACGGCTCCCGCGCAGGTACTCGACCAGTGTTCGCTGGACACCCGGGCTGCGCGGGTGGTCACCACCCCGGTCACCCGGCAGCAGCGCGTCGTGGCGGTGCGCCCCGCCGGCCGCAGCCAGGTGACGTTGCAGGCCGGGACGTCGCTGCGGGCCGACGACAAACTCGACGACTGCTCCGACGGCACCATCAGCGCGATCCGCGACCGCGTCACCCTCGACCGGGAGACGGCGACGTTCCGGCGCAGCGGATCGTCGGAAATCCAGTACGACGACAAGCAGGCGCCGTCCCAGGTGCCCGACCGGGAAGGTGTCACCTACGCCTTCCCGTTCGACGTGCCGCGCCGGGATGCGAGGTTCTTCGATCCGGTCACCCGCACCACGGTGCCGCTGCGCTACGACGGCGACGCCCAGGTGGAAGGTGAGGAGGCACTCCGGTTTGTCGCCGAGATCCCCGACACCGATCTGTACGACCGGCACGGCGGCGCCGACACCGCGGGCAGGCCGACGGTGATCGTGCGGCCGGCGTCGTGGTTCGGGCTACCCGGGAACTCCCCGACGACGCTGCACCTGCACCATCGCAGCACGTGGGAGATCTCCGTCGACCCCGCGACCGGAACGATCCTCGACGAGCGCATCACCATCGACGAGCGGTACCGCCTCGCGGGCCAACCTCACGAGGCGTTCTCACTGGTCAACCTGGCCACGACGCTCACCTATACCAAGAGCACCCGCGACGACGCGGCGGCACGGGCCGGGTCGCTGGAACGTCCGGTCACGGTGTGGGGACGGTGGGTTCCCATCGGGGCCGGGGTTGTCGGTGTGCTGCTGATCGGTGCCGGGATCCACTGGCTGCTGCGCCGCTCGCCGCCGGTGGGTACCTCGACGGACGACCGGCCCAGAGCTGCTGATCTCGGGGCCGGCACCACTGCCCGGTAGCCGATCGACGGCGACCAGCACAAGTCCGCCGGAAAGGCTTTCCTACTGGTCGGCGACTGTTTCCGCTGCCACAGCACTGTCCTCGGCGGCGCCCGGGGCGGCCGGTCCCGTCGTCTCCAGATGTGCCCGCCACACCCACAGGACCGTGGCTCCGGTCGCGGCGGCCGCCGCCGACGTCGCCACCAGCGCCAGACTCAGCACGGAGTCGGCGACAGCGAGGATGAGCGTGCCCTCGACGGCGAGCGCCGCCCACGTGAACACCGCCACGCGGGTGCGGTCGCGGGCAATGGCCCACAGCAGTGTCACCTGCAGCACCGCCAGCGTCGACCCGGTGAACGCGAAGATCCACAGGATCGGCACGAGCGGGCGGTAGTCGTCGGAGAACACCAGCGGCACCAGCGGACCGGCGCACCCCGCGCCGACGGTGAGCACCGCCCCCACCAGCGCCACCACCCGCACCGCATGTCCCAGCGACCGGCGCGAGGTGGTCGGGTCGGCCAGCGCCGGATAGACGACGACGCCGATGGCCTGCGGCAACCAGAACGCGGCCTTGGTGGCGACGGCGCCGAGCGCGTACACGCCCGCGTCGTCGGCACCAAGGACTCCCCGGGAGACCAGCAGGTCCAGGGATACCGCCACCACCAGCACGAACTGCACCTGCGATGCCCGGATCACGCTGAGTGCGCCGGCGCCGGAGGCCGCTTCGCCCGGGTGCGATTCCCGCAGGAGACCCGAACCGACCATGAGCCAGGCCGCACCCGCCGCGGCGATCGCGCCCGCGGTTCCGGCCGCCAGGCCCGTGCCCGCCCCGCCTCCGCACGCGAGGGCGACCACCACCGGCACCGACCGCAGCACACCGACCCCGGCCAGCACCGTGGCCAGCGCCGGGAACGCCCGGCCACCCTGCAGTACGCCCTGTGCCCCCGCGATCAGCACCAGGACGGGGGCCGCGGCAAGACCCGCGACCGTTGTCGCGACACCGGTGTCGGCAAGCCACATGAACAGCGGTACCGCCGGCACCATCAGCGCCGCGACCACCGCGGTGACCAGCATCGTCAACCGGATCAGCGCGCGCACCGGACGTCCGTGCACCATGTCGCGGGCCACCACCGCCTGCAGCGCGAGCGCGGGCACCGCCAACACCAGCATCGCCGCCATCAGCACCGCGAACTCGCCGTACGCCGACGCCCCCAGCCAGCGGCCGGCCGGAACGTGCACGAGATAGGCGCAGATATTGGCCACCATCGAACCCGCCGTCACCAGACCCACCGAGGCCGCGATGCTGCGCTGGGAGGTGTCGGACATGGCCTCCAGTTTGTCAGTGGTGGATCTGTCCGGGGCGGAGCGGTACCGATATCGCCGGTCCACGCTGTGAGTGCTGATCGTCGCGAAGGAGCCGGTCACTTCATGCGTGCACGTCGCCGGGACCTGGCGCGACCACCCCGAACGCAGCCGGAGTCGGTGCATGGTTTTGCGGGGCGTGTGCCCGATGGGCGACGATGGAGGCTTACCGAAGGAAAGGCCCCGATGTACGACCAGCCCACGACCACAGAGATCGACGCGAGCGAACCCGGGTTCCGGATCGACCCGGTGCTCGCGCGGAGCTGGCTGCTCGTCAACGGTGCTCAGTACGGGAAGTTCGCGCCGGCGGGGCTCTCGCGCGCCGACATCGTCGTCCTCGACATCGAGGACGCCGTCGCCCCCAAGGACAAACTGTCCGCACGCGACAATGTGGTGCGCTGGCTCTCCTCCGACGAGGGCAAGGGTGACTGGGTGCGGGTCAACGGTTTCGGCACCCCGTGGTGGGCCGACGACCTCGCCGCCCTCGCGACCGTGCCCGTCGGCGGGGTGATGCTGGCGATGGTCGAATCCCCCGATCATGTCACCGAGACCGCGGCGCGGCTGCCGAACGTGCCGATCGTCGCGCTCGTCGAGACGGCCCGCGGGCTGGAACGGATCAGCGAGATCGCGTCGTCGAAGAACACCTTCCGGCTGGCGTTCGGCATCGGCGACTTCCGTCGCGACACCGGCTTCGGCGGTGATCCGCTCACCCTCGCGTACGCGCGGTCGCGGTTCACCATCGCCGCGAAGGCCGCACACCTGCCGTCGGCCATCGACGGTCCGACAGTCGGGTCGAGCTCGCTGAAACTCAGCGAGGCCACCGCCGTCAGCGTCGAGTTCGGCATGACCGGCAAGATCTGCCTCACCCCCGACCAGTGCCACCTCGTGAACGAGGGCCTGTCGCCGTCGCAGGACGAGATCAGCTGGGCGCGTGAGTTCTTCGCCGAGTTCGAGGCCGACGGCGGGGAGATCCGCAACGGCTCGGACCTGCCGCGCATCGCCCGCGCCACCAAGATCCTCGAACTGGCCCGCTCGTACGGGATCACCACCTCCGAGTTCGACGACGTCGAGCCGGGCCATCCGCCCGCTCCGTCGGATACCTTCCACCACTGAGCTTTTCACTGCATCCATGCCGACGGACCGTTCGCTGCTGCTGAAGCTGTACGCGATCAGCACCGTCCTGGCCGTCGTGATCCTGGGTCCGATGCTACGGTCCCTCGGCGGCGGAAGGTATCTGCTGTACCGGGATGCGGTGTCGACGCCACGTTCGTATGTCACCGATACCGCGCTCGGAGTGGGAGGTGTTCCGGCGCGGTCGGTTCCGCAGGACTGGCTGCTCGCGGTGCTGACGCCTGTCGTCGACGGCGGGATCGTGGTGGTCACCCTGCTCGCGGTCGGACTGGTGCTGGCCGGGGTGGGGTTCGGGCGGCTGGCCGCCCGGGTCGTGCCGGGGTCCGGGCATGCCGGGGCTTGTGTCGCTGCCGTGGTTGCGGTGTGGAATCCGTTTGTAGCCGAACGTCTTCTGCAGGGGCACTGGAGTCTGCTGGTGTCGTACGCGGCGCTCGGGTGGCTGATCGTCACCGTCCTCGACAGGCCGAACGGGTGGCGCGGTTGGGTTGTTCTCGCGACGCTGTTCGCGTGGGCGGGGTTCACGCCGTCGGGTTCGGTTCTCGGGGCTGTTGTAGCGGTTGTGGCCGTGGTGGCGTCAGGTGTCTCGGGTCACCGGGGCCTCGCCATCGCGTCGGCGTGGGTGGTGGGGGCGCTGCCGTGGCTGGTGGCATCGCTGGTGGGGGGTGCGACGACCACGTCGTCGGGAGCCGGGGTCGAGGCGTTCGGGATGCGGGCCGAACCGGGGCTCGGGGGCCTGGGCACCGCTGCCGGGCTGGGTGGCATCTGGAACGCCGACGCGGTGCCGGGGAGCCGCGGCGTGTGGTGGGCGGGGGTCGCCACCGCGGCATTTGTGGTGGTGGCGATTGTCGGGGTCGTCGAATTGTGGCGGCACCACCGGGATTCGCCGGTCTGGGCCGTTTTCGCCGGGTGTGCCGTCGTGGCACTGGTCGCGGTGGCCGCAGCGGCGACCGGGCCCGGTGAGTCCGTGCTCAGCCGGCTCGTCGAGTCCGTTCCCGGCGCGGGACTGGTGCGCGACACCCAGAAGTACGTGGCGCTCGCCGTGCCGTTCTACGCGATCGCCGCGTGTGCGGCGGTGGGCGCCCTACGGCGTTGGGTACCTGCGGGTTTCGCGGTCGCCGCCGGGCTGTTGCTGGTGGTCGCACCACTGCCCGATCTCGCGTGGGGTGTCGGCGGGTCCCTCCGCACCGTCGCGCTCCCGGATTCGTTCCGGCAGGCGGCACAGGTCATCACAGCCGATCACGGCATGGTGGCGATCTCTCCGCCGGGCCAGATCCGGCGGTTCTCGTTCACCGGCACCCCGTCGCTCGATCCGCTGCCGCGGATGGTGCGGGCATCGGTCGTCGACGCCGGGGCACTGACCGTCGATGACGTGGCCGTCGATCCACCGTCCGGTCGCGGCGCCGATATCGACGCCGCTCTCCGAGCCGGGGGCGACCCGCGCCGGCTCGCCGAACTCGGCGTCGGCTGGGTGATCGTCGAAGGCCACGACATCCCGGCGCTGCTCCGGACGATCACGCCCGTGATGACTCACAGTGATATGACGGTTGTCCGCATCCCCGGCGAGATCCGCGACACCGGTGCCGGGTCGGGGATCCGCGCCGCCGCGTGGGCCGCCCATCTGCTGTGGCTGGCCACGATCGTCACCGGTGCCATTGTCGCCGCGGGCCGGAGCCGCGCCACCCGATCCGGCCGCCGGTTCGGCGAGTTGAACCCGCCGGTGACGGCCGAGTAGTCTTCCGCCGGTACTGATGCGCGCTGCGGTGCGGGTCGCACACCTCGTTTTCATGTCTGACCACCGCGTTCATGTCCGATCGACACGGTCACGACGAACGCGAGGCCGGCAGCAAGGCATGACCCGCCCGCGGCGGCGCATCACCGCCGGCCGCCGAGACCGAACCCACCGCGCCCGAACCCACTGCGCCCGAACCCACTGCGCCCGAATCGACTGGGCCCGAACCAGGAGCACCCGGCATGTCCCGCTTCCGTCTGCCCAACCGTCGCCCGGCTCCGGGAGAGGACCAGCGGCCCACCTCAGCGGATGGACAGTTGATCCCAGATGGCCAATTGATCACCGTGCGGCAGGCGCTGCGCTCCCCCGCCAGGCTGCGCACCGAGGTGCTCGCCGGCCTGGTGGTGGCGCTGGCACTGATCCCGGAGGCGATCTCGTTCTCCGTCCTCGCCGGCGTCGACCCCCGGGTGGGGTTGTTCGCCGCCGCCACGATGGCCGTGTCGATCTCGTTCCTCGGCGGCCGTCCCGCGATGATCTCGGCCGCGACCGGCGCCGTCGCGCTCGTCGTCGCGCCTGTGGTCCGCGATCACGGCCTCGACTACCTCATCGCGACGGTCATCCTGGCCGGCATCTTCCAGGTGGCACTCGGACTGGCCGGGGTGGCCAAGCTGATGCGGTTCATACCGCGGTCGGTGATGGTGGGGTTCGTCAATTCGCTGGCGATCCTGATCTTCATGGCCCAGCTCACCCACATGTGGCACGTGAGCTGGGTGGTGTATCCGCTGATCGCCGTCGGCATCCTCATCGTGTGGGGGCTGCCCAAAATCACCACCGCCGTCCCCGCGCCGCTCGTCGTGGTGCTGCTGCTGAGCGCGTTCACCATGCTCACCCACTCGGGTGTGCCGACCGTCGGTGATGAGGGCGAACTACCCGACAGCCTTCCGACGCCGACACTCCCCGACATTCCGTGGACGGTGGACACCCTGAAGATCATCGCCCCCTACGCGTTCGCGATGGCATTGGTGGGGTTGATGGAGTCGCTGATGACCGCCAAACTCGTCGATGACATCACCGACACCCACACCGACAAGTCCCGGGAGGCATGCGGACAGGGCGGCGCCAACATCATCACCGGCTTCTTCGGTGGCATGGGCGGGTGCGCGATGATCGGCCAGACGATGATCAACGTGAAGGTGTCGGGCGCGCGCACCCGATTGTCGACGTTCCTGGCCGGGGTGTTCCTGCTGGTGCTGGTGGTCGGCCTGGGCGACATCGTCGGTGACATCCCGATGGCGGCGCTGGTGGCGATCATGATCATGGTGTCCGTGGGCACCTTCGACTGGCACAGCATCCGGCTGTCGACGTTGCGCCGGATGCCGCGCAGCGAGACCCTCGTGATGCTCGTGACCGTGGCTGTGGTGGTCGCCACCGGCAACCTCGCCATCGGCGTCGTGGTGGGGACACTGACCGCGATGGTCGCGTTCGCGCGCCGGGTCGCCCACTTCGCGCAGGTCACACCCGCCGACGATCCGGACACCGGGGTCCGCACCTACACCGTCCGCGGGGAGCTGTTCTTCGCCTCCAGCAACGACCTCGTGTACCAGTTCGACTACACCCGCGACCCCGACCACGTCGTCATCGACATGTCCGGCTCACACATCTGGGACGCGTCGGCCGTGGCCGCTCTCGACGCCGTGACCACCAAGTACGAGAGCAGAGGCAAGACCGTCGAGATCGTCGGCCTCAACCTGGCCAGCGCCGACCGGCATCAGCGTCTCGCCGGGCACCTGCCCAGTCACTGACCAACTGAAGCCCGGCGCGTGTTCCAGCCGTTTCACAACTTGGCGAAGCCGTCGGCTGTTGATGACCAGGAGTATCCGGCTGCCTTGCGGCGGGCGTTGTCACCGAGACGCCGGGCGGCGGCCGGGTCGTCGACGAGTTTCCTTGTGGCGCTGATGAGTTCGTCGACACTGTCGACGAGCAGGCCGGTATCGCCGTGGGTGATGGATTCGGCCAGGCCCACCGAGGAGCGGTAGCCGATGGTGGGTACGCCGTGCTGCGCGGCTTCGATGACGGCCAGGCCCCAGCCTTCTTTGCGCGAGGGCATCAGGTGGACGTCGGCGGCCGCGAGCAGCTGGTGTTTGCGGCGTTCGTCGACGTGACCGTGGAAGGTCACGTAGGCGTCGATGCCGAGTTCGGTGGCGTGGTCGCGCAGTTTGCCGTCCCACCAGCCGCCGCCGATGACGTCGAGGTGGACGTCGTCGCGGGTGTGCCGCAGGTCGGCGACCACATCGAGGGCGTGTTCGACCTGCTTGTGCGGGACGAGCCGCGACAGCACGCACAGCCGGGCCGTCGACGGGGAGCCGACCGGCGCGAGCAGGTCGGCAGGCACCGGGTCGATGCCATTGTGGATGACGGTGATCCGTTCGGGGTCTACGCCCAGTTCGGCCAGTTCCCGTGCCGACGGCCGCGACACCGTCACGTACCGGTTGTCGCGGTGCACCCATGGCGAGAGCCGCGACTCGATGAACCAGCCGACATGTCCGAGCAGCCGCCCGGCGACCGGCCACTGCTCGCGGTGGCAGTGATGCACGAGGACGACGGTCGGGGCGCCACTGACGGTGGTCGCGAAGAACGGCACCCCGTTCTGAGTGTCGACGACCAGGTCCGGATCGAAACCGGCGAGCGGACCGGCGCCGAGCCGTCCGGCGGCGATGATCGCGAGCGCCGACGGATACACGCCGAGCCTGCCACCGGCCCGGATGATGCGGATACCGTCGCGTCGTTCCTGGCGTACCGAACCCGGATACCGCGCGGTGAGCAGGGTGACCTCGACCCCGCGGGAGGCGAGTTCGGTGCCGACCCTTTCGAGGTAGCGTTCGCTGCCCCCGCCCTGCGGGTGTCCGGTATCGCGCCAGCACAGCAGCAGCACTCTCGACGGGGTATTCATCGCGGGTCAGTTTAACGCCCCGAACCCGCCGCACGACTGGCACGCGACCACTCCCTTGACGGAATAGTCCTTCTTGGGAATACTTGTTCGTGTGATCGTCGACATGCCGGAGGAGTTCTTCGACTATCTCGACAGGCTCGAGGCGAAGGTCACCGCGGGTGACGTGCACTCGATAAAGGTGCTGGCACACGTGGTGGCCGCATTGGCCGACCTTGCGGCATTGGAGGTCCCACCGACCGAGGACACGCCAGGACTCAAACGGGTTCGGCAGTCGCGCCGATACCAGGTCTGGCGCACTGCGCACCCCTACGACCCCGGCGTGGCAGTACGGGTGATCTGCTGGTTCCCACCGAACAGCGACACCGTGGTGGTGACCCTGCTCGCTGCGGACAAGGCTCGCATGGGCGATGTCTTTTACAGCAGCGTCGGTCCACGCGCCGACGCCGCAATCGATCGATGGATATCTGAGACGGAAGGCGGTACCAGCGATGACTGACCACAGGAAGGGTCGGTCCTTTCGGTCCGGCAATGAACGCATCGAACAGTTGGCAGCAAATCCAGCGATCGCCGAACAGGTCAAACAGGTACGTGCGGCGACCGCACACGCCGACCGCGTATACGTTCAGACGCTCGCCGATATTCGCAAGGCAGGCCGCCTCACTCAAACCGACGTCGCCCGCGAACTCGGCGTCGAGCAGGCAGCCGTGTCGAAAATCGAACGCCGTCACGACCTGCTGTTGTCAACGCTGCGGGACTATCTCGCCGCCGCAGGCGCCCAGCATCCACGGATCGTCGTCGAGAAGGACGGCATGGAAGTCTCCCTTGACCTCGACAGCTTCGACACCAATGTCTGACGACGGTGCCGGTGGCACTGGCGACCAGCCACCCGGCGTACTCGGAACGGAAATTCCGCTATTGAAGGCAGTGAACTACCCGTCCGGAGACAGACGCAGCGTACGCACAGTCGGCGGCGGAGTTCCGGGGCTTGGAAAGGACGCCTGACCTGAGTGATCCGGTAACTATCGGCGCTCACTCGAAGCAATGTCCGCCTACCGTTCCTCCCCCTTATCGACGGCACTGTCCCGAACCCCACGGCTACAGCGAGGTGTGGGACGGGGGTGGTTGGCCGGCTAGTGCCCATTTGCCCAGGTGGTGGACCTTCCAGCGTTCGGGGTCGTGCAGGGTGTGGGTGCGGGCGTCGCGCCAGAAGCGGGACCAGTTGGCCTTGCCCGACGCCGAGCGGGTGCCGCCGAAGTCGAACAACTGGGCCGCCGCGTCTCTGGCTGCACGGCCTGCCGCCACTTTTGCCGCGGCCGTGGCCAGGGATGCTTCGGCGACGCCGTCCGGTTCGTCCGCGTCCTCGATGCGCCGGGCCGCGGTCTCCAGCAGCGATTCCGCCGCCCGCACCGACAGTTCCAGCTCACCGGCCTGCGCGATCAGGTACGGGTCGTCGACGGCGCGGTCGAGTCCGGACTCGAACCAGGGCCGGGCCGCGGTGACCACCTCGGCCGCCGCCCGCAATGCGCCCCGGGCGATGCCGACGTCGATGGCGGCGTGTACCAGTTGCGCCCGGGCCCCGTACGTCGACGGTTCGGCAAGCAGACCCGAAAAGTCCAGCAGCGCAGAACCATCGACGGCGACGTCGGTGAACGTGACCGTGCCGCTGCTGGTGGTACGCTGCCCGAAACCGTCCCAGTCGTCGACGATGTCGATGCCGGGGGTGTCGACGGGCAGGTACACCAACACTTTTCGTTGCGAACCCGTCTCGTCGGCGACCACCGCCCGCACCGCGAGGATGTGCGCGAAGTAGGCACCGGTGCAGTAGTACTTGGTTCCGTTGAGCCGCAGCCCATCCGGGGTGGCGGTGACCGTCGTCGAGTCGTCGGTGACGGTCTTGCCGGTGCGTTCGTTCTGCGCGTTCGCCAGCCGGCCGCCGTCGAGCACCCGCCCGTAGACCCACGATCTCAGCTCGTCGGAACCTGCTCGGCGCAGCGCCTCCAGGAAGGTGAAGTGGCTCTGCGGGATCTGGGCGATGCTCGGATCGGCGGCGGCGAGGATCGCCACCACCCGCGCGAGCGTCGACGGCCCGAGACCGGGACCGCCGAACTCTTGTGGCACCGTGATCGCGAGCAGTCCCGACGCCGACAGTTGTTCGATCTCGTCGACGGGCAGCCGCCGTTCCGCATCGCGCGCACTCGCGCCCGCCGCGAAGGCAGACGCGAGTGCGGTGGCGGTGTCTATGGCGCCCGCTCGCAGGCTCGCCGATCGCGTGCCGTAATGCCCGGCCGCACCTTCGGCGCCCAGTTGCTCGCTCATGAACCTCAGGCTAGCTGTACAGGGTGAACTGAGGGACGCGCTCGTTGAGGATCCAGTCCCCGATCTCGCGGGCCTTGTAGACCACCGGGTCGTGGACGGTGTGGGTGCGCAGGTTGCGCCAGTGCCGGTCGAACCCGTAGGCGGCGGTGGTGGCGCGCAGTTCGGCGGCCACCAGGTCGGCGCGACGCAGCGCGTCGTCGAAACGGGTCTGCTGATCAGTGGTGATCGTTGCGGTCATGACAGGTGTGAAACTTTCTGTGGGAGAGGGGGAGACGACATTGTCGTCTCACGGGGTTTCGAGGCTCCTCGCCCAGCGGCTCGTCGCACCTCAACCGGCGGCGGTGGCGAGGATGCCGTTGCGGGCGAGTTCGGATTCGAGCCTGCCGGAGGTGGCGAGGTCGGCCTCGAGTTCACGGACGAGCGGCAGGATCCTGGCGCCGAAGTACTCGACGTCTTCCAGGTAGTGCAGGAAGCCGAGCAGCAGCAGGTTGACCCCGCGCGTCTTGTAGGCGACGATCCGTTCGGCGATCTGCTCGGGGGTGCCGATGAGGCCGGTCCGGAAGCCGTCGTTGTACTGCACGAGGTCGGCGAATTCCGAGTCCTGCCACATGCCCTTGCCGTCTGCGGCGGACTTGCCGGCCTGCTTGACGGCCGAACCGAATCCTTCGACGGCCTCGCGGTCGGCCTTGTCGACGATCTCGCGCAACACCTCCCGCGCCTGCGCTTCGGTGTCCCGGCCGATGAGGAAACCGTTGAGACCGAACCGTACAGTCCGGTTATGCAGGGCCGCTTCGGTTTTGACGTCGATGACCTGTTCGGTGATGCCGTCGAGGTCCTTGCCGTTGCTGAAGTACCAGTCGGACACGCGGCCTGCCATCGCGCGGGCTGCCGTGGAGTTGCCGCCCTGGAAGATCTCGGGGTGCGGGCGGCCGTCGACCTCGGCGGGCTTCGGCTTCAGGTCGAAGTCGTGCAGGCGGTAGAAGTCACCGGAGAACTCGGCGTGCTCGCTGGTCCAGATCTGCCGCAGGTAGGTGATGAACTCCTCGGAGCGGCGGTAGCGTTCGTCGTGTTCGAGCCACGGTTCGCCGAGTTTGGTGAACTCGTCCTTGAACCAGCCGCTGACCACGTTCACCGCGGCGCGTCCGCCCGAGATCTGGTCGGCGGTGGCGATGAGCTTGGCCAGCACCCCCGGCTGCCACAGGCCCGGGTGGACGGCGGCGATCACCTTGAGGCGCTCGGTGGCCAGCAGCAGTGCGAGGGAAAAGCTGGTGGACTCGTGCTGGTAGGCGGCTCCGTAGGAGGCGATGTAGCGGACCTGCGAGAGGGCGTAGTCGAAGCCGTTGTTCTCGGCGAGGACGGCGAGCTTCTTGTTGTAGTCGTAGCTCCAGTCTGTGCGCTGTTCGATCTTGGACACCACGAGGCCACCACTGACGTTGGGCACCCAGTAGGCGAATTGCAGTGGCCGGTGCGCCACTTCGAGGGCGTGCTCGGCGGCACGATCTGCTGCATTTGAGGACATGAATGGAGTGTGCAAATCGGCAACGTCGGCGCCAACGGTTGGAATCAGCAGAACGTAAAGCGCGAACGCCCCATTCCGGGTACGTAATCTGGCGCCTTACACCTGCGGACCGGACCGCCCATCCGACCCACCGTGCCGGTCATCGACGGGCAGCGGCCAAGATGGTCCGGTGAGTTCCCGATCAGCATTCGCCCGCTACGCGACGCTGCGCCGCGCCGCGCGGCTGCTCAACGATTTCCGGTTCGAGCAGACCGACCCGGCCCGCTTCTACGGCGCGATCGCCACCGACACGGCGGTGATGGCGGAGTCGGTGCACCCGGGCGGACTGCCGGGCACCACGGTGCTCGACGTGGGCGGTGGCCCCGGCTACTTCGCCGACGCCTTCGCCGATCGCGGCTCCACCTACCTGTCGGCCGAACCCGACCCGTCGGAGATGCACGCCGGCGGCCTGGAACAACGGGCGGGCGTGCGCGCGTCGGGGCAGCAACTTCCGTTTGCCGACAACAGTTTCGACATCTGCCTGTCGTCGAACGTCGTGGAGCACACCTCGGCGCCGTGGGAGATGTGCGCCGAGATGCTGCGGGTGACCCGGCCCGGCGGCACCGTCATCGTCAGCTACACGCTCTGGTACGGGCCGTTCGGCGGCCACGAGATGGGGCTGACGCACTACGCGGGCGGGCATCGTGCCGCGCGCTGGTACACCCGCAGGAACGGCCATCCGCCGAAGAACCTGTACGGCACCTCACTGTTCAAGGTGACCGCGGCCGACGGCCTGGCGTGGTCGCGGTCGGTGGCCGGCGCCGCCGACACCACGCTCGCCTTCCCCCGGTACCTGCCGTCGTGGATGTGGTGGGTGATGCGGGTACCGGGGCTGCGGGAGGTGCTGGGCACCAACCTGGTGCTGGTGCTGCGCAAGCGCTGACGGGGCGGGAGGCGCAGGCTCAGTCCTCCGCAGGCACCGAGGCCGCGCAGGTCAGCAGCCCGCCGTTGCTGGTCTGGGTGGCCAGCGTTTCGCCGTTGTACATGATCGTGCAGGTCAGCGGGCCGCGGATGACCACCGCGGTCAGGCGCGCCTGACCACCGGAGATCTCCACCCGCTGCGACCACGGCGCGCTGGTGGCGGCGACGATGTTGACCCTGCCGCCGTCGACGTAGTTGAGTCCGACCACGTCGCCGCGCCCGGTGATCTGGTAGGTCACCCCGGACGGCGCCGTCCGGGTGGTCGTCGTGGACGACGGGGTTTGCGAGGTGGTGGTGCTTTTCTCGGTGGTGCGGGTGGGTGCCCGGCTCGCCGCAGTGCTGCGGGAGGTGGTGGTAGAAGCTCCGGCGGCAGTCCCGCCGGAATCGTCGTCGCCGGAACCGCCGGTCAGCGCCAGTGCCGCCACCACCCCGATCACCACGAGCGCGACGGCGACGAGCGCGATGAGCGCGATGGTGCGGCCACGGGAACCGCCCGGCCGCCCGCCGTCGGGTGCTCCCTGAGCGCCGGGCTGCGGCTGCCCCTGGGACCGGCCGCCATAGCCCTGCGGGTCGTACTGGGTCTGCCCGTACTGCCCGGGATACTCCTCGTACTGGGACTCGCTGTACTGGGGATCGTTGAACTGGGGGGCGAGGTAGGGCTCCTGGTAGCCCGGATGCCCGTACGCCGAGGTCGGCGGCACCTCATCGAACTTGCGCGTGGACGAGCCGCCTCCGTCGCCGGAGGGTCCATGGCCGGCTTCGCCGTATCGGCGTGGGTCGTCGGGTGGTTGCGTCATGACATCGATTGTGGCAAATCGCTTCCGGCATATCCGACGGTCGATCGACGCGCCACTACCGCTCGCGTTCGATGAGGTTGACCGGCCACGCCTCGTCCGGGATCTGCTGCAACGTGCACGCCTGGTCGACGGCGGTGAACCAGCCGCGGAAGTGCAGGATCTCGCCGAGGACGGGGTTGTTGACGGTGGCATCGCACCGGAACCGCTGATGCCGCTCGTCCCAGCCCTCGATGTACTTCATCTGGGTGGCGAACGGGCCGCGCATCCCGAGCTTGGGTCCGCGGCCGAGCCAGCGCAGCGGACCGCTCTCAAGCAGCAGCTCACCGGCCTTGGTGACGGACGGTTCGATCGGATACAGCAGTTCAGGGCCGTCGCCGAAGTAGTCGACGAGGCCGTCGTGGCCGGACACGAGCAGCGAGTTCACATTCTTCGGCCCGGTCGTGTACTGGAACTCGCGCAGCACGGCCAGGCATTCGCGGCCGAGCTCGTCGACGTAACAGTATTGGGCCTGCTCGAACGGCACCATGCGGCTGGACTTGGCCGGCAACGCGTGCCGGTTGGAGTAGTGCTTGAAGAACATCGACGACAACGCCGTGTTGGTGTACACCGACTCGTAGATGCCCGACGCGATCTGCGCGACCCCCGACGTGGAGTCGACGCTGTACCGCCAGGCGACGTTGGGATGCAGACGATTGAAATCCGACCCCAGCATGTCCTGATAGACGGGTGCCACCGCCACCCCCTTCGTTCACGACGTGGTTCTCCCCCGGACAGGTAACGAATCTACTACGACACACCGACGGGGCGGTCAATTATGGTCCCCAAAACAGGGACTACGGTCATACCTCGGTCAGGCGGTGGGTTCGGTCACCTTCACGACGGTCCGGGTGAGGTGCAGGGAGGTGATCTGCCAGCGGTCACCGGTCGTGCGGTACGTCTCGTGATAGTGCCCGGCGCCGTGCAGTTCGGCACCGTTGGGGAAGATCAGCCAGTCCTCCATCGCCCAGATGCCGGTGGCGGTGTCGTCCGAGGTCAGCTCGATTTCCGGGGTGTGCACGTGGTGCACGCTGCGCACGCCGTCCAGCGCACCCAGCGTGTACGAGACGAAGGTGTCGGCTCCCTCGATCGGCGGGGCGGTCTGCGGGTCGCCGCCGAGCGTCGCCGGCGCCATGTCTAGGCGGACCACCAGGTCGTCGGCGAACAGCGAACGCCACCCGTCGCGGTCGCGGGTGTCGAGGAACCGGCAGTACTGTGCCTTCAGCGTTCTGAGGGCCTCGATCTCGGATTGCATACGCACCTCCTGGGAATGGTTACGGTTGTAATTACCGTAACCATCCCCAGGCGTTGTCGGTGTGACTACCGCAGGAATCGGTCACTGCAGAAAACGGTCACGCAGGGTGCCGCGGGCCCGATCGTCGAGGCCCAGGCAGCCGGCGAGGTACTCGTCCATCCCGCCCCACACCCGGTCCGCCTCGGCGAACGACTGGTCGAGATAGCGGGCGTCGACGCCGAGCAGCGGGCGCAGCACCTCCGGGTTGCCTCCGGCCTCGGCGAACTTCTCGAAGAGCCCGGTGAACGTCGGCAGCAGGTGGTCGTTGGTGAGCAGGTACTCGCGGTAGATGTCCTCGCGGGCCACGCCGAGCGCGCTGAGCAGCACCGCGGCTCCCCAGCCGGTGCGGTCCTTGCCGGTGGTGCAGTGGATGAGCAGCGCCGCCGGATCCTCACCGAGCAGCCCGTCAACCATCCGCTGGTACGACACGATCGCGCTCGGCAGGCTCACGTAGTGCCGGTAGGACTCGCTCATGTGCTCGGCGCCCTGGCCCCGGGTCCACTCGGCGTTCATCCGGGCGACGACCACCGGGTCGACCAGCACCTCGTGCAGCTTGGCCGGGATGTCCCTGGCGGCGTCGGCGAGCACGTCGAGCGACAGGTTGGCCCGCTCCCCGATCACCAGGTCGGGAGCCTCGGTGCGTTCCTTGGCGGTGCGCAGGTCGTAGATGGTGGTGATGCCGAGCGCCCGCAGCGCGGCACCGTCGTCGTCGCTGAGCGAATGCAGCGCCGTGGACCGGAACACCATGCCGTGGCGCACGACGCGGCCGTCGGCGGTGGGCCAGCCGCCGATATCGCGCAGGTTGGGCAGGGTGGCCAGCTCGATGAGCTGTCCCGGTTGTGCCTGCTCACCTGATATCGACTGCTCACCTGCCATGTGGCCCATCATGTCATGCACCTCTGAACGGCCGACATACTCCCGTCCCCAGAGCGGTGGACGATACCCTGAGGAACAGTGAACGGCTCGACACACCGACCGCCGGAGGGGAGGACCGCATGCCCTACCTGGGTCTGATCACCCTGGCCGTGCTGATCCTGGCGCTGATCGACATCATCCGCGCCGAGGAGGGCGCGATCCACGGCATGCCCAAACTCGCCTGGATCATGCTGGTGGTGGTCATCCCGATCATCGGCGCGCTGCTGTGGATCGGGTTCGGTCGCCCCACCGCCGACGACATCGCCGCCGAACCGGCCCGGCCGCGCGGCGAGTTCCCCGAGTACGACCATCCCCACCGCGCCCGTGCCGCCGATCCCGGGGCCGACCGGGAGTTCCTGCGCCAGGTGCGGGCCCGGGCCGAGGAGCAGCGCCGCAAGGCCCGCGAGCAGCAGCAACGCGGCACCGACGAACAGACCCCCGGAACCTGAGTCCCGGGGGCCTGACGGGGCCGGGACGCTATCCGACCTTGGTGTCACAGATAAAAGCCGGATGGCCGGCCACCCGCGAGGGTGACCGGCCATCCGGTGTCTGCTGTTGCGATCAGGCGCGAACCCGAGTCGAGCGAGGGGCTGTCAGAAGCCCATGCCGCCCATCTCGTCGCCACCCGGCATAGCCGGGGCCGGGTTCTTCTCCGGCTTGTCGGCGACGACGGCCTCGGTGGTGAGGAACAGAGCCGCGATCGAGGCCGCGTTCTGCAGCGCCGAGCGGGTGACCTTCACCGGGTCGTTGATCCCGGCGGCCAGCAGGTCCTCGTACACGCCGGTGGCGGCGTTGAGGCCGGTGCCCAGCGGCGAGTGCAGCACCTTGTCGGCGACGACGCCGGGCTCGAGGCCGGCGTTGAAGGCGATCTGCTTGGCCGGAGCCGACAGCGCAACCTTGACGATGTTGGCGCCGGTGGCCTCGTCACCCTCGAGCGAGAGGGCGTCGATGGCGGGCTCGGACTGCAGCAGGGCGACGCCACCACCGGCGACGATGCCCTCCTCGACGGCTGCCTTGGCGTTGCGCACGGCATCCTCGATGCGGTGCTTGCGCTCCTTGAGCTCGACCTCGGTGGCAGCGCCGGCCTTGATGACGGCAACGCCACCGGCCAGCTTGGCCAGACGTTCCTGCAGCTTCTCGCGGTCGTAGTCGGAGTCGCTGTTCTCGATCTCGCCACGGATCTGAGCCACGCGGCCGGCGATGGCGTCGGGGTCGCCCGCGCCCTCGACGATGGTGGTCTCGTCCTTGGAGACGACGATCTTGCGGGCGGTGCCCAGCAGCTCGACGCCGGCGCTCTCCAGCGACAGGCCGACCTCTTCGCTGATGACCTCGCCACCGGTGAGGATGGCGATGTCGGCCAGCATGGCCTTGCGGCGGTCACCGAAGCCCGGTGCCTTGACGGCGACGGACTTGAAGGTGCCCTTGAGCTTGTTGACGACCAGGGTCGAGAGGGCTTCGCCCTCGACGTCCTCGGCGATGATCAGCAGCGGCTTGCCGGCCTGGATGACCTTCTCCAGCAGCGGCAGCAGGTCCTTGATGGTCGAGACCTTGCCCGAGACCAGCAGGATGTACGGGTCGTCGAGGACGGCTTCCTGACGGTCGGCGTCGGTGACGAAGTAGCCCGAGATGTAGCCCTTGTCGAAGCGCATGCCCTCGGTGAGCTCGAGCTGCAGGCCGAAGGTGTTGGACTCCTCGACCGTGATGACGCCTTCCTTGCCGACCTTGTCCATGGCCTCGGCGATGAGCTCGCCGATGGACGGGTCGCCGGCCGAGATGCCCGCGGTGGCAGCGATCTGCTCCTTGGTCTCGACCTCCTTGGCACTCTTGAGGAGGGACTCGGTGACGGCCTCGACGGCCTTCTCGATGCCGCGCTTCAGACCCAGCGGGTTGGCGCCGGCAGCGACATTGCGCAGGCCCTCACGGACGAGTGCCTGAGCCAGAACGGTGGCGGTGGTGGTGCCGTCGCCCGCGACGTCGTCGGTCTTCTTGGCGACCTCTTTGACGAGCTCGGCACCGATCTTCTCGTAGGGATCCTCGAGCTCGATCTCCTTGGCGATGGACACACCGTCGTTGGTGATGGTGGGGGCGCCCCACTTCTTCTCCAGGACAACGTTGCGGCCCTTGGGTCCCAACGTGACCTTGACTGCGTCGGCGAGGCTGTTGAGCCCACGCTCGAGGCCGCGCCGGGCCTCTTCGTCGAACGCGATTTGCTTGGCCATGGGTAAGTGATCCTCCGGTAGGGGGTGACACCAGGTATCTATGGCCGGAACTTCGGTGCCCGCGACGGACGACCGGCGTGTCAAAAAGGACCGGCCTCACCGTCCCGACCTGGCACTCACAGTCCGCGAGTGCCAAAGACCGTTTTAGCACTCGGCCCCGGCGAGTGCAAGGTGTCCGCCGACAGCTGAACCGCCCGGCCACCGCTCCGGTGACATGGCGGAAGATCCGCGCGCCATAGGCGCGCGGATCTGCCACTTACCGTCGGTTCCGGCGTGCTCAGCCGGCCGACGGCCCTTCGAACTGATCGTCGATGAAGGACCTGACGTCGACCTTGCCGGGGAACTGCTTGGCGTCGGTGAAGGCGTCGGCGATGTCCTGTTCGGAGGCGACGATCCGGTCGGTGATGGGGGTGGGCTTCTTGATGGAGCGGGTCCAGGTGGTGCGGGAGGCGTCCTCGCTGATCTCGGTGAGCTGTGCGTACTTCTTGGTCCACTCGTCGAGGTTCTGCTCCGACCAGGTGGTGGCCTCGGCGTAGCGCTTGAGGAAGTCGCGGATCGCGGCCTTCTTGGCCGGGTCTCCGAGCGACTTGTCGGAGGCGATCCAGAAGTTGTAGCCGTTGCCGGCGGTGTCGGCGGCACCGATCAGTTTGGCGCCCGCCTCCTTCTCGGCGATCGCGGTGTACGGATCCCACACGGCCCAGGCGTCCACGTCACCCTTGGTGAGGGCGGTGTAGCCATCACCCGGCGGCAGGTAGACCGGCGTGATGTCGGTCAGCGACAGGCCCGCCTTCTTCAGGTGCAGCAGCAGGTTGGCGTTGGCCGAACTGCCCTTGGTCACCGCCACCTTCTTGCCCTTGAGGTCGGCCGGGGACTTGAGCGCCGAATCCTTGCCGACGACGATCGCGTCGCCCTTGCCGGTGGCCTCCAGCGCGCCGATGATCTTGATCTTGGCCTTGGCGGCGGCACCGAAGATGGCCGGGGTGTTGCCGACCTGCGCCAGGTCGATGCCGCCGGCGTTGGCGGCCTCCACCAGCGGCGGGCCCGCGGTGAACTCCGAGTACTCCACCTTGTACGGGGCGCCCACGAGCTTGCCCGACGCCTGGAGCAGCACCTGAATCGAAATAGCCTTCTGGTCACCGACCTTCAGGGTTACCTTGGACAGATCAACAGGGCCGGTGGAGGTTTCGGATGCCGAGCCCTCGTCACCGCCGTCGTCGGACGAGCAGGCGCCGATCAGCAGGGTCAGCACGGAAAGCAGCGCGAGCAGTGCCCAGTGCACTCGGCGCGACGGTTTCATCAGGACATTCCTTCTCTAGATGACAGTGCGGGCACAGCGGCGACGTCAGTGCTCGACGCCGAGCAGTGCGAGCAGGTGTTCTTCGTACACAGCGGCTTCCGGTGACGCGGCACGGCGCGGGCGGGGCAGGTCGATGACCACCTCGGCCCCGATCCGGCCGTCCTCCAGCACCAGCACCCGGTCGGCGAGCGTCACCGCCTCGGCGACGTCGTGGGTCACCAGCAGCACGCCGAATCGATGTTCGCCGAAGAGCCTGAGCAACAGCTTGTGCATCGACAGCCGGGTGAGGGCGTCGAGCGCGCCGAACGGTTCATCGAGCAGCAGCAGCGTGGGATCGGCGACGAGTGCCCGTGCGAGCGAGGCCCGTTGCGCCTCACCGCCGGACAGGGTCAGCGGCCAGTTGCCGGCGCGTTCGGCGAGGCCGACGTCGGCGAGCGCGTCGAGGGCGCGGAGTCTGGCGGCGGTCTTGTCGCGACGCCGGCCGGGGTAGCCCAGGACGACGTTGCGGGTGACGTTGAGCCACGGCACAAGTCGCGGTTCCTGGAACACCACCGTCGGGGTGCCGTCGACGGACACCTCACCGGTGTGGTCGTGGGAGAGCCCGGCCAGTACGCGCAGGAGCGTCGACTTGCCCGAGCCGCTGCGGCCGACGAGGGCGACGATCTCGCCGCGGCCGATGCGTACGTCGATGCCGTCGAGCACCCGGCGGCCGTCAAAGGATTTCACCAATCCCGCGACGTCGGCTGCGGATTCGGTTCCGGTTCTGGTCATCGCACGGCCTCCGGTCGCCAGCGCAGCGCCCACACCTCGATGCGGCGCACGATCGAGTCGGTGATCAGGCCGAGCAGCCCGTACACGAGCAGGCCGAAGATGACGATGTCGGTGCGCAGGAACTCGCGGGCGTTGTTGACGATGTAGCCCAGGCCCGCACCGGCGTTGACCTGTTCGGCCACGATCAAGGTGAGCCAGGCGATGCCGAGGCTTTGCCGCATACCCACCAGGATCTGCGGCAGCGCACCGGGGATCACCAGGTTGGTCAGCCGTTCACCGCGGCTGAGACCGAGGACCTCCCCCACCTCGATGAGCTTCGGGTCGAGCTGGCGGATCGCGGCAAAGGTGTTGAGGTACAACGGGAACAGCACACCGAGGGCGATCAGGTACACCTTGGGCGCCTCGTCGATGCCGAACCAGATGATGAACAGCGGGATCAGGCCGAACAGCGGCACGGTGCGCAGCATCTGCAGCGGCGGATCAACGGCGTACTCACCGAACTTCGACAGTGCCGCAAGCACTCCCAGACCGATACCGAGTACCGCCCCGAGCAGGAAACCGAGCGCGGCGCGCTGCGTGGACACCAGCAGCGCGTCGGTGAGCGCGCCCGAACGCCACACCTGCGCCCCGGCGTCGACGATCTTCGACGGCGCGGGCAGGATCTCCTCCGACAGCAGCCCCGTGCCGCTGGCGATCTGCCAGGCGACGAGCAGGGTCAGCGGCGCGATCGCGCGCAGCAGTGCCGGACGCCGGTACCAGGGAACGGTTTTCGCGGTCGACGCGGAATCCCCGGACGCGCCGCGGCCTGCGGTCGCCGGGATCACCGGTGCGCCGGACCTGGCGCGGCCCAGCAGATTGACAGCCATCGATCCCCCTCTCGCTCACGGTGCGGTTCGATGCGTGATCAGACCCCGGATTGGTGGTGCGAGTTAGACGATCACGCAAGAGCGACCGGCCTTCAACACTTTCGGTCACGACGATCGAATATCGGCAATCGAATTGCGGAACAGTGTGAAACGGACAATTTCGGCTCGCGTGGTTTCGAGGCTCGTCGCGTGCGCTCCTCACACCTCAACCAGCGGAATCAGGGAGATAGCCGATCAGGGGTCGACGGTGAACTCCGGGCTGCGGCCGTAGCCGGAGAGGCGGCCGCCGCCCCAGCTTCCGCTGCTGTAGGACTCGGCGATCGCAATGTAGGTGCCCGGGGCGATGTCGGTGGTGAGGGTGGCGCCCGGGGCGATCACACCGAGGAAGTCGGGTCGGCCGCCGGTAGTGGCGACGAAGATGCGGGCATGGGCGTAGGTGCCTGTGTCTGCGGTGGGCGCCGCCCACGTCACCGATATCCGCCCGGACCCGACGACGGCGCGAACGGTCAGTTCCGCATGCCCGGCGGGTTCGGTGGATCGGCGTCGCCACAGTCGCACGAGCCGAGAGTACTGCCCGGTATCGCGGGCGTCCGACAGAGCCGGCGAAATCCACGGGAATAGAAGTTGAGTCAGATGCGCTCAACTTTGTGTAGGTTCACCCAGACTCAGAAAGGCGCAGACCATGCCTGCTTACAAGACAACGGTTGCCACCCGCCGTCCCGTTCCCGCCCGCTACGTGCGCACCCCCGCCCGCCGTCCGTTCGGTGTCTTCGACGACCCGTTCGGCCGCGAATTCTTCGAGCTGTCCAACCGCCTGTTCGACAACGCCTTCGCGGGCGTCGAGCAGCGCGCCGCGGCGTGGACTCCGGCGGTTACCGTCAGCGAGACCGAGAAGGCGTTCGTCATCGAGGCCGAACTTCCCGGCATCAAGCGTGAGGACATCACCGTCGAACTCGACGACAACGCGCTCCACGTGCACGGGCAGACCACGGTGACCGAGCGCGAGGGACAGGTCCGGCATCAGACCCGGCGCACCGGCTCGTTCGACTACCGGCTCTCGCTCCCGGGCGAGGTGGCGGCCGATCAGGTGGGCGCGACGCTCGCCGACGGCGTGCTCCGGCTCGAGGTCCCCAAGGCCGAGCCGGCGCAGGCCCGCAAGATCGAGATCGCCGACGCCGCCCCGGCCGCCGAAACCACGGCGGAGGCCACCCCGGAGGGGACTGCGGACAGCACCGCCGGCACCACCGCGGCGGATACCACCGCCGAGTGACCCCCGGAAGGCCCTGATCCCGGAAGGCAAGGGCGCACAGCACCGCAACCCGGTGCTGTGCGCCCTTTCACGTGCGGGTCCTGCGCCGGGATGAACACCGCGGTACACAGTATTGTCGACCCAATGGAGTACCTGCTGATCATCGTCGTGGCTCTGCTCGCGATCATCGCGGTCGTCGTCATCTTCAACTTCCTGGGCAATCGGCGGGCCCGGCAGGCGCAGACCGATGCGGTGGCCGCCCGGGCGTACGCCCCGCGCGACCCGTTCTCCAGCGCCGACGACGACGCCGTCCGCGGCAACCCGCGCAACCTCGTCCCGGGCGACATGATCGAGATCCGTGGCCAGACCTTCGCCGTGCGCGGCACGCTGCGGCTGCGGCAGGACGGCTATGAGTGGACCGAGAACTTCATCGACACCGGGACCGGCCGCAAGAGCTGGATCTCCGTCGAGGACGACCCCGATCTCGAAGTCGTGCTCTGGCAGGAGGTCGGGCCGGACACCATCAGCCCCGGCCCGTACACCCTCGACCTCGACGGGCGCCGGTATACGTCCGACGAGTCCGGGCAGGCCCGCTTCACCTCCACGGGCACCACCGGGGTGGCCGCGAGCGGGGTCATGGCCTACCACGACTACGAAAGCGGCGACCAGCGCTTGTCGTTCGAGGACTACGGCAGCGGCTGGGAGGCCGCGCGCGGCGAGGTGCTCGGCCGCGGCGAGTACCGCATCTATCCGTCGACGACCCCGGGCGTGTGATGACTCCCCTGACACCCCCGACCCCGGACGCCCCGATCCCCGATGCCCCGGTGAAACCGGCCCCGTACGCCGACCTGTCCGTCGCCTACGCCGACACCTCGGCGAGCGGGCTCGGTTTCTCGCTGACCGCGCCGCTGCAGGAACCCCTGGCGCAGGCGGACGGCGAGGTGGCCGGACTGCCGGTGTCGTTGCGGCTGCTCGGCGCCAGCCATCAGGTGCTGGTCGGGCAGCATCCGCAACGGCACGGACAGTTGCTGGAGACCGTGGCCTGCCTGCCGGAGGTCACCTCGGATCTGCCGTCGTCGTTCCAGGAGTCGGGCTACTACTTCAACGCCCGCACCGAGACCATGGACGACGACGGCCTCACCGCGGCGGTGGCGGACATCGTCGCCGAGGTCGACGATCATCACCGCCGCGGACTGCCCGCGCTGCTCGGCCGGTTCCCCGGGTCGCCGCTGGCGCTGACGGCCATCGTCGCCGGTCCCGGCACCGGCGATCCCGGGTCGGAGGTGCTGATCACCTGGCGCACCTGGCACACGTATCCGCAGACCGGCGAGGTGGTGGTGACGTCGAGTTCGCTGTGGCGTCAGGGCGTCGCGCACAACAGGACGCAAGCGTGACGGGCCGGGTGCGGCGGTGAGCGATTCCGGGGATCCGCGGGACCGGCTCAACCGGATCCGCAACATCATCATCGGGTTGATCATCGTGGTCGCCGCCCTGGCGATGGTCGCCACCTGTACCGCCGACGTCGCGCGCAGCGGGGCCCGCAACTATGTGACATCGAAGTACACGCGCACCACCTCCCTCGACGAGGGCAACGTGAAGGCGTACATCGCCGACAAGCCCCCGTCGACGGTGGTGACGCAGCTGCGCAAGGCCGAGAAGCCCACCGATCAGCGCACCGCGACCTCGGGCGGGCAGTCCGGGACCTTCCTGCAGTACCCGGACTACCTGATCGGCCTGTTCCCCTATCAGTCGACCAAGACCCGGGTGATGGTGAGCAAGGACTACAGCAGCGGGTACACCCACTACCACAGCTACGTGGGCCACTACTGGGTGCCGACGCCGGCGTACTCGGGGTCGGGCAGCGGCAATCGCGGCGGTGGCAGCGGCAGTGGCAAATAGGGGCACTGGCAAATAGGGGCAGCGGGAAATAACGCGGCAGACAGAGGAGAGGCATGCTGGACAACCTGATCGAGAACTCGTATTCGGCCGCCGCGTACGCGGGTGTCGGTGTGGTGCTGATGGCGGTCTCGTTCGTCGTCGTCGACGCCCTCACCCCGGGCAAGTTGAGCACCCAGCTGTGGGGCACCCGCAACCGCAACGCGGCGGTCCTGGTCAGCTCCAACACCCCT
>WBZQ01000342.1_pt1 | contig 38958 bp, 40 predicted proteins | sample 5204251 | NCBI WGS metagenome assembly WBZQ01 (sample SAMN12412402, study PRJNA552823) | activated sludge metagenome | isolation source: activated sludge from nitrification reactor of wastewater treatment plant... | place: USA: Virginia | collected 2017-09 | reverse complement strand
GTACTCAGTGAAGGCCATGGGCCCGCCCAGCGCATGGTCGAAGTGCTGGGTGAACATGACGTGCCAGCCAGGTTGATGGACTCACTCACTGAGTTGCCGCCAAATGTGGTGGCGGTGAGTCAAGCTCAACTTCCTAGTGGGCTCAACGACCCACACAGCAAAGTCTTTGTCCTCACCACCGAAGACATCTCCGGCCAGCGCAGCAGCACCCGTGACATGCGCAAGATGCCGACGCGACGCAAGGCACAGATCGACCCGCTGGAGCTGAAGAAGGGCGACTACGTCGTTCACGAGCAGCACGGTGTGGGCCGCTTTGTTGAGATGACCCAGCGCGAAGTGCAAGGCGCGGTGCGGGAGTACCTCGTGCTGGAGTACGGCGCGAGCAAGCGCGGATTCCCACCCGACAGGCTTTATGTGCCTGCCGATGCGCTGGATCAGGTGACTCGATATGTCGGTGGCGAGCAGCCAAGTCTTGACCGTCTGGGTGGGTCAGATTGGGCCAAGCGCAAGGGCAGGGCGCGCAAAGCGGTCAAGCAGATCGCTGCAGAGTTGATCAAGCTTTATGCAGCTCGCCAAGCCACCAAAGGCCACGCGTTTGGCTTAGACACTCCCTGGCAGCGCGAACTCGAAGACGCCTTCCCGTTCCACGAGACCCCTGACCAGTTGAGCACGGTCGAGGAGGTCAAGCGCGACATGGAGCGCATTGTGCCCATGGACCGGTTGGTGTGTGGTGACGTGGGCTACGGCAAGACCGAAATCGCGGTGCGGGCTGTGTTCAAGGCCGTGCAAGACGGCAAACAGGTGGCCGTCTTGGTGCCGACCACTCTGCTGGTCACGCAGCACTTCTCGACGTTTGCCGAGCGGATGAGCGGCTTCCCAGTCGTGATCAAACCGCTGAGCCGATTCCAAACCGACCGCGAGGCCAAGGAAGTAATCGAGGGGCTGGCAAACGGCAGCGTCGACATCGTGATTGGCACACACCGACTGCTCAACCCAGACATCAAAATGAAAGACCTGGGCCTGATCGTTGTGGATGAGGAGCAGCGGTTCGGCGTGGAGCACAAGGAACAAATGAAGCGGCTTCGCACCAGCGTCGACGTGCTCTCCATGAGCGCCACCCCCATCCCGCGCACGCTAGAAATGGCGATTACCGGCATCCGCGAGATGTCGACCATCATGACTCCTCCCGAGGAGCGTCACCCGGTGCTGACGTACGTCGGCGCCTATGAGGACAAGCAAGTCAGCGCAGCAATCCGGCGAGAACTCCTCCGCGATGGACAGGTGTTCTTCATCCACAACCGGGTGAACTCCATCGAGAGGGCTGCGGCCAAGCTCAAGGAACTCGTGCCGGAGGCACGTATTGCCACTGCCCACGGCCAGATGGCTGAGCACCAACTCGAGCAGGTCATGCTCGACTTTTGGGAGAAGCGCTTCGACGTACTCGTGTGCACGACGATCGTTGAGTCTGGCCTCGATGTGTCGAACGCCAACACGATGATTATCGAGCGGGCCGACATGTTAGGGCTCTCCCAACTTCACCAGTTGCGAGGACGTGTGGGCCGCAGTCGCGAGCGGGCTTATGCCTACTTCCTTTACCCGGCTGAAAAGCCGCTCACTGAGACGGCGCATGAGCGGTTGGCAACGCTTGCCCAACACTCAGATCTGGGTGGCGGCATGGCGATTGCGATGAAGGACCTAGAGATTCGTGGTGCGGGCAACCTGCTCGGCGGCGAGCAGTCGGGTCACATCGCGGATGTGGGTTTTGACCTGTACGTGCGGCTAGTGGGAGAGGCCGTCACGGAGTTCCGCCTCGACGGTCAAGTCCCCGATCAGCTCGACGAAGTGCGCCTGGAGATTCCGATCGAGGCGCATTTGCCACACGACTACATCCCCAGTGAGCGGTTGCGGTTGGAGATGTACAAACGCCTGGCCGAGGTGCGGAGCAAGTCCGATGTTGAGGTGCTTCGTGAGGAGTTGGTCGACCGCTACGGCACCCCGCCGCTGGCAGTGGATCGACTGCTGATGGTCGCGTTGTTCAGAGTGCGCGCTCGCGCTGCGGGACTCAGTGAGGTGACCATCCAAGGCAAGTATGTCCGTTTTGCCAACATTGACCTTCCCGATTCGATGCAGGTGCGCCTCCAACGCCTCTACCCGAAGAGTCTGGTCAAGGGTCCGCTGCGTACGATGCTCGTGCCACGTCCACTTCCGCGTCAGATCGGTGGACCACCGCTGCGTGATGAAGAATTGTTGGCGTGGACACTTGGCGTGATTGACTCGGTGATCGATCCCGCTGGTGCCGCCGTACCCGTTGCATGAGGAGACCTGTAGTGACCAAAGTTCGCGCTGTCGTTGCCGCAACGGCTTTGCTGTTGCTGACCGCTTGTGGCGTGCACCCAGGCGTTGCCGCAATCGTGGGTGAGCAGAGCATCCCGACCTCCGAAGTTGAGACCTTTGCCCGAGGGTTCTGTGCCTTCAGTGCCCAGCCCGGCCGTCCTCCGATCGCGATGAGCCAACTGCTTGGCCAAAGTGTGGATTCGTTGGTTTCCAACGAGCTGCAATCCAGGTACATCGAGGCCAAAGGAATCGGTTACGACCACGCAGCCTTAGCCCAGGCCATGTCTAACGTCGAAGCGCGAGCGAAGCAGCTCGACCCGTCGGTGCGAGACGACTTCTTGGCGATTGTGAAGAAGATCGTGATCAACGCGCTCTCGCAAGAAGCACTTGGCATGGCCTCACTCAAGGCAAAAGGCACTAAGGACGCCACGAGCGACGATGCGGCCGCCGAGGGGCAAAAGCTCTTCGCGGCCTGGGCCAAGTCGGCTGCCATCAAGGTCACTGTCGACCCGCGCTATGGCGCATCAGGGGAATCAGCAGGGGCTCAAGGCTCACTTTCTCGAAGCGTTTCTAAGGTGGCCCAGGCTGCAGCCACTGGTGGGGACGCGGTCACACTGCCCGCCGCGCAGGTGTGCATTTCGAAGTGACCCACCCGCTGCTCGAACTCGTCGAGGTCATGGCTCGACTACGTCGAGAATGTGCCTGGAAGGCCGAGCAGACCCACGGTTCACTAGCGCGCTACTTGCTCGAAGAGACCCACGAAACCATCGAGGCGATCGAATCGGGCGATGCCGCACATCTGCGTGAAGAACTCGGCGACTTGCTCCTGCAGGTCTATTTCCACGCCGCGATTGCCGCAGAAGCCGGCGAGTACGACGTCGCCGATGTGGCTGCAGATCTGCGAGACAAACTGATTCGGCGCAATCCGCATGTCTTTGGTGATTCGAGTGCGACCTCGGCTGAAGAGATCAACGAACAGTGGGAACTCATCAAGCGCGCCGAGAAGCAACGCGACACCCCAGTTGAGGGGATTCCGGCTTCGCTCCCGGCGCTGCTCTATGCGGACAAGGTCATTGACCGAGTCAAGCGTGCCGGTCAGGTGATCGAACCCGACGGTGACGATCTGGGTGATCGGCTGTTGGCACTAGCACTGGAGGCTCACCGCCAAGGCGTCGATGCCGAGCAAGCCCTTCGCTCAGCGCTGGCCCGGGCTGTCGACAGCGCCTAGGGGCGCCAGCAATACCCTCTGACTATGGATCCCGAGGAGTTTCGCGCCGCCGCCCATGAGTTGGTCGACTGGATCGCCGACCTGCGTCAATCGGTGCCACAACTTCCAGTTCAGTCTCAAGTCAAACCCGGTGAGGTTGCTGGAGGTTTGACGACAACGGCTCCAGAGATGCCAGAAGCATTTGGCGACGTACTGCGAGATTTGGAGCAGGTGATCGTGCCTGGCATCACCCAAACTCAGCACCCGGCGTACTTCGGCTGGTTCCCCAGCAACTCCTCACTGGCCTCTGTTCTTGGTGACTTCGCCAGTAGTGGGCTGGGCGCCTTGGGCATCACCTGGCAAAGCGCGCCGGCACTCACGGAAGTCGAGCAGGTGGTCACCGAGTGGTTGCGCGAGTTGTGTGGACTTGATCCACAGTGGGCCGGCGCAATTCAAGACACGGCCTCGACGGGCACGTTGGTGGCCCTCATTGCAGCGCGTGAGCGTGCCAGTGCGTTGAGCGAACACGAGGGCGGGTTGCAGTCGATGGACAAACCGCTGGTCGTCTACACCTCACCGCATGCCCACTCCTCGGTGCCGAAGGCTGTCCTGCTCGCGGGGTACGGCGCCGACAACTTGCGCTACGTCGACGTCGACCCCGTGACCTACGCGATGCGGCCCGAGGCGCTTCGTGAGGCAATGACCCAAGACATCGCCGAGGGTCGCACTCCGGCGGCGGTGATCGCAGCCGTGGGAACCACCGGCACTGCGGCGATGGATCCGGTGGCCGCCATCGTCGAGGTGGCAAACGAGTTTGGTGTCTGGGTGCACGTTGATGCTGCGATGGCTGGATCGGCGATGTTGTTACCCGAGTGTCGTCATCTCTTCGAGGGAGTCGACGGCGCTGACTCGTTGGTGTGGAACCCCCACAAGTGGTTGGGCACGATCTTGGATTGTTCGCTGCTCTATGTGCGCGATGTGGATCACCTGGTCAATTGCATGTCGACCACACCGCCCTATCTGAGGTCAGCGGCAGATGCCGAGGTGGTGCAGTACAAAGACTGGGGGATCCCGTTAGGCCGACGTTTTCGGGCGTTGAAGTTGTGGTTCCACCTGCGACTTGACGGTGTCGAATCCCTCCGCGCGCGGTTGCGTCGCGACCTGGCCAACGCGCAATGGCTTGCTGAGCAGGTGCGCGCTAAACCGCAGTGGCAAGTGCTAGCGCCGGTCGATCTGCAAACCGTGTGCGTACGGCATGAACCAGTGGGGATCAGCGCTGAAGACCTCGATGCCCACACCTTGGCTTGGGTCGATGCCATCAACGCCAGCGGTGCGGCGTTCGTCTCCCCGAGTGTTCTCGATGGTCGTTGGATGGTGCGGGTGTCGATTGGGGCCGAGGCGACTGAGCACGCCGATGTGGCCGCGCTGTGGGAACTTATGAAAGAAATAGTCAAGCAAGCTTGACAAGGCGTTCAGTGTCAAGCATCCTTGTCATATGACAAGCAAACTTGACTCCGCAACCGGCGACTTACGGCGCAAGCGCGTCTACAACAAAGAGTTCGCGCCAACCATGATCGCCTACGGCCTTTCTTCTTGGGCTGCCGCGGCCTGGGGGAACCTCGATGGGGACAGCCCCACCCGGTTCTTGTGGGCGGCGCTGCCGCTGATTCCTGCAATCGCACTGGTCGTTGTGTATGTGCGGCACCACCGTCGCCTTGATGACTACCAGCAGTTGCTGCAATACAAGGGCCTGGCGATGGGCTTTGGCGTCGCTATGTTCGCCTCCGTGGTGTTCGGCTGGCTGGCCATCGCAGGCCTGGAGATTCAGGGAGCCCACTGGTACGTATTCGCTGCAGGGATGACTGCGTGGGCGCTCAGCATTTGGTGGGCCGGGCGTCGATGAAGAACCGGCTTCGGGCGCTGCGCGAAGAGCATCGCATTACACAAGGACAACTGGCTGATCTGCTCGACATCTCTCGCCAGTCGGTGAATGCGATTGAGACCGGCAAGTACGACCCAAGCTTGCCGGTCGCCTTCGGCCTGGCTCGAGTGTTCGGGTGCCAGATCGAAGACATCTTCGCTCCCGACCTCGCCGCACTAGACCCGGCAGGTCACGCCGACTCTCTGCCGCAACCCAGATAGGCTGGCAGCGTTCACCCCTGACCCCATGGAGCTAGCGATGTCACTCGTCGAATTCGTCCACGCCCGCGAGATTCTCGACTCACGCGGCAACCCGACCGTTGAGGTCGAGGTGCTACTCGAAGATGGCTCCGTTGGCCGGGCCGCGGTGCCAAGCGGCGCCTCGACCGGCGCCTTTGAGGCTGTCGAATTGCGTGACGGTGGCAAGCGCTACTTGGGCAAGGGCACCGAAAAGGCAGTCAAGGCTGTGATCAAGAAGATCGCACCCGAAATCGAGGGCGAAGACGCCACCGACCAGCGCGCCATCGACCAGTTGATGATCGAACTCGACGGCACCCCCAACAAAGCCAAACTTGGCGCCAACTCGATCCTGGGCGTCTCGCTGGCCGTGTCTCAGGCGGCTGCTGTGAGTGCGAACCTCCCGCTCTTTAGGTACGTCGGTGGCCCCAACGCCCACCTGCTGCCGGTGCCGATGATGAACATCCTCAACGGTGGTTCGCACGCTGACTCCAACGTCGACGTCCAAGAGTTCATGATCGCCCCGATCGGTGCCGCCACCTTTGCTGAGGCGCTGCGCATGGGCGCTGAGGTCTACCACGAACTCAAGTCGGTGCTGAAGAAGAAGGGCCTCTCGACCGGTCTGGGTGATGAAGGCGGGTTCGCGCCCAACCTTGACTCCAACCGCGCTGCGCTGGACCTGATCGCAGAGGCCGTCGCTGGTGCTGGTCTCAAGCTGGGCTCTGACATTGCGCTGGCGATGGATGTGGCTGCCAGTGAGTTCCACGAAGACGGCGTCTACAACTTCGAGGGTGGCAAGAAGACTTCCGCGGAGATGATCGACTACTACGCCGACCTGGTCGCGTCGTACCCCATCGTCAGCATCGAAGACCCGCTCGACGAGGAAGACTGGGATGGCTGGAAGGCCATCACCGACCGCCTCGGGAGCAAGGTTCAGTTGGTCGGCGACGACCTGTTCGTCACCAACGTCGAGCGCCTGCAGCGCGGCATCTCCGGTGGGCAAGCCAACGCTCTGCTGGTGAAGGTCAACCAGATCGGCTCCTTGACCGAGACCCTCGACTCCGTGGAGTTGGCTCACCGCAACGGCTACCGCTGCATGATGAGCCACCGTTCCGGTGAGACCGAAGACGTCACCATCGCCGACCTGGCAGTTGCGACCAACTGCGGTCAGATCAAGACCGGTGCTCCTGCTCGGTCTGAGCGCGTGGCGAAGTACAACCAACTGCTGCGCATCGAAGAAGAACTCGGCGAGGCCGCTCGCTACGCCGGTGCCGGTGCATTCCCTAGGTACCAGGGCTAGATCAACGCATGGCTGGACCAGCAAACCGCAAACCGAGTGGGCCGGGTGCTACCAAGCGCCCGGCTGCTCGGTCTAAGGCTGCCACCGGCCCTGCTCGCGAACCTGCTCGGGCGGCGCTGGCCAACCGCAAGCCACGACTCACCAGTCGTGCGGCGATCTTGTTGCTGGTTGCCGCAGTCTTGGTGATTTCCTACGCCTCCAGCATGCGCGCTTATCTCAATCAGCGTGCCCACATCGCCGACACCCAAGCTCGGATCGCGGCCGCAAAGGCCAACATCAAGGCGCTGGAGAAAGAGAAGCGTCGCTGGGCTGACCCGGCCTACGTTGAAGCCCAAGCGCGCGGCCGTCTCGGCTGGGTGCTGCCTGGCGAGGTGGGCTACCAGGTGATCGGGCGCGATGGGAAGCCGCTGGGGAGCAACGACGTGCTTGATGACCCGGCCAGCGTCGTACCCCTCAATCACACGCCGGTGTGGACCAAGCTCTATCAAAGCGTGCGCATCACCGACCACCCGCCCACGACTGCCGACCCGGACGTCAAGATCACCCCCAAGAACCCGTGATCGCGCCCAAGGACGAGGCAGCCATTGCGGCTCAGTTGGGGCGGCCCCCTCGAGGCATTCACGAGATCGGGCACCGTTGCCCGTGCGGCAACCCCGACGTTGTCACTACCGAACCTCGGCTGCCCGACGGCACCCCCTTCCCGACCACCTTCTATTTGACCTGCCCGAGGGTCACCTCGGCGTTGGGCACGTTGGAAGCTTCAGGGTTGATGAAGGAAATGTCCGCGCGGCTTCTCGATGACCCCGAGTTAGCTGCGCACTACCAAGCGGCCCACGAGGCCTATCTCGAGGCTCGCGCCGCCATCGGTGAGGTTGCTGAAATCGCGGGCGTCTCGGCCGGAGGCATGCCTGATCGCGTTAAGTGCCTCCATGTCTTGGTCGGTCAGTCACTGGCCCAAGGTCCAGGGGTTAATCCGCTGGGTGATGAGACTCTCGAACTGCTGGGGCAGTGGTGGCAGTCGGGTCCGTGTGTGAACGTCGACGTTGAGGATGCACCATGAGGGTCGCGGCCATCGATTGTGGCACCAACACCATCAAGTTGCTGATCGCCGATCTGCATCGCGGCAACGAGGTAGAACTCGTGCGCGAAATCCGCATGGTCCGCCTCGGCGAGGGCGTCGATAAGACCGGCCGACTCTCCGACGGTGCGCTGTCGCGGGCCTTTGCTGCCTTAGATGAGTACGCCGAGATGATCGCCGCCCACGACGTCTCCGCAACGCGGTTTTGTGCCACCTCTGCGGCTCGCGACGCATCGAACGCTGAGGTGTTCAGGGCTGGTGTCCAAGCCCGGCTTGGTGTCACACCTGAGGTGGTGCCAGGGGATGAGGAGGCCGCGCTTTCGTTCGCGGGGGCCACGCGCTCGGTGGATGCATCGCTTCGACCGCCGTACCTAGTCATTGATATTGGTGGCGGCTCCACCGAACTGATCCTGGGCAACGCCGACGGCTCCATCGTGGCCGCGCAGTCGCTCGATATCGGCTCGGTGCGCATGACTGAGCGACACCTGCACAGCGACCCACCGACCGCCGAGGAATTGGCAGCCGCAATCGCCGATATTGACGGTGCACTCGATGGTTGCTCGGTGCCGGTCTCGCAAGCGAACGCGGTGATTGGAGTTGCCGGCTCGATCACCACGACTGCGGCGATGGTGCTGGGCCTGTCGCACTATGACCGCCAAGCACTCAACAACCTCACTATTACTGTCGCCGATGCCTCTCGTGCCGCCCACGATCTGTTGGCCATGACGGTCGCGGAACGCCGGGCCTTGGGGTTCATGCACCCCGGCCGCGCGGATGTGATTGGTGCGGGCGCGCTGATCTTGGATCGGGTGCTGCGGCGCACCTCGGTGTCGACGATGGAAGTCTCCGAATCTGACATCCTCGATGGCATCGCCTGGTCGCTGGTGGTGGATTAGTGGCGACGGCCGAATCCTCACGCCGACCCTGGGGCCGGATTCTTTCTCGCGCGTGGAGTGAGTTCAATCGCGACGGCTGCACCGATCTGGCCGCAGCGTTGACCTACTACTCCGTGCTGGCTCTTTTCCCAGCCATCTTGGCTTTGGTCTCGCTGCTGGGATTGCTCGGCAGCGGGCCCGACGCCGTCGGGTTCATCACTGATGTGCTCGGGCGACTGCTGCCCGCCGACTCCGCCGAGTCGGTGATTTCGTTTATCGACGGTCTCTCCAAGACCTCCGGCATCGGCTGGGGTGTGGCGGTTGGTTTGCTTGGTGCGCTGTGGTCCGCATCGGGGTACGTCGGGGGTTTCTCGCGCGCGATGAACCGGATCTACGACGTACCCGAAGGTCGTCCGGTCTGGAAGCTGCGACCCACGATGTTCGCGGTCACGGTCCTCACCATCGCTTTGTTGGCTATTGCTCTGGTGATCGTGGTCTCCAGCGGACCGGTGGCCTCGGCCATTGGCGGCGCGGTGGGTTTGGGTGATCAGGCCCTCACGCTGTGGTCGTGGGCCAAGTGGCCGATCTTGGTCTTGGTCGTGGTCTGCAATGTGGCCCTGCTCTATTACGCCACCCCTAACGTGCGGCAACCCCGATTTCGGGTGGTCTCGGCGGGCGCTTTCGTAGCTATTGCCATCGTGGCGGTTGCCTCTGCGGGCTTTGGGTTCTATGTCGCAAACTTCTCCTCCTACAACCAGACCTACGGCGCTGTGGCCGGTGCCGTGGTCTTGCTGCTGTGGCTGTGGTTGACCAACCTGGCCTTGCTTTTCGGGGGCGAACTCGACGCCGAACTCGAGCGCGACCACCAACTCCACGCTGGCCTTGCCGCCGAGGAGCACTTGCTCTTGCCGCTGCGCGACGACTCCGCATCCTCGAAGAAGGCAATGGCCCGCGAGGAAACAATCGCCGATGCCAAGCTGCTGCGTCGCCGCATCGCCCGAGACAGCTAACCTTGCCTTCGCACGCCCCGGTAGCCCAACGGCAGAGGCAGAGGTCTTAAACACCTTCCAGTGTGGGTTCGAGTCCCACCCGGGGCACCAGCACTTCGTTAACTCTGCTCACCGTGATGCATCGCCGACTTTTGGTTTAGGGCCTTCTCGTGATGCAGCTTTCCGTCTGGACGTGGGTGATGCGGTGGAACCGGGGTGCCCGAGTGCCACGCCGATCTGCTGTGACGCAGGGTGCAACCTTCGGGGCGTCAGTCGCATCTAGTGACTTGGGCAGACCGCCCAACTCAGATGAGGTGACCATGGGTGCGCGAGTTCTTTCGATTCTGATGCTGACGGCTAGTTGCGTGGCGTGCGCATCGACGCCTTCGACGCAATCAACTTCGCCTGCCGACACGATCGAAGTGGCTCCGCCTGTCGTGCTTACGTTGCCTCGCGGCCGCGAAGCGAGTGCCATCGCGGTCTCCAAGCGTGGGGATGCGGTTGTCGCAACCCATCCGCGAGGCGAGTATCGGACCGACGAAATCAGAGTCTTCGGGGGTGGCGGGCAGCGGCGGATTGCAACGACATCCTTTGGCAAGGGAGAGATTGACTCGGTTGTCGTGGCAGGCGATTGGGTTGGGTGGGTGGATAAGTCGCGCGCGACACCGGTCGAAGCCGTCCCGGTGAAGTGGAGAGTGTTCGTCCAGCAGATCTCTGGCGCCGGAGCGCCCGCGTTGCTCGCCTCAAGCGGGGGAGTCAAGGCGCCGTGGGCGCCGTACATGGCCGGCGGTGAGGGAGGGTTCGCTTGGCCAACCCAGGGGCAAGGTGACCGGTCGGAATGGGTGTGGACACCTCAGGACGGCGTGCGACGGATCGCATCCACCGCCGACATCGCGGATCCAAGTGTGCTGAGCGACCGGCTCGTGTACGTCGCGAAGTCGCCACAGGGCCAAGACTGCTGGGAGCAGCCGATAGCCGGTGGGGCAGCGAAGGCGCTGACAACGTCTGGTTTGGTGCACAGTTGCGTGGCCGCAGGCGCAACGGTGGTCTACAGCGAGGGGATTCGACCCACTGACGACGACGACGAGGATGCCGAACTCGATGATCCTTACCGATTGTGGACACTTGTTGAGGGTCGGCGGACTCTGATCAGAAGGGGCTTCTTCGAGGCTGGCAGGCTTGCAATCGTTTCGGGGCGGGCGGTCTGGTCCCTTGGCGCCAAGCGCTTTGTGAGTTCGTCAGCGACCGACTCGGTGGAAGTGGGCCGCGCAGGGGGTCTCATCGCAACTAATGGGCCTTGGGTCTTGGTGGCTCCCCTCCTCTTGGCAAGCTCTCACGATGTGGTGCGGCTGAAGCTGTGGAAGGTCTCCGTCGTAGATGGCGCTAGCTGACTTTGACGTACCTAACTGATACAACGACATCGCAAACACCGAGGGCGACAAGCTAGCGTCTCCCGTGGAAGAGCGGGGACCGTCAATGAGGTACGCGCCGGAGATCGTCACGATCGGAGTCCTGCTTGCAGTTGCCGGGGTTGGCTTGGCTGCAACCATCGGCTGCCTGCTCATGCTGCGTGGTCAAGGGCGCCAAAATTGGGTGACCCCGGTATTGACCGCGGCCGCGAGCCTCGTCGTCACGCTGGGTGCCCTCGCGCTCTTGAGCCTCCCCATAATCCAGTCATCCGCCACCGGTTCCTACCAATGCCTTTCAGATCCACTCACCGAGGCACTCTCAAGAACCACGGCCCAATCCAGCCACGGCGAAGTTGAATGTCGCAGCGCCGGACGTGCTCGCGTTGTGCAATCGGCCGTGCTCATGGCTCTCGGACTAACCGGGGCTTTGGTGATGGCGCGCCACTCGCGACAGACGGTCGGCGTGGTTCAAAAGCGTTGAGGTGACCACGCCTGTGGCTCGCGGCAGGCAAGGCTGGCGAATCTGCATATTCAGTGCAGAAATATCGGACTTCCCAATTAGGGGCCGATCTAGGTGGAGGATTGTGCTGATGCCCGATTGATAGGGGTGCTCGATGGGGCCAAGGCGCGGCGAGTTCTCAAGGAGTGCAACAAGGCGCTTCTTGCCGGCAGTCATCGCAGTGTGCATGTTGCTCACTGGCGGTGTCATGACGGTGTACCTCGTTCAACGGGTGCTTCCTCTGTGTGGTTCGCTGGATGTGATTCCTTCTCAGTGGGTCATCGACCAGACTGTGCAGGCGTTAGAGCAGGTGGGTCCGGTGACTCATCGGGTGCAATGGTGCGGTGAGTATTCAGACGTTTATGAAGGCTCGGGCTCTATTGGGACCGACGATCTCACGTCCATTAATGATGTCCTCACCGCCGCTGGTTGGGAGCGAGAATCCGCGTCAGCCCCCTGGACCAAGTCGCCAGTATTCAGCTCCGAACCTATGGCCTTGTGGATCGAACCCGGCAAGGGGCGCTATCGCTATGCCTTCGAAGTGTGGCCACGGGGGAGGTGACGCGGCGCAGTGTGATCCATGCCCCATGCGGGCCTGCGTCGAACGTCTCGGACGGGTCTCTGATGATCGAATGCGGGAGATTTGTCGGGCCGCAGCGATCGCGCTCAACTGCTAGGAAAGGGCTCTCCCGGCTAGCTGGACCGCTTGGGTGGCAACGGAAAGAACATCGAGGTGCGGGCGGCGTACTCGGGATAACCGGGCCGCTTCATCATCGACTTCTCCAACAGTTTTGCCCCGCTGACAAAGACCAAGAAATAGGTCATCAGCACTGGCGACAACACTGTCAGTGCTGGAGCGATCCCGCCATCGGCGGCGAGGAGCCAAATGCCCCACCACATGCAGGCATCGCCGAAATAGTTGGGGTGGCGAGTCCAGGCCCACAGGCCTCGATCCATCACCGGTCCGCGCCCCGGGTCGCTTTTGTACGCCGCCAACTGGGCATCGCCGACAACCTCGAAACACAAGCCGATCGCATAGACCGCGAGGCCGATCCAGAACAAGGGGCCAATGAGCGAATGGCTCAGCCAGATCCCCACAATCACCGGCAGTGAAACAAACAGCATGATGACGCCTTGCGGGATTAGTGCGGCCCGGGCATAGGAGGGATTGCGTGCCTTAATCGCCTCGTAACGAGGATCTTCGCCGTGGCCGATGGATCGCCGGTAGATGTGCCAGGCGAGTCGAAGCCCCCACACCGAAACCAGAAGCACTAACACCCAACCCCGGGTGTTGAAGGCTCGTTCTAAGGCATCAACACGGGCCTGCTCGGCAGGTGAGCGCCACAAGGCAGCGTGTCCGGTCAAGGCGCTAAGGGTGAGGCGATTGACCAACGCAATCGCAACGAAGCCGAGCCCCCAGGTCACGTCGATCACTGACCATCGCCCCGAGCGCCAGGCGGCGAAACTGGTCAGACTCATGGCGATGCTGACAGTGACAATCGACAAGGCCAATGCGACGAAGAGTGTGAATGACATCTAGCCAGCTTAAAGGCGCCTAGTCCACCTGCCGCAAAAAGCCGCATTTTGCAGGCGCCAAACTTGCTTGTAGCGACAGGGTCGAGTTCTAATAGGGCAGTCAAAGACGACGATGCCAGTGTCCTATGCCCGCGTGAAAAGAGTTCTGTGCAGATGATTAGCAGTCCACGCCGCGTCCTGGTGACCGTCCTAAGTGTGGTGTCACTTGTCTTGACCGCCGGAGCCTTCGTGCCTTCTGCCGCCCGCTCGCAGGGTGAAAACCAGGCGCCGCTGGCCCTGGGGAGTCCGGCGCCCGACAACTACACACCCAAACTTGGCCTGCTGTTTAACCACCCATTCTGGGCAAACCGTGGCCAGATCGCGACTCACGTGAAGCGGATGATTCGCAGCACCCAGCCGGGGCAAAATATCCGGATCGCATCATTCTCGGTGGGTTCGAAGAGCATCGTTGACGCACTGATTGGTGCCCGCAATCGCGGTGTATCAGTGCAGGTCATTGGTGATGCTCACCTGGTTGACCGTAAGAATGATCTGTATTCCAAGGGGTTCGTGCGGCTTCGCCGTACATTGGGGCGTGACAAGACCAAGACCAGCTGGGTGAACGTCTGCAATAACTCATGCCGCGGAAACGCTGGCAACCTTCACGCCAAGATCTTCTTGTTTAGCCAGGTTGGCGCGGTGTCCAACATCGTCGTGACCGGTTCGGCCAACCTCACCCGGATGGCTGTGGTCGGACAGTGGAACCACGCTCGCACGGTCTCTGACCCAGTCGCCTACAACAACTTGATGAACGTCTTTGCTCAGATGGCCGCCGACCAGCCTGTGAGCCCTCCGAACCTCGAATACAACGACGCACTGGGGCACAGCTGGGTCTTCCCGTGGCCAGCGATGAATGCTGTGTCGGACCCCGTGATGACGTCGTTGTCAAATGTGCAGTGCATCTACACCGACGCGGCTGGCGCCACAAAGCGCACCAAGATTCGGGTGAACATGTACACCTGGTCTGATGAGCGCGGAATCTGGTTGGCCACCCGAGTGCGTCAACTGTGGGACAGCGGCTGTGATGTGGCTGTGCTGAACTCGATCATGTCGCGCAATGTGCGCGACCGGCTTGGTTTGCGTAGTGGCCGTGGTCCCATCCCTCTCAAGAAGGTCGGCGTCTGGAATGACCTCGGCGAACTGGTGAAGTACGACCACGCCAAGTGGCTCACCATCTCAGGTGCGACCACCACCAACCCGAATGCTTCGATCGTGGTGGCTGGCTCGTGCAACTTCAGCAACTTGGGTCGCTATTCCGATGAGATCACCACGGCCTACTCCAGTGCAGCCGATGTGGCCGCCTACGCTGCAGACTTCGCGGCCACCTGGCGCGAGCGCTATCAGACTCACCTGCCGCCACCCGACGTGCGCAGCCGCCTTGGTGACGACACAGTGGAGTTCGGCAAGGGCGAGTTGAAGTACGCCGAGAACGACTAATCGGTTCCGATCAGTCCAGCGATGCCACGTCGTCGGCGTCGATGATTCGGTAGGCGTAACCCTGCTCGGCTAGGAATCGCTGTCTGTTTTGGGCAAACTCCGCATCGACGGTGTCGCGGGCGACCAGGGCGTAAAAGCGCGCAGTGCGGCCATCGGCCTTGGGTCGAAGCAGCCGGCCTAACCGTTGAGCCTCTTCTTGTCGAGAGCCAAAACTGCCCGAGACCTGAATCGCTACAGCCGCCTCGGGTAAGTCGATGGAAAAGTTGGCCACCTTGCTGACCACCAACAAGTTGATCTGTCCGCTCCGGAACTCCTCAAACAGTCGCTCGCGCTCTTTGATGCTGGTTTCGCCTTTGATGACAGGTGCGTCGAGGTCGGCGCCGAGTTCGTCGAGTTGATCGATGAATTGCCCAATCACCAAGGTGGGCTCGCCAGCATGCTTGGCCACGAGCTGTTCAGCCACTCGAGTTTTCTCCGGGGAGCTAGCCGCCAGCCGATATCGGATGTCGGGCTCGGCGGTGGCGTAGGTCATCCGCTCGCCTTCGCTCAACGTCACCCGCACCTCCACACAGTCGGCGGGGGCAATCCAGCCCTGGGCCTCAATGTCTTTCCACGGAGCATCGAATCTCTTGGGTCCGATGAGTGAGAAGACATCGCCTTCGCGGCCGTCTTCGCGCACCAAGGTTGCGGTCAAACCCAGCCGGCGCCTGGCCTGCAGGTCTGCGGTGAACCGAAAGACCGGTGCGGGCAGCAAATGCACTTCGTCATAGATGATCAAGCCCCAGTCGTGTCCGTCGAGCACATCGAGGTGGGCATAGGCACCTGCGCGGCGCGTGGTGAGCACTTGGTACGTCGCGATGGTGACCGGGCGGATCTGCTTGACTTGCCCGCTGTATTCACCGATTTCGTCTTCGGTCAGGCTGGTGCGTTTGAGGAGTTCGGCGCGCCACTGACGAGCACTGACGGTGTTGGTCACCAAGATCAACGTCGTGGCCTGCGCGCGGGCCATGGCCGCAGCACCCACGATGGTTTTGCCCGCTCCGCAGGGGAGTACGACGACGCCAGAGCCGCCATCCCAAAAGGCGTCAGCTGCCTGTGATTGGTAGTCGCGCAGTTGCCACCCAGACTCGACCAGGTCAATCTCATGGGCCTCGCCGTCGACGTACCCAGCGAAGTCTTCGGCTGGCCAGCCAAGCTTGAGGAGGGCCTGCTTCAGCGCACCGCGTTGACTCGGATGCACGACCACCGATTCGGGATCGATTCGGTCGCCGAGCATGCCGGCCACGCGTTTGCTGCGCAGCACTTCCTCAAACACAGCGCGGTCGGTGCACGAGAGCACCAGACCGTGTGTGGGGTGCTTGTCGAGGCGTAGACGCCCGAAGCGGGCCATGGTTTCGGCAACGTCGATAAGCAACGAATGCGGGACGGCATAGCGGCTGTATTTCAGCAGCGCGTCAATGACCTGCTCCGCGTCGTGACCAGCGGCTCGCGCGTTCCACAAGCCGAGGTTGGTCAGCCGATAGGTGTGCACATGCTCCGGGGAGCGCTCAAGTTCAGCAAAGGGAGCGATCGCCTTGCGGCACTCGGGTGCGTTGGCGTGATCGACCTCGAGGAGCAAGGTCTTGTCGGACTGAACAATGAGTGGGCCGTCGTGCACCTGCAGAGACTACGTGGTGTTAGCCAAATCGAGTGTGTGGATTTAGGCCTCGACGACGACCGCGCCTCTGATTCGGTGGATGGCAAACTCGACGGTGTCGCCATGTTCAGCGTCGTACGCCGCCAAGACGCCGGCGGCGACCTCCGTTGGGCGCACCACCCGCTCATGGGCGCGGCCTTGAGGGTCGAGATAGCCCAACCACACTGAGGAGCGCCGATCGATCGCCTCACGTAGCAAGGCCAACACGTCTGCGGGCGAGGTGGCCGATGCTTGGAGTGGCCGGTCGCGTTCGGCACGATCTCCCGACGCGATGACCTCAAGGGCTGCGTTGGCTTGAGCGATGAGGCGCACGTGTGAGCGCGACTCGGGTGGACGGGGTTTACTGCGCGCTCGCACCTGGTCGGGGCGCACCACTCGCAAGGTCCCATCCATTGCTTCGACCGCGGGCGCTCCACCGGCGGCACGGATCCTGGTGAGCACAGTGGAGATGTCGAGTTCGCTGATGGCGACGGTGGGGGCAATGCGGCGAAGCCCCAATCCGGGCAATGCCAACACCTGGGTCAACTGGCCCTCATCATCGGTGCGCACGAAGCAGCGCGCTGGTCCTACCCGCACCGAACCAAATCGGCGGGCCAGGTCGGTGACCATGTACTCCAATGCCTGCGGGACACCGCTGGCCGAGGCTGTGTTCAGGAAGCTCAACACGTCGTCTGCGGACCATCCCGCGTCGAGGCCGCGGCGGATGCTGTCGTTGGTGAAGCGATAGACGGTGGCCGCGCCACGGGACTCAACATCGGCAATGAGCCCCAACCTCCCGCCTACCTCGGCGGTGAGGGGGCCCGGTGCCACGGCGGTGAGATCTGCCTGGATCAACACCTGCTCGACGAGTGCGGGCATCAGAGGTTTGACGCTCTGAGCCACGTCGGCACCAGTGAGGAGGGCGCGACCAAAGGGGGTCAATGCGCCCATGGCGACAACACCGAGTGCTGCTGCTTCCTCGATGACTGAGACGACCAGCGCCTCGCGCGAACTCGGGCGCCTTGGGGCGCTCCACACCAGCAGTGACAACAGGGATGCCGGGCCAGTGCCTGCCGCCAGGGACTCAGTCTTCGGCAGCGCAGCAAGAGCAGTGAGTACGTCGCGCCTAGCCGCTGGCAACCACTGACGGGACAACCCCGGGTCTAGCGCGTTGAGTGCTTTGCCGCTGTTGTCCTTGGTGCGCAAAGCGGCGACAAGTCGCACTGAGTTGAGCCAGGCAGTGGCTAGGTGCTCCCACCGAGTGGCTAGGTCTTGAACAACCCAGGAGTCAAAGACTTCAGTGGGCGTCCATGCAGTACCGATAGTGCGTGAGGCGGCTTGGTCCAGCAGCCTGGCTTCGCCAGCGACCTCGATGATGAGGGCTGCCTCGTGTTCGTTCACCTCAAGCAGTGCGGCCGCGTTCTTGAGTTCGCGTACGCCAAGCCCACCGGCTTTGAGCACCCCCGGTGGAGCAGTGCTCCAATGGTCGAGGAGCACCTCGGTGCGCCGTACGAAATCAAAGGCGGCGCCACCGCCCATGCGTGCCACCAAGGTCGGATCGATCTGGCTAGTTGCGAGTTGAGGAGGCACTGGGTCGACGGCGGCGGCCATCTTGAAGTCGGTTTCGCGCAGGGGCGCTACCACTCTCAAAGAGTCACCCCCCCACACCAGCGCCAGGGACGTGAGTCGATCAAGGCTGCGCCGGCCATGCTCGCCATGGTGCTGGGTCACCTCAGCAGGTGTGCTGAGCGTGCCTACGCGGATCTCTTTCAGCAGCTGCAAATCCCACGCGGTGAGCAGATCGAGGGCGCGCATCAGCGAGGCGATGGTCGTGGCGCGAGAGGCCAATTGAGCCGAGTTGCGAGGCGCGGGAACGATCAGGTCAGGGCGCTGCTCAAAAAGGTGCAAGCGCTGCTCGTTGGTCCAACCTCGCAGTGCGTCGGCCAGACTCCGAGGCTCAGACATCGGCGGCGACCAGTGCCTGGACCAGGGAGTACGTCGCCTCATCAGCGGCAGCGATGATCCCCGGGAGTCCGTCAACCGGCGTGTAGGGGAAGCCATCGAAAGTGCCGACGTACCCACCAGCCTCCTCGAGCAAGAGCGATCCGGGAGCGTGATCCCACGGGTTGGTGCCGATGTAGACGATGAAGTCAGCGTCGCCTTCGATCAAGTGTGGGTAGTCGATGCCGCACGAGATCCAGGTGAGTTCGAGTGGGGCCAGATCACCCAAAGTGCGGTGCAGCCACTTGCGCCGCGACGTGACCCCGCGCAACGGTGAGGCCGCGCCCTTCAGCTGCATTTCTTCGCCGTTGCACCAGGCTCCCTGGTCGCGCACGGCGACGTAGGCCCGCTGGTGTTGGGGCTGCCATATCCATGCGCGCTGCACGCGACCGTTGATGATCTCGCTGGCCATCACGGCATGGTCGGGGGAGCCATTGACGAAGTTCTTGGTGCCATCAACCGGGTCGACGGTGAAGGCATGATCTGCGGCCATGAACCGCTCCATGATCGAACGATCCTCGGCGTAGGCCTCCTCGCCAAGCACGACTGCATCCGGGAAGGCTGCCTGCAAAGCGGCGGTGATCAACACCTCGGCTTCGCGGTCGGCAATCGTGACCAGATCGCCGGGGTTTTTCTCGTGGACTTCGTGATTGGCCAACGCCTGGAAGCGTGGAGTGATGACTTCGGCAGCAACCTCTTGCAGCAGGGTCAAGATCGCCTCGGTATCCACCTGCGCAGCCTATGCCCCGTCATGCCCCCAGAACACCAACCGCCGATCGAGAGTTAACGACCGTTAACCGTCACGTGGGTGTTGCTGGCAGCGTTGCGCAATTAGGTTCCCGTATATGGAGTCCTATGCCGCAGGTGAGATCACACCGTCACTGATCGAGCAGACCATCGGAGCGAACTTCGAAAAGACCGTCGAGGAGTACGGCGACAACGAAGCGCTCGTCGAGGTTGCCAGCGCTCGTCGCTGGACCTACCGCGAACTCAACGAAGACGTCGATGCTCTCGCCAAAGGATTGATGGCCGCTGGGGTCAACAAGGGTGACCGAGTGGGCATCTGGGCGCCCAACTGCGCCGAGTGGACCATCACACAGGTAGCCACGGCCAAGATTGGCGCGATCTTGGTGAACATCAACCCGTCCTACCGCACACACGAGTTCTCCTATGCCGTGAACCAGTCGGGTCTAACGCTCTTGGTGAGTGCAGAGAGCTTCAAGACCTCTGACTACCGAGGCATGGTCGCTCAGACTGCTCAGGAGTGTCGCGCACTCAAGCGCACCGTCTTCATCGGGACGGGTGACTGGGACGCACTCATTGCGCAGGGAGTCGATGTGAGTGACGGCGAATTGCGTGAGCGGATGGCGAGTCTGACTCCGCATGACGCGATCAATATCCAATACACCTCAGGGACCACCGGTTATCCCAAGGGAGCGACCCTGAGTCACCTCAACATCTTGAACAATGGCTTCTTCACTACCGAACTGATCAACTTCTCCGCCGCTGACCGGTTGTGCATCCCGGTGCCGTTCTATCACTGCTTCGGCATGGTGATGGGCAACCTCGGCTGCATCTCGCACGGAGCAACGATGGTGATCCCCTCACCTGGGTTTGATCCGCAGATCACCTTGCGCACCATCGAAACCGAGAGATGCACCGGGGTTTACGGGGTCCCCACGATGTTTATCGCCATGCACAACGACCCGACCTTTGGCGATCACGACCTGTCCACGCTGCGAACCGGCGTCATGGCTGGTGCGATCTGTCCTGTCGAAGTCATGAAGCGCTGCGTTGCCGACATGAATATGACCGAGGTGTCCATTTGCTACGGCATGACCGAGACCTCGCCGGTCTCGACGCAGACTCGCTTCGATGATGACCTCGAGCGCCGTACTGAAACGATTGGGCGGGTGCACCCACACGTCGAAATCAAGGTGGTTGACCCACTGACGGGGGAGACCGTCGAACGTGGTGTCACCGGGGAGTTCTGCACCCGCGGATATTCGGTGATGTTGGGCTACTGGGACGACGCCGAGAAGACCGCTGAGGCCATCGATGCCGATGGCTGGATGCACACCGGCGACCTGGCTGTGATGCGCGAAGACGGCTACTGCACCATCGTGGGCCGCATCAAAGACATGGTGATTCGCGGCGGGGAAAACATCTATCCGCGAGAGATCGAGGAGTTTCTCTACGCCCATCCCGACACAGAAGATGTGCAGGTGATTGGGGTGCCGGATGCGAAGTACGGCGAAGAATTGTGTGCCTGGATCCGGATGAAGAGCGATAGAACCCCGCTCGATGCCGCTGCAGTTCGGGCTTACGCAGACGGGAAACTCGCGCACTACAAGATCCCTCGCTATGTCAAGGTCGTTGAGGACTTCCCGATGACAGTCACCGGAAAGATCCGAAAAATCGAGATGCGTGAGAGGTCGGCGCAAGAGTTGGGGTTGAGCTAAGGCACACTTGCCCCGTGACGAAAGACTGGCCCATCGCCGCAGTCTGGGTCTTCTTCCTTTTCGGTGCATTGGCCCGAGGTTCGGCGCTCTATTGGGTCGGTCGTGGGCTTCGCAAAGCCGATAAGCGCGGTCTGGCCGAGCGCCCATCGATTCGTCGGGCCGAGCAAGTCATTACCCGCTGGGGTGCCCCGGTCGTGGCACTGAGTTTCCTCACTGTCGGCGTGCAATCGGCCGTCAATATTGCTGCAGGAATCTTGCGGATGCCGCTGGCACGTTTCGCTCCCGCGCTTCTGGTCGGTGCTTCCATTTGGGCCACTATCTACACGACTGTCGGCATGAGCGTTTTCTACGCCGCCTTGGGTGAACTCTCCTGGGGCTGGGTGGGGGCTGGAGTCCTCGCCGCAGCGCTCGTGGTGGCAGTGACGGCTTATGCCCGGCGCAGGCTGCGGCTTCGCGCCCCCAACGAGTCCTAACCGGTCGATCGTGTGACCTTCGACGTCACACTGGCTTGGACTGCATGGATTTACGGCGGCTTCGCCTAGTCACGTACCCTCATGCGGTGCCAACTCCGCTCGTCGTCGGGTTTGACCTCGACATGACTCTCATCGACACCGTGCCCGGGTTTTCGGCGACCCTCGACGCACTCGGTGCCGAACTAGGGGTCGAGTTCCCCACCGAGCAGCTCACCAGCAACCTCGGTCCGCCACTTGATGTGATGCTTCGCGACTACGTGCCTGCCGATCAACTCGATCAGGTCGGCGATCGATTCCGGGCGCTCTATCCCGATTTTGCGATTACCCCGACTCCTGCGATGCCTGGGGCGCATGAGTCGTTGGCCGCCGTACGCCGCCATGGGGGGCGGGTCGTCATCGTCACCGGCAAATATCAACCCAACGCCCAACTCCACGTTGACCACCTTGGTTTCGATGTCGACGCCGTCGAAGGCTGGGCGTGGGGCGCGCAAAAAGGTGAGGTGCTCAACCGGCACGGGGCTGCGATGTACGTCGGCGATCACGTGCACGACGTCGAAGGCGCACTCGCCGGCGGGATCACGTCGATCTCGGTGCTCACCGGTGGTTGCACTGCTTCGATGCTCACCGACGCGGGCACGCACGTGCTCTTGCACGACCTCACCGGCTTCCCATCCTGGCTCGACGCCCACCTGAGCTAAGTCCACCTTGGACTAACCGGTGGCAGGTCTTCGCGACCTCCCCGTAGAATCTGCGTTGCCGCCTCCGTCGACGGGGGCGGTTATTGCTGCAACTTGAAGGAGATTGAAGTGCCCACCGGAAAGGTCAAGTGGTACAACGCCGAAAAGGGCTTTGGGTTCTTGTCACACGACGGAGGCGAAGACGTCTACGTCAACAAGGACGCGTTGCCCAATGGCGTCGAAAGCCTGCGCCCCGGCATGCGCGTCGAATTCGGCATCGCCCAAGGCCGCCGAGGTGACCAAGCACTGCAGGTCAAGGTCCTTGACGCACCCGCATCAATCTCCGCCAACCAGCGTGCGGCCCTGCGCCGCAAGCCTGAAGAGATGGTCACCATCGTCGAGGACCTGATCAAGCTCCTCGAAGGTGTTGAGCAGGCCTACCGCAACGGTCGCCACCCCGATGCTCGCACCGCCAAACCCACCGCGAAACTCTTGCGTGGCTTGGCCGACGAACTCGACATTTAGTCACCCTTTTGCGGGTGTCAAAGTCACAAGTAAACCTGTGACTTTGACACTTTGCGGGGGAGATCCCCCAGGCAAAGCGCCAAACATCCGGGCAAAGCATCACCCGGCTGCGTGTGAGGGCCGGCTGATCACGACGTACGTCGTCCACACCAAGATCAACCCTGCTAATACCCCCAGCCCGATCGTGGGATTCAGTGGCATCGCAATGCCGATGAATCCTCCGAGCACCCAAGCGAGTTGGAGCAGGGTTTCGGAGCGGGCAAAGGCGCTGGTGCGTTGTTGCTCGGGGATTTCGTCTTGGATCTGGGCATCGAGCGCGATCTTGCCCAGCCCTTGGGCGATGCCGACGACGAGCCCGAAGAGGATGGCTGAAGCCAGCCCATAGAAGGCCGCGACGATGATCGACACAACGGTGTCTGCGATCAGCGCCGCCACGCCGATGTAGGCCGGACGTAGCGAGCGTGCGAGTGCTCCCAACGCGATGGCAATGGTGCTTCCGAGCCCGGCGGCCCCGATCACCAACCCCATCAACAAGGTGGGTTGTGTCTCCCAACCGGGCAGCGGATTTTGGCGGAGCAGGAACGCCATGTACATCGTGCAGAAGCCGGACAGCACTCTGAGCCCGGCGTTGCAGCGCAACGAAAAGACGATCGAACTTGGCACTTTGAAGCGCTTCGGTTTGCCGGTCAACGTCACTGCCTTCTCGCCCACGGAGGAGTCGGCCTGCGGCGGCAACAGGATCGCTAGCACGGTGCCGATGGCAAAGATGACGAATGCGAATCGCAGCGCCCACTCAGATCCCAAGGTGGCTGCGCCAGCCGCGAGCGGGCCCAGAACGGCGCCCCCCAGGACTCCTGCCAACGAGATGCGTGAGTTGGCTTTCATGAGCGGCAGTTGGTCGGGCACGAGTCGGGGGACGGCCGCGGCACGGGTGACGCCGTAGGCCTTCGACGACACCAACGTGCCTAGCGCTGCCGCGAACATCAGCGCTTCGTTGTCAGCAGCGATGGCATCGGCCATCACGATGCACAAGATGGCGCGTACGGCGAAGGTCGCGCCAATGGCCCAGCGGCGACCATGACCGAATCTGTCTAGCAGCGGCCCGATCAGTGGGGCAACGACTGCGAAAGGCAACATGGTGATGCCCAAGAAGAGGGCTACTTGTCCCCGCGCCTCACCTGGTTGGGCGAAGAAGATGGTGCCGGCCAGGGCTATTGCGACGGAGGCATCACCGCCGGCGTTGAAGGCGTGCAACTCGATGAGTCGATAGAGCCCGGACTCCCCAGCACCGTGCGCACGGGCCGCGCCGCGGGCGCGGTTCCAGACGTAGGACGAACCCCTGGCCACCCCTCGTACCGAAGCCTTGGTGCCTCGGCCAAGGCCTGAGGCGGCCTTGGCGATGGGGTGGGGTTTCTCGCCAGGCGACACGTGCTCATCTTGCATCCCGAGTCCCAGCCTCACCCACCCTTTTGGCACCTAACCCAGGATGTTTCTTAGGTGAAGTGCCAGATTGGGTACTTAACCTGAGAATCCGACGCACGCCGTACACTCACCCCTTGTGAACACCGATACCGCTGTCCTTGACCCCGCACGCGCCGTGGGGGCTTCGGATGTGGCACGCCGGGTGCTTTCTGCACAGGTTGGCGATTCAGTTGTCGGGGTTCACCTCGGTGTGATCGAAGAGATGGTGGGCGTCTTTGCCCACCACTTCTCCTGCGAAATGGCGGGCTACCCAGGTTGGCACTGGGACGTCACCGTGGTTGATGCACCCGGCAACGACGAGATCACCATTGCTGACATCGTCTTGCGTCCTGGTCCGGAGGCGATTTTGGCTCCGGAGTGGGTGCCGTGGCGCGAGCGCATCAAGCCCGGCGACTTGTCACCTGGCGACATTTTGCCGACCGACGAGGACGATCTACGTCTGGTCCCGGGCTACTTCGCTGGTGATGACGACACAAGCACGCGTGCAGAGCAGAAGTCCGTGAGCGATGAAGTCGGTCTCGGTCGTGGGCGCGTGCTGAGTCCAGATGGTCGCGCTAGTGCAGCGCAGCGATGGTTCGAGGGTGACTTTGGGCCGTCGTCTCCGTTGGCGCAATCGGCGGCTCACTCGTGTGCCACCTGCGGGTTCATGCTCCGGTTAGCCGGTCCACTGTCCACTCAATTTGCGGTGTGCGCCAACGAGTACGCCAATGCCGATGGTCGCGTGGTCGCATTGAGTCACGGGTGCGGTGCCCACTCCGAGGCACAGTTGCGTCGCAAGCAATTGCCGGTGCCGGTGGGAGACCCCCACTTCGACACGTTGAACGAGGAAGACGACTTCGAGTCGTTCTAGTCCTCGGAGTCTGCGCGCTTACGAGCGCGGCGGCGGCAGTGATCCCATCCCCACAGCCCTAGTCCGGTGCCCGCCGCGCAGGTCCAGATCCACCACCCGTGGCCGCTCGCCTCGAGCGAACCCCTAAAGGGAAGCAGCCCTAGGAAGAGCACAAACCACACCAAGGTGCCGATCATGAGAGTGCGCACGCCGTCGACATCCAAAGGCGCCACATCGGCGATCAGGTAGGTCCGATTGCCAATCTCGTGGGACTTCGGTGGGGCGCTTTCGGCAGACACAGGGGACACTCTACGTCGCCAAAGGGAGTGATGTGACTGGTGGTGCGCCGTACAACCAAAGTGCACCAAAAACATCGCGAGCCCCTGAGAATTCCCTGAGACGCGTCTGGTTGGATAACCGTTCGTGGACTCATTTTTCAAGATCAGTGAGCGCGGCTCGACCGTCGCCCAAGAAATCCGTGGTGGCTTTGTCACCTTCTTCACGATGGCCTACATCATCGTCTTGAACCCTCTTATCCTCGGGTTCGCTAAAGATGCTGACGGCAAGTTCCTTGGTGGCGGCGCGGCCCCCAACCTGGCAGCCATTGCGGCAGGCACCGCACTGGTTGCCGGCTTGATGACCATCCTCATGGGCGTGTTTGCCAACTACCCGCTGGCGCTGGCCACCGGACTTGGTCTGAACGCCTTTGTCGCCTTTGCAATCGCCTCTCAGATGACCTGGGCCGATGCGATGGGTCTGGTGGTGTTGGAAGGCGTCGTCATCTTGATCCTGGTTCTCACCGGCTTCCGGGCCGCGGTTTTCCACGCAGTTCCGGCTCAACTCAAAATCGCAATCTCGGTGGGTATCGGACTGTTCATCGCGATGATCGGCTTTGTTGATGCAGGCTTCATTCGTCGTACTGCCAATGGCCCAGTGCCAGTCGAACTCGGTGTGGGTGGCCTGCTCAAGGGGTGGCCGACCTTCGTGTTCATTTTGGGTCTGATTTTGCTGGTGACGTTGTGGGTTAAGCGCGTTAAGGGCGCCATCTTGATCTCCATCGTGGCCACCACCGTGCTTGCGATCGTCGTCGAGTCGGTTAAGAAGATCGGGCCGATGGGTGTTGGCGAGGACTTCAATGCCACGGGCTGGAACCTGAACGTGCCGGCATTCCCCAAGACCTTCATCGACGTGCCGCACTTCGACACTCTGGGTGAGTTCAACCTGCTTGGTTCGTTTGGCAGCATCGGCACGGTCTCTGCGCTGTTGCTGATCTTCACCCTCATGCTGGCTGACTTCTTCGACACCATGGGCACCATGACCGCCATCGGTGCCGAGGCAGGCCTGCTTGACGAAGAAGGCACCCCGCCCAACACTCAAAAGATTTTGATTGTTGACTCGATCGCTGCTGCTGCGGGTGGGCTTGCCGGTGTTTCCTCCAACACCTCCTACATCGAGTCGGCTTCTGGTGTTGGTGAAGGCGCCAAGACCGGTCTGGCCAGCCTCGTCACCGGCGTGCTGTTCTTGCTGTCGATGGTGATCGCTCCGCTGGTCAACATCATTCCGAGTGAGGCTGCCGTGCCCGCGCTGATCCTCGTCGGATTCTTGATGATGCAGCAGGTGAAGGAAGTCGACTGGGAGGACCTTGAGATCGCAATCCCAGCGTTCTTGACGATCGTCTTGATGCCGTTCACGTACTCGATCACCGTGGGTATCGGTGCTGGCTTCGTGGCCTACACCTTGATCAAGTTGGTTCGTGGCAAGTCCGCGAGCGTGCACCCGTTGATGTGGCTGATCTCGGTGCTGTTCGTGCTGTACTTCGCGATCGACCCGATCAAGTCCCTGCTGACGTAAGTTTCACCGGGTACCCGGTGAAACCGACAGCCCCGTAAGCTTCACCAAATGAAACCCCGCCATCGCCAACTGGTCATCACCAGTGCGTTGGCGGGGTTATTGGTTCTTGCCGTCATAGCCGCGATTGTGAAGTAGCCGATGGCTGAGCCGTTGCTGCGTGCGTTGTCGCGAGTCCGTGCCGAGATCGTGGCCGATGGGTTTGTGCGTGCCGTGGCCTCGGGCCGCCAGCGTGGGGCTGAGGCCCAGTGGCGCCGCGCCGAACTGAGGTACGTCGACATCAAGGCTGGCCGTCGACTTCAGATCGTCACCTTCGACCAGACCCAGTCGTTCACGAGCAACCATGACCTCACTGTTGATCGCAGTGCCCTCGATGATCTTTTGGATGTGCCATTCACCAACTGGCGGGTCGAGTCGCTCACCTCGGTCTTGGAGTTGCGGGTCACCAAGAAGCACGAGGCGGTGGTCACGCTCAAACCTGCGGCCGTAGCGCCGCAGGAGGCTGACACGGCTCACGACCGGGCCAAGCCGCGATTGCTGAGCGAACAGAGCCCCACCTTGAAGGCCCTGGGGTTGACTGATTCGCAAGGCAACCTCAAACCCAGCCGGCAAGCGAAGTTCCGCCAAGTCGAGGACTTCTTGCGGCTGCTCGATCAGGCAATAGGCGAGGCAATCAAGCGCGGCAAACTGCGTCGGCCCACATCTGCAGAACCGCTTCGCGTTGTCGATCTGGGGTGTGGAAATGCCTATCTGACGTTTGCCGCACACGAGCACCTCAACGAGTCAGGCATTGCTACGCATGTCATTGGTGTCGACTCCAAGTCCCAGTCACTGCATCACAACAGCGAACTGGCTCAGATTCTCAACGCGGACGCAGAGTTCATCCACAGCGACATTGCCGGGGTGAGCCTTGAGCAGCCACCTGACGTGGTGTTGGCGCTGCATGCCTGCGACACCGCCACCGATGAGGCGATTGCCAGAGCTATTGGCTGGCAGGCCCCACTGATCTTGGCGGCGCCGTGCTGCCACCACGACATCGCGGCACAACTGCGCCGGGCGCCGACCCCGAGCCCTTACGGCATGCTGACCCGCGATGGCATTGTGCGCGAGCGGTTCGCTGACACCCTCACCGACGCGTTACGGGCGCAGTTACTGCGCATCCACGGTTACCGAGCCGATGTTGTGGAGTTCGTTGCTAGTCAGCACACGCCACGAAATACGCTGCTGCGCGCCGTACGCACCGGTGCGGCCCCTCGAGCGACCGATGAATCTGACTACTTAGCGCTAGTCGAAACCTGGCGAGTTCAGCCGAAACTGGCAGAGTTGCTGGCATGAAGCGGCTGATCGCAGTTCTTGGGGCGTTGCTGGTGCTGGCGCCTCCTGCGTTCGCCAAAGATCGTGATCTGTTCGTGGTTGATGATTCGCGCATCACCACGGCTTCGGGGCTGGTCGACCTCGGCAAGCTGATGGTGACACTCAACAGCTCAGAAGGTGACGGAGTGCTCTTTGCCCTCGATGCGAGTGGCACAGTGGTCGGCACCACGACCTTCGGCACCGTGGTCGACCCCGAAGCCCTTGCGCCCGCGGGCAATGGTGAGGTCTGGGTGGGTGACATTGGCGATAACACCAATGAGCGCACCTCGGTCTCGGTTTTCAAGGTTCCGGTCGCTGCCAAGGATGAAACTGTCGAAGCGGCGAAGTACTCCTTGACTTACCCAGATGGGCCCCAGAACGCCGAGACACTCCTGGTCGATCCAGCCACGCAGCGGCTCTACGTGGTGACTAAAGGCAAGAAGAACTCCAGGGTGTACGCCGCGCCAACTCAACTGAGCACGACCGGCACGAACGAGCTCGAGCAGGTGGCGCAGGTGAAATTCGGGCCTACCGACGGCGCGGTGCTCTCAGATGGCACCCATGTCGTGCTGCGCGATTACTCAATGGGTCAGGTCTTTACGTTCCCCGACTTCACGCCGATCGGGAAGTTCGTTTTGCCCGGGCAGGTGCAAGGCGAGGGCATCTCGGTAGGCCCCAGGCAACGAATCCGGTTGATCTCTGAAGGCATCTCCCAGCCCATGGTTCAGACCGAGATCCCGGCCGCGCTACTTCTCGAGCCGACCCCGACGGCGACGCCTAGTGTGTCACCGACCAGTGAACCCTCCCCGAGTCCCACACCTACCCAAACGACCCCATCTCGAGGCCCTAGTGCCATCGTCCTAGGCATTGCCGGGGTGCTGGGTGCGCTGGCGCTCGGGGCGTTGGTGTGGGCTCTGGCCAGTCTGCGGCGGCGACCATACCGTCGTCCAGAGCCGACTAGACGCGCTGAGCGTCAAGACAAACCCCCTGCGCGGCCGGGCAAGCGCAGCAAGTGACCGAACGAGAGGAGCTTTGACCATGGACACCAAGACAGGTGTGTTCGCCAGCGTCTTTGCAGGCATCGCAGCCGCCGCTGCGGCGATGATGCTGATCGCGCGTCGCCGCAAGCGGCCCCCGGCTGCTTAGAGCCGCTCAACCACGTAGTCGATACAGGCAGTTAAGGCTTCGACGTCTGCGGGGTCCACAGCGGGGTACATCGCGATCCGCAATTGGTTGCGCCCCAACTTTCGGTAGGGCTCTGTGTCGACGATGCCGTTGGCACGCAAAGTTGCAGCGATCTGGGCGGCGTCAATCGAGTCGTCAAAGTCGATGGTGCCAATGACCAGACTCCGGTCAGAAGCCTTGGCGACGTACGGCGTCGCAAACTGCGAGCGCTCCGCCCAGCCATAGAGAGCCTCGGATGAGGCAGTGGTGCGCGCGACCATCGCGTCGAGGCCGCCAAGGGAGTTCATCCACTCCAGTTGGCGGGCCATCAAGAAAAGCGTGGCCACTGACGGGGTGTTGTAGGTCTGGTTCTTGGCCGAGTTGTCGATCGCGGTTGGCAGGTCGAAGAACGCGGGGATCCAACGGCCCGAGGCGCTGATCTTGGCGGCACGATCGAGCGCGGCCGGTGACATGAGCGCGAACCACAGGCCACCATCTGAGGCGAAGCATTTTTGCGGCGCGAAGTAATAGGCGTCCACTTCGCGTACGTCGACGGGAAGGCCGCCCGCCCCAGAGGTGGCATCGATGAGCACCAGACCATCGGCTCCTTTAGGGCGCTGCACCTGCGTCATCACAGCAGTTGAAGTTTCGTTGTGCGCCCACGCATAGGCATCAACGTCGTCCTCAGCGACCGCCACAGGGGCGGTGCCTGGCGCAGTCTTGATGATGCTTGGCTCGTCCAACCAAGGCGCGGCCGACGCCGCGCTGGCGAACTTTGCGGAGAACTCGCCGAAGCTCAAGTGCTGGCTCTTCTTCTCGATCAGCCCAAAAGTTGCGATGTCCCAAAAGGCGGTGGCGCCGCCATTGCCGATCACGACCTCATAGCCCTGGGGGAGCGAGAATAGATCCCCAAGTCCAGCACGCACTTCGCCTACCAAGTTCCGCACGGCAGGTTGCCGGTGTGAGGTGCCCATGAGCGTGGTGCCGGTAGCAGCCAAGGAATCCAACGCACTAGCGGGAATCTTTGAGGGGCCGGCCCCGAAGCGACCATCGGCTGGTCGAAGCTCGGCTGGGATGTGGATGGCGTCGTTCACGTGAGATGTCCTTGACGGTGGTCTGATGGGTCAAGCGGGGATGCCGCCGACGACGCTGTCAGCAGGTTCATCCTCTCATGCAGGCAGTGGGGCAAGAACGTCCGGTGAATCCGTGGACGCTTTCTCCTTAAGATGATCGAGTCTGTGCACTCGGCGTACAGTCCTGACCCATGAAGCGCATGTGGACCGTAGGTCTGGTGGCACTGAGCGTGATGGTGCTGCCATCGTGCGGTGGGTCAAAGCCCGCTGAGCCTAAGCCATCTGTGTCGCCGTCAGGATCGGCCTCAGCCTCACCTTCGGCAGCCCTCAATACGACAGTCCCTCAAGGGCGCTACAAAGTGAAGCTCACGTTGGCCACTGCCCGACCCTCGAGACAAAAGACCTTCAAGAAGTCAGATCGTACTGAGTGGAAATTCAAAGCGGCGACGTGCGATGAGACTGTCTGCACTGGAGAGGTGCGATCAAAGGCTGGCGCCGAATACGCCTATAGCTGGGACGGCACTACCTTGACACTGGAGCGCCCGGCAGCCGTCCAGCGCGTCGCATGTATTGACCGCTCGGCAGGGGAGGTGCTCCCCGGCTCGGGGACGATGCGGGTCAAATATGCCTACGAAGTGAGTTCCACATTCGCTGAACCACCGACGGCAACTCCTCAGGCGCTCAACGGTACTTTCACCTATCGGTTGACCTACCGAAAGCATCGCGGTTGTCGTCCCACTGCGCGCGATGCCCGCGTGGCGACGTACAACTTCGTAGCGACGCACCGTTGAGGATCGAGCAGGTGGCCTTCGCCCACCCTGACGCCCAGCATCTGGTTGAGGCTGTGCAAAACGAGTACGTCGTGCGCTACGGCAGCCGCGACGAGACGCCCATGGAGCATGGTGATCTTGACCCGCCACATGGTCGGTTCTACGTGATGTACCAAGACATCCCGGTCGCGTGCGGGGCATGGCGCTGGCGCGACGGCGTCACCTTCGAGGGCCTGGGACCGGCAGCCGAGATCAAGCGCATGTATGTCTTGCCCGATGCCCGTCATCGCGGCCTGGCTCGAGAACTCTTGGCCCATCTCGAGACTGCCGCTCGATCCGAGGGCGCGGCCGTCATGGTGCTCGAGACCGGCACCGCCCAGCCTGAAGCCATCGGTCTGTACGAAGCCTCGGGCTATTGGCCAATGGAGCCCTTTGGCTTTTATTCGAACTCGACGCTGGCCAGGTACTACGGCAAAGTGCTCTAGCTGCGCGCAGCGTCATACCTTGCGGTCGCTATGGGGATCATTACGTATGACGTTGGGCGCAACGTCATACCTTTAGAGATCCATAGCAACCATTTCGTACGACGCACCGGGCGTCAGCCCGGCTTGGTTGACTAATGGGGGACACTTAGCCGCGTGAGCAAGCTCCTTGACCCGATCCTCAACATGCCCCCAGGGCTCATCTTGGCCATCGTGGTTGCCTTGGTGTTCCTCGAGGACGCGATCTTCATCGGGTTCTTCTTTCCCGGGGAAACTGCAGCAGTGCTTGCTGGCGTTGGGGCCTCCATGGGCAAGGTGCCGCTGTGGGTGGCCATCATCGCGGTGGTGCTCGCGGCGATTCTTGGTGACTCCGTGGGTTACGAAGTCGGCAAGAAGTTCTTTGGTCCCAAGGTGTTGCGCGGCAACATGCTCAAGAAGCACCGCCACCGCATCGCCGAAGCCGAGAGTTTCTTAAGACGTAGGGGCGGGTCAGCGGTCTTCCTAGGTCGCTTCACGGCTTTCTTCCGCGCGATGATGCCCGCGCTCGCTGGCGCCTCGCACATGCCTTATCGCACGTTTTTGGCCTGGAACGCCTTCGGTGGCGTCGTTTGGGGCACCGGATTTGTCTTGTTGGGCTGGATCGCGGGGGAGAGTTACCACAAGGTGGAGCAGTACGTCGGGCGCGGCATCGCCGTCGTACTCGTCGTCATCGTCGTCGCAGCCCTAGGGGTGTGGCACCTGCGAAAGCAACGCGCGGAGCGCCGCAAAGCCGAGACTGCTGAGCCAAGCGCAGATCCAGTGGACTAGTTGATCGCCCAGTCCGAACTCCAGCCTGCGACAGCGCTGGCTGGTCGAGGTGCGGGGCCGGTGTAGATCGCGCTGGGTCGAATGAGTCGGCCGGTGCGCTTTTGCTCCAAGATGTGAGCCGACCATCCTGCGGTGCGGGCACAGGTGAACATCGAGGTAAACATGGGCGCTGGCACTTCAGCGAAGTCCAGAACGATGGCCGCCCAGAACTCCACGTTGGTCTCGAGGACCCGGTCGGGTCGACGCTCGCGCAGCTCTGCAAGTGCAGCCTTTTCGAGCTCTTCGGCCACCTGGTAGCGAGGCGCGTTGAGCTCGCGGGCTGTGCGTCGAAGCACACGTGCACGCGGGTCCTCAGCGCGGTAGACCCGGTGACCAAAGCCCATCAGGCGTTCGCCGTCATCAAGCAGTTGCTTGACGTAGGCGCGAGCATCACCGAGACGCTCGACGTCTTCGATCATTCCGAGAACCCGGGAAGGTGCACCGCCGTGCAGCGGGCCGCTCATGGCACCGATGGCGCCCGAGAGAGCTGCGGCCACGTCGGCTCCGGTGCTGGTGATGACGCGGGCGGTAAAAGTGGACGCGTTCATGCCGTGCTCAGCGGCGCTGGACCAGTAGGCATCGATTGCCTTGACGTGCGCAGGGTCGGGCTCACCCTTCCAACGGATCAAGAATCGCTCCGCCAAGGTGGCACCCTTGTCGACCTCACCTTGAGGGACGATCGGGGAACCAAGGCCGCGAGCGGCCTGAGCAGCGTAGGAAAGCACCATGACAGCAACCCGCGAAAGATCGAGTCGGGTCTGCTCAGCGGTGATGTCGTAGGTCTGCTTCATGCCCAACATGGGCGCCAACATGGCGACGCCCGCCTGCACGTCGGCGCGCACGTCACCGGTGTGTATCGGCAAGTTGTATGGCTCGGCTGGAGGTAGGCCTGGGTCGTAGGAGCCGTCGATCAACAGGCCCCAGACCTTCTCAAATGGGATCCGGCCAACGATCTCTTCAATGTCAACGCCGCGGTAGCGAAGCGCGGACCCTTCTTTGTCGGGCTCTGCGATCTCTGTCTCGAACGCGATGACGCCCTCAAGTCCGTGGTGCACCTCGGTCATGCATTGGCTCCTCTCCAAACAAAGTCATTGTGCCGTACCTAGCTCAATTGATGGGCAGGGGTACCTCGAAGGCGCCGTTCTGAGGCGCCTAGCTCGCCGTACTCTGGGAGCATGAGCTTGGCCGATCAGCGCGTTGACTATGGAACATCGGGTCTCACGGAGCTTGCAGCAGGCGATGACCCCATGGCCTTGTGGTGGCGGTGGTACGACGACGCCAGTGGCGTCTATGAGCCCAACGCGATGGTGCTAGGCACCCAGGGACTCGATGGGGCACCGGCCACTCGCACCGTGCTGCTGAAGGGTTTGACGGAGGTTGGGTTCACCTTCTTCACCAACTACGCCTCTGCGAAAGCGCAACAACTTGCTGCCAACCCGCGCTGCAGTCTTCTGTTCGGTTGGTATGACCTGCATCGCCAAGTGCGTGTGGTGGGAGATGCCCGCCAGGTTTCGCGTGAGGAATCACAGGCCTACTTCGCGACCCGGCCACGAGGTTCGCAACTGGGTGCTTGGGCCTCGGTGGAGGCCGGCGGACAATCGGCCGAGGTGGCCTCGCGCGATGTTCTCGATGAGGCCTTGGCAGCCGTGACTGCTCGGTTTGGCGAGGGCGAGGTGCCGTGCCCGCCAGAGTGGGGAGGCTATGTCGTGGTGCCTGAATCGATGGAGTTCTGGCAAGGATCAACAGGCCGGTTGCACGATCGGCTGATCTATCGACGTACCACTCAAGGCTGGCAACGCACCCGGCTTGCGCCCTAGTCGCCGCGACACCTCAAGCGCGGCGCTGACCCGTTAGGCTGAGGGCTGCCAATCCCCAAATTCGTGAGGTGCTTCTGTGCAGATCCAGGCCGTGATTTTGGCAGCCGGACTAGGCACGCGGCTCGGCAAGCCGTGGCCAAAGCCGCTGACTCCGCTCAGTTCGGGCGAGAGCATCATGCGGCGAGCCGTTGACGCGCTGCGACGATTCGACTCCGCGGTCCGAGTGACTGCAGTGGTTGGGTTCAAACTCGACCTTGTGATCGAAGAAATGCCCGACATCACCTTCGTCTACAACGAGTTGTACGACCGCACCAACACATCCAAGAGCCTGCTCAAGGCGTTGGAACTCTCCTTTCCTGGCGGCGTGCTGTGGATGAATGGCGATGTGGTCTTTGACCCTCGCGTGCTCGACATCGTCGGGAAGCACATCGCAACCGATCGCAGTTTCGTTTGCGTGAACACCGAGTCGGTGGCTGAAGAAGAGGTGAAGTACACCTTGGGTGCTTCGGGCACCATCAACGAACTTTCCAAAACCGTGGTGGGCGGTTTGGGCGAGGCTGTGGGCATCAACTATGTCTGCGGGGCCGACAAGGCGGCCCTCATCGAGCGCCTGCGCGAGTGCGACGACAACGACTATTTCGAGCGCGGCATCGAGTTGGCGATCCAGCACGACGGGCTAGCCTTCGATGCAGTCGACATCTCAGAGTTCCACGTTGTTGAGGTGGACTTCGAAGATGACCTCTCTCGTGCGAACACGTTCGTAGCGAACTGACGTGAGTGCCTCTGCCATTAGTTTCATCAGCCTCAATGACGAGGGGCTGATGCTCGCGGGCAGCGAAGACATCGTGCTCGACGTGACCTTTGAGGGTCGCCGGGTGTGGTCGTTCTGGTTGCTGCGTGACTCGGTTGAGCGAGCCGGCCACCGCTGGGTGGAGTGGCCCGGGTCGCTTGTTCCGTTCCTCGACGGGCACTGCCAACTCGCAGTGTTGGAGCACCTCACCGGTGAGGTCGTGTACGACGCCCCGACGCAGTTCGGCACCAGCGCTGACCAGATCGCCATCGTCAACGCCGAGGGCAAAGCGCTGGGCATTGATAAGTCCGGTCGGATGGCTCAGACCTTTGACACCAGGTCGGCCGAGCAAGTGGCCCCGCTGCTGGACTCGATCGACGAGGTGTTGGGGGCGCTCAAAGATGCAGGCATCGAGGCTTTCCCGGCCTACGGGACCTTGCTGGGAGCGGTCCGCGAAGGCAAGTTGATCGGTCACGACTCTGATGCCGACTTGGGCTATGTCTCCAAGCATGAGAACCCGGTCGATGTGATCCGGGAGTCATTTCGGTTGCAGCGCCGACTGTCCAACGCCGGCTACAAGATCACCAGATATTCGGCCATCGCGTTCAAAGTCGATGTCAAAGAGGCAGACGGTTCGGTGCGCGGACTCGACGTCTTCGGTGGCTTCTTGTGCCAAGGTCGCCTCTACCTGATGGGTGAGGTGGGCGAGACCTTCGAGCGCGAGTGGATCTTCCCGCTGGGCACCACCACCCTCGAAGGGCGCACATTGCCAGCACCTGCGGTGCCGGAGAAACTCCTCGAAGCTATGTATGGCCGAGGATGGAAGGTGCCCGACCCGGCATTCCACTTTGAGACTCCTGCGAGCACTCACCGCCGACTCAATGGGTGGTTCCGCGGCACCCGCACTGGCCGAGATGCCTGGTCGCGGTTCTTCTCCACGCGCCGGCATACGTTGCCCGAAGGGCTGCCCTCGGAGTTTGCGCAATTCGTCGCTTCCCAAGAACAAACTCCAGCTCGCGTAGTCGACCTGGGATGTGGGCGAGCGGGCGACGCAGTGTGGCTGGCCCGCCAAGGCCACCACGTCACCGGCTATGACTTCGTGCCGACAGGATCACTGGCGGCGCAGAAGGTGGCGGCCGATGAGGGGCTAGACCTCAAGGTTGAGTCGCTCAACCTCAACGAGTGGCGTTCTGTCTTGGGGGTGGGGACCAAACTCGCTCACACCCCTGGTCCAGCGGTGGTCATCGCTAACCATGTTGCCGATGCGGTTGGCGCCCGCACCCGCAAGTCTTTGTGGCGGGTTGCCTCGATGGCGTTGCGCCAAGGCGGGCGGCTTTACCTCAACGTGTGGGTCGGCGGTGGGCAGAGCAAGGCTCTGGTGCATCCAGTGCCCATGCGTGTCATCGAGCGCGAGTTGGCGGCGGCCGGGTTTGTGGTCCAGCACCAAGAAATCGTCGAAGATCAACAAGATTCGGGCCGCCAGGTTGGTCGGCTCGTGGCCCAGGTGGGAGTCAAATAGATGTCATTGAAGGATCGCCTCGTCGGCAAACTGATTAGTTCAGGTCCGGTCGGCCAACTCACCGAGCGCATCAAAGAACTTGAGGCCGAAGTCCAAGAGATCCGCCAACAGAACCTGCGATTGGCCGAACTTGCCGACGTCGTTGAAGAACTGTTGATCCCGATGGCCTCACGAGATCAAGCACGCATCGACGCCGCGGTCGAGGCTTACCTCAAGAGCGTGTAGGCGTGGCGAGCAAGGTCTTCATCCACGTCGGCCTACCCAAGACCGCAACGACGTACCTGCAAACGATCCTTTGGGGCGCTCGCGACCAGATGCGCGCCGAGGGTGTGTTGCTTCCTGGTGATGAACGCCGAGACCACCTCTGGGCCTCCAACATCCTGCGGGGTAAATCCAAGGTGTCGGCCAAGCGCCCTGAGTACGCCGAAGGCGCCTGGGACCGACTGAAAGCGGCGATCGCTTCGTGGCCCGGCACCGCCTTGATTTCTCACGAGTTCTTTGCGGCAGCGTCGGCTGATCAAGCCCATCACATGATCACTGAGTTAGCACCCGCTGAGGTTCACGTGATCGTGACCGCGCGCGAACCGCTGGGACTCTTCACGGCGAGCTGGCAAGAGAGCATCAAGAACCGCGCCACGACGCCGCTTGCCGGTTACTCCGAGGAAGTCTCAGACAATCCCCTGGATATCTGGAACTGGCGCACCCTTGATCTAAAACTCGTCTTAGAGCGGTGGGGTGGGTCGCTGCCGCCACAACATGTGCACGTGTTGCCTCTGCCCGGTAAGGACTTTGGACACGACGAAATCTGGCACCGATTCGCTGGATTGATCGGGTTGGACTCTCACGCCTATGACCTTTCGGGGAGCTTCCCCAATGAGTCGCTGGGGGTCGTCGAGTCGGAGACTTTGAGGCGGATTAACGAACACTTGGGTACCTTTCGCAATGCCTACGACCGCGGGGTCTACATCCGCACCTATTTGGCTGACGAACGCCTGGTTCCACGTGGCGGCGAGCGTTACTGGCCCGATGAGGAGCAGATTGCCCAGTGCCGGACTCGCGGCGCAGCCGCTGCGCAGTACGTCGAAGAGCGAGGTTTCGATCTCATAGGTTCACTAGATGACCTCCGTGTGCCCAACGAGCTCGTGCCGCGCCGACACCCTTCGTCGGTGACTGATGCCGAGGTGGCGGAAGTCGCCGTCGAACTCGTCGCGACGATCATGGAGGACGTGCGGGATCGAAGTGAGGAACGGCGCGCGCTCAAAGCACGGGTGGCCGAGCTCGAGCACGCGTTGAACCGTTCACGTATCCGTAGCCTGCTCGGACGCCGCCCGAACCTCTAACACCGGCCGCAAAGGTGAGCAGTCTCATGCTGACTGAGCACTGACGCACGAGCGCTCACTAGATAGATTCATCAAAGAGCCGACCCACAACAGGAGCACGCCATGGCACGCCTATGCGAGACCGAAGGTCTAACCGAACTTCAAGTAGAGATCCTCAAGACCGTGCGGCAGTTCGTCGAGGCCAAGATTATGCCGGTGGCCACCGAACTTGAGCACCGCGACGAGTACCCCACTGAGATCGTCGAAGGGATGAAGGAGCTAGGCATCTTCGGCCTAATGATTCCTGAGGAGTACGACGGCCTCGGCGAATCCTTGCTCACCTACGCCCTGGCGGTGGAGGAGATTGCCCGCGGATGGATGAGCGTCTCGGGCATCATCAACACCCACTTCATCGTGGCCTACATGTTGCTCCAACACGGCACCGAGGAGCAGAAGCAGAAGTACCTGCCCCGCATGGCCACGGGTGAGATCCGCGGCGGTTTCTCCATGTCTGAACCTGGTTGTGGCTCCGATGTGAGCGCCATTAAGACGAAGGCGACTAAGTCCGACGAGGGCTATGTCATCAATGGTCAAAAGATGTGGCTGACCAACGGCGGCTCGTGCAACTTGGTCGCCGTACTCGTCAAGACTGACGAAGGCGCACCCAGCGTCTACAAGAACATGACCGTCTTCTTGGTTGAGAAGGAAGTCGGCTTCGGTGAGACCGCCCAAGGCGTCACAGTGCCCGGCAAGATCGAGAAGATGGGCTACAAGGGCGTTGACACCACTGAGTTGGTCTTTGAGGGTCACCAGATCTCCGCAGACCAGATCCTCGGCGGCACTCCCGGCAAGGGCTTCTATCAAATGATGGATGGCGTCGAGGTCGGACGCGTGAACGTCGCAGCCCGTGGTTGCGGTGTGGCCAACCGGGCTTTTGAACTCGGCGTGCAATATGCCCAACAGCGCGAGACTTTCGGCAAGAAGCTCGGCCAG
>WBZQ01000280.1_pt3 | contig 39010 bp, 31 predicted proteins | sample 5204251 | NCBI WGS metagenome assembly WBZQ01 (sample SAMN12412402, study PRJNA552823) | activated sludge metagenome | isolation source: activated sludge from nitrification reactor of wastewater treatment plant... | place: USA: Virginia | collected 2017-09 | reverse complement strand
GCGCCGCCGCGGAGGAAGCGCTCGCGGCGCTGCCGGCGCACGCGCTCGCGCGCGAGATCCGCGATCGCGTGGCCGCCATCCTGGCCGTCCAGGAGCGCCGGCAGAGCCCCACCGAGAGCGAACCCGTGGCGGAGCCCGAGCAGACGGTCATACTGCCGCGCGCGGCTGTCGTCGCCCCGCCGCCGCCTGCGGCCGCTCCCGCGCCGCCGAGCGACGTCACCGTGGCTCTGCCACACGTCGTGGCCGCGCCGCCCGCGCCCGTCCCCGACGTCGACGCCAGCGTCCTCGCCGCGCGCGCGGCGGCCGAGGACGTCGACGCCACCGTTACGCTCGCGCGCCCGACGCCGGCCCAGAAGCCGCCCGCGCCCGTCCCCGACGTCGACGCGACCGTGATGATGGCGCCGCCATCCGCGCCGCCCGCGCCTCCGCAACCGGTCGCCGCGCCGCCGCAACCCGCCGCCGCGCCTGCGCGGCCCGCTCCGGCGCCGACGCTGTTTCCCGTGGCGAGTGCGGCCCCACCGCCCGCGCACGTCCTCCCGAAGCCGGTCGTGCCCAAGCACGCGTCGGACGAGACCCGCCCGATCGCCTTGTCCGAGCTCACGCGCACGGCCGGCAAGCAGTCGGCGCCGGTCGCCTCGCTCCCGCCCGCCGCCAAGGCTGCGCCCGTCGCACCCGTCGCCAAGGCCGCGCCCGACCAGCTCACGCCCCTGCCCGAGGCGGCCCCGCGCGACCCGGAGGCCGCGCGTCTGCTGGAGAGCGCGCGACGCCTGTTGCGGGAGCGCCAGCCTGGCAAAGCGCTGCCGCTGCTCGAGCAGGCCGCGGCGCTGGCGCCCGAACACGCCGGCATCGGGCGTCTGTTGAACGGCACGCGCATCGATGCGCGGCGCGCCGAAGTCGAGAGCCTCACCACCGCAGCCCTCGACCACTTCGTCGCCAATCGTTACGCCAAGGCGCGCCAGGCGGTGGCCAAGGCGTTGGCCCTCGATCCGGCCAACCGTCAGGCCAAGGATCTGCTGAAGATCCTGGGGCCGCTCGGATAACCGCGCCCGCCCGGCGACGCGCGGGCATCCTCGCACCTATAATCGAAGCCATGAAGCGAACTCGCGTTCTGCTCGTCCTGGCACTGGTCACCGGCTGCGCCGGTCTGGCCTGGGCCGACAGTCCTCTCGCGGCCGCGGCGCGTCAGGAGAAGAAGCGCCGCGCCAAGACCCCCGACCCCGTCAAGGTCATCACCAACGACGACCTGGGGCCGGCGTCGGGCGTCGCAGCGACGTCTGAAGAGAGCACCGAAGCTGGCGCGCCGAGCGCGGCGGCGCCCGAGGCCGGCGGCACGTCCGCCAGCGACCTGAACGCGCGCCGCGACGACATCCAGCGCGAGATCAACGCGCAGGTCGAGCGCATGCGCGTGGTGCGCCAACAGGTCGCCGACGCCGAGCGCGAGCTGGCCGACCAACTCGGCCCGTCCTTCGGCCCGCGTCGCGCTCAGAACGCGCAGTTGCGCGACGACGGGCAGAAGGCCATCGGCGAGATCGAAGCGCGCATCGCCGAGCTCGAGGCCGAGGCCCGTCGCCTCGGCGTGAGCGTCACGCGCCCGCAGTGAGGTGTGCGATGAGAGCCTGCATGTGCCTGGTGGTGATGGCGGCGCTCGTGTCGCCGGCCGTGCCGGCGCAGGCCCAGAGCCTGGGTGAAGCCGCCGCCAAGGAGCGCGCGCGCCGCAAGACGCAGAAGGCGCCCGTCAAGGTCTACACCGACGACGACGTGGCTCATGCCACGCCCTCCGAGACGGCGCCCGTCGAGCCCACGGCCTCCCCGGCGCCGGCCACGACGGGGGACGGCGCAGCGCCCGCTGAAAAGAGCGAAGCCGACGCGCGCGCCGAGGAGCAGACCGCCTGGCGCGCGGAGGTGACCAAGGCCAACGCCGAGATCGCGCGCCTCGAAGGCGAGATCACGCGTCTCGAGGCCGAGGCCAACGACACCCGCGGTTACCTCTACGGCAACCGGCGCACGCTCGCGCTCGAAGCGCTCGACAAGGCGCGCAACGATCTGAACGCGGCACGACAGAAGCTCGACGACCTGCTCACGCGCGGTCGCCAGCGCGGGTTCCGCGCGCCCTAGCCGGACGCTTCGAGGAACGGGCGCGCGAACGCAGCCGCGCGCCCGGCCCGCGTCCGCGCGCGCTCAGGCGCGGGGCGACGCCAGCTTGCTGTGACGGTACCCGTAGGCGTAGTAGATGGCGCAACCGACGAGCATCCAGATGCCGAAGCGCTCCCAGGCCGTGACGGGCAGGCCGGTCATCACGTAGAGACAGGCTGCCGCGCCCAGCGGCGCCACGAGCCACACGAAGGGCACGCGGAAGGGTCGCGGTCGATCGGGCTCTTTGATGCGCAGCGCCAGCACGCCCAGGCAGACCACCAGGAACGCGAACAGCGTGCCGATGTTGGTGAGGTCGTAAGTCTCGTCGTCGTCGAGCAGGCACGCGCCGAGCGCCACGACGATGCCGGTCAGGATCGTGGTCACGTGCGGCGTGCGGTACTTGGGATGCACCGAGCGGAACCAGGGCGGCAACAGACCGTCGCGGCTCATCGAGAAGAAGATGCGCGGCTGGCCGAGCTGGAAGACGAGCAGCACCGCGGTCATCGAGACGACCGCGCCGGCCGCCAGGATGAAGTGCATCCAGGCCACGCCGCGCACTTCGAAGGCCCGCGCCAAGGGGTCCGAGCCCTTCAGCTCCTGATAGGGCACGATGCCCGTCGCGACCAATCCGACGATCGCGTAGATCACGGTGCAGATGGCCAACGAGCCCAGGATGCCGATGGGCATGGCCTTCTGCGGGTTCTTGGTCTCCTCGGCGGCGGTCGACACGGCGTCGAAGCCGATGTAGGCGAAGAACACGATGGCCGCGCCCTGATGGATGCCCTTCCAGCCGTTGGGCGCGAAGGGCTGCCAATTCTGCGGATCGATGTAGAAGAAACCCACCCCGACGAACAACGCCAGCACGATCAGCTTGAGGATCACCATGGCGTTGTTGGCGCGCGCGCTCTCCTTCACGCCGATCACCAACAGCCAGGTGATGAGCGCGACGATCACGATCGCGGGCAGATTGATGGCGACGTGGCGGCCGAAGATGATCGGCAGCTCGTCGACGCGCGGCGGGTTGGCGAAGGCCGCGTTGCGATAGCTCGTGGCCAGCCAATACGGGAACTCGACGCCGAACGAGCGCAGCAGGGACGTGAAGTAGTCGGCCCAGGCGATGGCTACCGCCGCGTTGCCGACGGCGTACTCGAGGATCAGGTCCCAGCCGATGATCCAGGCCACGAACTCGCCCAGCGTTGCGTACGCGTACGTGTACGCGCTGCCCGACACGGGGATCATCGCGGTCAGCTCGGCGTAGCACATGCCGGCCAACGCGCACACGGCGCCCAGCAGCAGGAACGACAGTACCAACGCCGGCCCGGCCCCCAGGCGCACGCCGGCCTCGCCCACCGCGGCCGTGCCGAGCGTCGAGAAGATGCCGGCGCCGATCACCGCGCCGATGCCCAGCATCACGAGGTCGAAGGCGGTCAGCGTGCGTTTCAGACCGTGCACGCCTTCGGCCTCGTCCAGCGTGGCCTGCAGGTCGGCCGCGCTCTTCGTACGCAGCAGCAGGGAGGTCATATGCCGGCGGATGGTAGCACACGCTCGGCCGGCGTCGCCCCCGCGGTTTGCTATACTTCGCCCGCGTTCGCGGCGGAAACGCGCACAGAACCATGACCCAGTCTTCGGAGTCCCAGACGCGCCGGTTCACCTACGCCGAGGCCAGAGCGCTTCTGCCGCAGGTGCGCAGCCTGACCGAGCAAGCCCACGCCCTGGTGACGTCTCTGCAGCGCGAGATCGAGGCGCACCCGCAGGACACGGCGTTGCGCCAGCGCCTGGAGAGCGAGGTGCGCGCCTGGGCGCAGCGACTCACCGACTGGGGCCTTCAGGTCAAGAGCCTGTGGCTGGTCGATTTCGACAACGGGGCCGGTTACTACTGCTGGCGCTGGCCCGAGACCGATCTCGAGTTCTTCCATTCCTACGAGGAGGGCTTCGGCGGACGCGTGCGCATCCACTGAGGCTTCCGACAGCATGGCCCACTTCGTGCCGTTCGCCTTCGTCGTCGTCCTACCCGTCGTGGTGGTAGCCGGCGCCGTCGTCACGTTGTTCGCGCTGGGCGCGCTGTTCGACGCGCTCGACCATCCGCAAGAGCTGGGCGGCCGCATCGGCGCAGCCTTCCGTGCGGCGCCCGTGCAGGGCCGCGAGGCCGGCGCGCGGCACTATTACACGCCCTACTGGAAGGGTTGAGCGCCGGCTGCCTCGCGCGCCAATAGGACGCGCGCCGCCTCGCGCGCGGCGTCGGCGTCGGCGAACTCGCCGTCGAGTTGGCGCTCGTACAACACGCGCAGCACACGGCCCACGCGCGGCCCGGGCGCCGCGCCCAGGGCCAGCAGGTCGCGCCCCTTGAGCAGCGCCTCCGGCGGCCGCCGTGCCACGCCCAGCGCGCGCACGCGTTCCAGGAACCAGTCCATGGCCACGGGCTCGAAGCGGCCCGGCTCGCGTCCGAGACAGTCAGCGCGCGCCACGCGTGCCAGCAGGTCGGGCTCGCACTTGCCGGCCAGCCGCCGGATCGCGCCGTCGCCGACGCGCGCGCGGCCCTCGTAGAGCTGGCCAGGCTTCAGGTGCTGGGCCACGAGCGCCACGACCTGGGTACGCAGGTCGTAGCCGTGCCAGGTGAAAAGGCCCAAACGCTCGAGCAGCGCCTCGGTCGGTGCGACCCCCGCCTCCTCGTGACCGCGCGAGCGCCAGCGCCCGTCCTCGAAGCGCGTCGTGGCAGGCTTGCCGAGGTCATGGCACAAGGTGCCCAGCATCACGCACAGGGCGCGCGCGGGTTCGAGATCGCCGATCAGGCGCGCGGCCTGATCGAGCGCCTGCAGCGTGTGCACCCACACGTCGCCCTCGGGATGCCACTCGGGGTCCTGGGGCGTGTCGCGCAGCGGCGCGAGCTCGGGCAGCAGACGCTCGATGAAACCCCAGGCCTGCATCAACTCGAAACCCAGCGACGGGCGGCGGGCGCGCAGCAGCAGCTTCTCGAGCTCGCCCCAGACGCGTTCGACAGGCAGCTCGTGCAGCGGCATCGCGCGACACAGCGCGGCGGTGGCCGGCTCGACGCGCAGCTCGAAGCGCGCCGCGAGCTGCACCGCGCGCAGGCCGCGCAGGGGATCGTCGCCGAAGGTGTTCTCGTCCACGGCGCGCAACAGGCCAGCCGCCAGGTCGCGCCGTCCGCCGTGCGGATCGAGCAGCTCGCCGCGCTGCGGATCGAAGAGCATGGCGTTCATGGTGAAGTCGCGCCGGCGCGCCGCTTCCGCGAACGGCAGGCCTGGGTCGCCCTGCGCCGCGATGCCGCGATGGCCGGGCGCGGATTTGGAATCGCGCCGGGGCAGCGAGACGTCGACGGCGCCGTCGACGCCTGGCAGGCGGCTCAGCTTGAACACCGCGAAGGCCTGGCCGACGGTATCGACGCGGCCGACGCGCGCCAAGGCGGCCGCCAACGCGTCGGCCCCGAGGCCGTAGACCTCGACGTCGAAGTCCAGGACGGCCCGCCCCAAGAGCGCATCGCGCACCGCGCCGCCCACCAGCAGCGGCCGGCCTCCCGCGCTGCGCAACGCATCGAGCGCCGCTTGCAGACCGCTCGGCAGCGTCAGTTGGAGCATGACGGCATGCTACTCGTCTTCGACGCGCGCGCTGGCTGACGCGGGCGCGCAGCCAGCGCGCGGCGCACGGCTCAGCAGCAGGAAATCGTGGCCAGGCAGGCGGCGCCGCCGCAGTCGGCGCTCGTGTGGCAGCGCGCGGTCGTGCAGCCGCACTTGCAGTAGCCCAGACGCGCCTGGAGCGAGTCGGTCGGCAAGGCGACGTCGGCCGTGGAGCAGACCGCGGCCGTTTCGACGGCCGGCTGGTCCTCGCGCAACAGGTCGGCGAAGTCGGGCGTGGCGCTGGCGCAGGGCGCGGCGCTGCTGGCGCCGACCGTGACGGCGTGTGCGTCTTCGGCCGCAGCCGGCGTGGCGATGACGGCGCAGACGGCCAAGCTCATGACGGCGATCAAGCGCGCGAACGCGCGGCGTGAACACAGAGTGGTCATGTCGGCCTCCTGAGGATGTGCCTTCGATGTCCACGACTGTATCACCGACGTCCAGCACGTTGTCGCCCGTGACTACTCGCGCAGGCGGACCTTCATTTCCACGCGCTCGCGCGCGCGGTCGCCGTCGACCGGGGTCAGGCTGAGCTGATCGACGACCTCGAGGCCCTCGCTCACTTCGCCGAAGATGGTGTACTGGCCCACGAGCGCGGGCTGCTCGCGCAGGACGATGAAGAACTGACTGCCGGCGCTGTCGACGCTCGAGGGCTTGCGCACGGCCGCCACGACGCCGCGCGCGAACGGGCGCTGCGAGAACTCCGCTTTCAACAGGCCGAGGCCGCCGGTGCCGTAGAGCGCGCTCTTGGCGGGATCTTTCGAGAGCGGGTCGCCGCCCTGGATCAGGCCGCCCATGATGACGCGATGGAACGTGGTCCCATCGTACGCGCCGCTCTCGACGGTCTTCAGGAAGTGACGCACGTGGCGTGGCGCGAGCTCGGGCAGCAGCCGGATGACGAAGCTCCCGCGCGCGGTCTCGACCACGACTTCCGAGGCGACCGCCTTTGCGGGGCTTGGCGACGGCGTCGCGGCGGGCGCCTCGCGCGCGAGAGCAGAGCCGGTCGTGCCGGCCGCCAACGTCGCCCAGGCGATCCACGCTCGTGTTGCCCTCACGCGTCCCTCCTCGCCGCGCCGTGGCGCGCGCTCACTCCTCCCACTCGCCGTCCTCGATCAGGCGCTCGCGCTGCGCCAGACGCCGCGCGATCTCATCGCGGTCGCCCAGGGTCGTGGCGCCGACGCCCTCGACCGCGCACGAGGCCGCGCAGGTCGCGAAGGCCGCCGCTTCCAGGGGATCGTTGCACTCATGGTAGCGCACGAGAAACGCGGCGGCGAAGACGTCGCCCGCGCCGGTCGGGTCGACTTCTGGACGCGGCAGCCCCGGCACCTCGTGTTCGCCCGAGCGCGTGAGCAGGGTCAGCCCGCGCCAGCCGCGGGTCAGGGCGACGAGCGGCACGCAGCGCAACCAGTCGCGGGCGCGCTCGTGCGCCTCTTCGACGTCGTGTTCGGAGAGGAACAGCACGTGCACGCCGGCGAGGTCCGCGGCCGGATCGCGCCAGGCGCGTGGGCGCACGCGGCCCTCGGCGTCGCAGGCGCGCACATACCCTTGAGCGAGCGCGCCCACCACGCCCGCCTCGAAGGCGTGTGTGGCGTGCGGCGGCAGCTCGCCCGCGACGCCCGCGAGCAGCAGCGCCTCCGGCGTGCGCCAGTCATCGGGCGCGAGGCCGGGGTCGACGTCGCAGGCGCGCGCCACCAGGTGCTGCTGGCGCGTCCCGTCCGCGGCGTAGACGTTGACGAAGCGCGTGGTGGCCTCGGCGGGAGCCAGGCAGACCGCGATGCCCGGCAGCTCGCGGGCCGCGTCGAAGTCGGCGCCGGCCGCGCTGACGATGCCCGCCTGCCAACCCAGGCGCGTGACGGTCGCGGCCGCGTACGTGACCGAGCCGCCCAGCACGTCGCGTGCGCCCACGCGGTCCCAGGTGACGTGCCCGAGCGCGATCAGACGCGGCATGCGAGCGAGACGAGCGTGGCGCGCGTCGCACGGGCAGCGCTCGCGCCGGCTGCGGCGCGGGTCAGCCGCCGACCTTCTCGAACAGGTCGAGCTGCCATTCGTCGGCGTTCTGGGCCACGGCCACCGGATAGCGTCCGGAGAAGCAGGCCGTGCAATGACGCTGTCCGGCGGCATCGTCCACCGCGCGCAGCAGGCCGTCGTGCGAGAGGTAGGCCAGGCTGTCGGCCTCGATGTGGGCGCGGATCTCGTCGAGCGTGTGCGTGGCGGCGATCAGGTCTTTCTTGCGCGGCGTGTCGATGCCGTAGTGACAGGGACCGATGGTCGGCGGGCTGGAGATGCGCACGTGCACCTCGCGCGCGCCGCCCGCGCGCACCATGCGCACGATCTTGCGCGAGGTCGTGCCGCGCACGATCGAATCGTCGATCAGCACCACGCGCTGGCCTTCGAGCACGCTGCGCACGGGGTTCAACTTGATGCGCACGCCGAACGAACGCAGCTTCTGGCGCGGCTCGATGAACGTGCGCCCGACGTAGTGGTTGCGGATCAGGCCCAGCGCGAAGGGCAGGCCGCTGCCGCGCGCATACCCCAGCGCGGCGCCCATGCCGCTGTCGGGCACCGGCACCACGACGTCGGCCTGAGCCGGCGCTTGAAGGGCCAACTGGCGGCCGAGCTCCAGGCGCGAAGCCAGCACGTTGCGCCCGAACACCAGGCTGTCGGGGCGCGCGAAGTAGACGTGTTCGAAGACGCAGTGCCGCAACGGCTCGGGCGGGAAGGGGCGGAAGCTGCGCAGGCCCTGACGGTCGATGACCACCATCTCGCCGGGCTGCACTTCGCGCACGTACTCGGCGTCGATCAGGTCGAGCGCGCAGGTCTCGGAACAGGCCAGGTAGGCGCCGTCGACACGGCCCAGGACGAGCGGCCTGAAACCCCACGGGTCGCGCACGGCGACCAGCGCGTCGCGCGTCAGGAACAGCAGCGAGAAGGCGCCCATGATCTTGCTCAGGCTGGCCGCCACGGCGTCCTCCAGGCGCGCGCGGTGACTGCGCGCGTAGAGGTGCAGGATCACCTCGCTGTCGGAGGTCGACTGGAAGATCGAGCCGGCGGCTTCCAGCTCGTCGCGCAGCAGGGCCGCGTTGACCAGGTTGCCGTTGTGCCCGAGCGCGATGGGTCCGCGGTGGCAGTCGATCAGGATCGGCTGTGCATTGCGCTCGATGGTGTCGCCGGCCGTCGAGTAGCGCGTGTGGCCGATGGCCGCGTGGCCCGTGAGCGCGCGCAGGGACTCCTCGTCGAACACGTCGTTGACGAGCCCCATGCCCTTGTGGGGGCGCAAGCGCACGCCGTCGCTGGCCACGATGCCGGCCGATTCCTGACCGCGATGCTGCAGCGCGTAGAGCCCCAGATAGGTCAGGTGCGCCGCCTCGGGGTGGCCGAAGATGCCGAACACGCCGCACTGGTCGTGAAAGTGATCGTCGTCGACGGCGCGCCGGCGCGCCGGATCGTCAGGGCAGTGAGGCTGCATGCAGTGCCAATGGTAGCGCAGGCCGGAAGCGCTCTCCCCGTGGGCCGGGCCGAGGCCGCCCGGCCCACGGCATCGGGTTCAGACCGAGCAGGCGCAGCAGCCTGACAGACACTGGCTGGCGAGCGGGTAGCACCAGCTCGTGCACTGCGTCGCGCTGGCGCAGCGCGGCGCGCCGAAGCTGCAGCTCGCCACCGGTCCGCCCGTCGACTGAGGCGACGTCTCACACGCGCCGTCGACGGGCGCGACCTCGTCCGTGGACGAAGGCGCGCTCCAGGCGAACGGCAGCGGCGCGGTTGCGGGCGCCCCATCCATCTGCTGGCAGCTCGCGTCGGATGCAAGACCCACCACGACTACGAACGCAAGGGCCACGACCTGTTTCATGCTCTTTCTCCTCCCGCGAACCATTTCTGGTGTCAAAACGCAACGCCGCAAGCAGGCACAATCCTGAGCAAAGCGCGCCATTCTGCCATCTCTCGCGAGACATTGACATGCGCAATTTCACAGGCGTGCGAAGCGGCGCCGGTTTGCCAGGTGCACCGACCTCGTGACAGGCTCCGCGCGATGACCGCGCAAGCCGTGAGTGCGACCCGCGTGCGCCAAGCGCCCTGGACGCCGCGACTGGCCCTTCTGACGCACGTCGGCATCGCCCTCACGGGCGTGGTCACGACGCTGCTCGGCCCGCTGCTGCCGACGCTGGCCGCGCGTTGGAGCCTGGCCGACGCGCAGGTCGGCGCGCTCTTCGGCGCGCAGTTCGTCGGCTCGCTGGCCGGCAGCTCGGTAGTGGCGCGCGTGCTCGCGGCCACCGGCCTCGTGCGCACGATCCTCTTGGGCCTGTGTCTCTGCGCGCTTGGGGTGACGGGCCTGGCCTGGGCCGGCTTCTGGGCCGGGCTCGGCACCGTCTTCGTCTTCGGATTCGGCCTCGGGCTCACGGGGCCGGGCTTCAACCTGTGGGTCACCGAGGCGCAGGCCGAACGCCGCGCGGCCGCCTTGAGCCTGCTGAACATGGCTTGGGCTGTCGGCGCCACGTCCGCGCCGCCGGTTGTCGCGCTGCTGTCGCGCCTGGGCTCACCGCACGCCTTCCTGCCTTCTCTAGCGCTCCTGCTGCTGAGCGTGGCCATCGGCTTGGCCGGGGCCGCGCGCGTGCCCGCCATGACCGATGCGCCCGTGCCAACGCCCGTGGTGGCACGTGTGGGACGCGAGCCGAACGGGCAGATGCTGCTCTTCGCTGCCGTCTTCTTCATCTACGTGGGCATCGAGAACGCCATCGGCGGCTGGGCCGCGATGAGCGCCAAACGCCTGTCGAGCGGCGAAGGCGCGCTGGCGGCGGCCGTGCCCTCGCTGTTCTGGGGCGCGCTCGTGCTGGGTCGTGGCTTGGCGCCGCTGGCGCTGCGCCGGCACGACGAAACGCTGGTCGGGTTGGCAGCCCTCAGCCTGGCTGCGGCGGGCACTGGCGGCCTGCTGGCCGCGCGCTCGGCGCTCGACGTGGGCCTGGCGGTCACGGCCGCCGGTCTGGGCCTGGCGCCGGTGTTTCCGCTGACGCTGGCTCTGCTGGCGCGCGCGCTGGGCGCGCGTGCGGCCGCGGCGACTGGGCCCATGTTCGCGCTCGGCGCGTGCGGCGGCGCGCTCGTGCCGTGGGCCGTCGGCGCCGTGTCGACGGGCGTGGGCAGCCTGCAGGCGGGGCTGGCCGTCACGCTCGCCGGCGCGCTGGCGCTATTGGCCCTCTATGGCGTCCTGTGGCGCGACCCGCGCACGGCCCCGCGCCGGCGCTGACGAGCCGCGCGCCTCAACGCAACCGGGCCAGTTGCGCGCGCGCGGCCCCGCGTTCGGGCAGTTCATACGGCTCGTCGTCGCCGTCCGCCGGGCTCACGAACGGCGCCACGTCGAACTGGGTGGCGTCGAGCGCGCTCTGCGCGTCGGTCAGCGTCTCGCACGCCTCCTGCAGGCGGCCCTGACGCTCCAGCAGCTCGGCCAAGGGCAGGGCCGCGCGCAACGCGAAAGCGTGGGCGCCTTGTGCTCGCGCCAGCGCCGCGGCGCGCGCGAACAGGCGTTCGGCGCGCTCCAGTTCGGCCGGTAGGGCCTCGGGCACGGCGTGCAGCCGCCCGGCCAGCGTCAGGATCTCCGGTCGATAACGTTCCTCGCCGGTCTCGTCGATCACGCTCGCGGCTTCCTGCACGAGCCGCACGGCCTCGTCGCGCTGGCCGAGGTCCGCGCGCGCCTCGGCCAGGAGAGCCAGGAAGTGCGGGCGCGCCAAGCGCTGGCCGGCCGCGTCGTAGGCCTGCAGACCGAGCAGCATCTGCTCCAGGCCCGCCTGGGCCTGACCGCGCCGCAACAGGGCCCAGCCGCGCAGGATCGTGATGCGCTCGACGAACAGGCCGAAGCCGTGTTCGGCGAGCAGCGCCAGCTCCTCCTCGAGGCGCGCCTCGAACCCCTGCAGGTCGTGCAGGGTCTGGCGCACGCCCAAGTCGATGTAGAGCGCGTAGGCCACGTTGTAGGGGTTGCCGAGGGCACGTGCGACGCGCAGCGCGGCGCGGTCGAGACGCAGGGCCGCCGTGGCGTCGCCGGCGTGCGCGAGCGTGTAGGCGAGACCGCCGAGCGCGGCCACGCGCAGGTCGACGAAGCCCAGCAGGCGGTGCGGGTCGGGGCCGCGCAACGCGCGTTCGAGATGACGTCGCGCGTCGGGCATGTCGCCCTGGATCTGGCGCACGAGGCCGAGCAGTACGTGCCCCACCTCCGGCGTCAACCCGGGCGTGCCGGCTTCGGCCAACTCGAGCAGCTCGCGCGCACACTCGCGCGCGCGTCGCAGCCGGCCGGCGTTGAGGCAGAAGCTGAACAAGCCCGTCAGGTTGAGCGAGCGCGGCCCGGGCTGGCTGGTGGCGTGGGCCAACTCGAGCGCGCGCGTGAAGGCCTGTTCGACCTCGGGCAGCGTGCCGCGCGTCAGCATCAGCAGGCCGCCGCGCAGCGTCTGCAACGCCAGCTCGCGTGCCTGGCGCTCGCCCTCCGGCAGGCGTTCCAGCAGCACCAGCTCGCGCCGCAGGTAGTCGAGCGTCTCGCGCGCCGCCGCCCTGCGGCTGGCCCGCTGGGCCGCTTCCCACAGGTAGTGGACCGCGCGCGACGCGTCGCGGCCGCGTTCGAAGTGCTCGGCCAGTTCGGCGGCGATCTCGCTGGCGCGCGCGCCCCAGGCCGCTTCGAGCGCGGCGCCGATGCGTCGGTGCAGCTCGACCCGCCGGCCCTCGCCCACGCGCGCGTAGATCGCGAGCTGACGCAGGGCGTGCGTGAACGCGTAGGACGCCGAGACGCCGCCGTCGGGCCACTCGCGCGCTTCGCCGGCACGCAGGAAGCCGCCGCGTCGCGCGAGCGCGTCGCAGGCGCTCTCGACCTCGCCCAGCGGGAGCTCGAGCGCGTCAGCCAGCGTGCGCGCGTCGAAGCTGGCGCCGGCCACGCTGGCGGCCGCGAGCAGCCGGCGCGCCTCGCCGGAGAGCGCGTCGAACTCGCGATCGATCAGCTCGTGCACCGTCTCGGGCACGCCGGTGCCGCGCGCGTCGAGCTCGCCCTGCAGCAGCAGTCCGCGTTCGTCCTCGGCCAGCGTGCCGTGCTGCAGCAGGTACTCGACCACGCTGATCATGAAGAACGGCTGACCCTCGCTGCGCCGATACACGAAGTCGGCCAGGCCGTCTGGCGTCGGCCGGCCCGGACAACGCTGGGCGAGGTAGTCGGCCACGGCCGGCCGGTCGAGCGGCTCGAGACGCAGCTCCACACAGCGACCGTGCATGCGCAGGCGGCCGCGCAGGTCGTGCAGCGCCTCGCTCTCGGCCGACTCCTGGCCGTCGCGCAGCGTGCCGAGCAGCAGCAGGCGCGCGTAGCTGCTGCGCTCGGCCAGCATCGACAGCAGCTCGAGGCTGGCCGCATCGCTCCAGTGCAAGTCCTCGAAGGCCAGAATCAGCGGCGTCTCGGAGCTGAACGCTTCGAGCGCTTCGGTCAAGCCGCGCAGCGCGCGCCCCGGCGTGCTGGTGCCCAGTTCGCGCTGGGCGCGTGCCTGCTCGGCCGACGGAAGCAGGTCGGGGAGCTGTGCCAGCCAGGCCAGGGCGTAGCGCCGCAGCGGCTCCACGAGCCGGGCACCCTCCGCCGCGCGACACAGCCGGCCCAAGGCCTCGAAGACCGGCAGGAAGACCTCGTGCGGGCCGTAGCGCTGCACGCACTGACCGTGACCGATCCAGACCGAGCGGCCACGGCGCACGCGCACGCTCTCGAGAAAGGCCTCGAGCAGCGCGGTCTTGCCGCCGCCGGCTTCGGCGCGCAGGAACACGGTCTGGCGGCGCCCGCCCACGGCGCTGTCCAACGCGCGCTCGAGGGCCGCCAGTTCGGCCGCGCGACCGACCGGCCCGCGGGCCGCGCCGGGCACCAGCTCGAGCCCCGCCGTCGGCGACAGGCGATACCCGCGACCGTGCACGGTCGTCAGCGCGCGGGCCGTCTCGGGACCACAGGCACGCAGCGTGCGCCGCAGTTCGGCCACGCACACCTTGAGCACCGTGTCGCTGACGAACGTATCGGGCCAGACGGCTTGCAACAGCTCGTCCTTGGAGACCACCTGGCCTGCGCGCTGCGCCAGATGGCGCAACACGGCCAGCGACTTGGGACGCAGGCGGATGGCTTCGCCGCGCCGCGACAGCGCGCCGCTTTGCGGGTCGAAGCGAAGTGCGGCGGAAGAAGCAGCCTGCATGAGGTCGACGCAACGGAAGCATAGTCCGAAGCGCACGGAGCCGGCGGCCTGTACTACGCGCGCTGGGCCCGAATCAGCTCCAGCCAGGTCTCGCCGTGGCGTTGGGCCAGTCGCGGACCGATGCCGCGTACGGCGAGCAGGGCCTGCATGTCCTCGGGCTGATCGGCGGCCAGCGCGGTCAGCGCCCGGTCGGTGAGCACCTGGAAGGCCGGCACGCCGCGTTGCCGGGCTTCACCGAGGCGCCACGCCTTGAGCGCGGCGACTAGCGCGGCGGGCGCCTCGGGCAGCGCTTCGCTCGCGCGCGCAGCGGCCGCACGCGCGCGCGTCCCGCGCTTGCCGGCGGCACCCGTCGCGCGCGGCGTGGCCTGTGCTTCGAGCGGCACGGCCTGCAGCTCGGCGTGCGCCGCGTGTCGTCCGTCCGGCGTCAACGACACGCGCTGGAAGGCGATCGTGCGGCCGTCCTTCTCGAAACTGTCGCGTTCCACCTGCACGAGGCCCGCGCGCGCCAGGCCGCCCAACAGGGCTTCGAAGGCGCGCCGGTCGAGCAAGCCTTCGGCGCCGCTCTCGCGATGCAGTTGACCCGCGCCCTGGCGGTCGCGCTGGCGCAGCGCGTCGAGGACGCGCGCCAGCACCTTCGTCTCCTGCGCGCTCGGCGCGCGCCAGCGCCGTGTCACGCACTCGGCCGGCGCGCAGGCGTCGCACTGTCCGCAGGGCCGCGTGCGATCTTCCTGGTCGCCGAAGTGGCGCAGCAGGAACAGCATGCGGCAGCCGTGCGACTCGGCGCAGCGCAGCATCTCGTCGAGCTGGGCCTGCTTGTGTTGCCGCTGACGCACGTAGGGCGCGCGCCAGCGGTCGTGGCCCACGCGGGCGAGCTCGCCCTCGACCAGCGCGCCGCCATGGATCCAGAGCTTGGAGAGCGCCGCCTCGAACTCGTCCGGAGCCACGCGCGCGCGGGCCTGGAGTTCGGCCAACGGGCGCGACTCCGCGCCGAGGACGCGCGCGACGCGCGCCAGCACCTCGGGCTCGGGGTAGTCGCGCTCGAAGAAGAACTCGTGCGTGCGCCGGTCGGCCCAGGAATAGAGCAGCACCGCGCGCGAAGGGCGCCCGTCGCGCCCGGCGCGACCGATCTCCTGGTAGTAGCCCTCCACGCTCCCCGGCAGGCCCGTGTGGACGACGGTACGCACGTCGGCCTTGTCCACGCCCATGCCGAAGGCGATGGTGGCCACCACCACCTCGAGCTCGCCCGAGAGGAAAGCCGACTGGGCGCGCTCGCGCGTGGCGGGCGGCAGGCCTGCGTGATACGCGGCCGCGCGCAGTCCGGCCGTGCGCAGCGCGAGCGTCAGCTCCTCGGCGCTCTTGCGCGTGGGCGCGTACACGATGGCCGGACGGCGTTCGGGCGCGCGCAGCACGTCGAGCGCCGCCTGGGTGCGCTCCTGGCCCAGCTTGACCGTGGCGATCTCGATGGCGATGTTCGTGCGCCGGAAGCCGTGGATGAAGCGCTGTGGCGCGCGCAGGCCGAGCTGCGTGGCGACGTCTTCCTGGACGCGCGGCGTCGCGGTGGCCGTCAAGGCGATGACCGGGGCCGGGCGCAGCGCTGGCAAGCGTTCGCCCAGCAAGCGGTAGTCCGGGCGGAAGTCGTGACCCCATTCCGAGATGCAGTGCGCTTCGTCGACCGCCACCAGCACGGGCTTGCGGCGCGCCAACAGCTCCGCGAAGCCCGGCACGCGCAGGCGCTCGGGCGCGATGAACAGGAAGTCGAGGCGCCCGGCGAGATACTCCTGGCAGGCCGCGCGCGACTCGGGCCGCGGGCGCCCGGAGTGGATGCGCTCGGCCTTGAGACCCAGCTCCTGCAGCTTGGCCACCTGGTCGTCCATCAGCGCGATGAGCGGCGAGACGACCAGCGTGGTGCCTCCGCGGGCCACGCCGGGCAACTGGTAGCACAGCGACTTGCCCGCCCCGGTGGGCATCACGAGCAGCGTGTCGGCGCCCTCCACCACGGCTCGGCAGGCGGCCTCCTGGTGCGGGCGGAAGGACGGCAGCCGGAACATCTCGCGCAGCAGCCGCGGCAGATCGGGCGCGCCCGTGACGCGCACGCTGGCCGGCAGGGCCGTGGCATCGACGTGCGCCTCGCGCGGCGGCGTGACGGGCGTGGGCGGGGAGGCGGCCCGCGTCGGCGTGGGCCGCGGCTGCGCCGGCGCAGCGGCCGCACGCGCCTCGGGCGGCGCAGCGCGTTCGGGGCCCGCCGCGGATGCGCCCACCAATGCGCGCACGAAGGCCTCGATGCGCGCCATGAAGTCGTCGAGACGGGCCTGGCCGCGACGGATACGCTCGAGCTGCGCCTCCCACTCGCCGGTCAGTGCCGGGCTTGTGACGCGCGCGTCGACCGCATCGATCAGGCGCAGGCCCTTGTCGGTGGCCACGAGCGCCCTGCCCTGACGTTCGGCGTACTCGCGGCGCAGCAGCGTCTCGAGGATCTCCGCGCGCGTGGCGGGCGTTCCCAGGCCACGTTCCTTCATGGCCTCCGACAACTCGCGGTCGTCGAGCGCCGCGCCGGCCGTCTCCATCGCCCCCAGCAGCGTGGCGTCGGTGAAGCGCCGCGGTGGGCGCGTGCGCTTGGTCAGGATCTCGACCTCGCGCGCCACGCGCCGCAGGCCGGCCTCCAGGCCGGCTGGTAGATCCTGCTCGTCGTCGGCGGAGGCGCCGCGCGCGGGCTTGGCGCGCGGCGGGGGCGGCTCGAGGATCTTCCAGCCGGCCTGCTGCACGGCGGTGCCCGAGCTCAGGAAGCGGTCGGCCGCGCCGGGCGTGTCGACACGCGTCACGACGGTCGTCACCGCGAAGACATGGTCGGCGTGCCAGGCCATCAGCAGGCGCCGGCAGACCAGGTCGTAGACGCGCCGCTCGTCGGGGTCGAGCGCCAGGTCGCCGGCCGGGGTCGTGGTGGGCAGGATGGCGTGGTGGTCGCTGACGCGCGCGTCGTCGACGAAGCGCCGTGACAACGGGCGCGCGCCAGTCCCCGGGGCCAGCAAGGCGCGGTACGGCGCGGCCACGGCGGCCACCACGGCAGGCAACGTCGCGGCCACGTCCTGCGACAGGTGCCGGCTGTCGGTGCGCGGGTACGTGATCAGCTTGTGCTTTTCGTAGAGCGCCTGGGCGACGGCCAGCGTGCGACGCGCGGACAGGCCGTAGAGGCGATTGGCGTGGCGTTGCAGGTCGGTCAGGTCGTAGAGCAACGGCGGCGCCACGCGCCGCGTCTCGGACTCGGCCGACTCGACCGTGGCCGCCGCACCGCGCACGCGGGCCGCGATGGCTTGCGCTTCCACGCCGTCGACCGGCAGTCGTCTGCTCTCGGGGCCGCTCGTCGTGCCGCGGAACCACGTGCCGCGGTAGGCCCTGGGCTCGCCTTCGGGTGCTTCGAAGGTGGCTTGCACTTCGAGGTAGTCCTCCGGTACGAACGCGCGGATGAGCCGCTCGCGCTCGACCAGCAGCGCGAGCGTCGGGGTCTGCACGCGTCCCACGGAGAACAGCTCGCCGTGACGCAGCGTCGCGGCGCGCGACAGGTTCATGCCCACGAGCCAGTCGGCCCGTGCGCGCCCGCGCGCCGCATCGGCCAACGCGTCGAAATCGGACAGCGGACGCAGGGACGCGAAGCCCTTGCGGATGGCTTCGGGGGTCAGCGACGAGATCCACAGGCGTCGCACCGGCTTGCGACAGCCGGCCGCTTCGTAGACGTAGCGGAAGATCAGCTCCCCCTCGCGCCCGGCGTCGGTGGCCGCCACGACTTCGCGCACCTCCGGTGCGCACAGCAGCGCGCGCACCACCGCGAACTGGGCGCGCGTCTCCTCGTTCACGAGCAACGGCCAACTGGCAGGCACGAGCGGCAGCGCCTCGAGCGTCCAGCGCTTCCACTCGGCCCGCACCTCGTGCGGCTCTGCCAGGCGCACGAGGTGGCCGAGCGCCCACGTGACGACATAACCGCCGCCTTCGAGGAAGCCTTCGGCGCGACGCGTCGCGCCCAGCACGCGGGCCACGTCGCGCGCCACCGACGGCTTCTCGGTCACGACCACCACGCTCACGCGCTGAGGCTACCCGATTCGACGCCCGGTGCGGGTCCGACTTGCCATCGGCGGTCCGGACGCGCACGCTTGTCCCGAGCGCGGCCGCGCGCGGCGCTCCCCGAGGGAGGACGGCATGACGAGCCCGCCCGCGCCAGCACCCGCCCGGCCCGGCTTCGACTTCATGGCCAGCCTCGGCGTCGTGGGCCAGGACCCGGCCTTCGTGCGCAAGCTGTTGATCGGCTCGCTGGTCATGCTGGCCGGCTTCTTCATCCTGCCCCTGCCGCTGCTGGTCGGGTACCACTTCCGCGTCCTGCGACGCACCGCGCTCGGCGAACCACGCCCGCTGCCGGAATGGGACGACTGGGGCGGATTGTTCATCGACGGCTTGCGCGTGATGGCGCTGCTGCTCGTCCACCAGCTCGGCTTCCTGCTGGGGATCGGCCTGCCCCTCGGTGGCGTCCTGCTCGTGTCCAGCGCGCTGCACGACGGGACAGGCGCGCTCGTGGCGCTCCTGCTCGTGCCGCTGGCGCTGCTGGTGGTGGTGGCGGCCGTGACGCTCGCGGTCTACCTGCAGGTGGTGCAGATACGTCTGGCGCTGACGGACGACTGGGGCGCGGCCTGCGAGCCGTCCGCCAACGTCTCCTTCATGCGCCGCAACGTGGGCACGCTGCTGCTGGCTTTCGCGGTGCTTCTGGTGACCAACTTCATCGCCCAATTCGGCGTGCTGCTGTGCTGCGTGGGCGTCCTGCCGGCCACGCTCTGGTCGCAGATCGCCTTCCACCACGCGCTCGGACAGGCAGCGCGCCTGGACGCGTCGGCGTCATGGCCCGCGCGCGGCGTGACCGCGCACGACAACCAAGGGGAGTGATCATGGCGCCAGGGCATGGGACGTGGGCCGTGCTGGCGGCCATCACGCTGGCGGCCGGAGCGGCGGAGCGAAGCGGCACGCCGCAGCTCGAGTTCGGCAGCGCGGTGTCGGTGGTCTCGTTGCCCGTCTTCGTGACCGATGCGCAGGGTCGCGCGGTGTCCGGCCTGACGCGGGCCGACTTCGAGCTGTTCGACGAGGGCCGGCCCGTCAAGATCGTCGGCTTCAGCGAAGTCGACGCGGCGCGACCGGAACTCGACGACGAGCTGCGCCAAGCGCCCGCGGCGCGCCGCCAGTTCCTGTTGCTGTTCGACCTGGCCTTCACGGGTCCGGCCGGACTCGTGCGCGCGCGCCAGGCGGCGCTCGAGTTCGTGGCCCGCAAGGTGCAGCCCCTCGATCTCGTCTCCGTGGCGACCTTCTCCGCCCATCAGGGACTGCGCGTGCTGGTCGGATTCACCTCCGACCGTGCGCAACTGCGCCGCGCGCTCACGCACCTGGGCCTGCTGCAGGTGGACCGCCCTGCCGATCCGCTGGGCCTGGTCTACGACCTCACCGAACTCGGCGGCGCGTTCGCGGACACGACGCTCGACGACGGCGCGCTCGACTTCGAGAGCCAGGCGGCCGCCGTGCAGTTGCGCTATCAGCAGTCGGAGCGGGCCGCGTACACGCGCCGCATCGAGGCGCTGCTCGAGGCTCTCGGCGGGCTGGCGCGCTCGCTCGACGGGCTGCAGGGACGCAAGCAGGTGGTGCTGCTGTCGTCGGGCTTCGACGCCACGGCGCTGGTGGGCGAGACGGGCGAGAAGGCGCTCGAGAGCTCCGAGGCGCTGGCGCGCGGGCAGTACTGGGCCGTGCGTCCGGAAGAGCGCTACGGCGACGCCAGCGTGCGCGCCAACCTGCGCGAATCGTTGCGCGCCTTCTCGACCTCCGACGCGGTCGTGCACGCAGTCGACCTGTCGGGACTCGCGGCCGGCGGCGATCCGCGCTTCGCCGTGCGCGAGCCGGGCGGTGCCGGACGCATCGAGTCGCTGGCGGTGATCGCCGACGCCTCCGGAGGCCGGCTGTTCAAGGGCCGCAACGACCCGGGCAGCGCGCTCGACGACGTGCTCGAGATGAGCCGACACTACTATCTGCTGGCCATCGAGCCGGGGCCGAGCAAGGGCGAAGGGCGCTTCCACAAGCTCAAGGCGCGGCTGCGCGGACGCGGCCTGCGTGCTTCGCACCGCAGCGGGTACTTCGAACACGCGCCGTTCGCCGCGCGGCCCGAGCTGGCACGGCGTTTCGAGGCCGCCGAGCTGCTCGTCAAGGGCGTGTCGGGCGGCGACGTCGAATACTCCGTGTTGGCCACGCCCTATCGGCCGCGCGGCGACGGGTACACGCTGCTGCCGGTCGTGCTCGACGTCGAGGGCGAGTCGCTGCTGGGCGGGGCCGCGTCCAGCGGGCGCTTCGGGGTCGAGATCTACGGCTACGCGTTGACACCCGACGGCGGCGTGGCCGACCTGGCTGCCCTGACCTCGAACGTCGACCTGGCGGTCGCCGGAGCGCGTCTGCGGCGTCACGGCTTGCAATGTCACCTGACGTTCGCCCTGGCCCCGGGCCGCTACGACCTGCGTTTCCTGGTGCGCGACGCCGAAACCGGCCGCTTGGGCGCGCGCTTCCTGTCCGTGGCGGTGCCGGCTTTCGCGCCGGACGAGATGCAGCTCGCCCCGCCCATCGTCGTGCACGCGCCGGGCGAGCGGGTCATGTTGCGGGCTGTCTCGCGCTCGCAGAGCGAGGCGGCCTCGGCCTTCCAGATCGGCGGTCACGTCCTTGCTCCGGACGTGCGTCCGAGCCTGACGAACGGTCGCACGTCGCAGCTCCTCCTGTTGGCGTTCGACCGCGGCGCGGCCTCCGATCCCGGGGCCGCCTTCGAAGTGCGCGCGCAGTTGCTCGACGCCAACGGCAGCGCGTTCCCGGAGGGGCGTCTCGAGCTGGTGCAGGTCGAGGCCGAAGCCGACGGCCTGCGCCGACTGGCGCTGAACCTCACGCCCGAAGGCCTGCCCGCCGGCACCTACACGCTGCGTGTGCGGCTGCGCGACACGGGGTCGGGGCGACTGGCCGAGGCCTTCCGTTCCGTCCGCCTGGCGCCCTGACCGCGCCCGCTCGGCGCGGAAAGACGCGCGCGCCGCGCATGCTATCGTCGCGCGCGGAGGCGCGTGGCTGTGGGGCGAGCGGGAAGCGAGACCGTCTGGCGCCGGCGCACGCCGCGCCACGTCGTCGTGGCCCGTCTCGGCCTGGCGCTGGCGCTCGCTCCGGCGTTCGTCGCGCTGCTCGGCGAACTGCACGAGCCGCTGCACGGCGCACACGTCTTCCGGCAGGCGCACGTGGCGGCGAACGTCGAGAAGTACGTGCGGAACGGTCTCTCGCTGCGTCCCGCGGCCTACAACGTGGACGTGCCCGGCGCGCTGTTCGATTTTCCCGCCTACCAGCTCGTGGTGGCGACCCTGTGCCGCACGTTCGGCTGGCCGGCGTTGCCGGCGGCCCGGGCCGTCAACATCGCCATCTTGGCCGCCACGCTGGTCGTGGTGGCGCGCCTGCTGGCGCGGCTCGGGGCCGGCGCCACCGAACGCGCGTTCGCGCTCGGCTTGTGCGCCTGGTCGCCGCTCAACCTGTTCTACGGCGCCGCGCCGCTCAGCGACCCGCTCGCGGTGCTGCTCGCGCTCACGTCATTGCTCGCCTATCTGGAATGGGACGCGCACGGCGGGCAGTGCGCCTATCTCGGCCTGCTGGTCGCGGGCGTGCTCGCGACGCTGATCAAGAACCCTGTCTATCTGCCCTTCCTGATCGGGCTCGGCTACGACCGTCTGCGGCGGCGCGGCGCGCGCGCGCTGGTCACGCCCGGGTTCGTGTTCTTCGCGGCGTCGATCGTGGCCGCGGTGGTGCTCTTCAAGCTCTATTCGAACCACGTCAACGCCACCGACGGCTTCCTGCCGCCCGAAGAAGCGGGCGCCTACTTCGGCACCTGGGCGGATCGCCTGCGGCGCAAGTTCTGGCGCGCGTTGTGGGCGTCGCTGTGCACGCGCGTGCTGCCTGAGCCCGCCGGTCTGGCGGCACTGTGCGGCCTCGTGCTTCTGCTCGGGCGCGGGCGATGCCGGCGGCGCTCGTTGGCCGCGGGCCTGGCCTGCGGCGTGGCCCTGACGCTCGGGCTGTTCTTTGGCCGCCACCGCGAGCACGACTACTACCAGCTTCCGTTCGTGTTCCCAGCCGCGCTCTGGGCGGCCCTGGCGATGCAGCGCCTGCTGCTCTTCGGGCTGGCAGCGCGGCGCGCGCGGCGGCCGGCGCTGGCCCTGGCGGCAGCCTGCGCGCTCGTGGGCCTCGTGGCCCAGAGCGCCAGCGCGGCGCGCGCCACGTGGGGCGCCATGTCCGCCACGCCGGGCGCGGCCGAGTTGCGCGCGCGTGGCGAGTGGCTGCAGGCGCACACGCAGGCCGAGGACGTCGTGGCCGTGGTGGTGGGCAGCGACGAAGGCAACTGGGACCCGTCACACCTCTACTTCGCGCAACGCGACGGCAGCAATCTGGCGCACTCGGAAGTCACGCCGACGGCCTTCGCGGCGCTGCGCGCGCGCTTCCCAGGCCGACCACGGCTGTTGCTGTTCGTGCCCTGGCCACAACGCCAGGCGTTGGAGCCGCGCGTTGTGGCGCTCGAGCTGCACGCGCTCGTCTCGGACGAGGTGGGCGATCTCTACGAAGTACGCTGAAGGGGGCGAACGCCGCGCGCGCGGCGCTTTCGCCCCCGGCGGGCGTCAGAACGCGGCGTCGCGACAGGTGCCGGCCCAGAGCTGGATGCGGAAGCCCTCGGCCTTGATGATGTCCCAGTGCGCCGAGACCCGGTTGCTGTTCTTGACCTGGATGTCCTCGGTGTCGAAATAGGCGCAGAAGCCCTTGGCGCGCAGCTTGGCCAGCACCGCGTCGTGGTAGCGCTGGATGTCGAGCACCTTCCAGCCGTCGGACGTGCCCGGCAGGCGCTCGTTGAAGTCGAAGATGATCTGCGTGGCGCGTGCGCGGTCGTCGGCCGCCACGGCCTCGATCGCCTCGCGGACCTCCTCGCCGAACAGGGGCGACGAGTTGCCGTCGCAGACGGTCTCGCGGCTGGGAGGCAGCCGGCAGGTGGGGTCGAGCTGCCCGGGCGTGACGACCTGCGGCGTCGGCACCGCCGGGCGGCAGGTGTTGGTGTAGCGGTTCGAGACGTCGCCGCGCGAGGTCACGACGTCGTAGTACTCGTTGTAGTCGTCGCCCACCGCGCGCACGAACAGGTTGTCGCCCTCCTGCACGCCGCAGATGCCCTCGCGGTCGAGAGCCTTGATGACGTCTTCGAAGTACCCGCCGAAGAACACGATCGCGTTGCCGTCGCGGTACTCGGGATTGACGCCCTCGATGGCCGCGGCCACGGCACTCGCGTGGACGCCCGTGCCCTCCAGGCGACAGCCACGCTCCGTGCCGCTCGAAGCGCTGAGCGCGCGACACGCGGCGCTCAGTCCGGCGCCACCTCCGGCCGGCGGTGGCGTGGGGGTGGGCTGGATCGTGACCGGCGGCGTGCTCGGCGCGGGCGTCGGGGTGCTGGGCGTCGTGGGCGCGGCGTCCTTGCCGCCGCAGGACAGGATCGCCAGGGTCAAGCCGGCGCAGACGCCGGCCGTCAGCAGACGGCGCACGGGCTCTTCGACAAAGCGCATGAGTTCTCCTTGACGAGACGGGAGTCCAACGAACGATGCTCCGAGGTTACCACGAGCGGTGCGAGAACGAACGCATCCGGCGCGTCTCGAGCCAGGCGCGCACCAGCGCGCCGGCGCCGCTGGGCGTCTCGAGAGATCCGTCGCGCGGCGCGTGCACGCGCAGCTCGCAGAGCCGCCACGGCCCCTGCGCAGGCCTCGGCGTCAGCCGCCAGGCGAACACGCGCCGTGGCGTGAAGGCCAGCGTGAACGCGTCGAGGTCGTCGCGCGCCTGGGGCTGCCCGTTGGCCCAGACCAGCTCGCGCACGCGCTGCCCCGGCCGCAGCCGCGCCACACGCTCGAAGGTCCGACCATCTGTCGAGACCTCGAGGGCGAGCCCGTGCGGCAGTCCTTCGCCGTCCGGGCTGCCGATCAGCGTCAGGGCGGCCATCGTCGCGGGCGTGTCGAGCGACCACGTCGCCGGCCCGTGTCCGGGCTCGGTCACGCCGCTCGTCAGGTCGCCGTCGCCGAGCACGGGTGCCTCACGCGGCGCCCAGCCGTGGTCGGCGAACGGCGCCACGAAGCGGTCGTAGACCACCGACGCGCCCACGTCGGTACGCCGCAGGCGGCCGCCCGTGCCGCTCACGAAAGCCTCGAAGCGCGCGGGCGAGGGCAGGTCGAAATCGGCGCCGGGCTGCAGCACCCAGGCCGCTTCGCGCGCCGCGCGCACGCGCTCGCGCAAGAGCAGGGGCGCGCCGGGAAAACGCTCGTTCCAGGGCTGCGACGCGAGCACGCGCTCGTCGCTCAGGTAGGTCAGGCACCAGGCGGTGTCGTACGACGCCCAGGCGTGGCGCAGACCGCGCTCTTCGAGCAGGCGCAAGGCTGGCCGGCAGTCGGGCAACAGCGGCCGCTCGGGCGTGGCGGCGCTCCACGCGGCCCAGAGCCGCGCTGCGGGCAGCAGGTGCAGCGCGGCCAAACCCAAGACGATCGGCCACGCGCCACGCCGGCGGCCATCCGCCACCGCGCCCCAGGCGACCAGCACGGCCAACGGGACGTAGCCCGGGCTCAGGAAGCGCAGCGTCTCCGGGCCCGCGCGCAGCGGCCAGGGGAACGCCAGCACCGTCAGCAGCAGCGCGCCCGCGAGCAGGAGCGCTGCGCGGGCCGACCCGCGACAGGCCGGCGACCCACTTCGCCAGGCCCGTCGCGCGGCCATGCCCGCGCGCGCGAGGCCGGTCAGATACAGCAACGCGAGCGCCGCCACGCCCAGCGCCGGCAGGCCGACATGGTCGAGCGGGTCGTCGGCGGTCGTGGGCGTGTGCGCGCCGAGCAGCCCGAGAAGCGGCTCGTGCAGGCGCGGCAGCAGCGCGCCGAGGTGCGAGAGGGTCGTCCCCGCGTCGTCGCCCGTCGCGCTCAGCACCGACGTCGCGCTGGGGTCGTAGGCGAGCCGCGTCCACCAGGGCGCGCTGGCGAGCGCGACGCCGCCCAGCAGCGGAGCGAGCACGCCGCGCGACGGCCCACGACGCCAGACCAGCCAGGCGCCCGCCGGGACGACCACGGCCAGGGCGACCAGGTGCGTCCAGAGCGCGAGCCCGGCGGCCAGGCCCCAGGCGCACAGCGCGGCGCGTGAGCTGGCGCCCGACGCCTCGTCGGCCAGTCGCAGGGCGCCGAGCAACAGCGCCGCGAGCAGCGCCAGCGTGGTCGGGTAGAGCGGCGGGGGCAGCGCCGCCAGCAGCAGCAGGTAGGCGGGCGGGCAGGCGAGCAGCAGGCCTGCCGGCGCCGCGGCGGCCGGATGAAGCCGCGCCGCGAGCCAGTAGGCCAGCGGCACGAGCGCGAGGCCCAGCGCGAACGCAGGCAGGCGCACGGCCAGCACCGAGTTGCCGAGCAGGGCCACGCACGGGGCCGCCACCCAGGCGTCGAGCGGCGAGCCGTAGGGTTGGCCCCAGAACGTCGCAGACGTCAGGCCGTGGCGCGCCATCAGGCCGACGATGGCCGTGTCGCCGTCGACCGACAGGCGCAGCGCTGCGAGCCAGAACGGCAGGCGCACGAGGGCGCCCAGCGCCGTCAGCGCGAACACTGGCTGCCAGCGGCGCATGCCGCCATTATCCCGCCTCGCCGGCGGCGCCTGAACGTCATGTACAATCCGCGCCTTGGGCGCTTGCCAAGAGGCGCCGACGCCAGCGGAGAAGATGCCCGCCCGAATCCTGCCGCGCTCCGAGCACACGCTGTCGCGCAAGAACATCGACAGCGAAGCGCTCAAAGTGCTCTACCGGCTGAAGACGCGCGGTTTCGCGGCCTATCTCGTGGGCGGCGGCGTGCGCGACCTGCTGCTCGGCCGGCGGCCCAAGGACTTCGACGTCGGCACCGACGCGCACCCGCAGCAGGTCAAGAAGCTGTTCCGCAACTGCTTCATCGTCGGGCGCCGCTTCCGCCTGTGCCACGTGCGCTTCGACCAGAAGGTCGTGGAGGTGTCGACCTTCCGCAAGCAGGCCCCCGAAGCCGAAGACGGCGACACGCTCATCAGGCGCGACAACACCTTCGGCACGCCCGAGGAAGACGCCTTCCGCCGCGACTTCACGGTCAACGCGCTGTTCTACGACATCGCCACCTTCTCGATCATCGACTACGTGGGCGGGCTGGCCGACCTCGAGGCGCGGCTGATCCGCACCATCGGCGACCCGGGCGTGCGCCTGCGCGAGGACCCGGTGCGCATGCTGCGGGCCGTGGCCATCGCGGCCCGCCTGGGCTTCACCATCGACCGCGACACGCTCGAGGCCGTGCGCGCCCTGCGTGGCGAGATCGTGCGCAGCAGTCCCGCGCGCCTGCTCGAGGAGTTCTACAAGATCCTGCGCCAGGGCGCGGCCCGCGCGACCTTCCAACTGCTGCACGACGTGGGCCTGCTGGCCTACCTCATGCCGCACGTCGATCAGGCCCTGGCCGGCGGCGGAGAGAAACTGCTCGGCAGCCTGGCACGCCTCGACGACTATCGCAACGCCGGCCGCGCCGCGCCCGCCGACCTGTCCAACGCCATCCTGGCCGGCACGCTGCTCGTGCCGCTCGGCGTGCCACTGCGTCCCGCGTCCCGACCGGTGCCGGAGTTCCGCGATCAGGTCGTCGCCTCGCCGCCGCTCGACCTGGTGGCCGAACTGGCGGCACTCGGGGAGAGCCCGGAGCTCGAGGCGTCCGAGCCCGGGCAGGAGGAAGCGGTGGTGCTGCCGGTCGCGCGCCGCGACCTCGACCGCCTGCGTCTGGCGCTGCTGGCCCAGCCGCGCCTGCGTGAGGTGCACCGCTCGCCGCGCGTCAAGCACCTGTTGGCGGGCAGGGGCTATTTCGAAGACGCGCTGCGCTGGATGGAGATCCACGGCGGCCTGGAAGACCAGGAGCTGGCGGCGCACTGGCGCAGTCTCGACTTCAGCGATCTGCCGCCGCCAGAACCGGCCGAATCGACGCCTGCCGCACGCCGCCGCGCGCCACACCCGCGTCACGAGCCCGCGCCCGCGCCCACCGTGGCTGCCAGCGCTTCACCCGCAGACGCGGACGCGCCGAGCGGCCAACGCCGTCGCCGTCGTCGCCGCCGCGGCGGCCGTCGCCACGGCAAGGGGCCGAAGACGCCGCCCACGTCGGAATCGGGCGGCGACGGCGCCTGAGCCGGATCGCCACCGTCCAACCCAAACCCGACCGCAGCGCGTATGTCTGTGTGACGTCTCACCGTCTCCTCGTTGCTTCGCGTTCAATCGTGAGCCAATCGACACGGTGTCGTCAGGCAGAGCTGTCGGTGCTCGGGAGGAGGATGTATGCGTCAGTGGAGACGTGCGCTCGCGGTCGTGTGCGCCGGCTCGGGACTGCTCGCGCTCGCCATGGGACGAGTCGCGGCTGGCCCTACGGAGGATGCCCTCAAGAAGTGCCTGAAGGGTCGTTGCAAGCAGGGCGTGCCGGTGGAGGGCAAGCTGCCCGATTACAACCTGGGATACGGCTACACGTGTGACCTGGCTCGCTCCCAGGCCTATGACGCGTGCATGCAGGACACCACCAAGACCTGCGCCCAGTGCACCGCCGTGGGCGACGCCAAGCGCGAGGAGTGCAAGAAGAAGCCCTGCGACTTCGTCTACGCCCAATGCATCGACTCGCGCTGCAAGAAGACCAGCAACGATTGGGACTGTTGGGATGACCGCAAGAGCGACGGCGGCAAGTTCGGCTACTGGGACTACGTCGACGGCAAGTGGAAGTTCATCCCGGTCGACGGGGACGAAGTGCCCGCCGAGACCTGGAAGACCGTCTGCGAGAAGCGCAAGGAGCGCTGTCTCGAAGGACTGAAAGCCGAGAAGGGCCAGAAGGTGCCGCCCATCGCGCCCAGCTTCTGCTCCGCCAAATGCTACGGCCACAACTGCCACCACGCCGCGGCCGAGGTCTGCAAGTGCCTCAAGGACGAACGCCTGGACGGCGCGCGCATCGTGGTCTTCGATCCGCCCGGCGTGGGCGGCGACCGGAGCTGTCTGCCCTGCCCGCCGGGCAACCTCTACCACTCGATGATCACCATCCCGCATCCGACCGACGCCGACAAGCGCTGCCTGATCGAGTCGCAGGCGGCGTGCGGTGACGGCAAGATCGACGAGAAGTGCTGTTACGCGAGCCGCGCCGAGTTCGAGAAGCTCGACGTCAACGGCTGCGCCGCGGTGCGCACCGGACCGCTCGGCAAGTCGCTCAACCTGAAGAACGTCACGCTCTACGACGACTGCTCCAAGTTCCTCGAGGAGCGCGGCACGTGCAAGGCCGAGGTGCCCAAGCTGGCCGAGGGCTTGGGCGCGCTGCCAGAGGAGGGCTCGTTGCCGGAGTGCTTCCTGACGTGTGGCAGCCACGGCGAATGGCGCGAGGTGTGGGAGGACAACTACTCGCCCTGCGGCGCCGGCACGTGCGTGGCGCCCGAAGGCGCGACCTGCGACACGCCGCCCGACCCCGAAGCCTGCCCGCTGCCGAGCCCGACTCCCGAACCCGAGCCGACCTGTACGGGCAGTGGCGAGTGCGCGCGCGAGCCGTTGGACGTGCCCGTGTACCGAGGGGTGTGCGTGATGCCGTCGCCATCGCCCACGCCATCGCCCACGCCTTGGCCGACGCCGACGCCGCTACCGACGCCATCGCCTGAGCCCACGCCGACTCCGACGCCGTGGCCTTGGCCGACGCCCACGCCTTCCCCGGCGCCCAGTCCGTCGCCGGTGCCCACGCCGAGCCCGTCACCGCTGCCGCTGCCGTTGCGTCAGCGCTGAGCGTGCCGTGCGCGTCCCGTCCGGCCGTTGCGCTCATGCAGCGCAGTCGGACGGGACGCGCTTGACCGACGCCAGGTTCTCCCGACATAGTCGCGCCGGCGGGAGGACGCATGCGACGACTGACCGAAGACGAGATCGCCACGCGGCTGGCCGGGCTGCCCGGCTGGGAACGCGACGGCGACGCCATCCGCCGCGCCTACCGCTTCGCCGACTTCAAGGCGGCGATGGCCTTCGCCAACGTCGTGGCCGACAAGGCCGAGGCGCGCGACCATCACCCCGACGTCCTGGTGCAATGGGGCTGCGTCACGCTCACGCTCAGCACCCACGACGCCGGCGGACTGACCGCCCGCGACTTCGACCTGGCGCGCGAGGTCGACGCGTGAGGAGCGTCGTGCTGGGCGCCGAAGGCCAACTGGGTCGCGCGCTGGTGCGGCAGCTCGGCGCGCGCTGCGTGCTGGCGGGCGGTCGCGCGCAACTCGACGTGTGCGACGCGCCCCTGCTCGAGCGCGTGCTGCGCGAGACGCGCCCCGACGTGATCTACAACGCCGCCGCCTACAACGCCGTCGACCGTGCCGAGAGCGAGCCCGAGTCGGCCTTCGCGGTCAACGCCGTGGCCCCCGCGCGCCTGGCGCGCGCCGCGCGCGAGCTGGACGCGCTGGTCGTGCACGTCTCCAGCGACTACGTCTTCGACGGCCGCTCCCAGAGCGCCTACGTCGAGGACGCGCGCCCCGCGCCGCTCTCGGTGTACGGCGTCTCGAAGCTGGCGGGCGAGCTGGCCGTGCGCGCGTCCCAGGCGCGCCATCTGATCGTGCGCACCAGCGGCGTCTTCGGCGTGGGCGGCAGCCGCGCCAAGGGCGGGTCGTTCGTCGAGCGCATGCTGGCCCGCGCGCGCGACGGCCAGGCGTTGCGCGTCGTCGACGACCAGGTCTTCGCGCCGACCTATGCGCCCGATCTGGCCGCGACGCTCGTCACGCTGGCGGAGCAGGGCGCGCACGGCCTGGCCCACGTCGCCAACGCCGGGGCCTGCTCGTGGCACGAGTTGGCCAGCGCGGCGCTGGAGCTGACCGGCGACGCACGGCCCGTCGCGCGCGCGCGCGCGGCCGAACTGGGTCTGGCCGCGCGTCGTCCCGCCCACTCGGTGCTCGCGAACACCCGCGCCGACGTGCCCACGTTGCGTCCCTGGCGCGCGGCGCTGCGCGCCTTCCTCGACGAGCTGGCGGCCGCGAGCGACGCAGACGCCTGAGCCGTCGCCGCTGCCCGGCACGCGCGCGCGGCGCTACGCGAGCCAGCTCGTGACGTAACCCGGATCTTCGAGCTGTGCGCAGGCAGCGGCGAAGCGCAACGGGCGGAAGGTGTCGATCATGACCGCCAGCTCGTGCGTCTCGCGCTTGCCGATCGAGCCTTCGTAGGTGCCCGGATGGGGGCCGTGCGGCAGGCCGTTCGGGTGCACCGTGAGCGACCCCCGCTCGATGCCCTTGCGCGACATGAACTCGCCCGCGGCGTAGTAGAGCAGCTCGTCGGAGTCGACGTTGGCGTGGTTGTAGGGCGCCGGGATGGCCTGCGGGTGATAGTCGAACAGGCGCGGCACGAACGAGCACACGACGAACCCCGGCCCCTCGAAAGTCTGATGCACGGGCGGCGGCTGATGGATGCGTCCCGTGAGCGGCTCGAAGTCGGACACGTTGAACGCATAGGGCCAGAGATGGCCGTCCCAGCCCACCACGTCGCAGGGATGATGCGCCAGCACGTGGCGGTGCAGCAGCCCGCGGGCCTTGACGCGCAGCTCGAAGTCGCCCTCTTCGTCGTGCGTGACGAGCGTGTCGGGGGGGCGTAGATCGCGCTCGCAGAAGGGCGAGTGTTCGAGGAACTGCCCGCCACGGCTGCGGTAGCGCCAGGGCGGAGCGACGTGGCCACGCGCTTCGACCACCAGCAGACGCTGGTCGACGCCCGGGTCGGGCAGACAGCGCCACAGCACGCCGGTGGGCACGACGAGATAGTCGCCCGGTCCGTAGCGCAGGCTGCCGAACTGCGTCTCGAGGAGACCGGTGCCCTCGTGCACGAAGGTCAGCTCGTCGCCGGGCGCGTGGCGGTAGAAGTAGTCCATGGCGCGCGTCGGCCGGGCGACGCACACCAGCAGGTCGTCGTTGCCGGCGAGCGCCAGGCGGGCGCTCACGGCGTCGCCGCCCGCGGGCGCGTCGGCCGTGCGCAGGTGGCGCGGACGCAGCGCGCCGGGCGTCTCCCAGGCCACGTCGGTCGCGCCCAACGCCTCCGCGCGCTTGAGCCGCGTCGGGGGACGCAGGTGGTAGAGCAAGGCCTGCGCGCTCGTGAAGCCGTCCAGGCTCAGCAGCTCTTCGTGCAGCAGCGCGCCGTCGGCGCGCCGGAAGGCCGTGTGGCGCTTGTGCGGCAGCGCGCCCATGCGCATGTAGAAGGCCATCGCTCGGCCCGCCGCCTACAGGTTGCCGCGCAAGGCCTGCTCGCGCTCGATCGATTCGAACAGTGCCTTGAAGTTGCCTTCGCCGAAGCCGCGCGCGCCGCGGCGCTGGATGATCTCGTAGAACAACGTGGGCCGGTCGCCCACGGGCGCGGTGAAGATCTGCAGGAGATAGCCGTCCTCGTCCCGGTCGACCAGGATGCCGAGTTCGGCCAGCCGCTCGATGGGCTCCTGGATGCCGCCCACGCGCCGCTCGAGGTCGTCGTAGTAGGCGCGCGGCACGCTCAGGAACTGCACGCCGTTGTCGCGCAGGCGCGCGACCGTGTCGATCACGTCGCCCGTCAGGCAGGCCACGTGCTGCACGCCCGGGCCGCCGTAGTAGTCGAGGTATTCCTGGATCTGGGAGCGTCCCTTGCGTCCGACGGCCGGCTCGTTGATCGGGAACTTGATCTTGCCCGTGCCGTCCATCATGACCTTCGACATGAGCGCGGAGTACTCGGTCGAGATGTTCTCGTCGCTGAAGTGCACCAGTTGCGAGAAGCCCATCGTCTCCGCGAAGAAGCGCGCCCAGGTCTCCATCTCGCCCAGCGCCACGTTGCCGACGATGTGGTCGATGGCCGCCAGCCCGAGTCCCTGGCCGCGGGCGTGTCCGGCGCCGCGCGCTTCGAACCCGGGGGCGAAGTGGCCGGCATAGTCGCCGCGCTCGACGAAGCGCAGCAGCGTGTCCCCGTACAGCCGCACGTCGGCGGTCACCAGCGTGCCGTAGGAGTCGCGCTCGTCGCGCGGCGGGTGGACGCTCTGCGCGCCACGCCGCGTCGTCTCTTCCCAGGCCCGGGCCGCGTCCGGCACCTGGAGCGCGATCAGGGCCACGCCGTCGCCGTGCCGGGCCACGGACTGCGCCGCCGGATGCTCGGCCTGCAGGGCAGCGGTCAGCACGAAGCGGATCTGTCCCTGCTCGAGCAGATACGAGGCCGCGTCGCGGCAGCCCGTCTCCAGGCCGCGGTAGGCCGTGACCGTGAAGCCCAGGCTGCGCGCGTAGAACTGCGCCGCCTGTTTGGCGTTGCCGACGTGGAACTCGAGGTGATCGACGCAGCGGATGGGACAGAAGTCCGACGACGTGGTCATAGAAGGGCGTCCTCCTCGCCCGCCGACGCGAGGCGCGCCGCGGACCTGGGTATGGTATCGCAACTGTAAAGGCTCACCAAGTTTCGATTTGCATCTCCGTCGTCGGCCGTCGATACTGATCGACACCATGCCATCGCGCCCTCGTCTCCCCGCCACCGCCCTCGTCGACGCCACCGACCTGCAACTGCTCGGCCGTCTGCAGGCCGACGCGCGCACGCCCGTCGCCGAGCTGGCGCGCGGCGTGGGCCTGTCCGCGCCCGGCGTGCAGAAGCGCCTGCGGCGCCTGCAACGGGAGCGCGTGGTGAGGCGCTACGCCGCGCTCGTCGACCGCGCCGCGGTCGGTCTCGACCTGATGTGCTTCGTGCAGGTCGCGCTCGCGCACCATCAGCCGCAAGCCGTGGCCGGCTTCCGGCGCGCCGTGAGCGCCCTGCCCGAGGTGCTCGAGTGCCACCACCTGACCGGGGACTACGACTACCTGCTCAAGGTGGTCGTGCCCAACCACCAGGCGCTCGAGGCCTTCCTGGTCGACACGCTCACGCCGGTCAAAGGCCTCGGACGCATCCGCACGAGCATCGTGTTGCGCGAGGTCAAGGACGGCGCGGCGCTGCCGCTGCCGACCGTCAGCGCCGGCGGAGCGCGTCCCGCACGCCGGCGTGGGGCGCGGCGATGAAGCCCGTCGGGACGGCCACTCGCGCGCTGTTGGCCGGCATCGTCGACTACGCGGGCCTGTTTCCACCGGCGCAACTCGAACTGGCCGCGGCCGTGCGCGCGTATGCCGCCGCGCGCCGCGGGCCGCACGCCTGGATGCTGGGGCGCTTCGTGCTGCCGGCCGCGCGCAGCGACGAGTTCGCCGCGGCCTGCCTGGCCGAGTGGCAGCCGCTCGACGGCGCCTGGGAAGTGAGCCTGCTGGCGGCCGACGTGCCGGCCGCGCAGGCCGCGATCGAACGCCTGCGCGCCGCCTGTGGTTCACGCGTCGCTGTCGCGAGCGTCGAGTTCGGGCTGCTCGCTCCGGCCGGACTCGACGCCGCCTTGGCGCGCCTGCGCGAGCTGCCGACGGAGATCGAGACGTACTTCGAGATGCCCCTCGGCGCGGAGCGCGGCGCGTGCCTCGCGCGCCTGGGCGTCTCCGGCGCGCGCGCCAAGATCCGCACCGGCGGCCTCCACGCGGACGCCGTGCCGGGCGCCGCGGAGTTGGCTGGTTTCCTGAGCGACTGCGCGCGCGCCGAGCTGCCGTTCAAGGCCACGGCTGGACTGCATCACGCCTGCCGCGCCGAGTATCGGCTGACGTACGCGCCCGACAGCCCGACGGCGGTCATGCACGGCTTCGCCAACCTGGCTGCGGCCGCGGCGCTGGCCTTCCACGCCCAGGCCGACGTTGCGACGCTCGAACGCGTGCTGCTCGCTCCCGACCCGCTGGCCCGGCTGGGCGACGACGGCCTGCACTACGCCGGCGGCCGGCTCGACTGCGCCGCGCTCGCGGAGTGCCGCGCGCGCTTCTTCCGGTCGTTCGGCTCGTGCTCGTTCGACGAGCCGGCCACCGAAATCGCGGCCCGCCTGGGAGCCTGAGCATGCTCGACGCCACGCACGATCCGGAACTGAAGAGCTGGGAAGAGAGCGCGAACGCGCCGGGAAGCGACTTCCCGATTCAGAATCTGCCCTTCGGCGTCTTGCGCGGCGCGGACGGCGTGCAGCGCGTGGGCGTCGCGCTCGGCGCACAGATCGTGGACCTGCGCCGGGCCAGCCTGCTGGGCTTCTTCGCCGACCTGCCGCCGGGCGTCGAAGCGGCCTGCGCCGCGCCCGATCTCGGCCCGCTGCTGGCGCTCGGCCGGCCGGCCTGGCGCGCGCTGCGCCAGCGTCTGAGCGCACGCCTGCGCGCGAGCGCCAGGCCCTGTCCCGAGGCGCTCGTGGCCGCCTCCGAAGTCGAGCTGCTGCTGCCCGTCGCGGTGGGCGACTACACCGACTTCTACGCCTCGCTCTTCCACGCCACCAACGTCGGCCGTCTGTTCCGGCCCGACAATCCCCTGCTGCCGAACTACAAGCACGTGCCCATCGGCTACCACGGCCGGGCGTCCTCGCTCGTGCCCAGCGGCACGCCCGTGCGCCGGCCGCACGGACAGCGCAAGCCGCCCGAGGCCGAGCGCCCCGTGTTCGGACCCACGCAACTCCTCGACTACGAACTCGAAGTGGGACTTCTCGTCGGTCCGGGGAACGCGCTCGGCACGCCGATCCCGCTCGAGCGCGCAGAAGAGCACGCCTTCGGTCTGTGCCTGGTGAACGACTGGTCGGCGCGCGACGTCCAAGCCTGGGAGTACCAACCGCTGGGACCGTTCCTGGGCAAGAGCTTCGCCACCAGCGTCTCGCCCTGGATCGTGACCTTCGAAGCGCTCGCGCCCTATCGATGCCCGGTCCGCGCGCGCGCGGCCGACGACCCGGCCCCGCTCGCCTATCTGACACACGAGCGCGACGCCGCGCAGGGGGGCTTCGACCTGACGCTCGAGGTCTACCTCACCACCGAACGCATGCGCCGTGAGGGGCTCGCGCCGGCGTTGCTGAGCCGCGGCTCGCTGCGCGACATGTACTGGACGTTCGGCCAACTGCTGACGCACCACGCCAGCAACGGCTGCAACCTGCGTCCGGGCGACCTGCTGGCCAGCGGCACGGTGTCGGGGCCGGAGCCGACGTCGCGCGGCTGCCTGCTCGAGCTCACCTCGCGCGGCGCCGAGCCGCTCGTCCTGCCGCACGGTGAGACGCGGCGCTTTCTCGAAGACGGCGACGAGATCGAGCTGCGCGGGGCGTGTCAGCGCCCGGGCGCCGCGCGCGTGGGCTTCGGAAGCTGCACAGGCCGCGTGCTCCCGCCGCACGCGGGCTGACCCGCGCAGCGACTGGCGGCGCGCCGGCGTCCGGTGTACCGTCGCCGCATGCCCTTGCGACTGCATCTGGTGTTCGCCTGCGCGCTGCTCGCGTCCCACGCGGAGGCGGCAGCGCCCGCGTTCAGCACGCGCCCCAACGTGATCGTCGTCGTCGCCGACACGTTGCGGCCCGACGCGCTCGGCTGGGTGGCGGGCCGCAACGCGACGCCGGCTCTCGACGCTCTCGCGCGCGAGGGGCGTCGCTTTCCCGCGGCCGTGTCGCCCGTCCCGCTGACGCTGCCCGCGCACACGTCGCTCTTCACGGGGCTCGTGCCGCGGCGGCACGGCGTGCGCGACAACGGGCACGTGCTCTCGCCGCGCGTGCCCACGTTGGCCGAGGCGCTCAAGCGCGCGGGCTACGCGACCGGAGCCGTGGTCAGCGGCTATCCGCTGCGCGCTTTGTTCGGCCTCGACCGCGGCTTCGAGCGCTATGACGACGCCCTCACCAGCGAGCAGGGCCAGTGGCGCGACCGGCCAGCCGCCGAGACCACCGCGGCGGCCCTCACCTTCGTGCGCGCCCACCGCGCGAACGCGCCCGCGCGGCCCTTCTTCCTGTTCGTGCACTACTACGACGCGCACGACCCGTACGTGCCGCCCCCGGCCTTGCGCAGGCCGGGCGCGCGCGGCGCCTACGATGGGGAAGTCGCCGCGGTGGATGCCGCCGTCGCCGACCTGCGACGCGGCCTGCACGCGCTGGGAGCCGACGCCAATCTGTTGACCGTCTTCACGGCCGACCACGGCGAGGCCTTGGGCGAACACGGCGAAGCCACGCACGGCTTCTTCGTCTACGACTCCACCACGGTCGTGCCCCTCGTGGTGCATTGGCCCGGGAAGCTGAAGCCGGGCGCCAGCGACGCCGCCGCGCGCCTGATCGACGTGACGCCGACCCTGCTCGACCTCTTGGGGCTGCCGCGCTTTCCGGGCGTCGACGGGGTCAGCTTGCGCACGCTGCTCGAGGGCCGCTCCCAGGTGGTGCCGCCGGCCTATGTGGAGAGCGTGCAGCCCTGGCTGGGCTTCGGGTGGGCCCCGCTGCGCGCTCTGCGCACGGCCGACGCCAAGCTGATCGAAGCGCCGCGCCCCGAGTTCTACGACCTCGCACGCGATGCCCGCGAGACGCGCGACCGGGCCGCCGAGCGTCCGGCCGACGTGGCCCGACTGCGCGGGCTCCTGCGCGAGGTCGAATCGCGTTCGACCGTCGCATCCGCGGGCGCCGCCGACGCCGAAGTGCTGGAATCACTGCGTGCGCTAGGGTACGTGGGCGGTGGGGCCGTCGCGAGCGAACCTCCGGCTGGGCTCGCCGATCCCAAGGACCGCGTCGCGCTCAAGGCGCAACTCGTGAGCGCCGAGAACGCGCTGCAGTCGGGCGACGTCGCCGGCGCCCTGCGCGCCTTCGACGCGGCCCTGAGCCAGGAGCCCGACAATCGCTATGCCCTCTTGCGCTCAGGCGTGGCGCTCGCCCGTCTCGAGCGCTGGCGTGAGGCCGTGACGCGGCTCGAACGCGCCGTGCGCGCCGACGCGACGCAGGCCGAAGCGCGCTACGAGTTGGCCGACGCGCTGACCGCCGTGGGTGATCTGCCGCGCGCCGCCCAGGAGTGGATGGACGTCGTGCGCTTGCAGCCGCGCCGGGCCGCGGCCTGGTCGAACCTGGGCGGCGTGCTCTTCCGTCGCAGCGACCCGCGCGCGGCCGAGCGCGCTCTGGCCCGGGCCGTCGAGTTGGAGCCGCGCAACGACATCTTCGTCGAGAACCTGTCGGAGGTGCGCTACGCCCTCGCCCAGTCGGAAGCCCGCGCGGGACGCAGGGACGAAGCGCGCCGCCTGCTCGCCCAGGCGCTCAGCGCGGAGCCGCAACTCCGCCGACGGGCGCTGCTCGACGCGCTGCTCGCGCCGCTCGTGCCCTGAAGGCGTCCCCGTCCGGCGCGCGGCCTGACCAGCAGTTGTGCCGCACCGCGCGACGTCGTGCGCGCGGTGCTCGCGCCGGGCTGGGTCGGCGGAGCGCCAAAACAACAACGCGCGGCCTCGGCACAGGGCCGAGAGCCGCGCGTTGCAAGGCGCCGGCATGCGGCCGGCGCCTTCGACCGGAACAGCGGACTCAGTCGATCGCGATGCTCTGCAGCTCGACCGGCACCAGGTTGCAGCCCGTGCCCGTGATCTGCAGCGTGTAGGCATCCGACGGCCCGGGAGGCGTGCCGCCCGTCGAGTAGCCGTCGACCACGACGAAGTAGTCGGTGCCGGAGACGGCGTTCAGCAGGACGCTCTCGGCCGCGCCCGCCACGCCCGTGTCGTCGACGCACACGCAGTCGCTCAGCAGGTTGCTGCAGGTGGCCTGGTAGACGATCAGCGCCAGGTCCTGGGCGGCCGGGTCCATGTTGATGGTCAGGTTGCAGTTGGCATCCGTGCGGATGCGCCACGCGCGGTCCGGGGCCGTACCCGTGCCCGTGTAGATGGCGCCACGCGGCAGGCTGCCCGCGGGGCCAGCGCCGGTGCAGCTCGTCGAGGCCGTGCAGGTGGGCGCGGCGGTGTCAGGCGGCAGGTCGAAGTTGTCGGCCGCGCCGACCGTCGTGTCGTTGGCCGGCGTCGGCGGGTAGGGCAGCGCGCCCAACTCGTAGGTCGCGGCGGAACACGTGTCGCCCGGCGTGCGGCTGGCCGCGCGACCCGGCGCGCGATCGAACACGCCAGCGGCGCGGCGCTGAGCCAAACGCTCCTTGTACGCCTGGAGCTGCTCGGGCGTCATCGTATCGGCAATGGCCTTCTTGACCTTGATGTCGCTCGTGTCGATCGCGTCCTGAGCCGCGGCGCGGGTCGCGCCCATCGTCGCCACGGCCGCCAGAGCGGCCAGTGCCACCAGATTCTTGGTCATCATGATCTCCCTTGAGACTGCTGGTCGAAAAATCGCTCGTGCTGAGGTGGCCAACGCGCCACCTCCCTCGTCCGTCAAGCCGCTCGCGTCGCCTCACGCGGCGGCGGAACCGGCGGCGCGCGCCGCGCCACGTGGCGCCGCGCGTCGGGCTCCGTCCAACGGAGAGAGCGGGGAGCGCACCCGACGAGGCGCGGCAGCGACGGCGCCACCAGCAACTCGCGCGCCTGCGGGGCCGTCACTTGGCCGGCCGGCGCGTCGTCGAGCGTCTGACAATTGACGAGCAGCGTTGCCAGCACGCTCACGCTGCCATCGGCGGTGCGATAGCGCAGCTCGTAGGCTCCGGAAGCCGCCGGCGCCTGCCACGAGACCGCGTAGCTTCGTCGTTCCGGGAATGCGAGCTGGCTGACTTGAGCGCGGCGTTCTCCACGCCGCGCCAGGATGAAGAGCCCGCCGCGCTCCGTCACGTGGGCCTGCCACTGGAAATGCAGCCCTTCGTGCGGCGCCTTGACCAGTTGGACCTCGGCCAGTGGCTGCGGCGGCAGCGTCACCGCGCGCGCGGAACTCGCCGCCAGACCTGCCGCCGCAGTGAGCAGCAACAGGCCGAAGCGCGCGTGTCCGGCGAACGGGGAAGTCACGGCGGCCATGATCCTCTGGTCGGAAATTTCGCGGGAAGCCTAGCACCGCCCGGGCTGGTCTTGCAACCGAGGATTGCTCCGTGACACGCGCCTATGACGCGCAGCCCCCGGGCTTCCGCCGCTTCGCCCACGTTTGACCGCGGCGGAATGCATCTGCTAGAGTCCCCGTTTCGGTGCATCCAAGGGAGAGAGCCGTGTACGCAATCGTCAGGACGGGCGGCAAACAGTATCGCGTCGAGCAGGGCGCG